>Ga0066388_100003054_pt1 | contig 10641 bp, 8 predicted proteins | sample PanSoiMetaGPlot6_FD_64539 | JGI IMG/M metagenome (GOLD analysis project Ga0066388, IMG submission 64539) | Tropical forest soil microbial communities from Panama analyzed to predict greenhouse gas emissions - Panama Soil - Plot 6 (Hybrid Assembly) | ecosystem: Environmental > Terrestrial > Soil... | reverse complement strand
TGACCGAGGCGTTCGCCGGGGTGCGGTCACCCGGCCGCCTCGAGGTGCTCGGGCACCAGCCGCTCGTGCTCCTCGACGGCGCGCACAACGTCGCCGGGGCCGAGGCCCTGCGCGCCGCGCTCGCCGAGGAGTTCCCGGAGACGCCGCGCACGCTGGTGATCGGTCTCCTCCGGGAGAAGGAGCCGCACGAGATGCTCGCGGCGCTGGGTGGCGAACACGCGGCGCGCCTGTTGTGCTGCCGCCCCCCGAGCCCGCGGGCACTCGATCCCGCCGGTGTCGCCGCCGCCGCCGTCGAGCTCGGCGTCGATCCCGCCCGCATCGAGACGTTCGACTCGGTGGACGCGGCGGTGGCGCGAGCACGCGAGGTCACCGCCGAGGACGCCCAGATCGTCGTGACCGGCTCGCTGTACACGGTGGGCGCGGCCCGCCACGCGCTCGTGCACCCGTCCAGGTGAGGCTGCACTAGGGTCGCCCGCCTGTGGGCGACCGCACGCTGTTCCTCTGCAAGCCGGACGCGGTCGAGCGCGGGCTCGTCGGCGAGATCGTGTGCCGCCTGGAGCAGCGCGGGCTGAGGATCGTCGCCATGGACATGCGCGAGATCGACGCCGACGTCGCCGCGGTCCACTACGCCGAGCACGACGGGAAGCCGTTCTTCGACGATCTCGTCGCGTTCATCACGCGCGGGCCGCTCGTCGCCATGGTCGTCGAGGGCGGTCCGGACACCTGGCAGGTCGTGCGCACGATGATGGGCGCTACCAACCCGCGCGACGCCGCGCCGGGCACGATCCGCGGCGACTTCGCGCTCGAGACCGCCGAGAACCTCGTGCACGGCTCGGACGGTCCCGAGTCGGCCGATCGGGAGATCGCGATCTTCTTCCCCGACCTCTGATGATCCGCGTCTCGCGGAGGCCGCGCCGGTAACTTGGCCGGATGGCTCGGCCCTGGCTGTCGTCCGTCGTCGGCAACGACATGGCGGTCGATCTCGGCACCGCGAACACCCTGGTGTACGTCCGGGGCGAGGGCATCGTGCTCAACGAGCCGTCGGTCGTCGCCGTCAACACGCAGGACAACCGGCCGCTGGCCGTCGGCACCGATGCGAAGCGGATGGTCGGGCGCACGCCCCCGCACATCCAGCCCATCCGGCCGCTGAAGGACGGCGTGATCGCCGACTTCGACATGTGCGAGCGGATGCTGCGCTACTTCATCGAGCAGGTGCACCAGCGGCGGTGGGCGAAGCCGCGCATGGTGATCTGCGTGCCCTCGGGGATCACCGGGGTCGAGCAGCGCGCCGTGCAGGAAGCAGCCGAGTACGCGGGGGCGCGCAAGCCGGCGTACATCATCGAGGAGCCCATGGCCGCGGCCATCGGCGCCGGGCTGCCCGTCCACGAGCCGACCGGGAACATGGTCGTCGACATCGGCGGCGGCACCACCGAGGTCGCGGTCATCTCCCTCGGCGGCGTCGTGGCCAGCGAGTCGGTGCGCGTCGCCGGCGACGAGATCGACGAAGCGCTCATCAGCTTCTGCAAGAAGGAGTACTCGCTCGCGCTCGGCGAGCGGACCGCCGAGGACGTCAAGACCCAGCTCGCCAGCGCGTGGCCGCTCAAGGAGGAGCTCTACGCAGAGATCCGCGGGCGCGACCTCGTCTCGGGGCTGCCGAAGACGATCGTCGTGTCCACCGCCGAGCTGCGGGACGCGATCGAGGAGCCCGTGCAGGCGATCTGCGACGCCATCAAGTACACGCTCGACCGGACGCCGCCCGAGCTCGCCGCCGACATGATGGAGCACGGCATCGTGATCACCGGCGGCGGCTCGCTGCTGCACGGCCTCGACGCCCGGCTCGCCGCCGAGACGGGGATGCCGGTCCGGCGGGCCAAGCACCCGCTGTACACCGTCGTGCTCGGTTCCGGGCGGTGCCTCGAGGAGTTCGACGGTCTCAGGGCACTCCTGCTGGCGTCGTAGCGCCGAGCGAGTGGTCGCCTACCAGCGCACGAACCGACGCCCGGTCCTCGTCCTGATCGTCGTCACCGCGGTCGCCCTCATCACCCTCGACGTGCGCGGATCGGGGCCGATCTCGGCGGTGCGCGGCGGCGCGCACGACGTCGTCGACCCGATCGCGGGCGTCTTCGACACCGTCTTCTCCGCGGTCGGGGACTGGATCGACGGCGTCACGAGCGCGGCGTCCTTGAAGGACGAGAACGCTCGATTGTGGCGCCGCCTCGATGCCGCCCGCGGGCAACAGGCGGCGGCGCGGGCCACGGTCGAGGAGAACAAGGAGCTGAAGCAGCTGCTGGACCTCCCGTTCGTGGACGGCACCAACGCCATCGCCGCGCAGGTCGTGGGCGGCGCGCCGAGCAACTTCGAGCTGACGGTCCAGATCGGGAGGGGCGCGAGCGCCGGCGTGGGCGTCGACATGCCCGTCGTCACCGGCGCGGGGCTGGTGGGCCGGGTCATCGCGGTGTCGAGCGACCGGGCGACCGTGCTCCTCCTGAACGACCCGGAGTCCGGCGTCGGCGTGAAGACGGAGCGCACCGGCACTTCGGGCGTCGCGAAGGGCCGCGGTGAGACTGGCACCCTGCGCGTCGACTTCGTCGACCCCAACGCCGACGTCACCGCGGGCGAGGTCGTCTCCACTGCCGGCTTGCAGAGCAGCCCGTTCCCCGCCGGGGTCCCGGTGGGCACCATCACCAAGGTCTCGAGAGAACGCGGGGACCTCCAGCAGGACGTGCTCGTGAAACCGTTGGTCGATTTCTCGCGTCTCGACTACGTGAAGGTGCTGCGACCTTCGCCGGGCCGGTGACGGCCGCCGGCGCGCGGTACGTCGCGTGGCTGCCACGCGCGCGGCTGGCGCTGCTGATCGTCGCCGTCGTCGTCCTGCAGACCACCGTCTTCTCCACCGGGCTCCGCGTCTTCGGCGTGATGCCCGACCTCGGCCTCTTGCTCACGGTCGCGGTGGCGTTCTCGCTGGGTCCGGAACGAGGCGCGGTGTTCGGATTCGTGACCGGCCTCGCCGTCGACCTCTTCCTCAGCACCCCGCTCGGACTGTCGGCCCTGTCCTTCGCCCTCGTCGGCTACGGCACCGGCATCGTGCAGGGCGGCCTCCTGCGACCGTCCCGCTGGGAGGCGCCCATGATGGGCGCGCTCGGCGGCCTCGCCGGCGGGGTGCTGTTCGTCGTCATCGGCGCCCTCGCCGGCCGGGAGGAGCTGCTGTCGCTCACCAGCGTGCGGGTCATCATCATCGCCGCGGTCTACGACGCGCTGCTCGCGTGCGCGGTGTTCCCGATCGCGCGGTGGGCGACGGGCACGCGCCGGGAAGACCTGCGCGGCGCGCCGGGGTATCCCTCGATCCACCGGTAGCCGCTGGCAGCATTGAGGTCGTTCGACGGTCAGTGGGGCGGAGCGCGGAGTTCGCGGAGGAGCTGTGATCGAGGGCGCGCGGGTGCGGCTCAGCGTCATCGGTGTCATCGTGATGTTCCTCTTCAGCGCCCTCTTCGCCCGCCTCTGGTTCCTCCAGGTGGCATCGGACTCCAATTACGCAGCCGCCGCCACCGACAACCGCGTCCGGATCGTGTACGAGCCGGCGCTGCGGGGCCGCATCCTCGACCGCAACGGGAAGCCGATCGTCGACAACGAGCCGGTCGACGTGCTCACGTTCGACCGCAACAAGGAGATGAGCGCCGGAGCCCACCGGCTCGTCGTCGCACGGCTCGCGCAGCAGCTCGGAGTGACGCCGAAGGAGATCGAACGGCGGATCGACGATCCACGTGCGTCCTCGTTCGCGCCGGTCAACATCGCGACCGGGATCCCGCCCGAGGTGCGCACGTACGTCGAGGAGCACGAGACGGACTTCCCGGGCGTCGACGTCGAGCGCGTCGCCGAGCGGGCCTATCCGAACGGCCCGGTGGCGGCGAACCTGATCGGCTACGTCTCCGAGATCAACGCCGACGAGCTCCGGGCGTACAAGAACGAGGGCTACCGGCAAGGCGATCTCATCGGCAAGGACGGCGTCGAGCAGACCTTCGAGAGCGTGCTCCGCGGCACGCCGCGCAAGCTGAAGGTCGAGGTCGACAGCCGGGGCCGCGCCGTGCGGACCATCGAGGAACGGAAAGCCGTCCCCGGCAAGGACGTCGAGCTCACCCTCGACCTCGACGTCCAGCGCATGGCCGAGCAGTCGCTCGCGCAGGGGATGGACGGAGCCCGCGCCCAGCAGGACCGAACGCAGACGCAGCGCTTCGCGAGCTACCGCGCCGACGCGGGCGCGGTGGTCGTGCTGGACCCGAACGACGGGTCGGTCATCGCCATGGCGTCGAACCCGACCTACGACCCCCGTCAGTTCGCCGGCGGCATCACCCCCGAAGCCTTCCAGCAGCTGAACCGGCCCGAGAGCAACTTCCCGCTCGTGAACCGGGCCGTACAGGGCCTGTACGCGCCGGGGTCGACGTTCAAGCCGTTCACCGCAATCGCCGCCCTGCAGTCGGGTCAGCTCGATCCCAACGCCGGCTTCTACGACGGCGGATGTATCGACATCGGCGACCAGCAACGGTGCAACGCGGGGAAGACCCCGCACGGGACGGTGAACCTGCCCCGTGCGCTGACGGTGTCGAGCGACACGTACTTCTACGACATCGGCCGCGACATGTGGCAGCACTACAACGCGTACCTGAAGGAGAAGGACACCAACAAGGACGCCGCCGACGCCGACATCGCCAGGGGGTACGCGATCCAGAACACGGCCAAGGCGTACGGCTTCGACCGCCCAACCGGGGTCGGCCTGCCCGACGAGGCCGGCGGTCGTGTGCCGGACGAGCTGTGGAAGCAGCGGTTCAACCAGAACGAGCCCGACCCGCGCCAGAAGCGCGAGCGCTCGTTGTGGCTCCCGGGTGACAACGTGAGCCTCGCCGTCGGCCAGGGCGACCTGCTCGTCACCCCGCTCCAGCTCGCGAGCGGCTACGCCGCGTTCGCCAACGGCGGAATGCTGTTCACGCCGCGTCTGGCCAGCGCGGTGCTCGAACCGGGCACCGGGCTCGACCAACCGCAGCCGGCGGTCCGCAACCTGCCGCCGCAGCCCGTCGGACCGACCGGGCTCACACCGCAGACCCGGCAGGTCGTCATGGAAGGGCTGGTCGGTGCCACGAGCGATGCCTCCGGCACCGCGTACGCGGCGTTCCGCGGCATCGGCGGCCCGACCGTCGCCGGCAAGACGGGAACCGCCGAGAGCAACGGCAAGCAGGACACGTCCCTGTTCGTCGGGATCTCGCCCCCCGACCAGCCGCAATACGTCGTGATGGCCGTGGTCGAGGAAGGCGGGTTCGGCGCGTCCGTCGCGGCGCCGATCGTCGCCCGCATCTTCCAGGGCATCGCCGGCAACGCCAACGCGGCGTCGGTGCAGGTCCGGCCGGCGGACATCCAGGACTGATGCGCTGATGTCTTCGCTTCCGCAGACGCGCCCGCGCCGGATGGGTCTCGGCGTGCCGCGTTCCCGGTTCGACGCGTCGGTGCTGCGCGACCTCGACCTGTGGCTCGTCGGCGCGACGCTCGCGATCACCGCCCTCGGCGTGCTGATGATCTACTCGTCGACCCGTGAGCGCCTCCGGCTCGAGGGAGTCGACGAGCTCTACTTCGTCAAGCGCCAGGGGGTGGCGATTTTCGTCGGGTTGGCCGTGATGGCCCTGCTCGTCGCGGTCGACTACCGGAAGCTGCGCGACTCCTCGGTGTTCGCGTACGTGGCGACGGTGGTCGGTCTGCTCGTCGTGCTCTCACCGCTGGGCGAGAACGCCCGGGGGTCGCAGGCGTGGTTCCAGCTGCCGGGCGGGTTCCAGCTCCAACCGGCCGAGCTGGCCAAGTTCGGGATCATCGTGGCGCTGGCCGGATACGCCAACGCCCATCGGGGAGAGATGGACCCGTGGCGCCTCACCGTGACCATCGCTCTGGCGATCGTCCCCATCGGGCTCGTCATGCTGCAGCCCGACTTCGGCACGGCCATGGTGCTCGGCCTCATCGTGATCACGCTGCTGGCCGTCGCCGGAGCGAGCCTCAAGCACCTGCTCGTCCTGGCGCTGCTCGCCGTGAGCTTCGTCGTGGCGGTCGTGAACGTGGGCGTGCTGCGTCAGTACCAGGTCGACCGGCTCACCAGCTTCGTCAACCAGGGCTCGGACAGCCGGAACACGACCTACACGACGGAGCAGTCGAAGAACGCGATCGGCAACGGCGGAGTGGCGGGACGCGGCTTCGGCGACGGGTCCCAGACCGCCGGCGGGTTCGTCCCCGAGCAGCACACGGACTTCATCTTCACGGCGGTCGGGGAGGAGTTCGGCTTCCTGGGCTCGGCGGCGTTGCTGGCGCTCTTCGCGATCGTCGTCTGGCGGACATGGCGGGCAGCGCTGCTCGCTCGCGACCTGTTCGGCACCCTCGTGTGCGTCGGCGTGCTCGCCCTGTTCGTGTTCCAGATCTTCGAGAACATGGGCATGACGATGGGGATCATGCCGGTCACCGGCATCCCGCTCCCGTTCATGAGCTACGGGGGCTCGAGCACGATCACCGACTTCGCCTGCGCCGGTCTCGTCGCCGGCGTGGCGATGCACCGCTTCCGCTGAGGCGCCGCCCGGTCCCGGCCGGTGAAATCGGGCGTCCGGTACACTGGGGGTCCAGATGTCCAACCTGTGGCCGCGGATCGAACCGCTCCTGGCCAGGGTCGAGAAACCAGCTCGCTACATCGGAATGGAACGAGGGGCAGCGGCGCCGGCCCACCGGCCCGGCGACGTGTCCTGGCTCCTCGTGTACCCCGACACGTACGAGGTGGGGCTCCCCAACCAGGGGCTGCAGATCCTCTACGAGATCCTCAACGAGCGCGACGACGCCGCTGCCGAGCGGTCCTACGCCCCGTGGGTCGACCTGGAAGGGGAGTTGCGCCGCCACGGCCTCCCGCTCTTCTCGGTCGACACGCACCGCCCGGCGGGCGAGTTCGACGTCCTTGCCTTCAACCTGTCGGCCGAGCTCGTCTACACCAACCTCCTGAACTGCCTCGACCTCGCCGGTGTGCCGGTCCGGAGCGAGCACCGCCGCCCCGACGCGCCGGTCGTGGTCGCCGGCGGCCACTGCGCGTTCAACCCCGAGCCCATGGCCGACTTCGTCGACGCGTTCGTCATCGGCGACGGTGAGGAAGCCGTCGGGGAGATGACCGACGTGGTTCGGGAGTGGAAGCGCGCCGGGCGCACGACCCGAGAGGGCGTCCTGCGCGAGCTGGCGACGATCCCGGGCGTCTACGTCCCGGCGATGTACGACGTCGACTACGACGGGCCGTTCCTCCGCGAGGTGCGTCCCCGTTTCGACGACGTGCCCGAAGTGGTCGACAAACGCACCGTCGCCGACCTGGCGGAGTGGCCGTACCCGAAGCAGCAGCTCGTGCCGCTCACGGAAGTCGTGCACGACCGCCTCAACGTCGAGATCTTCCGGGGTTGCACACGCGGATGCCGGTTCTGCCAGGCCGGCATGATCACGCGGCCGGTGCGGGAACGGCCGGAGGAGCAGGTGCGCACCATGGTCCAGGACGGGCTGCGGCGCACCGGGTACGACGAGGTCGCGTTGACGTCGCTCTCGAGCGCGGACTTCTCAGGGATCGACGGGCTCGTCGCCGGCCTCGTGAACGAGCAGGAGGGATCGGGCTGTGTGAGCCTCTCGCTCCCGTCGTTGCGCGTCGACGCGTTCACCGTCGGCATCGCCGGCGAGATCCAGAAGGTGCGGCGTACCGGGCTCACGTTCGCACCCGAAGGCGGCACGTGGCGGATCCGGCAGGTTCTCAACAAGCTGATCACCGAGGAAGACCTCTACGACGCCGTCGAGGGCGCGTACTGGCAGGGCTGGCGGCGCGTGAAGCTGTACTTCCTGACCGGCGTGCCGACCGAGATGGACGAGGACACACTCGGGATCGCCGAGCTGGCGCGAAACGTCGTCAAAGTCGGCCGCAGGTACACGAGGCAGGCGAGCTGCACGGCGTCGATCGGCGGGTTCGTGCCCAAGCCGCACACGCCGTTCCAGTGGTTCGGCCAGAACGGCGTCGACGAGCTCGAGCGCAAGGTCGGCCTGCTGCGCGGTGCGGTGCGCAAGTCGGGCGTGCAGCTGCGCTGGCACGACCCGGCGGCGACCTTCGCCGAGGGGATCGCCAGCCGCGGCGATCGGCGCATCGGACGCGTCATCGAGCGTGTCTGGCGCGATGGCGGCACGTTCCAGGAGTGGAGCGAGCGGTTCGACCTCGGCCGGTGGCTCGGCGCCATGGCCGCCGAGGGCCTCGACGCCGACTGGTACGTGACCCGACATCGCACCGCCGACGAGGTCCTGCCGTGGGATCACATCTCGGCGGGGCTGCACCGCGACTTCCTCTGGCAGGACTGGCAGGCCGCGCTGCACGAGCACGGGCTTCCGGACTGTCGCTGGACACCGTGTTACGACTGCGGCGTCTGCACCGACTACGCGCTCGAGCACGTCGTGGCGTCGCCGGTCGCGCCGGCGGGCGGCAGCCAGGGGACGGGCCAGGACCTTGGCCGGGGCGGCGACACGCCGGTCGCGTTCCTCGGCCTCGGGGAGAAGGCGGGTTCCGGTGCGCGGTGAGGCCGGGTTCCCCGTGCGCGTCCGCTTCACGAAGCGGGGCAAGGTGCGGTTCATCTCGCATCGCGACGTCGCACGCGCCTTCGAACGTGCCTTCCGGGTCGAGCAGCTCCCGCTCGCGTTCACCCAGGGGTTCGCGCCCCGCCCGAAGGTGAGCTTCGGGCTCGCCCTCTCGGTGGGGCACGAGAGCGACGCCGAGTACCTCGACGTGCAGCTCGCCGAGGAGATCCCGCTCGAGACGCTGACGCGCCACGTGTCGGAAGCGCTTCCGGACGGCATCGGCGTGACCGGCGCCGCCGCTCTCGCCGACCGGGCGCCCGCGCTCCAGGAATCGGTGACGGCGGTCGCCTACCGCGTCACCGTGACCGGTCCCGACGACGCGCCGGTCGACGTCGGCGCCTTGCGAGTGGCCGTCGCCGACGCCCTGGCAAAACCTGCAATACCCGTCACCCGGACCCGGAAGGGTCACGAGGTCACCGAGGACCTCCGGTCTATCGTGCGCACCATGGCGGTCATGGACACCGACGATCTCGGCCCCGTCCTCGACCTCGAACTGTCCACCCAACCGCGCGGCACCCGGCCGGCCGAGGTGCTCGCCGCCGTCGACGGCGACCTCGTCGACCGGCGGGTGCTGCGCACCAAGCAACTGATCGAGCGCGGCGGCGCGCGGCTGGAGCCGCTCGAAGCCGACGCGCGCTCGCGCGTGCCGGAGGCGCGCGCGTCATGAGAGAAGGAATCCATGTCCGACAACACCCCGACGGAGGCCCGCCCGGCCTCCGAAGAACGCAACGCGAACCCGCCGACGACCGACGGCGGCGACAGCCCGAAGAGCCCGGCCGGGTCGACGAAGAAGACCTCCGGTAGCGGCGGCTCCGCCGCCGGCGGAGGAGGCACCCCGAGACGTCGTCGCCGGCGCGGCTCCCGCGGCGGCCGGAACCGCAGGAAGCCCAAGGCCACCGCCGCGCCTGCCGGCGCGGCCGCCAAGGACCCGGCCGACGCCGGCGAGGACTACACCGACGCCGCCGCCGACCGGGGCATGACGAGCGAGGACGTCGCCGCCGACGCCCGGGTCGAGGCCGGTCTCGCCGAAGCCGAACCGGGCGCCGTGACCGGGACCGACGCGCCGGCGACGAAGCCGAAGATCGGCGACTCGCGCCCCGCCCCGGCGAACAGCGGCGACGGGACCACGACGCGGAAGCGTCGCCGCCGGCGCGGCGGCCGTGGGCGCGGGCGCGGGCGCAGCGGCAACTCCGGCGGCGCGGCACCCGAAGCGGTGCAGGCCGACCTCGGTGCCGCCGACGCCGCGGTCACGCTCGAGGAACTGGACGACACCGCACTGCAACGCCGCCGGGGGCGCACTCGCAAGGGACGCCCGGCCGGGCGCTACATGATGGCGGTGCACGTCCGCGAGGACCGCACCACACACATCGCGGTGCTCGAGGGGCGCAGCCTCGTGGAGCACTACGTCGGCTCACTGGAACCGGACGACACCGCCATCGACGGCAACATCTATCTGGGCAAGGTTCAGAACGTCCTGCCCGGGATGGAAGCAGCGTTCGTCGACATCGGAACGCCGAAGAACGGCGTCCTGTACCGCGGCGACGTCGCGTTCGACCCGAACGATGTCGAGGAGAGCCACCCGCGCATCGAGCGCCTGCTCAAGAACGGGCAGTCCGTGCTCGTGCAGGTGACGAAGAACCCGATCGGCGCCAAGGGCGCCCGCCTCACCCAGGAGGTCAGCCTGGCGGGCCGCTTCGTGGTCATGGTGCCGGGCCAGCCGGAGACGTACGGCATCTCGAAGCGGCTTCCCGACGACGAGCGCAAGCGGCTTCGGCGCGTCCTCGAGGGACTGCGCCCGCCCGACGCGGGCCTGATCGTGCGCACGGCGGCCGAGGGCGCGACCGACGTCGAGCTCCGCCGCGACGTCGAGCGGCTGCGGGCGCAGTGGGAGCAGATCTCGAGGGTTGCGGCGCGGGCCAAGGCGCCGTCACTCGTGTACCGGGAGCCGACGCTCGTCGTGCGCGTGATCCGGGAGGAGTTCAC
>Ga0066388_100003053_pt1 | contig 10644 bp, 10 predicted proteins | sample PanSoiMetaGPlot6_FD_64539 | JGI IMG/M metagenome (GOLD analysis project Ga0066388, IMG submission 64539) | Tropical forest soil microbial communities from Panama analyzed to predict greenhouse gas emissions - Panama Soil - Plot 6 (Hybrid Assembly) | ecosystem: Environmental > Terrestrial >... | reverse complement strand
TCGGCGTCGGAGAGGTCCGCGTGCTGGGTGGAGACGACGACCGTGCTGATCCGCCGCGGGCGCCCGTCCTCGTACTCGACCGTCACCTGGGACTTCCCGTCCGGGCGGAGCTCCGGGAACTTGCCCGAGCGGCGCCCTTCGGCGAGTGCGCGGCTCAAGGCGTGCGCCAGCTGGATCGGGAGCGGCATGAGCTCGGGGGTCTCGCGCACGGCGTAGCCGAACATGAGTCCCTGGTCCCCCGCGCCGGAGCGGTCCACTCCCAGGGCGATGTCCTTCGACTGCTCGTCGATCGAGGTGATGACCGCGCACGTTTCGTAGTCGAACCCGTACACGGGGTCGTCGTAGCCGATGTCGCGGATCGTCTCCCGCACGATGCGCGGGATGTCCACGTAACACTTCGTCGTGATCTCGCCGGCCACGAGGGCGAGCCCCGTGGTGACGAGGGTCTCGCAGGCCACGCGTCCGAAGGGATCCTGCGCGATGATCGCGTCCAGGATCGCGTCGGAGATCTGGTCGGCGATCTTGTCGGGATGTCCCTCCGTCACCGATTCGGAGGTGAAGGACATGGTCTTGCCGGTCATCGGCTTCTTCTTCGTCTCAGGCTGGGTCTTCGTCGCCGGTAACGTCACGAATATTCCACCTCGGATGAGTCTCCCACGTTGAGGCGCTGGTACGCGCCGCGCACCATCGCGTTTTCCCCCACCACCGAACCCTCGAGCAGAATGTCCTCGACCCGCGCGCCCTCGTTCACGATCGAGTCGCGCACCACCGCGTTCCGGACTTGCGCCCGAGGACCGACCGACACGTGCGGGCCGACGACGGCCCGGTGCACTTCGGCGGTCGGATCCAGGGCGACCGGGGGCAGGATCAGAACCCCCTCCCGGCTCACCGGCTTGGCCAGCTGATCCAGGAGTTTGCGATTGGTTTCGAGAAGGGTCTCCGTTTTGCCGCAATCATACCAGCCCGTTACCGGAAACGGGTGGAGTTCCTCCCCGCGCGCGAGGAGGAGCGCCAAGGCGTCCGTGAGCTGGATTTCCCCCCGGGTCGTACATCCCTGCCGCTGCAGCGTATCGAGGCATTCGAAGAGGAGCGGCCCGTTCGCGATGTAGTAGAGCCCCACGACCGCGAGGTTGGACGGCGGGACGTCCGGCTTCTCCACGAGCGAGAGGATCCGGTCCCCCTGGATCGTCGCCACCCCGAAGCGCCGTGGATCGCTCACCTCGCACAGCCCGACCCGCGAGCCGTCCCCGATCATCTCCTGGACCGGAGCCTGGACGATCGTGTCCCCGAGGACGATGAGGAGCGGCGATTTCCCCGAGGCGTCCTTGGCCTGCGCCACCGCGTGGCCGAGCCCGAGCGGCTCCGCCTGGACGACGCACTCGATCGTGAAATCGCGGCGCGCGGCGGCGTACTCGCGGATCCGATCCCCGTGCGGCCCCGGAGAGATCACGAGGACCACCCGCTCGGGATTCGCGGGCCGAAGCTGGTCCAGAATGTGGGCCAGGATCGGCTGTCCCGCGACCAGGAGGAGCGCCTTCGGGGTCGTGTGGGTGTGCGGTCTGAGACGCGTGCCCGCTCCCGCCACGGGGACGATCGCCACGGGCCTCACGACTGGAGCGCCTTCTTGAGCGCGGTCACTCCGGGAAGCGCGCTCGGATCCGCCCGGTTCAGGACGGCGAGGTAGTAGCTCATGAAATCCCCGTGGGCGACCCCCGCGAGCAGCCGCGCCATCGGGTCTTCTCCCTTCAGCGTCACGCTCTCCACCGACACCTTCCGCCGCTTGAGGTACCCGGCCAGCCAGGCGAACCGCCGGGCCACGCGGGGCTGGTCCGTAGGGTCGCGCAGCAGGACCACCGCCATCCTTCCGACCGCGGCTCGGGGATTCACGAAGCCGTCCACCTCGTTGTGGTTCATCTCGGGAAGCGCTGCGACCCAGGCGAGGTGCTTCGAATTCTCGTTGAGCTGGCCCTTCCAGCGAAGCGCGACCGGCTCGGCCGTCCGGAGGTTCGCGACCAGCAGCACGGGACGGCCCCGCAGCCGTATCGCAAGTCGCTTCGCAGGGTTGCGGGACTCTACCACATCCGGGGAGCAGGTAGAAGCCGCTTCCTCGACCGCGGCCGCGGCTTGGTCGAGCCGCCTCGGAGCGTCGGCGAGCACCCCCACGTGGTGCGCGATCCAGGCGAGCGCCGAGAAGGACCAGCCGAGGGCGGCACGCGGAGGAAACCCTCCCGGAAGCTGCGCCACCGGCACCTCGTCCCTCTGAGCCTCCCGCGCGAGGGTGCCGCCGGACGACAGGACCACCGCTCTCGCGCGGAGCCGGCGGAGCGAGCGGTAGGCCGCGAGCGTCTCCTCGGTCTCTCCCGAATAGGAGGAGAAGACGAGGAAGTCCTCCGGGCCGATCCAGCACGGAGGCTCGTAGTGGCGCACGACCGAGACCGGGACCGTTCCCTCGCGCTCGGCCAGGGAGCGCAGGAGATCCCCCGCGATCGCCGACCCCCCCATGCCGAAGAGAACGAATCGAGGAGGACGCTGCGGCTCGATCCGCGCGAGCGCGGCCGAGGCGATGAGCCCTCCGGCACGGAGCTGCCCCGGGAGCCCTTCGATGCGGGCGAGCATTCCCTCCGGATCGAGCCGCTCGAGCGTCGCGCGGGAATCGAGCGGGCTCCTCGTTCGCCTCATGCGGGGACGAAGATCCCCGGGTAGCGCTTGCTCATGAATTCGGTCACGACGGTTCGAACCTCGCTCGGCGTCGACAGGCTCAGGCAGCGGTCCGCCAGCTCGCGGGCTTCGGCACAGGTGGACTCGCGGACGATCGTCTTGATCTCGGGGACGAGGTAGGGGCTCACGCTGAACTCCTCGAGCCCGAGCCCGACGAGCACGACGGCGTAGAGCGGCTCTCCGGCCATCTCGCCGCAGATTCCGACCGGAATGCCTCGGCGCTGCCCCGCTTCCACGACGATCTTGATCGCCCGGAGGACGGCCGGATGGAGCGGCTCGTAAATGTCCGAGATCGCCTCGTTCCCGCGGTCCACCGCCAGCGTGTACTGGATGAGGTCGTTCGTGCCGATGCTGACGAAATCCGCTTCCTGCGCGAGCCGGTCGATCCCGAACACCGAGGCGGGGGTCTCGACCATGAGGCCGAGCGGAACCTTGGGCGCGATCGCGATCCCCTCGTTGCGGAGCTCGAGCCGGACCCGCGCGACGATCTCGCGCGCGCGGCGCAGATCCTCGAGCCCCACCACCATCGGGAACATGATCCGGATATTCCCGTACACGCTGGCGCGCAGGATCGCGCGGAGCTGCGTCCGGAAGATCTCTTCACGCTTGAGCGAGAAGCGGAGCCCTCGCATGCCGAGGAACGGGTTCTTCTCGATGGGCGTCCCGAGGTAGGAGGCGAACTTGTCGCCGCCGACGTCGAGGGTCCGCACGATCACCGGCCGGGGACTCATCGCCTCGGCGATCGTCCGGTACGCGTTGAACTGCGCCTCTTCGGTCGGCAGCTGCTTCCGGGCGAGGTAGAAGAATTCCGTGCGGTAGAGGCCGATCCCGTCCGCGCCGTTCTCGAGGATCGCGGGCAGCTCCTCCGGCACCTCGAGGTTCGCGCCGAGCCCGATGTGCTGTCCGTCCGCCGTGGTGCAGCGCTGGTCCTTGAGCTCGGTCAGCTTCGCGGAGAGCTCCTGGTATCGCTCGCGCTTGCGCTCGTGCTCGGCGAGCGTCTCTGGATCGGGGTCGAAGATCGCGATGCCGCGCGTGCCGTCCACGATCGCGACGGCGCCCTGGGTCGCCGCGTCGGTGGCGATCTTCAAGCCGACGACCGCGGGGATGCCCCGCGCGCGCGCCATGATCGCGGTGTGGGAGGTGCGCCCCCCCAGATCGGTGGCGAAACCGAGCGCCTTGTCGCGCGGAAGGAGCGCCATCTCGCTCGGCGGTAGATCGTTCGCCACGATGAGCGACGGGAGCCGGAGCTCGTTCAGCGAGTGCGCGCGGACGCCCCCCAGGTGCGAGAGGACCCGGCGGCGCACGTCGCGCACGTCGATCGCCCGGCCGCGGTAATACTCGCCGTCCGCCTCCTCGAGCCGCGCGGCCACCGCGGTCAGGATCTTCCGATACGCGAAGGATGCCGGGCGGCGGTCGTTCTCGATCACGGAGAGCGTCTTCGAGGTCGCCTCGGGATCCTCGAGGATCTGGATCTGGGCGTCGAGGATCGCGGCCTGCTCTTCCCCGGTTTCGAGCGCGATCTTCTCCCGCAGCTCGCGGACCTCGGCGAGGCTCTCCCGCAGGGCGCCTCGGAAGCGCTCCTTCTCGGCCCCCGGATCCTGCACCCGCACGTCGGACTCCAGCACCTCGGTCTCCTCCGGGTCGATGATGTGGACCGGACCGATGCCGATGCCGGGAGACGCGGCGATGCCCGTAAGGATCGTCATTCCTCACCGAATTTGTTGTTCACGACCCGGACGAGCGCTTCGAGGGCTTCCTTCTCGTCCTTCCCCTCGGCGCGCAGGGTGATCTGCGCGCCCATCTCCGCCGCGAGCATCATGACGCCGAGAATGCTCTTGCCGTTCACTTCGAGGCCGTCGCGGACGATGGAGATGTGGGACGCGTACCGGGCGGCCTCTTTGACGAGCACCGAGCAGGCTCGGGCATGGAGCCCGAGCCGGTTCTGGATCGTGACCATCTGCTCGACCATCCGACGAATCGGGCCCCTAACCCCGCACCGGGAGCATGAGCGCGAGCGCTACGGCGAGAAGGGCGATCTCCACCCCGCGTCCCGGCCGGCGCTCGAGCACGAGCACGGCCAGGAGCGCGCTCACGCCGAGCGGCGCGAACACCGTGGCCGCGTACGCCGTGCCTCCCGCGACGCTCGGTTTCAGCGCGGCGAGCGTCAGCATCACCAGGCCCCCGAACGCGAACGCGCTCGCGCGCTCGAGCACCAGCTTCCATTCCGCGAGATGGAGCGAGCGCAGCAACCGGCCCGGCTCGTCCGCCGCGGCGTAACCGCGAGCCACACCCACGAAGCGATGCGGCAAAGCGACCGCATTGTACGTCAAAAGAGCGAGCAGGGGACAGATCAGCACGCGGAGATCGGGACCCTCCCCTTCGGCCATCGGGATGAAGAGCAACCCGAAGATACCGACGAGCCCCGCCAGGGGGCGCAGCGTCACCCAGAACAGCGGATCGCCGAGCGCGGCGAGAGGGCTCGCGACCGCGCGCTTCACCTGCTCGATCCGCTCCTCCGCGATCGCCTCGCCGTGCGCGCGCCGCTCTTCGAGCCGCGCCACGATCCCGAGCACGTAGCCCGCGAGGAGGGGGTGCGTCCCGAAGAATCCGAGGTGGCGCCGGAGCATTCGCCCGCGGTCCTCGGCCGAGGTGAAGAGCCGCCGCGCGAACGGCACGAGCGCGAAGGCGAACCCGGGTCCTTGCTGGCGCTCGGCGGTGAAGAGCGATTGCACGTAGAGGACCCGGGAGGCGGCCCTCCCGAAATCCGAGCGCCGGTAGGGTCTGGGTCCCAGAGGCCGGTCGGTCACGGGACCGATCCTCCGAGCCGCAGCAGAAGGATGAAGCACGTGAGCGCCCCGAGGCCCGCCCACCAGAGCCCGCGCCGGCTCGCCCGAACGTGGGTGCGGTATCCCGCCGCGAGCGCCACGCCGAGCAGCACCGCGAAGAGGAGCCCGGTGCGCGGCCCGGTGAGGTAGTGCGCGGCACGGGGGAGGACGAGGCTCGCGGCCGCGAGCCCGCCGACGCTCGCGGCCACCGACCAGCTCGCGCCGCGAAGCATGATGCGGGCGATCCCGCCCCAGAAGGTCGACTCCATCCGGCCGATCCTTCCTTCCTGGGCCAGGGACTCCATCCGCCGCGCGCCCTCGAGGTTTCGGGACCTCAGCCCGAGCTCCATCCACCCTCCGATCGTCGCCGAGACGAGCCCCGCCACCGTCCCGAGCACGACCCAGAGGAGCCCCCCGGTCGAAACCGGAACGGACGGATGGAGGCGCTCGAGCGCCAGGATCGCGGTCGAGGCGCCCACGACCCCCGCCGTCGCGGCGTCCCGCGGACGCTGGGCCGCGGGGAGCGAGGGCTCCGTGAGGAGGAGCTGGAGGAGGGCGCCCACCCCGAGCGGAATCCGCAGCACCCAGAGCTCCCATTGCGGTCCCGGGTTGAGGAGCGCCCCCGCCAGGCACGCCCCGACGAGCGGCTGACCGAGCATGAAGTTCCACCCTGCCGACCGATCCGCCGCGAGCACGGCGCCGAGGAGCGCGATGCGCGCGAGCTCAGAGAACAGGAGCGACCTCCTCGATCCGCACGCGAATCTCGCACGCGCCCAGCGATGGCGTCAGCGGGACGCCGGCGAGGAAGGAGGTGCCCTGGTACACCCGCTCGGCTCCCGCCTCGGAGAGGGAGACGGTCTCGATCGGCATCCACTCGAGCCGGACGGCGGGCTCGAACGCGAGGGCCAGCGCGACCCGGAGGTACTCGGCGTCCTCGAGGAGGAGCGAGAGGACCTCGTCCGCGGATCCCGAGGATCCGGGGGCACGGACCTCCTGACCGGCCCGGCGGCCGATCGTGAGCCTTCGTCCGGGAGCTTCGGGGGTGAGGAGGCTCAGATTCCACTCGCTCGCGAGCCAGCCCGCGGACGGCAGTCCCTCGAATCGCACGACGAATTCCCGCTCCGTCGCGCCGGGAACGATTTCCTTGCGCACGCCCTGCGCCGCGAGCCCGATGCGCGGATTCCGCCTCGGCTCAACCGGGGCGAACGGAAGCGGCGCGGACCGGGACACCGAGCCGCGGAGTCCCTCCGACCCTCCCACGTCGGCGAGCAGCCACTCCTGCGACGAGTACCGGGGCCGCTCGTCGTACTGGAGGAGCTTCTCGAGCCCGCGCTCCTTCACTTGGATCTCGCCATGGATCGTCTCCGGCTTCCCTTTACCGCCCGGGTCGTCGTGACTTCCCCGGTGTGAGGCTTCGACCACCTTGGCGTGGTACGCCTCGCGCCGCCGGGCGATCACCCCCGCGAAATCGAACGGACGCCGGCGGTCCGCGATCTCGGCGATCGCCCCTCCCGCCTCGAGATCCACCGCGACCGCGACGCGCTTCGACTTCAGCCGGAGATCCGCTTCCCCCGCCTCGACCCACCAGCCGTCCCTCGGCCCGGTCAGCTCGTCCGCGAGGAGGTCCGCCCGGAGGAAGCTCTCACGGACCGATTCGCGAAGATGCGGAAGGTAGAAACCGCCGAAGACGCCGTGCCAGTACGAGCAGTTGCATTGGGCGCGGTGCACCTCCCGGCGCGCCTCCTCGAAGCGGTCCCGCGCGAGGCAGGACCGCCGCTCGCGCTCGATCCTGCCGCTCAGCTCGGAGACGCGGCGGTGCAGGCGCCGCGACTCCGGATACCGCGCGAAGAACTCGCGCCAGGTTCCGGTGGCGAGGCGCCGCGCGAGCTCCGGCTTTCCCTGCGCTTCGAGCCAGCGCTGCTCCGCCTCGATCTCCACCTGGCGCTCCGCCGGAAGGGCCCAGAGCATCATCTCGGGATAGCTGGACGTCGGAAGCGCGATCGTGCGCCGGGGCGGAGACCCCTCCCACGCCTCTCCGAGCGGGATCGCCTCGATCACGCGCCGCTCCTCCAGCGCGTCCAGCCACGCCGGGAGCCACCCCTGGCCGTAGACCCAGTCGTAGGTCTTCGGCCAGATGCCGAACTTCTCCCCGTCGTCCCCGAAGACGCGCACCTCCTCCGTGCCGAGGGTGCTCGCGCGGAAGAACTCGAGCAGCTCCGGCATCGGCTGAAACGGAATCCGATACCGAAGCTCCCGCTCGATCGGAAAGATGCCGACCCGCCCGAGCGTGGACTCCACCCAGTAGGGCTCCCGGAGATCCTCCCCCGCCGCGCCCGCGAGGAGGAAATGATGGTCGTCGAGCAGCGTGTACGCGATGCCCGCGCGCGCGAGGACTTCGGGAAGCTCGGGCTCCCAGACGCGCTCGGCGATCCACGCGCCGCGCGGCTTCTGGCCGAACCTCCGCTCCAGGTACTCGTTCATCCGCTCGATCTGCCCCTGCTGATCCCAGGGAGGAATCACGGCGAGGATCGGCTCGTAGAAGGCGCCGGAGAGGAGCTCCACCTGGCCGCGGGCGGCGAGCGCGCCGATCCGGTCGACCAGACCCGACTCGTGCCGCTCGAGCCACTCGAGGAGCGGCCCCGACCAGTGCATGCTGAGCCGCACGCCGGGACGGCGCTCGAGCGCGTCGAGAAAGGGGCGATACGCGCGCTCCACCGCCTCGGCGTACACCGAATCGAAATTGCCGACCGGTTGATGGTTGTGGATCGCGATCGCGACCTTGACCGGCCCTTCCCGAGCGGAGATCACGCGGCGCCGAGGAGCGGCTCGAGCGGGTGCGCGGCGTTGCCGGGCAGATCCTGGGCCGTCAGCCGCACTCCGAGCTTGGCGAGTGCGACGAGCGACTCGCGATCGGAGGCATCGAGGTACACGTAGGGCAGCACGGCTTCCTTCCCCTCGGCGTGATGGAGGCCCCCGACGTTCACCTCCGTGAGCGGAAATCCGGCCTCCTTGAGCCGGAGCGGCTCGAGGGCGCCCGGAAAGAGAAGGAACGTCCGCTCCGCCTCGACCCGGGCGCGCGTCTCCGTTCCGGCCGCTTCCCCCACCGCGAGCACCTCCGCGCGCGCGCCTTCGGGGGCGGCGAACAGGTAGAGCGCGGCGCGGTCGGGGTCGGACCGGAGCGCGTCGGAGACGATCACGATCCAGGTGGGCCGGAGCGGCCGGCCCCATCCGTACACGACCTGCCCATGGATGAGCCGGTCGTCGATCCGCGCGAGCAGGAGCGGCACGCTACCCGAGCGTGATGCCCGCCTTCCCCTTGGTCTCGAGGCGCGGGAGAAGCTCGTCCAGGGGGAGCGCGTCCCGATAATGGAAGAATTCGAGCATCATCGGGAGGTTGACGCCGGTGACCTTGCGGACGACCCGCTCGCCGTAGGAGGCGCGTCGGGACGCGATGCCGCAGCTTCCGGCCGCGAGGTCGGTGAAGAGCACGACCGCGTGGCCCGGTGGGACGGAGCGGACGCGTTCCTCGATCGCCTGGGACAGCGCGTCGCTCGAATGCCCGTCATTGCTCAGGATCAGGACGTCGGTCTGCGGTCCGAGAATCGCCTCGGCGGTCCGGAGGAGCTCCGATCCGAGCGCGGCGTGGGTGACGAGGAGGGCGTAGGGTCGAGACACCGGCGCGCTCATGCTCGATCACTCCGTGTCATCCCGCACCAGGGGGCTCGCGAGCAGCTTGGCGCGCATGCTCTCCATCAGACGCTCGTTCAGCGCGCGGGCCGGATGGTAGCCGTAAACCTTCACGAGATGGTTGAGCGCGATCACTTCGGCGATCACGGTGATGTTCTTGCCGGGCAGGATCGGCACCGTCACGAGCGGAATCTCCACCTCCATGTACCGGGAGTGCAAGTCGTCGAGCCCGAGCCGCTCGTATTCGGCCTTGCTGTCCCACTCCGTGAGATGCACTTCGACCTCGACCCGCTTCTGACCGCGGATCGACCGGATGCCGAAGATCGCCTGGACGTCGATCACGCCCAGGCCGCGGATCTCCATCGTGTGCTTCAGGACCTCGTTGCACGAACCGATCAGGATGTCCCCGTGCCTGCGGATGATGCGCACCACGTCGTCCGCGACCAGCCGGTGGCCGCGCTCCACCAGATCGAGCGCGGTCTCGCTCTTCCCGATCCCGCTACGGCCCGTGAAGAGGAGCCCGACGCCGTAGACGTCGACGAGGGAGGCGTGCACGGTGACCGAGGGGGCGAACACCCAGTCGAGGTACGCCGTGAGCTGGTGGATGAAGGGGGTCGTGTCCTGCGGGGTTCGGAGCAACGGAACCCCTTTCTGGTTCGCCCGCTCGAGGAGCCCGTCCGGGAGCTGGAGCCCCTTCGTGACCACGATGCACGGCATGGCGAACTGGAAGAGGCGGTCGAGCGCCTCGCACCGCGTCTTCGGGCTCAGGGTGCCGAGGTACGCGATCTCCGTGCGGCCGAGGATCTGGACCCGCTCGAAGAGGAAATTCTCGGGATAGCCCATGAGAGCCATCCCGGGTCGGTTGATGTCGCTGATCGTGATCGGAACGCGGGACTCGATGCTCTTCGTGAGGAGCTCGAGCGAGAGCGTCTCCCGCTGCTGCTCGTACAGCTGCTCGACCGGGATCTGAGCCGTGCTAATCGAGCTCAAGCAGTCCCACCTGTCCGTCTCCCCGCCGGTAGGCGACCCGGATCCCGTCGCCGTCCGGCTCGGAGAACGCGAGCACCGGCTCGTGGCTGCGGAGGAGGAGGCGCACCGCCTGGTCCACCGTCATCGTCCGCTGCCGCGGACGCGTGCGGACGATCTCCACCTCGCGCCGGTCGCGGCGGAGCGGCGCCGGAACGGAGGCTTCCTCGCCGGCCTCGGTGCGGAGCGTCTTTCCCCGCTTCTTCTTGTCCTTGAGACGGTCCTTGGCCCGCTTCAACGCTTGTTCCTGCTTCTCGAGGACCGCGTCCAGCGCGACCCTCGGATCGGGATCCTGCGCGCGTCCCCTCAGGTCCACACCGTTTCCGAATATGCGGAGCTCCGCGAGATGGCGGTAGCCCTCCTCGGTCACGGTCAGCTGCGCGCTGAT
>Ga0066388_100003052_pt1 | contig 10644 bp, 9 predicted proteins | sample PanSoiMetaGPlot6_FD_64539 | JGI IMG/M metagenome (GOLD analysis project Ga0066388, IMG submission 64539) | Tropical forest soil microbial communities from Panama analyzed to predict greenhouse gas emissions - Panama Soil - Plot 6 (Hybrid Assembly) | ecosystem: Environmental > Terrestrial > Soil... | reverse complement strand
GCAAAACTCGAAGTAACCCACACGAAACAGCTCGTTTGTGTTATTCAAGAAGTCGTTGGTCGGATTTTGAATCCCGCTTGCCTCGCGCGGAGTTTTCAAAAGCCGACCTGCAATCGCGTTCACGAAATCAGGAGATTTTTGAATCGCTATGGTGAGACCCAAATTTGTTTAAATTCGAGAACCTGCCACTTCGAGGAGGCCACGCAGTGAGTCCTATTTCAACGGGACCGGCTGCATCACTTCCTCAACGATTTTTTCGAAGCGCGGATCGCCGCGCAGCGGGTCCCATAGCGGATTGAATTTGAGATTGCCGTAGCTCACACCAACGGGGTCTCTTGCAGAGATTGCTAATTGTTCGAGTGCTAGATCTCTCTTGCCCGCCTGTGCAGCAATTTCCGCCATGTTGACCGTCCAATCCGCTCTCCACCAAACGTCTTTGGAGAAAACAGGCATTGTGGTAAGACGTTCCATGATTGAAAACGCCTTGCGTTCGTCCCCTAACGCCACATGCGCCGAGGCGAGTTCCTTGTAAAAACGATCTTCTCCTTTGAGCCGACGCAGATCTTCGGCCTGACTTTGAACGTCCTGCCATGAGGCATGAGCAGCCGAGCTATCGCCAGAGAGTTGCTGTAGCAATGCGAGAAGTCGCTTGTTGCGGAGCAGAACCTGTCTGTCGCCGTGGGCGTTTGTCACGGCCGTTTTTAAAGACGCGATTGCATCTACATAGCGGCGTTCGTAAATCCACTGTTCGATCTGAACGAAAAATAAGTAGGAATCCGTATCGTCAGGATGCAGCCGGGCCAAGAGTTCAGTGGCCGCTTCCAAATTACCTTGCGCCTGGTAATTGTTGATTTTGTCTGCTAGCGCGTCGGAGTTGCCCGGAAGGATGTCGAGAATTTGGTCATCAATTTTGAGTGCGGCCGAGTATTGCCGCAGAGCTGCAAGCGTGTCGGACAGCGGTCCGAAAAGGTAAGTATTGCGCGGATCAAGCTCGGTCGCCTTTCGAAGATAATCGAGACATTGCTGCCATTGGCCCTTGCGACGGTAAATCAGACCGAGCGCCTGAAAAATGTCGCTATCGTTTGGGGAGAGAGAAGCCGCTTTCTGGAACGAAGCGATCGCGGAGTCGAAATCGTGCTCACCATAATAGTGCGAGTAACCTTGCGCCAGATAGGCTTCGGCGAGATCTGGTTGTAGTTCGACAGCTTTACTGGCCGCATTTTTCGCGGTTTCGCTTAAATCAGGCAAGTCAATGTCAATGCGATTGAAATAACCAAGTGCGCTTTCACGCCCGAGCCAGGCCCAAGCGAGCGCAAATCTTGGGTCAAGCTTCGCTGCTTCAGCGAAATATTTGATAGCGTTCGAAGTGTCCTCTTGGTTGTAGAAGGGTCGTAGGCTGTAGGCGAGACCGCGCAAATACGCTTCGTAAGCGTCCTGACTATTCGTCGGTCTTCTCTGGAGCGCGCTTTGTTCGACTCCACTCAATTTCGCCTTCAACGCCTCGGCCACTGCGGCCGCCACCTCGGCTTCAACACTGAAGACGTTCGCCAGTTCGCGATCATAACTCTCCGCCCAAAGGTGTTCGTCAGTTGCAGCACGGATCAGCTGCACGTTGATATGCACGCGATTGCCTGCTTTCTGCACGCTGCCTTCGAGGACATTTGCAACACCAAGCTGACGAGCAATCTCACGAAGATTGGCCGGTCGCGAGGAGTATTGCTCCGTCGAGGTATGGGAGATGACTTTAAGCGCGGCGATCTTAGCAAGCCGGGTTAGGATTTCATTTTGAATCCCCGTTGCGAAGTAAGCGTTGGCTTTATCTTCGCTCAGATTTTCAAACGGTAGAACGGCAATGCTTTTTTCGAGTGCGACGGAACTCGGAACGAATCGGGCACGCGAGAACCAAAACCCCCCAACAATAATCACCGTGCCGGCAATTAGCGCGGCTGCGACCACGATGCTGCGTCGTCGCACGCTTCGCTGTTTAATCCGCCGAAAGACTGCCGGCAGTTCGGGATTGCCGAAGTCGCTCGCGTAGAGATTCACGACCGAGACTTCGCTGCGATGTTTCACTTCGCACGCGCCAAGCTCGTGCAGAAGCGGTCGCCATTCCTCGAACTCGGACAAATCTTCGGCGACGTGCCGCGAAAGAAGGATGTGGCCGGCATCGCCGCAATTCATTACCCGTTGCGCAAGGTTCAGGCCGGAACCAGCTAGATTTGTGCGGTCCGTAACATCCACTACTCCGCTCACCGGCCCACTGTGGATACCCATGCGGACCCGCAAGCTCGAATGATCCCTTAACGCGCGGCTCAATTCCATAGCGCACCGGACTGGCGCTTCTGGGCTTGCGTAAAAGACCAATGCCATGCCATCGCCAGTGGCAATTTTGATCAAACGATCTGACGCTTCAGCTTTTTGAAATTGCTCAGTCGCTCTTACGACTTGCGTCAACTGATCGACAGCCGCGTGCTGCTCGTTAATCGACAGCGTTGAGTAACCGACGATGTCGATGAATAAGACATGCGCGATCTCAAGCTGGATCTGCTTTTTGATCTCGGTGGACATGAGAGTCGTCGACTCCAAGTGTCTGCGATATCATTTCATTTCTGCCCTCAGACGTCGAGGGCGAATGGCCAAATCGGCATCTCAACGCTCGAAGTGGATGGCCCAGGGGTGTTTTTGCCGCTCTTATTCCACGGAAAAATCGTTACAGTCCCAGCCATGTTTTCTATAGAAGTAGAGCCGGGCGTCTACATTGGAGAGGTTCCTGGTGTTGCAGTTGGTAGCACATTTTCTGACCGACGAGGGTTACATGATCGCGGCGTGCACCGGGGCCTGATGCGAGGGATTGCACCAGCGGGATCATCCATTGTTCTTTCAGGCGGCTATCCAGATGATGAAGACTTCGGAGACCGCGTGATTTACACCGGCGAGGGCGGGTGCGACCCCGACTGGCTGCTCAAAGGTCGTCGACATTTTCATGACGGGTGATTCTGCGGTTCGACCGAGTCCGGTCAGATCTGGGAAAGATTTGAAAGGTGCGACCAAAATGATCGACGGTTTCGTTTCATTGTTGGAGTCCTGAACTTCCGAATTAGCCAAAACTCAAATCGCTTGGTCAAATAACACATGAAAATTCCTCACTGGTTCACTGAAAATGGCGTCGTCTCATATCTGCGTATCGGGGTCGCGGTCATACTAATCGTCGCGGCGGCTCTGACTCTCTTAATTGTATCCACGGCCACAACTGGGGTTGTTCAGGCACAGACATTCACAATGCCAAAGACGCCGATCCCGCCGAAAAAGGGTCCAACTGCCTTCGCCGCAATTGCCGCAGTTGCTCCCGGCTCGCCCTGGCAATTACTTACACACCAGCCTCCGGTTCTTGACTACGTCGATTGTGGCCCAGGCAATCCGATTCTACTCACTGATGGCACTGTGATGGTGGCAGATGACGGCTGCCAAGATTGGTGGAAACTGACTCCTGACGAATTCGGCAGCTACGTGAATGGAACGTGGACCCAGGTGGCTTCAACGCCGGCGGGTTACAGCCCGCTTTATCACTCGACAGCCGTCTTGCCTGACGGTCGCGTCATCATTGAGGGTGGGGAATACAACTTCCTGCACGCGGTCTGGACTAATCTTGGGGCGATCTATGACCCAATAGCCAACACTTGGACGATGGTAAATCCTCCAGCGGGCTGGTCTACGATTGGTGATGCTCAAGGTGTCGTTCTCTCCGACGGAACCTTCATGCAGGCCAATTGCTGTACGACTCAAGCAGCTCTGCTGAATCCTACGACCTTAACGTGGACAGCTACCGGTGCAGGGAAGTTCGACGTTAATGATGAAGAGGGATGGACGCTTCTGCCTAATGGAAGCGTACTCACGGTGGATGCATACGTCTTTCAATATGATTCTGCGGGCATGAACTCGGAAATTTATAGTCCCGAGACAGGCGCGTGGTCCAGCAGCGGCGGCACGATTGTGCAACTTTGGGACTCTGCGGCACGGTGCGGCAGTAGAGGCCTTGCCTCGTACGAAGTAGGACCTGGCGTATTGCTAGCTGATGGGACGGTCTTTTACACTGGAGCGAACCGTTGCGGTGCTGGCCACACCGCGATCTATAACTCGAATACCGGAATTTGGAAGGCGGGTCCAGACTTTCCCGATTCACTGGACATCGCTGATGGTCCGGCGGTGCTCGAACCTAACGGCAAGGTTCTGATGATGGCGAGTCCAAAGATTTTTAATACCCCTTCGAGCTTCTTGGAGTGGGACGGGTTTAGTCTAACGGAAATTTCGCCTGCTCCCAACGCGTCGAACGACTCGTCGTTTTACGGCAACTTTCTAGTCCTCCCGACGGGACAGATTCTCTTTACCGACTTCTTTTTCGTTTCAGTTTACAACCCCGCTGGCACCTATGATCCAGCCTGGGCACCAAGGATTCAATCTGCTCCTACCAACGTTCATCCCGGCGGGTCGTACCAAATTTCGGGCTATCTTTTCAACGGTATGTCGCAAGGAGCTGCCTACGGCGACGATCAGCAAGCCGCAACTAACTTTCCGCTCGTGCGAATCACGAACAACAGAACCGGACATGTATTTTATAGCCGGACCCACGACCATAGCCGGATGCCCGTCGCTTCGCCGGATTTGGTGTCCACTAAGTTCGATGTGCCGACGACCCAAGAGCGGGGTCCGAGTACGCTTGTTGTCGTCGCTAATGGCATCCCTTCAGCTCCAGTCGCCGTTACGGTGGATTGAACGGCGTGGCCGTGGCGATAGGCGACGCACAACTTCTCACGTGCGCGCGTACTGTTTAGAAGAGTTCCAAACTGGCTTGAATCCTTAGAAGGCGATGAAAGGATCGGTTAACACCACTTTGACTGGAATATTATCGACCCGATCTGGCAGCTGCGGCCGAGTTGCACTGGTGTTATCCACGTAAATCACAATTGCCGGTTGCGCGTTAGCTGTGTCGGAGAGACCGAGACCGACACCAAGCACGCCCGGCTTTGACATTAGGTCATTTCGGTTTTGCTCAAGCACACTCCTTGCATGCTCAGCCACCTGGTCCGAAAGCCCAACAATATGACCGCTCGAACCTGTGCTCGCAGGGCCGCCGTGTCCACCGCCACCAGTCCCGCTGCCGACGAAACTAACAGTTTTGCCAAGCGCACCTCCGAGTTTGGTCAGGACTTCGCCGATTGGATTGCCAATTGTGGTAGAACTGCTGCCGGCAAAAAGCAGCGCGACCGGACTAAAAGTCGTTCCGTTGGTTAAGATCAATGAGCCCGAATCACCGCCGGCACTGAATGTCGTGCTGTTGATCACGACCTGATTAGTATAACTGATCGTATATTTTTTGCCCGAGCCGCAGCTAATCTGATATTGGACCTTCACACTCGTGTTAGTCGAGGCGACTGTTCCCGTGGTGGTGCCGGTGGTGCGGCCACTTTTTATCACGGATAACCCAACGGCAGGAGCGGTGATGCTGCTGCTAATGGTTCCTATGCCTTCTATGAAACCAGTAGAATCCATCGTTCCGGCACGAAGGGCTGCTGCAGCACAATCGACGTTATTGCCGAGAGAAACCGCCTTCGTGAAGTCTGCTACGATCGTGGCTGCTTGGCAGCCATTATCGATCAGGCCCGGTTGAGAAATATCTTCACCGAGCGCAGCTTGGTCCTGACGGGCGAGGACGTGGTTGTTACTTAAAATGTACTGCGTACTGCCATCCGTTATGAGCGACCCGAGGGTACCGCTGCAACAAAAGGCGCGACTGATATCATTGTCGTTACCACCGGAAACGCCGAAATGTTGGTTTCTTATTTGATAGACGGTTTGAGCGGACAGCGGTGAACAAATGAGTGCCGCCACGAGAAAAGCAGCCAGTAGATGAATTTTCGTTTTGAGCATATACACGCGAGATTATGAAAAAGTGTTTTCAAAGTAAAGCCGAAAACGCGCTCCTGGCTGCCGTGCCGAGCGCTGGAGCGAACCGTTGATGTCAAAAAGCGTATCGTCTGAACGGCAGTTCTAGGAACCGTGTCTAACGAGTCAATAGTTAACATCAATAAACATCAACAGGGAGGCATTATATGAAGCAAGCGATTGTTGCCCTCGCCTGCTGCGCATTGATTGCGCCGCTGGCATTGGCGCAGACGCATTCGAAGTCTAAAAAAGAAACGGCAACTAACGCCGAAACAGTAACGGTAACTGGTCAGACCATCACAGCGATCGAGGAGGGTGCGGCGACGAGTTATCAGCCCGGCAAAACTCTCGTTATTCGAGAGGACAACTCAAGTAAGCCGGGCACGTATGTTCTCAACGGGCCTGGTCACGTTGTGGACAAGACGGGAGCAGCAGTTAAAACCGCGGTTAAGCCCGGCACTCGCGTGCAGGTCTTCTTCACAAACAACGGTGATCAGCGTGTGATTGATCACGTTGTTGTTTTAGACTGAGGCTGCGCGGCTGAGATCTCACTTACCAAAAGCCGCACGGTTTTCCGAATCCTGCGGCTTTTTGGTAGGGACTTGCACCGACAAAGCGAGAGGCTCAGCGTTTTCGCGCAAGAATCACGCGGGTTGCGTAACAATCCTCGCTTCCAAAAGTTAATCGCAGAATCGCGTTAGCGCCGAAACAACAACGAGAACGAACGAACAAAGCTTGCCCGCTGTTTGTTCAGACCGTTCGCGGCAACGAGCGGCACTATGAAACGAAACATGAAACGGCGTGAAACGAGCATGGCCTTCCGCCTCCGCCACGGTGGCAAGGTTGCTCGCGATCATTCGTTCAGGGGTCGTTGGCTTCATCGATTGGTTAGGCCGCTTTCGCAGAGAAATGGCGCTCGAGGAAACTGAGAACTGCTCCTTGCACGATTCCGGAAACGACATCCGTACCGGCTGCTGTCGTAAAAAAACTTAGCTTCGCCTAACGACTAGAATTTATAGTTCAAACCGGCTCGGACAATGTGGCCGGTTGTTTCTCCGTGGAAAGGTTGGATGGCCCCAAAATTATTGGGAGCGCTAAAGTCCTGATCGTCCAGACTGAAATAGAGATATTCGGCTTTGACCGACCAATGGCAACCAATCATGCGTTCGATGCCGCCGCCAACGGTGTATCCCCAATCAAGCTCTTGTTTGTGCGCGTCGACGGTACCCGGGCTGCAAGGGGCGGTGTTGCAATCATCGACGAACTTTGTTTCGTAGTTCACGCCGATTGCACCTCCGGTCGCGTAGATTAACCAATGATTAAACGCAACGCCGATCCGACCTCGAAGAGTCGTATAGAAATCGCTATCGCTTGACGCGTGAGTGTCTGAGCCAGACCGACGCGACGCCGGATCCAGCGTACGACCGTCGAGATTCAGGTAGCCGAGGTCAAACTCCGGGCCAAGGACGAGCCAGTTCCACTGCCAATTGAATCCGATTTGTCCTCCGGCAATCGCGCCCGATTCGCTATAACCGAAGGGGTGATCGATTGCGTTATAGTGAGCATCAAAATCTTCACTATGGCCGAACTGCCCGCCAGCATGCAAACCAACATAAAAACCAGTCCAGTTGCACTCGGGCACAGGCGTCGGCGCGACCTGTTTCATTTCTTTCCCACTGTAAGTTTCGCTGAGGGCAAACCCTGTCAGTGCCCAAACCGTGCACGCCAAACACACCACGCCTATACCAAGTAGCTGTTTCACGGCTCATTTCTCCTAAGAAATCGCACATAAGTCAAGCGCATCGCCTAGCTGCCGCCAGACAGCTGAATGACGCTGCTCGAACGCCGCTCTCCACTGTCTATCGCCGTCGGCCTAACGAGAAAGAGATAAGCCAATGGCTAAACGTTCTCTGATCAAATCAAACATCAAACCTCGAACATCGAACATCTGTTTCGTTGGCTTCAGTCGATTGGTTAGGCTGGGCTTCACAACAATGCCGCGCGGATGCGTTGCTTAAAGCTTTCGTTTGTCACTTATTGTGCACTTCCTACATGTGCATTTAACGAGATGCTTGAGTTGCGCTCGCACGCGCGGCAGCGTCCACTCGTGAATCAGGTGACAGCCGGAACGCGGGTTGAACCAGCCCGGCTTGAGATATACCCAGTAGCCGTCGCCCGTGTCCGTCTCGACGCTGACCGCGAGCACGCGTGGGTCTTTCTTAAGAACCTGCTCAACGTAGCTCAAGATGCGAGCCTTCCCGTCGTCCGATCTGATCCTCTACCAGCGTCCTAACTACGGACGCGGTCATAGCAAGGAACCTTTCCACGTTGACACAATTGTCTGATTCGAAAACGATTCAGACCATGGACGTATTGCCGCCTAAATCCGTCTGACCCCGTGCCTGCAAAACTTCAGAAAAACGGACGCGGTCATCGGCGGTGTTAAGGGTGCGAAACAGTAACGGACCCCGCTTCGATGCCTATTAAAAGAACTAATCTCCGCTATGTCCGCGATTTTCGTTGTGTGATAGCAACCAGAAGTGGTTCCAACCGAATAGCGCCGTCGTATCGACGACCATTGATAAAGAAACACGGTGTGGCGTTCACTCCTTCTTGAACACCAAGGTTGAAATCCCGGTGGATGCGTCGGGCGTAAATTTCCAACATTAACTCGCCCAACAATCGCGCTTCATCAAGGCCAAGAGCTGCCGCGCATGCCGACAAAATCTTATTATCCAACGCACGTTGATTTTCGAGCAAGAGTTCGTGCATCTCCCAAAACTTCCCCTGAGCGTTCACCGCCTCAGCAGCTTGGGCCGCACGTTCAGCATGAGGATGAACACGAGTCACGGGAAAGTGCCGATACGCAAAGCAAAGTTTATCGCCAAAACGTTGTTGGATCTCACTGACGATCGGCTGCGCTTTTGCGCACAAGGGACACTCGTAATCTCCATACTCGAGTACTGTGATCGGTGCGTCGATCTGGCCTCGCACGTGATCGCGTTCAGCGTCCAAAACGATACCTCCACCCATTTTGCCTCCTTGTTTGTTTCGTTTTTCACGGGGCCGTTGGCCTGACCGATTGGTTACGCTGTAGGCTTCATGACAATTCCGCGCTTTTGTAAGGCATTGCCTGCTAAATCGTTACAACCCGATAGCGTCGGAAAATCTTACATTCTTCTAGGCTGTTATCCGCAGAAGTAAGGGACAGTAATATTTATAATATCCTGATTTACAGACGTTTACTTCTACCATGCTGTGAGGTGGCACCGTAGCTGCTAACTGGCGAGCAGCGACTTAGCGCGTTTGGGAGAAGGGCGGTAAGGGAGTGGGTTGTGAGTGCGTGCTTCGGCGCGAAACAACAACCACTAATCAATCCCATGAAAAGAAATCTCCTTATCACCCATCTCGTTGCGTTAGCAATTGCGCTTACAGCCGCACTCCTAACGCAACCAACGCGGGCGGGCGCAATCGACACCCTCGTCATTACCGAGGAGTCCTCAACGGTGCTTACTGCGAGTTTGACTATGAATGGAACCACCACCGCCCTGAGCGTGAGCGGTTTGGGTGATGATCGATGGGATATTGCCCTGGTTGGAATTTCTGGGCTCGGCGGCATTGGCTTTACGCAGACCTGGGCGGAGCCGGACGCTGCCGGCTTTTCTAACGAGGTGGCCTTTAGCTCTACCCTCCCTGACCAATTATTTGTGCAGAGTGAGTTCGCGCGTTCGGGTAACCTAGCGGACGGCACGCCGGACACCAGCCCACTTCAGACTGAACGGGGGCGCGCTTAGCGTGACCTTTTTTGACAAGGGTGACGTAGCCACCGCTCCCGACACCGGCTCCACTATTGGACTGCTCGCTCTCGCTTTAGCAGCCTTGTTCGGCGCAAGCCGCATTCGTTCTCTTCGGGCAGCCTAACGAGACAGAGATAAGCCGAGGCACGGTGCTACAATAACTTCACTGAAGTTGCGTCGCAAGGGAGCGGTTGGTTTCATCCTTTGGTTAGGGCTTGCGACTTGACCCAAATGTCATGTCTCGTGCCGCGTATGACCTTAGTCCCCATCTTGCGGTAATCACGACTATAGCACCACAGGCGAAATGCGCCGCGCCAGGGTCCAACGAATCGAAAGTAGCCACCCCCATCTGTGGTCGCAATGGCAATCTGAGTCTCATAAGGCTCGAACGAAAATCCCCAACGCAGCTGCTTTAGCTCAATCCGCGCGCCCGCGATACCGCGGCCGGTTTGAGCATCGGCAAATACTCCTTCGATCGTGGTCGGAGACGAAGCGAGCACAGTTTGGCCACTCAGAGAAAACGCGAGGATGGCAACTGCAAGCAGACATCGCATAGACCTAACGAGAAAGAGATAAGCTACGAGCGGGGTTGGTGACAAGCGTGCTCGCGTTCTTTGCGTCGGGGCGCCGTGGCTTCATCGATTGGTTAGATCACACTCACTCGAGTCTTTTCCATTGGGACGACACATATAGAATCAGCCCGAAGGCGATTACTCCACCAATAACAATTTTGATCGCGTCTCCGCCCGTGGACGGAGCGGTGCCGACGCTGACGAGATACATTCGTCCGAGGATTTCAGCACTAATAAAGAGAATCCCAAGCACTGCTCCCCACTTCTTCATCGTCAAGAGCGATAAGCCACCAAGGCTGTAGAAAGCTCCGACGACGGCTGTGGCAGCATTGGGC
>Ga0066388_100003051_pt1 | contig 10644 bp, 11 predicted proteins | sample PanSoiMetaGPlot6_FD_64539 | JGI IMG/M metagenome (GOLD analysis project Ga0066388, IMG submission 64539) | Tropical forest soil microbial communities from Panama analyzed to predict greenhouse gas emissions - Panama Soil - Plot 6 (Hybrid Assembly) | ecosystem: Environmental > Terrestrial >... | reverse complement strand
CGCAGCAGATTGGTGCCGGGCGGGGCAGCTGGACTATGCCTGATTCCTCGTCGTTTATCATCGCGCGCGATCCGTTTCGCGCCATCCGGCGGGGCAGACAACTCTTTCAACGAAAGTTCCTGCGGAGTCAGGGACAAGGTCCACTCAACAATGACGGCCTTGGGGACATCAACTCCAACCTCGCTCTGGGCGCGGGTTTATCGGACAGTTGCGCCGGTTGTCATGGCCGTCCGCGCGGCGCGGCTGGTTATGGCGGCGACGTCAACACGCGGCCTGACAGTCGCGATGCGCCACATCTCTTCGGTTTGGGCCTGAGAGAGATGTTGGCCGACGAAATTACTGCCGATCTACGCGCGATACGGGCCGAGGCAATCGCCGAAGCGCAGCGGAAGGGGCGCACCGTTACCAGATCGCTCGACAGCAAAGGCATCAACTACGGCTCGATCAATGTTCAAAGCGATGGTGTCGTTGACACTTCAGAAGTCCGTGGAGTCAATCCTGATTTGCGCGTGCGCCCCTTCTTCGCCCACGGTGGAACTATCTCAATCCGGGAGTTTCTCGTCGGCGCCCTCAATGCCGAGATGGGAATGCAAGCGGTCGATCCGGACATGATGCAGGCGCACAACGGCGCGCGAATCACCACGCCTTCGGGCATGGTCCTCGACGCCGCGCAAGATCAGATTGAAGCGCCGCCCACCGACAGCGAGACGGCCGATCCCGATCACGACGGAGTCGTCAATGAGATTCCTGAGAGTCTGGTGGACTACATGGAATTTTACCTGCTCAACTATTTCAAGCCCGCCGTTTATCAGCAAACGGAAGAGACGGAACAAGGCCGGAAGCTGTTCACGCAGGTCGGCTGCGCGCAGTGCCACATTCCCGATCTACAGATCAACCGCGATCGGCGCGTGGCGGACGTCGAAACTGTTTACGACCCTGGGCGTGCAGTCTTCAACGGTCTGTTTGCCACGGCGATACCGCTATTCAATGCACTCGATGATCACAGTGGCTTTCCGGAACTGAAACAGCCACGTCTGCAACCATTTCTCGTGAAGAACATCTTCACCGATTTCAAACGTCACAACCTGGGGCCAAACTTCTACGAGCGAAACTTTGATGGCATGATGCGAACTGACTTCATGACCAGTCCCCTCTGGGGCGTAGGCTCGACCGCGCCCTATGGCCATGATGGGCGGAGCGTCAACCTGATGGAAGTGATTCTGCGCCATGGCGGTGAGGCTCAATCGGTGCGCGATGCTTTCGCGGAGCTGGCGCCAGCTCAACAATCACGAGTGATTGGATTTCTTAATTCCCTCATCCTGTTTCCACCCGACGATACGGCTTCAACACTCGATCCGGGCAAACGAGGCGCGCCGAACTTTCCTCAGTTCGGGCATGGCAGCATTAAACTAGCTGCGCTGTTCAATGATCCGAATGATCCGGAATGAAAATGACTTCGAATCGGGGACGCTTTAAATGAAGGTTGGCTTAAAGAAGCGTATCGGCTGGCACACATCCGTCATACCTTTGGAACTCTCTTGAATGGGAACGGAGAGAAATCCGAAAGTCATTCAGGAACTTCTGCGTCAGGCGAATCTGAAGGTCACCATGGACACTTACGTTCAGACGGTATCTGATGAAAAGCGAAAAGCGCAGACCAAGGTTGTAGAGATGCTTCTTCCCAGAATTCGCAGGGCGGTGAATTAGTTAATGGACTTTTCTGGAGGCGCGGTTAAAACTTAAGATCGTGGTAAGTTGTTAAAAGTAAGTGGCGTCCCGTACGGGAGTCGAACCCGTGTCGCCGCCGTGAAAGAGAAGCGACCTATTGTAATTCAACGGAACTTAGCGGCATGGGTAGCACTCTACCGCACTTGAAAGACGCACAGAAATTTTTAATGGACGGTTATTGGACGCGCGAACCTGTCGCTGCAGAGAAGGCCACTACCTTTGCTGGCTCGCCAGAGATCGTGACGCAGAGGATTGTCTGCATAACCGGACGCACCTCGGGTCAGAAAGTACAGAAGCGATAAGCCGCCATACATTACCGTCGGAAAGACGACCAGCAGAACGCCGGCGAGTATTCGTGATTCGCGTGACATCATATCGACTTTCTCAAACAAAACTGCGAGCTTATATCACGTTCATGAGCGTTAGGGCCATCCGACATGGGGTGCGGGCGCCTCGATGGTCAACACCTGTCCCGTGCGTGCTTGTGCAACCTCGGGAATCTTATCCATGCCACGCCACTCCGTCGCTATCATGAACAAAGTTTTCCTGGTTGGGCCGCCCAGCATGCAAGCGAAGCAGCCGCGGTCAACGCTGACTGTTTGCATCACCTCGCCGCCTTCGCGAACACGGACACAGCGTTTGTTGGGCACATCTGCGTACCAGACACACCCTTGCGCGTCTAAGCAGATGCCGTCGGGAACGCCGTCGCCCAAATCGGCCCACACCCGCCGGTTCGACACGCTACCGTTACTATCAATGTCGAACGCGGTGAGTCTTTTCCCATGAGACTCAGCAATAATCAGAGTTCCGTTGTCGGGCGTCACAGCCATGCCATTCGGAAAGGCTATGCCATCGGCGACCTTTCGAGGCGAGCCATCTGGGGTGATCAGCGCGATGATTCCAGGGCCGCCATTGACGTAAGCATTGCCGCGACCATCCACGACAATTTCGTTCCAGCCCTGCTCCGAGACATTGTGCAGATCGACGTGGGTGGCCAGCGACCCATCGGGCTCCTTCCGAACAATGCGATTCTCTCGACCAGAGACGATGAGCAGACAGTCATCTGGTAACCAGTCGATACAAAAAGGCAGTCCGAACTGAGTGCGAACCACGACCTCACTCTTGCCATCCATCGCGACTGCGATAATCTCCTGCGCGCCCCAATCTGAAAACCAAAGACGATCATGGTGCCAGCGTGGCGACTCGCCCATCGCCAGACCAGTCAAAAGAGTTTTCAATTCAGATTGTGGAGCCTCCTTTGACGGCATTTTAACCTCCTCAGTTCAAGTCAGGGCGCGCGCAGATGTGACTATGACATTACTGTACCTGCTCGTCCGCCATGCTGCGCGTTGCGGCACCAATCCGGCGCTCAAGCAGTGGATTGGGAAGAATGAAGAATAGTGGCACGGCCGCGTACAGAAACAAGCTCGCTTTTGTGCTCCAACCCGCAAGCACAACCGCCAACGTATACCCCAACATCGGTGACGAGTGAATGACGACGACGGTTTGGGCAAACTGCCGTGAAAGATTTGGGACCAACAATTCCTTGTGCGCTGTGGCGTAGAGCCAAAAGAGCAACCCAGAAAAGTTGGTGGCAATCAAACTCAGTCCGTAAAGTCGAACAGCGAGCGGATTATTGAACCCGGTACCTAGCAGAGAAGTCGGAAACGGAATGAACACGACGCTCAACAGCACCAGCAGGTTGAGCCAAAGCAGCCTGCGGTTCACCTGTGTGACGAAGTGCAGCATGTGGTGATGAGCGACCCAATAGACACCGACGATGATAAAACTCAAAACGAATGTGGCGAGCGATGGAACTAATGGGCGTAGTGATTGAAGACTCAGCGTTCGACCGTCGGGGACATGAACGTTGAGAATGAGCAAGGTGATGACGATAGCAAATACGCCATCACTAAACGCTTCAAGCCGGATTTTGCTCATATTTCATGGTTAAGACGTGTCACTCAGTTCGAATACGTAGCGCCGGCCGATGCTGATTGGGTCACCGACGGAGGAATTTTCGATCCGTGCTTCTCTTTGTATTCTCGGGGCGAGATTGAAAAGCTGCGTTTGAATGCATTGGTAAAGGACGCCTGAGATTCGTAACCGACACGCTCCGCGATCTCGCGAACGCTGATTTGGTCGTCCCGCAAATAACCCGCGGCCAAATTCATACGCCACTTGGTGAGGTACGCGAGCGGAGGCTCGCCGACAAGAGTAGTGAACCTCGTGGCGAACGGCGAACGAGACATGCCGACTTCCGATGCCAGCCTGGCGATGGTCCAGGGCTCGCCCGGTTTCTGATGCATCAGATTCAAAGCCAAACTGATTTGTTTGTCGCGCAGAGCGCCCAACCATCCTCCCTGTCCCTGTGGTTGCGCCTCAATCCAGGCGCGCACGGCTTGCACGAAGATAATGCCCGTTAAGTGTCCGATAATTGAACCCGATCCCTCACGGGGATTCTGCGCTTCATGCGCCAGCAATCGCAGCATCGGCTCCAGCCAAACCGCGCTGTGTATTTTTTCCCGCGGCACATGGATCAGGTCAGGCAACAAAGGCAGGATAGGATTCCCGATCTGGTTCTCGAAAGTAAACGCGCCGCAAACCGTCGTTGTTTCTGAACCTCCTCCACCGTGCCGCAAAGTAAGCACATCACGACATGGCAGCAGCTCTTCGACGTTCACCGCTTTCGTTTTCCGATCGTCTCGCAGCAGGTGGGCACCGCCATGAGGAAAGATCACGAGGTCGCCGCTCACCACCGAAGTCTCAGCGCCTGTTTCCTCAAGTTGGACCCAACCCTGACCGCGCACGAAAAAATGAAAGTGAGCGTAATCCTTCGGCTTTAATCTGATCGCCCACGGCGCGGTGAATTTGCTGTAACAAAACACCTTGCCCTTGAATTGCAGCGCGTTGAGTACCGTTGTCAACACGTCTGAAACCGCATCTCCGTAGTCGATTTTCATATCGAGAACCTCGCGGTAGATCGTCGGTAACGATTGGGGGTCGCCATCCTCCGACAGATAGTTTCAGGTTTCAACCTGGTTTTGTTGGCGGTGAGTATATCAGGACGATCAAATAAAAAGTAAGGCGTCTTGCGCAGTACGAGTTCCTCCGCGTGTACGTATCATGCAAAGGACCATAGTCAATTTCACGAGAATTGAACGCTCCTTTCACAACTTCAGAGAGGTAGACGAAGTAGTTTGACGTCCAACGACCGTTAAGTGAATCCAAGCGCTGAGGTGATCTGTATGAGTGTGGTGGTAATGACGATGAACGTAAACGGTCTAAGCCACAAAGAATTCCGGTCGATACTGGATGAGATGGGAGTGGAAGCGCGTCCGGAGCACGGCATATACGAGCATATTTCCCATCCCACCGAGACCGGGTTCCGGATTATTGAGATTTGGGAGTCGCAAGCAGGCTTTGAGGAATTCGCCGGGCGCCGCCTGCAGCCGGCTATTGCCAAACTTGGCGTTCAACGTGAAACGACCATTAGCTTTCAGCCCCTGCACAACTTTTTTGGTCCGCGTATCGATGAATTGCCGGCCTTGATCGGGCAATTACCGGGAGGACCCGACACTTAGGTTGAAATGGCACAGCTTGCTGAACATCCGAGCGTGAAAAGATTCTGGGCTCGAGCTGGCGCTGTCGCAGCTGCGCCACCGGCAACGCTTGACGCGGCGGAACTCCGCGACATTTGTCTGAGAGCCGGTGCTGACGACGTCGGGTTCGTTGAAGTTGATCGCGTGGATCTACGACCCGAAAAGGAAGACATCCTCCGCTTCTTTCCCCAAACAAAATCGCTAATCAGCTTTGTCGTGCGAATGAATCGTGAGCCGATTCACAACCCCGCCCGTTCGGTCGCGAATGTCGAATTCGAGCAAACCGGCCATCGCGTGAACGAAACTGCCCACCACATCGTCGCCGCGCTAGCGGCGAAAGGCATCCGCGCCATCAACCCGGCGATGGGCTTCCCCATGGAAGTCGGTCGGGGTACCGGCAACAAACTCTGGGTCGTTTCTCATAAAACCGTAGCTGTGGCGGCAGGGCTCGGTCAGATGGGCATTCATCGCAATGTGATTCATCCGAAATTCGGCAATTTTATTCTGCTGGGAACGGTCCTGCTTGATGCCGCAGTATCAGCGTATCAGCAGCCACTGGATTACAACCCGTGCGTGGAATGCAAACTGTGCGTCTCAGCGTGTCCGGTCGGAGCAATCGGAGCAGACAGATCATTCAACTTCTCGGCTTGCTACACGCACAACTATCGCGAGTTCCTGGGCGGCTTCACAAATTGGGTGGAACAGATCGCCGATAGTAAGAATGCAACTGAATATCGAGGTCGCGTCACAGATGCTGAATCTTTTTCGATGTGGCAGAGTCTTTCATTCGGCGCCAATTATAAGTCGGCCTACTGCATGGGGGTTTGCCCGGCTGGTGATGACGTCCTCGCGCCTTTTCTGACCGACCGCTCACAGTATTTACAGGATGTCGTGCGGCCGTTGCAGGACAAAGAAGAAACTGTCTATGTCGTGCCCAGGTCTGACGCCGAAGAGTACGTGGCGCGCCGGTTCCCACACAAGCAGATCAAGCGCGTGGGCAATGGTCTGAATCGACTGCGATCGATTCAGTCGTTTCTAAATGGCATGCCCTTAACTTTCCAGCCAGGCCGATCGAAAGGTCTGGACGCAACCTATCATTTCACTTTCACCGGCGTGGAAGATCGTCATGCGACCGTGACCATTCGCGATCAGAAATTGGAAGTGATGGACGGCCATAACGGTAATCCTAATATTTCCGTCACGGCTGACAGTCAGACATGGCTGGGTTTTTTGGCGAAGGAGCGAAATCTTGTATGGGCTTTACTGCGCCGAAAGATACGCATCAAGGGATCGCCGCGCTTGCTGCTGGCTTTTGGAAAATGTTTTCCATCGTAATCAGACATTCGCAAGCAATGCGTAAAATTGTCGTACTTGAGAAAAAAGTCGATTCTGGTTCACTAAAGAAACCGAAAGGAGAATTCATATGCCCGTCGCATACGTCGATTTGCCGTCCGGCCTGACGGTCGATATCAAGAAAAAACTGGTCAAGGAGGTCACCGAGTCCCTCCACCGGGCTTACAAAATTCCCGACAACAGAGTCTTTCTTCGCGAGTGGACTGCCGAGCAGGTAGGCATCGACGGTGAACTCGGTCGCCCGATGCGCACCATCTGTACTTTCGTTGTCCCGCCCGGGCTTTCGGTCGAGGGGAAACGACAACTCGTCAAGAGGGTGAGCTCTGCAATGGCGGAGGCATGCGATCCGCCGCAAGAGGAGGTCTCCCTCCCAAGCGGCAAGAAGGTCAATACTCGCTGGGTACTTGGATTCTTCAGCGAATACCCCCTTGAACAAGCTGCCCTCGATGATCTCATGGCGTTTGAGAATCCGATGGTTACCGAAAGCCTGGAGGCTGTTATGCAAAAGGCAGCAGGGTAGTGGCAGGAAAACTTGAGCGTCTTGCTGGTATCGCTTGGGACCGAGCGGCACGATGTCGATCTGCCCTGAGCGGCTTGGCAAAAGGAGTAATCGTTGCGTCCTTTCAGCCTGTGACAAGTTAACAAGAGATCGGTATTGCCAGAGCGTTAAATAGAATGAGCAGATTCTTAATTTATCCCTTACCGAACGAAATATCAGCCGGTTTGAAGGAAACAATGCGCGATCAGTTCGGCAATGAACCGAAACTGGAACAGGCGCAATCCAGGCGAAGTATTTGTCGCCGCTGTTTGAGACGGTTCAATCCTGGCGAACGACGATTGTTGTTCAAGTACAGACCATTTCAAAAAGAAGGACTGTTTGCCGAAGCAGGCCCGATTTACATTCATGAAAGCGACTGCCGGCCTGAGACGGAAATCCTGAGCGGGTATCCTAATGAATTCCGCGAGCTTCCACTGCTACTTCGAGCTTACACGCGTGATGATGGTCAAGTAGATTCCAAACTTATTAAAGACGGCGATGCTGAGACAGTTATCGACACTTTCTTCGCCGACCCTGAAGTCTCCTATCTCCACTTACGCGACGGAGAATCGGGGTGCTACTACGCCAGAATTGAAAGAGCCGATAATGAAGTCTTCGCTAAAGGATCCACGGAATAGCGTCATGAAGTTGCGCTTACTGTTAATTGCCCCTTGTCTGTTGGCCGTCGCGATGTTATTCGCGGCGCAACATTCGACAGCAGGTTTTTCCAATGTGCGAGACGATGGAGTCGCGAAAGCAGCTTTTGCGGAAGCGTACAAAGTTTTTATGCATCCCCGCTGCCTCAATTGTCATCCGGCGGGCGACTCTCCGCTGCGGGGCGAAGATAGCCGGCCGCACACTGGACTGCGCTTACACCGTGGGACTGATGGACAGGGTGTATTCACGCTTAAGTGCACCAACTGTCACCAGGCGCACAACCAGCAGGGACTGCATATGCCACCGGGCGCGCCGAATGTTTTGGGCGATGGCTCTCTGGATTTAACGACACCACGTTGGCACCTGCCGTCGGCACAGACGCCAATGATCTTTGAAGGACGAAGCGCGGCGCAGCTCTGCCGTCAGCTTCAGGATCCAAAACAGAACGGCGGGCTGACAGCAGAACAGTTAATTCATCACGTCTCAAATGATCCCCTCGTGCTGTGGGGATGGAATCCGGGCGAAGGCCGAACTACGCCGCCGCTCAGTCACGATCAATTTGTGGCGAGCATTAAGCAGTGGCTCGACAACGGTGGCGCTTGTCCGAAGTAACCAGGAACGAAGATGAAAAGCTTTACTTTCATCCTGAATGGCAGCAATACAACGGTCGAAGTCGACGGCGACAAGCCTCTCCTCTGGGTTCTGCGTGAAGACCTCGGACTCACCGGCACAAAGTATGGGTGTGGTATGGCGATCTGCGGTTGCTGCACGGTGCATCTGGACGGTGACGCCGTTCGCTCCTGCGTGACACCGATTTCGAGAGTTGAAGGGAAGAGAGTAACGACAATTGAAGGGCTGTCGACGGATCTGAGTCATTCCGTGCAACGAGCGTGGATGGAAATTCAAGTTCCGCAATGTGGTTACTGCCAGCCGGGCCAGATGATGTCGGCGGCCTGTTTACTCTCACAAAATCCAAAGCCGAAGGACGCCGACATCGATGACGCGATGAGCGGGAATCTTTGTCGCTGTGGTACCTATCAGCGCATTCGGCAAGCGATTCACCGCGCCGTCGAGATTGCCGGTAAACAAGGAGTGAAGGCATGAAGGGCGCCAGGGTTCCGCGACGACTGTTCCTCACATCATCTTTGGCTGCGGGTGGTGGATTACTGCTTGGGTGTTCACTCTCGCCGGGAATATTGAACCAGCGTGTCTCAGCTGCATCTCCAAGAACTTTTACCACCGGTGAAATTCCACTCAATGCCTGGATTCGGATCGCGCCGAACGACGAACTAACGCTCATCTCTTCACAGTCAGAAATGGGTCAGGGCGTTATGACAACACTTCCCGCGGTGCTGGCCGAAGAGCTTGGCGCCGATTGGAGCCGCGTGAAAATCGAATTCTCCGCTGTGGCGCCGGCTTATCGCAATCCGCGCATCAATTGGCAATTCACCGGCAACAGCGAAAGCACGACAGGCTTCTTTGATTTGCTGCGGACGATGGGCGCGTCCGCGCGAGAGATGCTAATCGCGGCGGCAGCGAAGCGTTGGAGCGTAAATGCCGAAGATTGCTACGCAGAGAATGGCCGGATCATTCATCGGCCAACCATGCAGAGCCTGCGATTTGGTAATGTTGCGGAGGATGCGGCGCGCATTACTCCTTCGAAGAACCCAAAATTGAAACCGCAAAGCGAATGGAAGCTGCTCGGCAAGTCCCTCACGCGTGTTGAGCTCGCTTCGAAACTAAATGGGACTGCGATCTTCGGAATTGACTTCAAAGTTCCGGGAATGGTTCACGCCGCCGTCATTCAAAGTCCCGTCCACGGCGGCAACGTTTCATCGTTTGACAAAGACTCAGTCATGAAGCTGCCTGGCGTAATCGACGTGCTGCCAATCCCCAACGGCATCGCAGTGGTCGCCAATCATTATTGGCAGGCGCGCCAGGCTTTAAGATCGCTCAAAGTTGCCTTTGCGGGAGGTGTGAATTCAGACATCGGCAGCGAGTCTTTGGACAAACAGTATCGGACTGCTCTGGAAGGCAATAGTTGGAAGACGGTAAAGACTGAGGGCAATGGCCTGCGCGCAGAAGACATGCAAGGCAAATTCACGGCGGTCTTTTCGCAGGAATACGAATCACAGTTCCTGGCCCACGCGACGATGGAGCCGATGAATTGTACCGCTCATGTTACCGACGAAAACTGTACAGTTTGGGGACCACTGCAAGGTCCTGAGTTGGCGAAGGTCACGCTTGCCGGAATTTTCAAGTTGCCACCCGAACGAGTATCTATCAATCGAACTTTGCTGGGCGGAGGATTTGGCCGGCGTCTCCTCGTCGATTTCGTGGTGCAGGCTGCAGTTGTTTCCAAAGCAGTCGGGAAACCGGTGAAAGTCATATGGTCGCGCGAGGAAGATATGCAGCACGATGTTTATCGACCGGCGACTTTGAATCGAATCACCGCGGGCCTGGACAAATCCGGCAAACCGTCAGCTGTCGCACACAAAATCGTTTCACCTTCCGTTTTGCAATACGTGTACGCGCCGGCAGTAACTGAAGACAACGATCCAACCTGCCTCGAAGGGTTGATGGAGACGCATTATGAAATTCCAAACCAGCGCGTAGATTTCAAGTTGCTGAAAGTAGGTGTGCCGACGTCCGTTCTGCGCACGACCGGTTATGGTCCGAACATCTTTGCGATGGAGTCATTCATCGACGAACTCGCCTTCAAAGCGAGACAGGACCCTTACGAATTCCGGCAGGCGCTTCTGAAGG
>Ga0066388_100003050_pt1 | contig 10645 bp, 9 predicted proteins | sample PanSoiMetaGPlot6_FD_64539 | JGI IMG/M metagenome (GOLD analysis project Ga0066388, IMG submission 64539) | Tropical forest soil microbial communities from Panama analyzed to predict greenhouse gas emissions - Panama Soil - Plot 6 (Hybrid Assembly) | ecosystem: Environmental > Terrestrial > Soil... | reverse complement strand
CGATCTTTGTCGGCCACAAAAAACTCCCGAGAGCGCTCGCCACGCGCGGATCGTTCTACATCGAAGCATTCCGGCGAATCATGGGTGATGACCTCATAGCAGGGGTGACGATCGTTCCCCCGACCCTTCTGGTCGAGGACGAACTGCGGCTTGATCTTGGTGAGCGGACCCTCTTGGTGAAGGCATGGCCGACAGCCCACACCGACAACGACGTCACCGTGCGGGACGAAACCACCGGAACGTTGTTTACCGGCGATCTCGTGTTCGTGCGACATGTACCGGTTGACGACGGAAGTCTTCGCGGCCTGTTGGCTGCAACCGACGCGCTGGCCCGCATGTCCGTGACGCGAGTCGTTCCAGGCCATGGCCCTGTCATCGACGACTGGCCGCAGGCGCTCGCGCCGCAACGGCGCTATTTCGAACAGCTGCTGACCGATGTGAGGGGTCTGATCGCGCACGGCGCGCCAATCGATGTCGCGGCGCAAACAGCCGGTCAGACGGAAAAGGGTTACTGGGAGCTGTTCGAGGATTATAATGCGCGCAACGCTACGGCCGCATTTGCTGAACTCGAGTGGGAGTGAAGCCGGCCGTGCGTTTTATGAATGGAGAGCCGCCGATGTCCGGAGCGAGATTTCGTTTTGCCTGGGTCGCCAGTCTCGCGATTGCCGTGCTCGGCTTCGGCATTGGAGCAACGCTGGGCGAGGACAAGGACGATCCCTGGCCCGACATCGCCTTCAACGCATTCAACGGCCGAGCGCTTATTGACGGCACCGGCCTGCTCGCAATCGAGATGCCCTATCGGGCTGAAGACGCCGCAATCGTACCGGTGACCGTCCGGTCGACCTTGCCGGCCGGCGACGAGCGACGCGTCAAGGCCTTTACGATCATCATCGACGAAAATCCGTCGCCGGTTGCCGCCACCTTCACGCTCGGAGCAAACTCAGGCGTTTCGTCGATTTCGACGCGCGTGCGGGTCGATTCCTATACCAACGTCCACGCCGTTGCCGAACTCAGCGATGGTAATCTCTACGTCGTCAAAATCTACGTGAAGGCGTCGGGGGGATGTTCAGCGCCGGCAAAAAATACTGAGGACGCCACAGCGAGCCTCGGTCAGATGCGAATGCGACAGTTTGTGAGCGATACCGACACGCGGGCCAGCCGCGCGCGGGAAGCGCAGGTCATGATCCGGCATCCCAACAATTCGGGATTGCAGATGGATCAGCTTACCCGCCTCTACGTCCCGCCGTTCTTCGTCCACGACATGAAAGTCTGGCAGGGAGATGATCTCATCCTATCGATGGATGGCGGAATCTCGATTTCCCAGGACCCCAACATCCGGTTCACCTACGTGCCCAACGGTGCGAAGTCCCTGCGCGCGCAGGCAACTGACACCGAAAATCACGTGTTCAACGGTGATTGGCCGGTAGACGCGCAGATGTAGCGCGGAGACGAGCGACCGCGGTCTGCGAGGTTTCAGAAACAGCGGACTTCGGCCTCGGCCTGCGCGCGCCGCAGATCATTGGCAGCGGATTTTGCCTGTTCGGAAGTCCGGAACATCGTGCCGAACACCCCGGGGACCTGAGCCAGGCTCAGGGCCGACTCGGCCGTCACATAGCGCTCGTAGGGCATGATCGAGGCGATGACATCGATCGAGCAGGAGCACTGCTCCAACGCCTGCCGGGTGTCGCCATTGGACTTCATGCAGGCGAAAACGTAGTCGGCGCGCGCCGACGTCGGGTAATCATTTGTTGCATCGGCGGCGAACGCCACCGCCATGCGGCTGAGCGCTATCAGCGCAATGAAGACCGAACCAAGTGCCCGGATACGCGACTGCACGATTCCCGTCCGACCGACCAAATGCCGCAGGCGAGCGACGATCATAAGCTCTTGAGCCCTGTACTCAAGTAGGATCGGATGACGCACTGATAAACCGTCTCGGACGATGTCGTCATGCACCGGACCTCCGCACATTGCGTGTGCATTGGAATTCTTGCCACGGCCGCCCTCTTGTCCGGTTCGGCCGTCGCGCAAGATGCAATTCGAGTCGTGGCGCAAAAAACCGGGACGTTCGCGTGGGAACTCGACGTGATCCGCGCCCACGGGCTCGACAAGCAGGCGCACCTGACGATCGAAGCGACGGAACTCGCCAGCCCCGAGGCCGGCAAGGTTGCTTTGCGGGGCGGATCGGCCGACCTCGTTGTCTCCGACTGGACGTGGGTTTCGCGCGAGCGGACGCTTGGCGCGAAGCTGGTGTTCTATCCCTACTCGAGCGCGCTCGGCGCGGTCATGGTTTTGCAAGCGTCCCCGATCGTCAACCTGACGGATCTGCCGGGCCGAAAGCTTGCCGTTGCGGGCGGCCCGATCGATAAAAGCTGGCTTTTCCTGCGGGCCGCGCTGATACGGGATGGCATCGACCTCAAAACGCAAGCGACCATTGTCTATGGCGCGCCGACGCTGTTGGCCGAGAAAGCTTTGCAAGGTGAAATCGATGCGACTCTCAATTACTGGAACATTTGTGTGAGCTTGCAGGCACGCGGAATGCGCCGGGTCGCCGAGGTCGCGGATCTGCTGCCCAGGCTTGGCGTTGCAGGACATCCGGCCATGATCGGCTATGTGTTCGATAACGATTGGGCCGCACGACAGCAGGAAGTTCTGATGCGCTTCCTCGACGTGAGCATGAAGGCCAAGGATATCCTGGCGTCCTCGGATGCCGAGTGGGAGCGCATCGCGCCATCGGTCGGAACCGCGGATCCGGCAATACTGACGCTCTATCGCGATCACTATCGAGCCGGCATTCCGCGCCGGCCGATCGAACAGGAAGAAGCCGACGCACGCACCCTCTATGGCGTGCTCGCGGAACTCGGCGGATCGGCGCTGGTTGGGTCCGGCAAGGAGCTGGCGCCAGGAACGTTCTATCGGGCACGCCCACGGAGTTGACGATGCTCAGGCTGGCGTCGCTCGGATTGCTCGTCATCGCCTGGTACCTGGGCTCGTTCATCGCCGGAGAGCAGATGCTGCCGGCGCCGACCACGGTGCTGAACGCGATTCTGACCGAGGCCCGGTCGGGCGAGCTGTTCTTTCAACTCGGCGTCACGCTCGCACGCGTCCTTGTCGCCTTCACACTCGCCATGACGATCGGCAGTGCCATTGGGCTGCTGATGGGCCGCGTTACGCTGGTCAATCAGCTGGGCGACTCCTGGCTGGTCGTCCTTCTCAATCTGCCGGCGTTGGTCATCATTGTCTTGGCCTATCTCTGGGGCGGGTTGACGGAGCTTGCCGCGATCCTGGCGGTCGCCATCAACAAGCTGCCCACCGCAATCGTCACGGTTCGCGAGGGCGCGCGCGCTCTCGACCCAGCGCTCGACGAAATGGCGACGGTGTTTGCAATGCCGCGATTGCGAGCGCTGCGGCATATCGTCATTCCGCAGCTCGCTCCGTATCTCGCGGCAGCCGGCCGTTCGGGACTTTCGCTGGTCTGGAAGATCGTCCTGATCGTTGAGCTGCTCGGGAGGCCGAACGGCGTCGGCTTCGAGATCGGCATCGCGTTTCAGTTGTTTGACGTTACGCGAATTCTTGCTTATGCGCTCGCATTCGTCGTCGTCATCCTGGCGATTGAAACCATGGTGGTGCAGCCCATTGAACGACGCGCGTCGCGCTGGCGGCTCCGAACTGCTTGATGTTCGCATCGTCCGCAAGGCCTACGCCGCAGCGACCGGCCAGCCGCTTGAGGTGCTCCGCGACATCGCATTCAGGTTGGCGCGCGGGGAGCTCGGCGTGCTGGTGGGCCCGTCCGGCTGCGGCAAGACGACGATGCTCAGGATCATCGCCGGCATCGATCTGGACTACGACGGCAAGGTCGTCGCGCCCGCACGAGGCCGGCTGGCCATGGTATTCCAGGAACCGCGGCTCCTTCCCTGGCGGACCGTCGAAGACAACGTTCGGCTGGTTGCCCCAACCCTCAGCGAGTCCGCACTCGTGACGTTGTTCGATGTTCTCGAGCTCACCCAGCATCGTTTGCACTATCCGGGAGAGCTATCGCTCGGGCTGGCGCGCCGCGTCGCCGTGGCGCGTGCCTTTGCGGTGGAACCGGAGCTACTCCTGCTCGATGAGCCGTTCGTGTCGCTCGACGATGCGCTGGCATCCAAGCTGCGCGACGAGCTGTCCCTGCTGGTCGAGAACCGCACTGTAACCACGTTGCTTGTGACCCATGATTTGGACGAAGCGGTCAGGCTCGCAGACCGGCTGTTCCTGCTCTCCCCACGACCCGCGCAGGTGTTGGCTGAGGTTTCGATCGGCGTACCTCGGGATCGCCGGACCGCGACCGAGCTCAGCGTCGCCAAAGCCGAGGTCCTGCGGCACCTGCGCGGACCGCTCGACCCCGCGATAAAGGCGTGAGGTGCGGCGCTCGAATGACGTTGTTGATTTACGATTGCGACGGGGTGCTCGTTGACTCGGAGGTGCTGGCGAGCGAAGCCCTCGCGGATCTGATGACCGTTCTGGGGCATCGCATGACCGCGGCTGAGTGCGCCCGCGTCTTTGGCGGCCGCAGCGTCAAGGACGTTGTTGCGCATGCGGGCGAGATTCTGGGCCGACCAATCCCGGACAGCTTGGGCAAGGAGGCCGCTCAAAAATTGATGGCGCGTTTCCGTCGCGAGTTGCAACCGGTCGCCGGTGCGGCCGCAGCCGTTGCCTCCCTTCCCTACCCCCGGTGTGTGTCCTCATCCTCGGCACCGGAGCGTTTAGCACTTTCGCTCGACGTGACTGGCCTGGCCCCGTTGTTCGGGCCCCACGTCTTTAGCGCCGCGCAGGTAATGCACGGCAAGCCAGCCCCCGATCTGTTCCTGCTGGCCGCGCGATGCCTGGGCGAAGCCCCGTCGCAAGCGATCGTGATCGAAGATTCGCCACTGGGTATTGCGGCCGCTCGCGCTGCGGGCATGGCGAGTATCGGTTTTACGGGTGCCAGTCACGTGACCGAGGACTTGACCGCGCGGCTTACGGAGGCCGGCGCCGATCTGATCATCTCGGCGATGAGCGACTTGCCGGCCGCCGTTGCCGGGCTGATGCACCGGCTGAAATGGAGACGCTGATGTCGCGCTGGTTTCCCTGTGAACCGTCTGCTCTCGGTTTGGTCGCGTTGGCGCTCGTTTTTGCGTGCTCCGGTGCGTGGGCGCAGGATCGCAAGGGCATTCGATTCTGGAATCTCACACTCAACACGATTACGCAGCTTCAACTATCGCCCGCCGGGAAGAATACGTGGGGCGCCGATCAATGCCGGAACGATCGCGACGGGACTGTCGACCATGACGAGCGGCTGCGCATTACCGGAATCGATCCCGGCCGCTACGATGTCAAATTCGCCGACAAGGCTGGCCGCATCTGCATGGTGCGGGATATCGAGGTGAAGGACGGCGCCATTTTCTCGATCGAGGAGAAGCAACTGACGGACTGCGCCAAGTGAGAGAGCATGGAGCTGCAGCCCAGGCCAAAGCCGGCTATTGTTGCCGCAACCACATTGCCTTGATGGGAGGAGAACTTGAACACTGGCACGTTTGCTCGACGTGACGTTCTCAAGCTGATGGCCGCCCCTGGCGCGATGAGCCTGCCCGCTGCGCGCACGCTCTGGCCCGGCGCCGCGCATGCAGCCGGCACCCCCACGTATAGTCCCGCCGCTCAGTTCGATCTTGCCGTCGCCGAAGTCGAGCTTCGGCGCAACAGCGCCGGCCGCATGCTGATGGCGCGAATTTACCAGCCAAAAGGCCCGGGACCCTTTCCGACCGTGCTCGATTTGCATGGCGGTGCGTGGAACAGAAAGGACCGGTTCGCTGAACAGCCGATGGATCGCGCGCTGGCAGCGAGCGGCCTGCTGGTCGTCGCCGTCGACATGACGCTTGCGCCCGAAGCGCCATATCCGGCCTGCGTGCAGGACGCCAACTACGCTGTGCGCTGGCTGAAGGCGAATGCCGCAACCTGGAACGGCGACACCTCGAAGATCGGCGTTTACGGCTCCTCCAGCGGCGGTCACGTCGCGGAGCTCTTGGCGATGCGGCCGCGCGATCCGCGCTACAATTCAATTCCCCTTGCCGGCGCGCCGAATGTCGACGCCACCGTCGCCTACGTCGCAACGCGCTCGCCGATCAGCAACACCTTCGCGCGCTATGAAAATGCGGAGCGGCGGCACAACGAGGCCATGGTGAAGAACAACAAGGTGTTCTTCATTCCGTGGGAGACGATCCACGAAAGCAACCCGCAGGAAATTCTCGAGCGCGAAGAAAAGGTCACCCTGGTGCCGCTCCTCGTCATGCAGGGCGCCCTCGACGACAACGTGTTGCCGGAGGTGCAGGAAAAATTCGGCAAGACCTACCAGGCTGCTGGCGGCGCGTGCGACTATCGCTTGTTCGAAAACGCCGTTCACGAATGGGTCGCGTTGCCGGGCCCGCAGACCGACAAGGCGCGCGAAGTGGTCAAGGAATTTATCGCGCGCCAGCTGAAGGCTTGATTGGTCTTGTTTCCCGAGGCCGGCTGGCGCCGGTCCTTGATTGCGGGCTTGCGATTGCCCTCATGACCGACCCCGAACAACGCGCGCCCGGACGGGCAATCTTATTACGGCCTTCGAAAGCGGCGCTTTAGTGCCGCCGATTTGAACTTCCTATAGCGGTTGCCGTTGATCCATGCAGGAACTTTAAATCGAAGGGATATCGATCACTACCTAAGTCTTGAGGCGCGAAAGGATGCTTTCCAACGCCGTCACCGCTTTAGCTTTATCCAGTTTTTGTAGATCAACCAGTACTCTTAGTCCTTCTTGCTCTTCATAGAGCGCGTGGCCCTGTTTGACCGAGTCGTCGACCAGAGCACTGACCTCATAGTTGCGCACCGGCTTCGCGATTCCTTTGGCATGAATGGGCGTCCGTTCTTCGGCTAAAACATGATCCCTGGCCAAAGAATAGGTTTCGTGGCTCAGAAGAATTCCACCAAGCCGGGCGTGCGACTGCAACCGCGATGCAAGATTCACCTCGCTGCCGATGATTGTGTAGTCCATTCGATCCTCGCTGCCAAAATTGCCGACCGTGCAGTAGCCCGTGTTGATACCGATCCGTAGCTGGAACGGCTTCTGCAGCCCCCGGTCACGCCATTCCGCCTGCAACTCGTGCATCCTCCTTTGCATCGCGACTGCCATGTTGACACAGGCGATCGCATCCTCCTTGACCCCTTTGGTCTCTGGATCGCCGAAAAACGCCAGGATTGCGTCGCCGATGTATTTGTCGATTGTCGCGCCGTGCGTCAGCGCAATTTTTGACATTTCCGTGAGGTACTGATTGAGCAAAGTGGTAAGCTCCTCAGACTCCAAGTCATCGGTCGTCGCGGTAAAATCAGCGATGTCGGAAAAGAACACGGTGAGCTTCTTCCGATTCGACGCGATTTTGACCTCCTGCGAGCCTGAGAAAATCGATGAGTAGACTTGTGGCGACAGGTATTTCGACAGTTTCGTCGACAAAGCTTCCAATGCCTTGTTCTTCTCCACCACAAGTTCGTTCGCCTGCTCCAAGTCGCCCTTGGCAATGCGGACCTCTTCTTCCGCCCGCTTGATCTCCGTGATGTTGGTGTAAACAGCAACGGTTCCACCCTCCGTAGTCTTGCGCTCGTTGACGTGGATCCAGCGGCCGTCAGATCGCCGTTGCACGTGAGGTTGACCTGGTTGCCGATGTCTTGCCAGGCGCTCGGCGACCCACTCGTCGACCCGTCCCTTAGCATCGTCAACCAAGCCTAGTGTTGCAGCGTTGCGAATTAGCATCTGATACGGCGTTCCTGGTGCCGGCGTCCCTAATCCTGGATAGAGAAGCTCCGCATACGCGCTATTGCAGACAACTAGGCGGTCCTCGGAGTCGTACAATGAGAAGCCTTCCGAAATCGCCTCAATTGCATCGGTGAGACGCTGCTCGCTGCGGCGAGCGGCAAGTTCTGCGTTCTTGCGTCGGGTCACGTCGCTCCATGAGCCGATGACTTCCACGGGTTGATTTTCGCCATCTCGGATCAGCCGCTGTTCATCGTTCACCCAGCAATAGCTGCCGTCCTTCTTGCGAAACCGGTATTCCACCGTATGACGTCCGTTCTTGTAGAGTTGGACGGATTCGGCCTCTACGCGGGCGCGATCGTCAGGATGGACACGGTCGCGCCAGAAATCAGCATTCTCCAGGTATTCCGCAGGCTCGTATCCGAGGACATTTTTGATGTTCTCGCTGATGATAGTTGGCGCAAAATCACCGGTTGCCCTGTAGCTGTAGATGACGGCGGGTGCAGACGATAACAGCCGGACCAGGCGATCCTGCGCAGCAACCAGCACTTCGCTGAGTTGCTTGCGCGCAGTGATATCGTTCCACGCGCCGACAATCTCGATGGGCTCGCCCGCTGCATTGCGAAGTAGCTGCAGGTCGTCACTGATCCAGCAATAATTGCCGTCCTTTTTGCGGAATCTGTATTCGTTTGAGAGATGTCCTTCCTCAAACAGCCGCGCATAGCCTTTTTCAATCCGCGCCAAGTCTCCGGGGTGGACGCGGCTGCGCCAGAAATCCGGGCTCGCTAGATATTCTTCACGCTCGTAGCCCAACAGCTCCTTGATGTTCTGGCTGATGAACGTCGGGCCATAATCGCCGGAGGCCTTGAAGGCATAGATCACCGCCGGCGACCGGGCGAGAAGATGCTCGACCCGAATATGGGATGCCGCCGCCGCGTCTTCCGCTTCTTTGCGTGTCGTGACATCACTCCAGGAACCAATCACCTCGATCGGCTGACCTTGTTCGTCCCGTATCAATTGTTGGGCGTCATTCACCCAGCAGTAGCTGCCATCCTTCTTGCGAAAGCGATATTCCACTGTGTGGCGCCCGTGTTTGTATAGTTTGGTGGATTCAGTCTCGATTGCCGGGAGGTCATGGGGATGAACGCACCGCCGCCAGAAGTCCGCGTCCTGCAAGTATTCCTGTGGCTCGTACCCAAGCCAGTCCCTGATGTTGTCGCTGACGAAGGTCGGCGCAAAATCCCCTCTCGCCCGATAACTGTAGATTACCGATGGCGAGCCGGTTAGCAGCTGGGCCAATCGTGTATGCAGCGCGGCATTTGCTTCCTCGGCCGCCTTACGTGCAGTGATGTCACTCCACGACCCAACGATTTCCAGTGGTTTGCCATCGACGCCTCGGATTAAGCGCTGCGCGTCATTCACCCAGCAATAGGAGCCGTCCTTACGGCGGAAGCGGTACTCCACCGAATGGATCCCGTTATGAAAGAATTTCGCGATGGCATCCTCGACGCCGGCGAGGTCCTCGGGATGGACGCGGTCTCGCCAGAAGGACGGATTCTCCAGATATTCCTCGGGTATGTAGCCGAACACTACGTTGATGTTGTCGCTGACAAAGGTTGGAGCAAAATCGCCGCTCGCTTTAAAGCTGTAGATCACCGCCGGTGATGAACTCAGTAACTGTATCAGTCGCTCCTGCGCCGCCGCTTTGACCTCTCCCAACTGTCGACGAGCTTTGCGATCGTGTTCGCGGTTAGCATTGCCTATCGCCTCTTCAATAATTGCCGCCACCCCCTCGGCGTCAAAATCGCCAGGCGCGATATGCAGAACTTTATTCAGGGCCGCGGTAGCATTCTTGGCATGTTCGTTTACGGCGGTCATGGCGCACTCTCCGCGAAGTCCCCAATTTACGTTGAATTCTAGCACAAACGTAGGGACGCAAAATTGCACTGCAATTCATGGTCGAAGCCTTCAACGGCAGAACGAAACCTTGCGTACTCGACGAGCAGCTTCGCCCTGCGACGGAGGTCGGATGTTGGAACGGCCTCGGAACTGACGAGACGTTTGCTATTTAGCCACGTTCAGGGAAGAGCGGACATCGGCCAGCGATTGCCAAAAACAGCGTCACCGCGACGTAATGGCGTGCAGCACATTGAGTGCGGCACGGTTCGGTGCCACGTCGTGCACGCGAAAGACCGATGCGCCATTGGCCGCGGCGGCGAGGTTGACCGCGATCGTTCCGGGTAGCGACCCTTCGCTTCCATCGCCGAGCCCGCCGAGAAAAGTCTTGCGCGAAGCACCGATCATGATGGGCAACGCATAGTCCTTGAGCTCTGCGAGGCGGGCAATCGCGTCACGGTTCTGATGTGACGTTTTGGAAAACCCGATGCCGGGATCGAGGAGAATGCGGTCCCTGGGGATGCCGGCGCGCTCGGCCAGCGCCAGCGAGCGATCGAAGAAGCGGCGGATATCGGCCACAATATCGGCGCTCGCGTCCTTCTCGATGCGATTGTGCATGATAACTACGGCGGCTTCGGCCGCAGCGACGACATCCGCCATCGCCGGATCTCTCTGCAGACCCCAGACGTCATTGACGAGCACGGCGCCAAGTTCGACCGCGCGCGCCGCAACCTTGGCCTTGTAGGTGTCGATCGAGACCGGCGCATCAAGAACGTTCTCGAGCGCGGCGAGGACGGGTTCGATACGAGCCAGCTCGTCCGCGGCGTCCAGCGGTGTTGCCTCCGGCCGCGTCGACTCGCCACCGACGTCGACGATATCGCACCCCTCGGCGACCATTTGCTTGGCGTGGGCGATGGCGGCGTTTGCGCTTAGGAAAGCACCGCCGTCCGAAAATGAATC
>Ga0066388_100003049_pt1 | contig 10646 bp, 6 predicted proteins | sample PanSoiMetaGPlot6_FD_64539 | JGI IMG/M metagenome (GOLD analysis project Ga0066388, IMG submission 64539) | Tropical forest soil microbial communities from Panama analyzed to predict greenhouse gas emissions - Panama Soil - Plot 6 (Hybrid Assembly) | ecosystem: Environmental > Terrestrial > Soil... | reverse complement strand
TGCCGCGGCCCTGATCAAGAGCTATAAGAAGGGAGATACGGCGTTGGCGGACGTGATCTATTCATCGGTTCCCGCCGCGCTCTTCGGTCAACGACAGGTGATCGAGATCGGCCCGATGAGCGGTAAGTCGAATGTCATCTATTGGCTTGAAACCCATGGGTTCGAGGTTACGGAAGAGCGGGTCTCTCGCGTCTATGACTATGCCAAACAGTCCTCCTCGGTGCTCGAAGAGTATCAGGTAACCAACCTGCTCCAGGAAGAGATGCCGATCGCGACCGGACTCTCGTCGAGGAGCTGATCAGCCCGCCGCAGACGCAGGAATTGGAATTAAGGAGACAAAGATGATAACCGAACGAAGAGTAGTTAAAAGGCCGCCGAGCGTTCGACTCAACGGCCGGGCGCTGTTCCTCGCCGAGGATATCGCGCTCATCCGCCGCCAACTCGAGGGGGAAGATCTGCCCTTCGATTCCAGCGTTCCTTTGATGAATAACATCTCGACCGATGAGATGACGCCGCTCTGGGTCTGCTTCTATCATGATGAGACGTTGGGCCGGTACATCAATGTCGGTCTGCGTCAAGGGGCCATCGGCCCGGATGAAGTCAAGCGGGGGGGATTTTCAGCAATCGTCTCCGGCAAGTCGAAAGGGTGCGGCTCCTCGCGGGAGATGGCGCCTTACGCCGAAAAGTGGGCGGGGATCGAACTGGTCTTCGCCTCCTCGATCGAAAAAATTTACCGTCAGAACTCGCATAACATCGGCCTGCTCACCTCGACCGACTTCAGCCTGCTCGAACGGCTCCTGCAGGGCGAGGAGGCGCCGCTCGAAGCCTTCACGCAGGGCCTGGATCCGATCTCGAAAGAGATCGTCGAATATGGCGGACTCTTCAACTATAACCGGGCGCGATTGGGAGGTGAGACGGCCCCGCCGCCGATCGAGACTTCAGGCCGGCCCATGACGTTGGTTGAGCGGATCATCGCGCGACATGCCTTCGTCAAAGCGGGAGAGATCGGGGTCGAAGCCGTCAAGCCGGGAGACGCGATCTTCGCCATGACCGATGTCCGCTTCTCTCATGAACCGGTCACCCCGATGGCCGAGTCGCTGTTGAAAGAGGCTCTCGGCCCGGACGTCAAAGTGACCGACCCGGGCTCGGTCTTCGCCTTCTACGACCACCTGATCTTCATCGACCAGGTCATGCCCGCCAAACAGCGTGAGATGGGACTTCTGGAGCGCGTCAAAGAGCTTCCGGTCAGGCAGGCCGAGTTCGCGGCGCGTCAGGGGGTCACGCTCTACCACGAGAACCCGGCCGGCGGCGCGGAAGCCATCTGTCACAACGCGATCATCGAGGATATCGCGCTGCCGGGCCAGATCGTGATCGGGACCGATTCGCACACCTGTATGGCGGGCGTCCTGGGTTGTTTCGCGTTCGGGGTCGGCTCGACCGATATGGCCAACGCCTGGTATACGAAAGACATTCGTCTCTCGGTCCCGGAGACTGTGCGGTTCGTCTTCCACGGCCGGAAGCGGCCGGGAGTGACGGCTAAGGACGTGATGCTGTATCTTCTCTCCACCGACTTCATCCGGCAGGGAGAGGGGATCGGCCGCGTCATCGAATATGCGGGTGAAGGGCTGAGAGATTGGCCGATCGACGAACGCGCGACCCTGACCAATATGGCCGTGGAAGCCGGATGCGTGACCGGGATCATCGAACCGGACGAGACCACGCTCGAATACCTCGTCCGGATGCGTGGCCTGGATCCGGAAGTGATCAGACGCAGTTTCATCCGCGGTGATCCGCGGGCGCAGTATTACGCCACCTTCGAGATCGAGTTGGACGCCATCCAACCGATGGTCGCGACTCCGGGCGATCCGCGCAACGGAATCGCCATCAGCCGGCTACCCGGCGAGGTCAAAATCGATATCGCCTACGGCGGCTCCTGCACGGGCGGGAAGATGGCCGATATGGACATGTATGCCGAGGTCCTGGGACAAGCGCTCGAAAACGGAATGACGGTGGCGCCGGGAACACGGCTCTTCCTTCAGTTCGGTTCGCAGAAGATCAAGGAGTATGCGCGGCAGAGAGGCTACCTCAGCATTTTTCAGAGAGTCGGCGCGGAACTGATCGACCCGAGTTGCGGGGCGTGCATCAACGCCGGACCGGGCGCTTCGATCTCCCCGGAACAGGTCGTGGTCAGCGCTCAGAATCGCAACTTTCCGGGCCGGAGCGGACCGGGGCAGATGTACCTCGCCTCGCCCTACGTGGTGGCCGCCTCAGCGGTGGCCGGAGCGATCGTCGAACCGAGTCACTTCCTCAAACATGATTGAACTCAGGAGTCGAAGAAAAAATCCATGAAACGAATTGCCATTATCCCCGGAGATGGAATCGGCGTTGAAGTCACGCGCGAAGCGGTGCGGGCGCTGGAGACGGTAGGCGACTGCTTCGGCGTGACGCTGGAACTGGTCCACTTCGATTGGGGAGCGGAGAAATACCTGCGTGAGAATGTGACGCTGCCCGAAGGCGCGCTGGAGATGCTCCGGCGCGACTTCGACGCGATCTTCACCGGCGCTTTCGGAGACCCGCGCGTCGAATCGAACAAGCATGCGATCGATATTTTAGGCGGGATGCGTTTCGGCCTCGACCTCTATATCAATTTTCGCCCGGTCCGACTACTCAACGACAGGTTCACCCCGCTCAAGAGCGGCCGTCGTCGGAACATCGACTTCGTGGTCTTTCGCGAGAACACGGAGGGCATCTACGTCAACGCCGGCGGACAGTTCAAACGAGGCACCGACCATGAGCTGGCGATCCAGGAGGAATTCCATACCAGACATGGAGTCGAACGGATCATTCGCGCGGCCTTCGCCTATGCTCGCGAGCACGGGCGAAAGCGGGTGACGCTGGCCGACAAATCGAACGTCCTGACCTACGGGCATGAACTCTGGAGGCGGGTCTTCAAGATCGTGGCCGCCGACTACCCGGAGATTGAAGCGCGCGCTCAGTATGTGGACGCGATGGCCATGTTGATGGTTTTGGATCCGGGGCAGTACGATGTAATCGTGACCAATAATATGTTCGGCGACATCCTCACGGATCTGGGCGCCGCGCTCCAGGGGGGGCTCGGAGTGGCCGCCTCAGCCAATCTTCATCCGGGCCGCACCTCACTCTTCGAACCGGTGCATGGCAGCGCTCCGGATAAGGCGGGACAAGGCATCGCCAATCCCATCGGCGCCATCGCGACCGTCGCCCTCATGCTCGATTCATTGGGCTACTCAGCCGCGGCCCGCCGGGTCGAAGAGGCGATTGAGGCCGTCTGTGAGGCAGGCGCCGTCACCGTTGACCTGGGAGGAACGCTTTCGACGGCCGAAGCCGGCGTAGCCATCTGTCAATACATGCGGCGCTAAGAACGAACGCGCCCGCCATCTCTGGCGTGATTAATAACCGCCTGGAAATCACTTGAGCCTGGCCGTCATCGACGAGCCCAGGCTGGAGGATGGAGGAGACGTCTATATGCTAACCTCGACCATCACATCACGAGGGCAGACCCGGCACGCTCAGCCGGCGCCGCCGATTCAGGGATCGGCGATGCGCGAGATGTTCACGATGGTGATGAATCCCGACCTGCTATCTTTTGCGCTCGGGCTGCCGGCGCCGGAGCTCTTTCCGCTGGCGAACTATCGTGAGGCCGCCATCCGGGTATTGGATACCGATCCGCAGGCGCTGCAATACCAGGTGCGGCCCGGACCCCTCAAGCGACATCTTCAACAGCTCATGGCGTCACGCGGAGTGAACTGCCGGGAAGACCAGATCTTTCTCACCACCGGGGCGCAACAGGCGACCCATCTGTTGGTCAACCTGCTGCTGGAGCGCGGCGCGCAGACCCTCTTCGAAGAGGTCACCTACGAGGGACTGCACATGGCGCTTCAACCGCTGCGGCCGCAATCGATCATCGCTCCGACCACGGCGGAGACCGGGATAGATCTCGATGTGGTCGAAGATCAGCTGAAGCGGGGCGCGCGCCCCGCCTTCATCTATACGATCACGGACGGTCATAACCCGCTGGGTTTGAGCCTGAGCCAGGCGGCGCGAATCCGGCTGATCGAACTGGCGCGGCGCTTTCGCGTCCCGATCGTCGAAGATGACGTCTTCGGGCTCCTCAACTATGACGGCCCGGCGTTGTCTCCGATGCGGGCGCTGGATGACGAATGGGTCTTTTATATCGGATCCTTTTCGAAGATTCTAGCGCCAGCGTTGCGAGTGGGATGGATCATCGCCCCGGATGCCTTCAAGCCCTCCCTCTCGTTCCTCAAGCATGCCAGCGATCTGGATCTGACGACCTTCGCCCAGTTCACGGTCTCCGACTATCTGGATACCGGAGCGATGCCGGATCACCTGGCTACTTTAAGGCGGGAATACGGCATGCGCCGGGATCTGATGCTCCGCGCCCTCGAATCGAGCTTCCCATTCGAGGCGCGATGGCTGAAGCCGAACTGCGGCATGTTCATCTGGGTTGAATTGCCTCCCCGGATCAACAGCGTCGAGTTGCTCAGAATGGCCGTCGAAACCGAGCGCGTCGCTTTCATGCCGGGCGAGGCCTTCAGCCCGCCCGGCGGCCACTGCGCGAGGAACGGAATCCGCCTCAACTTCACCCACTGCCAGCCTCAGTGGATAGAAGATGGGATCGCACGGTTGGCGCGCGTTCTGAAGCGAGCCCTGGCGCGAAACGGATAGCAGATTTGAAATGTTCGATTTGAGACGCTCGATTGGTTCTGGCGCAAATCTGATAATTATGGATAATCCTCGGCATGACCAAGCTATGAAGCAGTTGGTGTTGTCAAGCGAAAAATGGCTACAACTCCCCAGTCCGCTGATTGAGCGGTAAAAACAAGCAGTAAAAAATGCTGATCGATCTTTGAATAAAATAGAGAAGTCATTTCTAGACCGGGAAGACACGTAGGTCTGCCCCTACCATACACGCGATTGCAATCCGCTCTAATTCTCTCAAAGACCTTTAAATCCGAAAGGAGGAGCAATGGAAACTTTGTTTCAGGACCTACGCTTCGGCCTTCGACGTTTGATCAAAACGCCTGGCTTCGCCGTCATCGCCATTCTTTCGCTCGCGTTGGGGATCGGCGCGAACACGGCGGTTTTCAGTCTGGTCAACCTGATTCTGTTCCGCCCGCTGCCAGTGGCTGATCCTGGGAAGGTCGTCTCGGTCTCGGCCGTCGGTAAAAACGGGGAAATGGCCGCGTTCTCCTATCCGAACTACATCGATTTCCGTGACCGGAACGATGTCTTGTCTGGATTGCTCGTCAGCCGTTTCACGTATATGAGTCTGAGCCGGAACGGCAATAACGAGAGGGTCTTTGGGAATTTGGTCTCGGGCAATTATTTTGACGTGCTCGGCGTGAAGCCCGCCCTAGGTCGAAGCTTTCTGCCTGATGAAGACAAAACGCGGTTGTCGCATCCGGTGGCCGTCATCAGCCACACTTTCTGGCAGACGCGGTTCGGCGGCGATCCATCGGTTGTCTCGAGTGACGTTCTGATCAACGGCAAGAAGTTCAAAGTCATCGGCGTCACGCCCGCCGGATTCAATGGCACGGAGATCGTCTACACCCCGGAAATCTACGTGCCGTTCGCGATGCAGAAGTGGATTGAGCCGGAGAGCGATTATCTGGACAAACGCGATTCGACAAACATGTTCGCCGTCGGGCGGCTCAAACCGGGCGTCAACGCCGCGCAGGCCGAAGCCTCGCTCAATGTGCTTGCCGCGCAATTAGCCAAAGACTTCCCGAATGAGAACGAAGGGTTAAAGATTCAGGTCGTTCCGCCCGGCTTTATCCTGCCGCAAATCCGAAGCGCGATGCTCAGCGTCTCCAGCGCATTGATGGGATTAGTCGCCCTGGTTTTGCTGATCGCCTGTACGAATTTAGCGAACCTGCTGCTGGCGCGCGCGACCGAACGAGGCAGGGAAATCGCCATCCGGCTCTCCATCGGCGCCGGCCGCGCGCGCATCGTCCGACAGCTTTTGACCGAAAGCGTGACGCTGGCCGTGGCGGGCGGCCTCGTCGGCATGGCTCTGGCCCAGTTGATCATTGATTCGATCATGGCGTTGAAGCCGCCGATCGCGATTCCGATTACGTTGGAACCGCATGTTGATTGGCGGGTGCTGATCTTCTCGATGATCGCTTCGGTCGTAACGGGAGTTCTGTTCGGACTGGTTCCGGCGCTGCAGGCGACGAAGCCCGATCTTATTCCAGCGCTCAAAGACGCCGTGTCGCAATCGGGCGTCCGTCGTTCGTGGCTGCGCGGCGGCCTGGTCGTGGCGCAGGTCGCCGTGTCGCTGCTTCTGCTGATCGCCGCCGGCCTGACGCTCAGAGCATTGCAGCGCCTGCGCGTGATGAATCCGGGCTTCAATCCCGAAAACGCCTTGATGATGAATTTCGACCTGAGCCTGCAAGGTTACGATGCCGACGCCGGCGCGCAACTTCGCAAACAATTGCTCAATCGCGTCGAGTCGCTGCCCGGCGCGCAATCGGCCTCGATCACTGATTTCATGCCGCTCAGCATGAATTTCAGCACCGCTCCGATTCTGATCGAAGGCCGGCCGCAGGAGCGCGGCGTCAGCAACATGCCACAGGCGTTGCAGGCCAGAGTCGGGTTGAAGTATTTCGAGACTATCGGCACGCCGCTTGTGGCCGGGCGCGATCTGAACGAGCAGGATCAGGAAGGGAAGACTCGCTCGGCCGTCGTCAACGAAACCTTCGCCCGCAAGTTTTTCCCCGCCGCCAACCCGATCGAAAACGCGCTCGGGAAACAGTTCCGAACCGCGCCGGAGGAACAGCCATGGCAAATCGCGGGCGTGGCAAGAGACGGAAAATACTGGACCATCGGCGAAGACCCGCAGGCGTTCGTGTGGTTTCCGATCGGCAAGCGGCTTGTGTATAACTACCTGTTGGTTCGAACCTCCGCCAAACCGGAAACCGTGATCGGCGCGATACGCGGCGAGTTTCGCAATCTGGATCCGAACCTGCCGTTGACCGATGTCAAAACGCTGACCGAACACATGAGCCTGTCGCTCTTCCCGGCGCGCGCCTTCGCCTCATTGCTCTCCGCGTTTGGATTGCTGGCGTTGACGCTGGCGGCGATCGGGATCTACGGCGTGATGTCTTACGCCGTCAGCCAGCGGACGCGCGAGATCGGCGTCAGAATGGCTGTGGGCGCGGGCGCGAAGGACATATTTAAACTTATCATCAGGCGCGGATTGCTGTTGACGTCGATCGGCGTCGGAGCGGGACTCGCATTGGCGCTCGTCGGAACGCGGCTCATCTCAAGCCTGCTTTCCAGCGTGAGCGCGATTGATCCGTTGACATTTGTGGGAGTGACGTCGCTGCTCGTCGCGGTAGCGTTCCTGGCGTGTTACTTCCCGGCGCGCAGGGCGATGAAGACCGACCCGATAGTCGCTTTAAGAGATGAATGACTGCGACCACGGTAAATCCGTGCGGCAGGCAAGCAGGCGCATCAATTGCTGAATAAGGATAATCGTTATGATAGCTGAAATGGCAAAGGTCGAAGAGCATCGGTTTCAAGCGGAGACCAAAAGGCTACTTGATTTAATGATTCATTCTCTTTACACCGACAAGGAGATCTTTCTACGCGAGTTGATCTCCAACGCCTCGGACGCGCTGGACCGGTTGCGTTTCGAGGCGTTAACCAATCCGACGTTACTAGAAGAGAATGACAAATACGAGATTCGTCTGGAAACCGACAGGGAAGCGAGGACTTTGTCGGTTTCCGATACGGGGATCGGGATGAATCGTGATGAGGTAATGGCAAATATCGGAACGATTGCCAGATCGGGGACCGATGATGCGCGTAAACGTCTGGATACGGCCCCCACCGCTCAAATGGCCGCCGAGTTGATCGGGCGATTCGGCGTCGGATTTTATTCTTCGTTTATGGTGGCCGATAAGGTCGTATTGACGACGCGCAGGGCGGGGGAGACTACGGCGACCAGGTGGGAATCTACGGCGAACGGCGCTTACCTCCTCAGCGAAGCCGAGCGTGATCGGCGGGGCACGACCGTCACGCTGTATTTGAAGCAGGCGGATCCGGAACTCGGCATTGAAGACTTTACCGACCAATGGGTCCTCTCTCGCGTCGTGAGAAAATATTCCGATTTCGTCACCTACCCGATCATAGGCAAATACATACGTGAGGAGACGGGCGAAGAAAGGGGGCTGACGAGGGAATCCGAGCCGACAATAGTTATAGAGGATAAAATCCTCAACTCGATGAAACCGATCTGGAGCCGGCCACAGTCTGAAGTGTCGGAAAGCGAGTATGCCGATTTTTACCGCCACGTCTCTAATGATTGGACCCCGCCATTCAGGACCGTCCAGCTCAAAGCTGAAGGGACGATCGAGTATCAAGCATTGCTGTTCATTCCGGCGCAGGCTTCTCACGAACTGTTCTATCACGGCTATCAGGGCGGGCTGCGCCTGTATGCCAAGCGGGTGATGGTGATGGAGAATTGCGAGGACCTTTTACCCCGATACTTGCGGTTCATCAAAGGCGTGGTCGATTCGGCCGACCTGCCGCTGAACATCTCGCGCCAGACGCTGCAACAGGATCGACACATCACGCAGATCCGGAAATGGCTGACGAAGAAGGTCCTGGATGCGCTGGAGGGACTGTTCGAGAAGGTTCATGACAATTACCTGAAATTCTGGGACCAATTCGGTCGGGCGTTGAAAGAAGGAGTCTCGTCAGATTACGAAAACAAAGAGCGAATTCTTTCGCTGCTGCTGTTTCAGTCGTCGGCGGATCCTGAGAAGTTGACGACTCTGAAGGCTTATGTCGAACGAATGAAGGAAGGTCAGGATGAGATTTACTATCTGACCGGAGAATCGCGCAGCGTGGTTGAAAACTCCCCGCACCTGGAGGCGTTCAAGGATAAAGGGTATGAAGTCCTATATCTGACCGAGCCGGTGGATGAATTGCTTGCGCAGTCACTCTGGGATTATGAAGGGAAGAAGCTGAAATCGGCGGGCAAAGGCGAGCTCAAGCTGGGCGACAATCAAGAAAATAAGGAAAAGACCCAGGCAGAATTGAAGAAGAAAGAAGAGGAGGCGGCCGATTTATTTGCGGCCATGCAGAAGGCGCTAGACGAACACGTCAAACAGGTGCGCCTGTCCAATCGCCTGGTCGCCTCGCCGGCCTGTCTGGTCGGGACCGAAATGGACTACAGCCCGCAGATGGAGCGCCTTTTGCAGAAGGGCAAGGGGGGCGGGCCGAGACAGCGACGCATTCTGGAGTTGAATCCCGATCACGAGGTCTTCGTTAAACTGCAGGAACGGTTTCGACAAAACAAAGAAGACGGGGCGATCGGAGAATACGCCGAATTGCTCCTGGGTTACGCCTTACTGGCCGAAGGCTCGGAAATTCCTGAGCCGGTTAAGTTCAACCGGCTGGTGGTCGGGCTAATGCTCAAAACGCTGTAAGGCGTCGAATCAAAGATGAGGTCGCATCATCAATGCGCATATTCGCCGTCTCAGATCTACACACTGACTTTGCCGAAAAACGACGCCGGCCGCAGGCTGAGGCCGACCGCGGAAGGAAATTGTTGTGAAAGACAGGTCGTCAAACAGATGGGTTCTGTTCCCGAGGCCGAATCCGGCAGCCGCGCTGCGTTTGTTCTGCTTTCATTATGCTGGTGGGAGCGCGCAGGTCTTTCATGATTGGCCCAGACATCTGCCTCCGATCGTGGAGATGGGAGCGATTCAACTACCGGGTCGCGGCCACAGACTCGGCGAGCCTCATGTCAGGCGACTGGCGCCGCTCTGCCGCATCGCAGCGCAAGAGTTACTGCCTTACCTGGACAAGCCCTTTGTTTTTTTCGGTCACAGCATGGGAGCGTTGTTGTGCTTCGAAACGGCGCGCAGTCTGCGCCGCGAGAATCGGCGCCAACCGGCCCGTCTGTTCGTCTCGGCGACTGAAGCGCCTCACCGCCGAAGCATGGATGAACCGCTATCCGGATTGCCGAGAAGCGCATTAGTCAAAAAACTTCATGAGTTAGATGGAACTCCTGTGGAGGTGCTGCAAAACGATGAACTGTTGGACTTGATGTTGCCGACGATCCGCGCGGATTTCGAACTCTGCGAGACTTATGAGTATCGTCCTGAACTCCCGCTGGAATGCCCGATGACAATCTACGGCGGGTTGGAAGATCACGAAGTCGAGGCGGAGCGGTTGGCGGCCTGGAGCGAGATGACCGTTGGAGCCTGTGAGGTCCAAATGTTTCCCGGCGGTCATTTTTACATCGACAGTTCGCGGGCGATTTTTCTGCAAATCTTCGCGGACGATTTGCTGCGATTGCGCTTGCAAAATTGAACCAAAGATATTTGCCGCTGAGCGCAAGAACAATTTCGACCGGGTCGTGCTTATGCAAGATGACAGAGAGGGGCAAAAGCTGGTCGTGAGATACGTGGATGGATTGAAACGCGAATATAGACCATCGAAGCGGACAACACTACCCGGCGAGAGTGGCATGATCGACGCTGCCCATACGCCGATCGACAAGTGGGGCCACGCTTCCGTCGGCGATGCGCTCGGCGTGGGTGGGGCGCATGTTTGGAGGGCGTCGCTCGATC
>Ga0066388_100003048_pt1 | contig 10646 bp, 5 predicted proteins | sample PanSoiMetaGPlot6_FD_64539 | JGI IMG/M metagenome (GOLD analysis project Ga0066388, IMG submission 64539) | Tropical forest soil microbial communities from Panama analyzed to predict greenhouse gas emissions - Panama Soil - Plot 6 (Hybrid Assembly) | ecosystem: Environmental > Terrestrial > Soil... | reverse complement strand
AGCCGGAATGGTCGGCAAGAGCTTGAACCCGAAGTCGGTTGTGCCCGACCCGGCCTCGCTGCAATTCGACGCATGGGCGGGCGACCCTACTCGCGCCGACTATGTAGCATTCGGCAATCTACAGGATAATGGAGGGCTAGCTGCCGATACCTACCTGTACGATGTTAAGACGAAACACCAGCTTATTGCATCGCGCCACACCGGTGAGCCGCGCCGGATGGCTCACGAGTTTGCTGACGAGATCGTGAAGCTGCTGACGGGCAAGGACGGAATCGCAACGTCAAAGATTGCCTATGTTGGCGGCGGTGTAATCAAAGTGATGGATTACGATGGGTTCGGCGGTCGAACTCTGGCAAGCGACGGCCCAACGCTGCTCTTTCCTCAGTTCTCGCCGGATGGACGGTATCTGGCCTACGTAAGCTTCAAGTCGGGGGTTCCGAATATTGTCGTCAGGTCTGCCGATGGAGGACTGGTTGGGGGGACTCATTTCAACTCGACCACGACTTCACCAACGATATCCCCGAGCGGGCAGCTTGCGTACAGCTCGGCTAACGCTGAAAACGGGTCGATGGAAATCTTTGTCTCGAACCTTGACGGATCGAACCGCAAGCAGCTGACGCATACCAGAAAGACGGTGAACATAGCTCCTCGGTGGAATCCGGCAACCGGGCGCGAGATCGCGTTCATCTCAGACAGGGGCGGGCAGCCAGAGGTTTATGTAATGGACTCCAGCGGGGCGAATCAGCGGCCGCTGATCGCCAGGGGTGGTCATGCGGATTCGCCCTCGTGGTCGCCCGACGGGCGTTACATCGCATTCACGTGGGGCGGCGCGGGTAGCTTTCAGGTGTTTGTCGCTGACGTTGCAACTGGTCATTTGCTTCAACTTACGTCGCGGGGCTCGAATGAAAGTCCATCATGGTCGCCTGACGGTCGGCACCTGGTTTTTCAGTCCAATCGCAGCGGCAGGCTGGAAATCTGGCGGATGCACATCGATGGCAGCGAACAGCAGGAGCTTTCGCATGGCGGGGGCCGGCTGGCGTCATGGTCTAAATAAGGCGGTCTAAATAAGGCGGTCTAAATAAGGCCCTTCTAAATAAGGGGTCTAAATAAGGGGTCTAAATAAGGCGCTGGCGCTGGGTCTAGATCGCTAGCGTCTAAGTAAGAGATTAGCTGGGATTTAGAGCGAGGGTAGCGTTTACCTGTTGATGAGCAGGAGAAATTTCGATACAAAGAGACATACGTCCCCAGATGAGATTTGGGTGGAAACCAGGCTGCTAGCAGTCAGGGAAAGGAGCTTTGAAATGTTGAATTGGAATTCACGGTTGGCACTGATCGCCGTAACTTGTGCCCTCATCGGAGGGGCGGCTGGCTGTGCCAAACCAAAGGTCGCCGTTCAAGTTTCACAGGACAAGATCCAGCAAGGCCAGGACGTGAAGGTGAGCTGGACGTCCAAAGACGCTAAAACCGTCTCGCTGAATGGCGAAAGCGTCGCCAGGATCGGGTCCAAGGTTTACACTCCGAATTCGACAACTACCTATACCGCGGTTGCCAAAAGCGGGAAAAAGGAAGCCAAGGACAGCAAGACTGTGGACGTGAGCGGCCGGGGGGCGCGACCAACAATCAGCATATCGGCGGACCCCGAGGGCATAATTCGTGGAACCAGCACCACGCTGAGGTGGAGTTCGACTAACGCCGACAAGGTGACGATCTCAGAGCTGGGAACGGTTCAGCCGTCCGGATCGCGAGCGGTAAGCCCTTCGCAATCAACGACATACGCCGCCGAAGCGCAAGGTCCAGGTGGGACTGCGGACGCCGAGGCGAGGGTTACGGTTTCGGACGTACCAGGCAGGGTTCCGGCCGGCGGCGGAGTGGAGAATGCTGCGATCCGCGACATATTCGGCAGGAATGTCAAGATCATCTTTTTCGACTACGACAAATCCGATCTGAGGCCAGAGGCCAAAGACAGGCTGCGGCGGGCTGCGCTGTGGCTTACCGAAGGGCCAAATCGCAGCATCGTGTTCCGCATCGAGGGCAATTGCGACCCGCGCGGGACCGAAGAATACAACATTGGTCTCGGTGAGAGACGAGCCCAGTCCGCGCGAGAGTTCCTGGCATCACTCGGGGTGGACGCCAGCCGCGTGCAGACTGTGAGCTACGGCAAGGAGCGGGCCCAGGGAATCGGGGAAGGCTCAACGGAAGCGCCTCCCTCTTGGTCACACGACCGGAACGACGGATTCATTTATATATCAGGCGGGCCTACTAGTCCGAACCCCGAGCCGGTCCAGCTATTATTTGAATTCGAATAGGAGCGAGCTTGCCCCTGGAGCTGGGCATGGCGGCGCTTGATGGGCGGTTTCATGCCGTCACAAACGGGCTGAGTGTTAGCGCCTTGCAGCGGTATTGTTCAGCTTCAGCGTAGCCGCCCCTGTGTGTCCTGTTTGCCTTAAGGAAGCGGCGGTCGGTTTCAAGAAAGGGCGGCCCTGGCGGCCGCCCGTTTTGTGTGACGACTTGCCAATTCGGGATAGTTGCCCTCAGATCGTTGGGATAGAGCCCGGGAAGGCTGTGGCAAAAGGCAAAGCAGACAGGGGTGCCTGCCGCGCGGGCGGTGGTGTATACTCAAGGGGCCCCAAGGAATATACGGAGGGTTTTATGCGGTATCAATCAATAATGCTGCCGGCACTGGTCGCGGTGCTATTGCTGGGAATCGGAGCGTCGGGAGGCAATGATAAAGAGAAAGACCAGCTCAAGCTGGCAGTCGATGACCTCAAGAATGAGGTGACTATACTCGAGCGACAGGTCGCCACCATGCAACAGAGCATGGACCGCAACAGCGGACAAATGAGCGCGTTGATAACCCAGATCAGCGATACGGTCAATTCGATAAGATCTGCCCAGAGCCGAGCTAATCAGGGCAGCGACAACGCGATCAGCGCTGCGAATGCCACAAGCGAACAGATAGGCGCTGCAAATCAGAAGATCGACAAGCTATCCAACCAACTGGAACAACTGAGGCACCTGGTCGAAACATTACCCAAGCTCCCCGCCTTCTCCACGATCAGTCCGGGAAATCCGGATCAGCTATGGGCCGCCGGAATCGCTGATTACTATCGGGGAAACTACGACCTGGCCATGGACGAATTCAAACAGTTCATCGACACCTATGGCTCAAGCCAGTTGGCCTGCTCGGCGCAGTTTTGGATTGGGGAATGCATGTCAGCGAAGGGCAAAAACGCCGAGGCAGTCCAATCCTACGATCAGGTCAGCCCGGGATGCGAGAAGTCCGCCGCAGCTCACTATAAGAAAGCTAAGGCTCTAGTGCAGCTCGGTCAGCCGGACGAGGCCAAAAAAGAACTTGAGTACGTTGTAAAGAAGTATCCGAGAAGCAACGAGGCAGAGCTGGCAAAGCGCGAACCAACGCAGTAGAGCCGCCTGGTGAGCAAGTCATCTCAGGAATCTCGGGCGCGGTGGTCTGAATGCTGGAAACTTCAACCAAGCTGGGGTGCTGCTGTCCTTGAGTCTCCTTACAAATCGCAGTTTACCGGTTTGCTGGGTTCAGGCAAGGATTCCGAATTGTTCCGAACAAAAGTGTTGACAATTCAGTCATTTTGACATAAATTCACCTCGTTTGTCCGAATTGCCCCTTATTTTGAGCTGAGACTCAATCCCCCGGGGAAAAAGCTCCGATGCCCGAATCAGAGCGGTCACCCGACCGCATTCTCATAATAGGCGATGAGTCTAAGTCTGTCCGATCGGTAGGGCGCTTGCTGGAAGCGGTGGGCCACAGCAGCGTCATACTTGATTCGTTTGAGCAGGCCCGGCAGGCAATGGCCGGCAGGAATATCTCGCTCATAATAATCGGGTTATCGGCTTCGCGGATCTCCGGTCCGCCGACGTTGCCGATGGATGTCGACTCGGGCGAAAGCACGAAGAGGCAGACCTGGGCAAACGAAGCAATCAATTTTTGCCGGACGGTCCGGTCCGACAACGAACGAGCAGACCTCCCGATACTGGTTATCTCAAAAAGCCAGAGGGCACAGGACAAGGTTGCCGCTCTGAATGCCGGGGCGAGCGATTACATAACAGCTCCATACCAGAAGGGCGAGTTGTTGTCCCGCGTAAAAGTGCATTTGAGATCGTGGCGCTACGAGCGGGAAATAGCAGACAGGTTCGAAGAGCTGAATGTGCTTAATGCCGTGTCGTCGGTTCTGGCCAGTTCGCTCGAGCCTGAGGTTCTATTGACCGGGACCTTGAACGTCCTGGTCAAGAGCTTGAGCGACGGAGCGGGCGTGGTCTATCTCTTCGAGCCTGGCGGCCAGAACCTGAGCGTGGTGACTGCTGAGGGATTCGAGCTGGGAGCGCAAGATCGTGAGCGTCTCGTTGATACCTACTCAAAGGCCGGCGCTTTGATGAACGGGCGCCCGATAATGCTCGATCCTATCCCGGAATCGGTGATGACAGACGAAGTTGAAGGACCGCTATCGGGCCTCCATGCGTTGCTGTGCGCTCCGTTTGGATCGAAAGGCAGCCATCGGGGCGCCATATGTCTGTTCAGCAGAGGTGAGACTCATTTTGCGGAACGACTCCCGAAGCTGTTGGCCACGATCTGCAATCAGCTCAGTATTGCCCTGGACAACGCGCGGTTATACATTGAGACGAAGAAGAGCGCTTCCCAATTGGCCTTTGTCTACAACCTGGGCAACAACCTGATGACCACGCTGGAGATGGACGAGCTACTCGGCTACGCGGTCTTTACGGTCGGGAAGAGCCTGGAGTGCGACCTCTGCGCGGTAGTGGTTCGAACCTCTCTAGAGAAACAGCCTTTGGATTCTGCCATCTATACTCGAAACCAGACCGAGAAGTACCGAACCACCTCGGATTGGGCATACGTGGATCGAATAGTTCACTATCTCGAGAATGCGAGTAGTGCGGTCAGGATGTCGATTGAGACGCGGACGGCGGACAGGTTCCTGCGGGACGCGAACATCTCAACGGAAACAATCGTCCCTCTTGTGTTTGACGATGTTGCGCTCGGGGTGTTGATTTGCGCCAACTATCCGGCCCGAGTTCTGGGAGACGAAGAGCGCAGACTGCTGGGAGCTGTAGCGCAGCAGCTCAGCCTTGCGATCAGGAACACCGAGCTGTTTCAGCGCACCAAAGACACCTCGATCAACCTGGCGGTGGAAGTGAGCGATCGCGCGCGTGAGATCGAGGAGCAGAAGCGGTTCACGGAGAAGATCATCGATTCGCTGCCGGTCTCGTTATATGTGGTCAACCGGGATATGAGAGTCGTCGCCTGGAACAGGAACCGTGAAGTCGGAGGAAGTGGGATGAGCCGGGTCGAAGTTCTGGGCCGCAACGTTTTCAGCGTATTCGCTCGGCAGCCCCGTCAATCGTTGGAGCGGGAGTTTCTTGAGGTCTTTCGCACCGGAGAGATCATCAATATGGAGCAGGAGTCGTGGGTTGACGGGGTGAAGAAATACTGGCGAATAAGCAAAATACCGATGCGGGTCGACAACGCCGAAGTGACCCATGTGATTACCGTCGGAGAGGACATCACCGTGCAAAAGAAAATGAACGATGCGGTGATTCACGCGGAGAAGCTGGCGTCAATAGGAAGGCTGGCTGCTGGGGTCGTGCATGAATTGAACAATCCGCTGGCCACGATAGCGGCGTGCACAGAGGCGCTGACGTCGAGGCTCGAGCAGATCGAGAACGAAGAGCTCAACAAAGATTTCAACGAATACCTCGAAATAATCCGCGACGAAGCATTCCGGTGCAAGACGATCAACAACAGCCTGCTGGACTTCTCCCACCAGCGCCAGGCCGAGAAAATGGCTGGTGACATCAACCAGATCATCGATCAAACGCTGCAACTCATCAAGCACCATCCCAAGCTCGGCAAGATGAACGTCATAAAGGAGCTGGACGGCACGCTGTCGCCAGTATATGTGAACGAAGGTCAGATGAAGCAGATATTCATCGCGTTGATCTCCAACGCATACGATGCGATGGAAAACGGAGGCACGCTAACGATTCGGACGCGCTGGCATGATACTCAAATGGACAAGGTGGACCGCTCCGTGTGCGCAGAATTCATGGATACAGGCTGCGGGATACCCGGGTCGCATTTGGCCAAGATTTTTGATCCATTTTTTACGACCAAGCCGCTCGGGCGCGGTACCGGGCTCGGGTTATCGGTGTGTTACGGCATCGTGTCGGAGCACGGCGGGAGGATCGAGGTTGATTCGACAGAAGGAACTGGGTCGACTTTCAGGATCCTGCTACCGGTAAAACCCGATATCAACTGGGGGGGGACGCTGTGAGCACAAACGGAAGGATGAGATTACTCATTGCGGAAGATGAAAAGAACCTGGGTATCGTGCTTCAAAAGGAGCTGTCCAGGGCGGGTTTCGAAGTTACTCTGGTCCACGACGGAGCGGCGGCGCTGAATGCGGCTCGCGAGAGCGACTTTGACGTGGCTTTGTTGGATGTGATGATGCCAGGTGTCAGCGGCATTGAAGTTCTGAGGGGGCTGCGGCAGCAGGAGCAGCCGCCGGAGGTGCTGATCATAACGGGGCACGCTACGGTCGAGACTGCGCTCCAGGCGATGAAGCTGGGCGCTTATGACTACATAACTAAGCCATGCCATATTCAGGAACTGGAAGCCGTCCTGAACAAAGCTTTTGAGAAGCGACAGCTCCGGCGGGAGAACCTGATTTTGCAAACCCGTCTGAATTACAAAGACAAGTCTCCTGACATCGTAGTTCGGAGCCAGAAGATGACGGACATCATGGGGCTGGTTCGCAAGGTTGCCACGTCGAACGCGGTAGTGTTGATAACCGGGGAGTCGGGGACGGGTAAAGAGCTGGTGGCAAACGCAATCCATCACTTCTCCGGGAGATACGCAGGTCCATTCATCGACATTAGCTGTGCCGCGATCCAGGAGACACTACTGGAATCCGAGTTGTTCGGATACGAGGCGGGCGCTTTCACCGGGGCGCGCAAACGAAAACTTGGCCTTTTTGAGCTTGCGAATGGCGGGACGCTGTTTCTCGATGAAATCGGAGAAATGAACCTGACGCTGCAGTCGAAGGTATTGAGGGTACTGGAAACTCGGACCTTTTATCGAGTCGGCGGGACTAAAAAGGTCGAAGTCGACGTCAGAATCATAGCGGCAACCAACCGAGATCTGGATCAACAGTCGGCGGAGGGCAAGTTCCGCACGGACCTTTTGTTCCGAATCAACAACTTCAATATCAAGCTGCCTCCCCTCAGGGAGCGTCCTGAAGACATCCCCTCCTTGACGCAGCATTTTCTCGCGCGAGTAGGAGGAACGCCCGCTATCAGGATTTCGGATGAGGCGATGGAAGTGTTGATGCGATATGTCTGGCCGGGCAATGTCCGGGAACTCAGGAACGTCATCGAACGGGCTTTGATCCTGGTGTCGGGGGACACTATAACACCTGTTGATCTTCCTTTGGAGATCAGGGCCAACCTCTCCGAGAAACTGACAGGCCCGGCTCCGGAGCAAGATGGATCAGTCAATCTTGAAGATCTCAAGAAGCGGCAGATACTTAAGGTGCTCGAACAGACCGGATGGCATCAGGGTAGAGCTGCTGAGGCTCTTGGCATCTCGCCCAGCACCCTGTACAGACAGCTCAAGGTATACGGCCTGACACGCTCGCGAAAGATGGCTGATTAGCACGAGACCATTCTCTATTCGGAGGCCCTCAGAGGCCGGGTTCCAAAGAGGGACGTAGCAATTCCGCCACATAGCACAATTACGCCACGAGGGTCCCTTCCATTTGTTGTTTTGATATCAGTAACTTAGGTGCCACTCTAAGCGAGTGAGCGAACAGGCACGCGCCTTGCAACCTTTCGAGAGTTTGGGTAATCTTTTTTATAGGCCCGAACTTTAGCAGGGGACAAGGAAATGCAAGACGCGGACACCAGCACTAACCCTTTTAGTAATTCGACTCAGCCCTTGGAATCAGAGCACCGGACGTTGGATGGAGCGCCGGTCGCCGGGTCACAGGCTGGGAGTTGGCAAAATCAAGAGTCGCCGGTCTATGCGCCGCAGCCGTTGGGCAGCGGTTCGCAGGGGCCTGGCTATGTCCGGGCGGGTTTTGGGGATGACCCGACCAGGGCGCCCAAGCGAGCAAACGGCTACAAAGCCTGGATCGCCCTGGGCGTTTTGTTTGTGCTGGCCGTGCTGATGGCAGCGGTTCAGGCTGCTTACAAGCTCAGGAATAAGGGAGGGGGCGAGCTGCCACCCGCGCATTCGCTGGTGTCTCCAGTGACATCATCTTCGGGCCCGTCACCCAATGAGCTTTCCACATCGTTCCGTGCGGTAGCAAAGGCAGTGAAGCCAGCCGTCGTTTACATAAACATAACCGAGACCGTTCAAGGTCAGCGAGGTTTCTCCATTCCGGGATTCGAAATCCCGGGAGATGGCGGTGCGACAAAGCAACAGGCATCGGGCTCGGGCTTTATTGTTAAAGATGATGGCTACATAATCACGAATAACCACGTAGTTGGCAAAGCCGACAAGATTGACGTCACACTCGCGGATGGCAGAAAGTTCCGCGCGAAGCCGGTGGGAACCGATCCTGAAACCGATCTCGCCGTGATCAAGATCGATGCGACGGGACTACCTACGGCGGTATTGGGAGACTCGGATGGCATCGAGCAGGGCGATTGGGTGCTTGCTATCGGGAGTCCATTCGGGCTTCAACAGACGCTGACCGCAGGGATCATCAGTGCCACAGGCCGTCAGCTTCCGGGAAGCAGAGAGAGCGGTGTATCTCAACTGGACCGGTACATTCAGACAGACGCCTCGATTAATCCCGGCAACTCAGGAGGGCCGCTGGTAAACATGAGCGGCGAAGTCGTTGGTATCAACACTCTGATTTACTCGCCGGGAGGCGGCTTTGGAAGCTTTTCACAGAGTGGGGGAAACGTGGGGATTGGCTTCGCTATTCCGTCGAACCAGGCGCGCCAGATCTACGGCCAGCTAATCAAGAGCGGCAAAGTCACCAGAGGGTATCTGGGAGTTTTCGTAAAGGACCTGGATCAGGCGACGGCAAGGGACCTGGGGGTTGAGCAGAGCGGAGGAGCTCTGATCAGCGATATAACAGACCCGGAGAGTCCTGCGGCAAAAGCCGGCCTCAAGAGCGGCGACGTTGTAACCGCTATAGATGGGACGCCGGTAAAAGGGGCTTCGGAGCTGACGGAAGCGGTTGTCGGGCTGGCGGTGGGACATTCAGCCAAAATAGACTATATTCGCGACGGCCAGCGTTTATCGACAACGGTTGTGCTTGCTGAACGGCCATTGAGTGCGACAGCCCGAGTACAGGCTCGGGAACCGAACAGCGACGAGCCCGACATGCTTCAATCATCGAAGCTAGGGGTGTCGGTCCAGAGCGTGACGCCGGATGTGTCATCTCAACTGAAACTCAAGATCCAGAGTGGCGCGCTGGTTGTTTCCGCGGACCGGAATGGTCCGGCCGGGCAGGCCGGAATAAGCCGGGGAGACGTGATCCACCGCGTAGGGCGTACGGATATTAAATCAGCGAGCGATCTGGCGCAGGCTTCGAAAGCGTTGAAAAGCGGGGAAGACGTCTCAATCCAACTAGAGCGGGGCGGGCAGTTACAGTTTGTTACAGTAAGCATCGATTAGAGCTATTCAGATTATTGAACCTGTCTGGTGGGCCTGGGAAGCTATGGGTCTTCTAGCTCTGCTTGTAATCGTCGTTATCGTTCTCGCGCTTTTCGCGCCGGCAAAATTGACCGGCGCAAGCGGATCGTTTGGCCATGCTGTCAGAGCGTTCAAGAAAGGGCTGAACAGCGAAACTGATAAGGAATCAGGGAAACCCGGGAGACAGCCGCGAACCTGACCGGGATTTATGCATTCCGCTCGCAATCACTCTCACATTGCCAATCCTCCATCGGCCTGGATCACTTGTCCAGTGATATAGCGGGCATCATCGGACAACAGGAAGCAACACAATCTGGCGACCTCGTCCGGCGTGCCATACCTGCCTAACGGGATCTGCTCCAACATTTTCTCCCGGTATTCTGCGGGCAGCGTCGCAGTCATCTCGGTCTCGATCAACCCCAGGGCCAGCGCATTGACGGTGATGTTTCGTTTAGCAACTTCTTTGGCCAAAGCTTTAGTGAATCCTATAAGGCCCGCTTTGGATGCGGAATAATTGCACTGCCCAGGCATGCCGACTACCCCGCTGATTGAGGTTACATTGAGGATTGAGCCGTGGCGCTGTCGAACCATGACTGACACGACTGGTTTGCTCATATTGAAAGCGCCCTTCAGATTCGTGTCGAGCACGGAGTCCCAATCCTGCTCACTCATCATCATGATCAGTTTGTCTCGGGTGATGCCGGCGTTGTTGACCAGGAAATCGATTGAGCCCAGGTCACTCTTGATTTGCCGAACGACCTTCTCGGCGTGGACGGCTTCAGCGACGTCAGCGTGAAACGGAAGGGTTCGGCCGCCGGCCGCTTCAACTTCGGCGACCAGTGCAGTTGCCTGATCCTCGCTTTTGCTGAATGTGAAGGCGACGGTCGCCCCTCTGGAGGCGAGTTCCTTGACGATAGCCCTCCCGATTCCGCGGGAGCCGCCGGTCACG
>Ga0066388_100003047_pt1 | contig 10647 bp, 9 predicted proteins | sample PanSoiMetaGPlot6_FD_64539 | JGI IMG/M metagenome (GOLD analysis project Ga0066388, IMG submission 64539) | Tropical forest soil microbial communities from Panama analyzed to predict greenhouse gas emissions - Panama Soil - Plot 6 (Hybrid Assembly) | ecosystem: Environmental > Terrestrial > Soil... | reverse complement strand
GAGAGCGCCGCCATCCCGTTCATGGACCCGGCGTTCGCGATCTCGGTGTGCCGCTATGATCTCAGCGACGGTCCGATCAAGTTCTCGGTCCCGGTCAGCCCGGCCTATACGTCGGTGTCGTTCTATACCCGGTCGGAAGTCGCCTATTACGCGATTAACGACCGCGCCGCCGGCCGCCGCGTGATCGAGCTCGACCTGATGACCACCGAGCAGCGCAACGACCTGCCCGGCGACGAGGAAGTGACCGCGGCCGATCGGCTGATCGTGGAGTCGCCGACCGTCAGGGGCCTGATCCTGATCAAGGCGCTGGCGTCCGAGCCGGGCCTGCTGCCGATCGCGCGCAGCACGCTCGCGGCCGCGCGCTGCGTCGTGCAGCAGTAGCGCACCGCGCTGTCGAACTAATCCTTCGCCACCAGGACAGCTCCCGCCCTGTTCCGGCAATAAACGCCGATGCGCGACTGCAGCATGGCGAGCGCACGCTTCGACCGCAGTCGGTGACGGTATCACGATGACCAGGCGCTCGAGCCCATAGCCGTAGGCATCGGCGCGCTCGGCGAGCGCACGGCAGACCCAGGCGACGATTGCGGTATTCTCGTTGTTGCGAAAGAGCGCGTTGTCATGCTCGGGGAGCTTCAGGTTGGACGCGCGCGCGAGGCTCTTCGCACGTTTGCGGTCCATGTCGGCGACGCGCGCAACGATCGCGAAAAACGGCCCGATGCGGACCACGTCGTTGCGCGCATCGGTGATGAGCTGTGCGTAAGCCGACGCCTCCGAGCGGCGATAATGCTCGGCGAGCCCGGTAGGCGGTGCGATCGATCCGCACCGGTTCGCGCGGCGGCGGCCGCCCAGGGCGGGAGAACGATGCCACGGCCAAGCGTGAGTGGGGACCGCCCGCGTGAGGCTTCCGGCAATCTCTGACGCGGGCGCATGGACTTGTCGAGCCGGCTACGGTCGCGAGGCGCGCCGCCGCCCGCGGCGGCGCTGGTTGCGGCCCGCCGGCTCGTCGACGAAGCGCTCGATGCGGATCACCGGTAGAATGACGACGGTTGCCGACTCGGCCATGTCCGCGCTGGGTTTGTGGCGACGCGCGCGACGCGCGCGCTCGGGAAACCTGATGACCGTGCCCATTATCATTTTCCCCCAACCGGGCCCGGCGAGCCCGCCCGATGGACGATCGGTTCCCTGATTTGAAACCTCCAAGGTTAACGCTCCGCTAACGCAGGGCGCATACGTTGATTCGGACGAGATAAGTCCGGCGCGACGGGACGCCGCCATTCATGATCAAGCTTCCTCATCTCGCGGGCTTCGAGGGCCTGCTCGACCTCGACCGCCGCGGCGTCGACATCAGGCCGACGCTGTTACGGGTGCTCACCGACCAATACCTGCAGAGCCGGACGCACACGGTCGACGAGGAACGGCAATACACCGAGCTCGCGCTGCGGCTCATCGATGAAACCGACATCGTGACGCGCGCGGCGGTGGCGATACGGCTTGCGCCGCATGCCTGTGCACCGCGCCCGATCCTGCTGCAACTGGCGCGCGACGTGCTCGAGGTGGCGGAACCGATCTTGCTGCACTCGCCACGGCTGACGCCGGCCGATCTCGTCGCGATCGCAACCGAACGCGGGTCCTGCCATGCAGCGGTCATCGCGCGCCGCGAAGGTGCCGAGCCGCCCTCGGCGCGCGCGCCGCTCCCGCCGCCGGCACCGGAACGGCACGCGGCACCGCTGCCGACGGCCGCGCCGGCGCCGCCGCCACCCCCGCCCCCGCTGCCGCCCGAGCTTCCGGCCGACGACGCGCCGCCGCCACAAGGCCAGATCGTGGGTGGCGTCGGCGCCCAGGCCGCCTCGCCGCATCTCGCCGAATCGACAGCGGAAGCGAGCGAGCTCTGCGAACTGTTCTTCGCCGCCGGTCCGTCCGAACGACGGATGATCCTCGTCGGGCTCGACTACCTGCCGGGAAGCCCGCCCAAGCTGCCGGCGACGATGCAGCGGACCGACGTCTGGAAGCTTGAATCGGCCGCGCTCCAGCACAACAACGACTCGGTGGTGCGCGACCTCGAAGGCGCCCTCGGCGTCTCGCGCACGCAAGCGCGGCGGATCGTCAATGACGAGACGGGCGAGCCGATCGTGGTCGCCGCCAAGGCCCTGGAACTGCCGGCCGACGTGCTGCAGCGCATGCTGTTGTTCATGAACCCGCGTGTCGGCCAATCGGTCGACCGCGTCTACGAGCTTGCCTCGCTCTACGGCGCTATCAGCGTCGCGGCGGCGCGCCGGCTGATTACGATCTGGCGCGATGCCGATCCTGCCGACAGCCCGGCCGCCAGGCACAAGGCGCTATGGCAGGACGCGGTCGAGGACGCGCGCCGTGCACTCCTCGACATCCGCACTCCGACGCGACGCGAGCAGGCAGCGGCGCGGCCGGCCGAGCGCGCGGCCGGCGGCGAGCGGCTTTGAGGACGATCACCCGGGAGGCGGCGACGCCTTGGCCTGCAATGCGCGCACCATTTCGCTCTGCACGGCAGCGTAGAGCGAAACCCAGGCTTCCTTGAGCTGCGGCGTGAAGGCGGCGCCGAACTGGCACTCCAGGCACCAGATCAGCGCTTCGCCGAACGCCGCGAAATGCGCGGGTTTTGCGCCGAACTGCGCATGGTCCCGGCCCGCTGACTGACGATCCCGCGCAAAAGCTCGCGGTCGTCGAGCGCGCCGACGATCGCCGCGATCGCATCCATCAACTTGACGTGCAGTCGTTCCATGTCGCTCGGAAACAGGCGGCGTACGTCCGGATCGATCTCGAAGAATCGGGCGTAGAAGGCGAGCGCGATGTGGCGACGGATCGGCCACATCGCGTCGAACGATCGTCTCACGAGATCGACCTGCTCGTTGTTCATGGTGCGGCGCAATTCGCCGGCTGCAGATGAAATCGGCCGCGATCGACCTTCTCCCCAATGCGCGTCGAGGCTAGCCCGTTCAGCTCACCACGTGATCGAGAAAATGGCGGCCGGCGCGATCCTCCACCTCGATGATCCAGGCGTCGGGATCGAAGCGGATCTCACGCGTGAGCCGCTCCTCGACCTTCTGTTCCGGCACCGGCGCATCGCCAAGGCTGCGAGTGAAGGCGCGGTCGCTCGGATGCGCTTCGTCGAACACCGCCTGCGGCGCCGGTGCGAACAATTCTGCCGCGCCGTCGAGCCGGTTGAGCTTAATGAAGATTGCGCCCGCCTCCTCGGCGCCGCGCCGGCGCACCGCCGCAAAGGCGCCCTCGCCGTGGCATCGGCGCAGATAAGCTGCGACCCAGATCGCGGATTTGAGCCGCATGCGATAGCCGCTCCAGCGTCGTTGCGAAAGCCGCCATCCATACTCCGCGGCGCCGCCGTTCGCAAAGAGCGGCCCGCCCCCGTATCGCCAGGACCTGAGATTTGGTAGATTGCGCGCTTCAACCAGCGCGATGGAAGGTGGGAGATGCTTCGATTCTCATGGCTTGCTGCCACAGTGTTTGCGCTCGTCCCGATCGCCGCCCAGGCTCAGGGCCCGGGCTCCGAGTTGCCCGCAGGGCCGGGCAAGGATGCGGTCCAGGCGGTCTGCACCGGGTGCCACCAGACCAACATGATCACGCAAAGCTCCGGCTACACCCATGCGGGCTGGAAAGAGCTGACCGGCACCATGGTCGACCTCTCGCGCAGCCCCGAGGCGCAGGAGCAGATCCTGCAGTATCTCGCGACCAACTTCCCGCCGAACTACAACAGGCGTGCGGCCAAGATCGTGCCCGGCCCGGTCGAGGTCACGTTCAAGGAATGGGTGATGCCGACGCTCGGGCAGCGCGCGCGCGATCCTATCCAGGCGCCGGACGGCTCGATCTGGTGGGCCGGACAGTTCGGCAATCTGATCGGGCGACTCAATCCGGCGACCGGCGAGATGAAGGAATATCCGCTGCCGCCGATGGCGAAGCCGCACACGGTCGAGCTCGATGCCAAGGGCATCCCCTGGTACACCGGCAACATGAACGGCTCGGTTGGCAAGGTCGACCCGGAGACCGGCAAGATCACCGTCTACAAGATGCCTGATCCCAACGCCAAGGATCCGCACACGCTGGTCTTCGACAAGAAGGGCATCGCCTGGTTCACCCTGCAGAACTCGAACATGGTCGGCCGCCTCGACCCGGAGACTGGCGACATCAAACTCGTCACGCTGCCGAACGCGGATACCAAGCCGTATGGAATCAAGGTCGACGCTCAAGGCGTCGTATGGTTCGCGTGCAACAACCGTCCGTGCCTCTACAAGATGGACCCGGTTACGATGGCGCTGACCGAGGTCAAGCTTCCGCTCGGCGGCACGACGGTTCGCCGCCTCGACATCGCGGAAGACGGCATGATCTGGTACGTGAACTCGGGCCGCGACCGCATCGGCCGGCTCGATCCGAAGACGCTGCAGGCGACCGAATGGGATTCGCCGAGTGGGCCGCGCTCGCATCCTTATGCCATTGTCGTCGTCAACGGCATCGTCTGGTACAACGAGTCGGGCGTGCGGCCTGATCCGCTGGTGCGCTTCGATCCCAAGACCGAGACGTTCCAGAGTTGGCCGATCCCCTCGGGCGGCATCTATGCGGGCATCTGGCGGCACGGGCGGGCGACCCGCGAGGGCAATCTGCTCATCCACCAGAGCAGCACCAACCGCATTATCCAGGTGACGCCGAAGTCGAAGGCAGCGGCAGCGCAATAGATTTGGCCCTTCCGCCGAACCAGGGTCGGATTCGAATCAATCAGACCCTGGTTCTCGCTTTTACGTTATCGTTGCCTCGCGCGTCATCCCGCTCCCCAGTGGCGCCTGTTCGCTTGCTGTTTTATGGCGCCATCCGCTCAAGCGATGTTTCGAGCGCGTGGCGCGGCCTGGGTTCCCTCATCAAGACCGCGACAGCGCCCTGCCCCGAGCATCTCGGGCGGCACGCGCAAAGCCGTACCGCTAGTGTCTTAATCTGTTCGTTGGTAGGTTGTTATCCATCAACCGACAGCCGTTTAGGTAGTTTGTCCTAGGGCCAGGTGATGCGGGCATATTTGCGCAGGCACGGTATCGCCATTGAGCCCAATTCTGCGGACCATCAGGCGAGCGCCGCCGACGGCGCCTTGCATCTTCTGCCCAACTCGGCCGCGGCGGATTTACCGGTCGAGGACAGGGTCCCGATCCGCCTTCATCTCGAGTGCGACGATCTTTCGAACTTTGAGCGCGGCGAGTGTTACGCCGTTACACACTTTGGGCCAGCGGGCTTGGCGAGCGACAAAGCCCAGAACGAGGATTTCGCGCTCGCCGGTGTCATCGATGGCCCGAACGGCCCGGTGTCGTTCGGAATCGTCGCCGATGGTGTGACGTCGAAGACATTCTGGGCGGCGCGCGCATCGCGGCTCGCGACCTTCGCGGCCTACGAGACCGTCAAGGCCTGCGTGGCGGTGGGATGGCAGCCGGCCCTGGGCGGTCCTGAGGAAATCGATCCGTTCGTGCAGCGACTGTGCGAGACGATCGAGCAGCGCTTCCTGGAAGATCGGGCTGCGCTCGTCTCTGCCGATGCGACACCGTTGACCTGGGACGCCACGCTTTATCGGCGGCATCGCAACCAGCCGACCTTTTGGTATCAAACCACGCTGCTCGTTGTGGTCATCGGAGCCTCCGGCGGATGGTTTGTCTTTTGCGGCGACGGTGGCGCAACCCGGCTCTTTTCCGACGGACAGACCGTGACCGACGCCAAGGTCGCGCTAGAGTCCCCCGACACAGTCGAACTCCCGGCCGCCGTCACGATCGGCGTCACCCCGCGGCGGTTCAAGCGAATCTTCTTTCGCCCGCCGCCTGCCGATCAATCGGTCCATGTCGTATTGTCGTCGGATGGCATTGATCGCTCACTCAAGAACAAGCGGACGCAGGTGTCCGACCTGGATTATGCATCGCTCGACCTGAGCTCGCGCTCCGCCGCTCAATCGACGATCGAAGACATTGCGCGCTGGCCGGAGGCCGACCGGGACAACATGAGCATGGCTCATGTCTGCTACCCGCCGGATGCCAGCTGGCCTGGGCGCGGTCGGGCACCCGTCGACGTCCACCGACCCGAGCCCGAGCCGGTGCCTGTCTCAGAGCCGCCGCTGCCACCGCCCGTTCCGGAAGCCCCCCTGTCCTGGTGGCAAACGCATCTGCCGCAAGCGGGTGGCAGTGCCGCCGCCGCTTTGCTGGCCGGAATCGTCATCGGCGCCATGGCGATGCTGCTGGCAGTGGCCGCCGGGCGCGGATCGCGGCTATTAACCTGGCTTCAACCGCGGTTGTTGGCGGCCCTATGCGTCACGGCCTTCCTCGCCGCTTTTGTTGTCGTGACGCTCTTTGTGCCTGCCGCGGTGGCCCAGCGGGTGGCCGCGGAGACGCAGCGGTTGGCCAAGGAGATATGGGCAAGCCTTCAGGTCCTTGCCGCGCGTGTTCGCCCCGCTCTTGGCGCCATCGCCCGGCACGCTCTTGCCGCGCTTCGATCGATGGCGAGACAAGTCGGGAGGAGATGGCGGCGCCTGCTCTATGGGATCGCGCTGCAACGTCGCCGCTGGATGACCTCGAAAATGGAGGCAGCGGAGCCCCCCTCCGACGCCAGCCCTGAAACCGGACAGGTCGGTGTGGTCAATTCCGTGTCGCAGACCACATCGGGAGCGCCGACCGATACGGCAACCCTGCCCGCCGCGCCGGCAGGTGGCGCGGCGGCAAAGCTTGACGCCCCCGCTCCGAACCATACGGCCGCAGCAAGCGAAAGCCGGACGCAGACCAATGCCGCCGCACAGCGCAAGCGCAGCGACTTTAAGTCCGCTGGAGACAAGCTGTGAGCTACTCCGTCACCGCCGGCAAGCTGAAGCAGGTTTATGGATATACGTTGACGGCCAAGTCACGTGACGGCGACGATGCCATCATCCGCGTGCCGCAACAGCCGCCCGGCTGGCCGCGCGGCGGCGCCGAAGCGTACGGCCTCAAGACCGATCTCGAAGTCAAGAAGCCGAACGCAACCGAAAAAATTTCGGCATTCCTCAAGATCTTCCGGACCGAAGTTCGACAGCGCGGGCAGAGAACCAGATTGCTGATCGACATGGGGCTCGCGCGGAGGAGCGAATATTTCTACGGCATACCGTTTGGTTGGCTGGGTCGCGTGAAAATTAACGGCCTCGATGTCATCGCCCACTTTACCCGCATGATTCCAGGTCCCTACAACGGCGGGCCGGAGGACTTCGGGCGCCTGCGCTCCGATGGACGCTGGAAGGCGATCCCCAGGCACCGCCGCTTTGAATTCGCCGGCGAACTGGCCGTCGCCGTGGCCGGCCTTGAGCGTGCCGGCGTCGTGCACGGCGACATTTCGCCGGGCAACATTCTCATCGGTCATTCCAATTCCGGCGCCGACATCTGCATCCTGTGCGATTACGACGGCTACCACCATGCCCAGGTCTCGCGACTGCCCCGCAAGGACGGCAAGATACCATGCCGTCCCCTTGGGTCGCCCGGCTATCAATATCCCGATCTACTGACGGCGATCGCGGCCGATACGCAGAACGACGCCGACATCTGGGTTCAGACCGACCGATTTGCGCTCGGCGTGGCGATCTGCGAGATGGTGGTTTGGTCGGACGAGGTCGACGCCATCCTGCGCAAAGAAGGTCGGGGCCAGCTGCTGCCCGACGACATCCTCATCAGTCGGGACCTGTCGCGGCTGCCCAAGCGCGTGATCGACGCCTTCCCGGATGGGTTCTTGCTGCTCGACCGCGCCCTTCACGCCAACGGACCCGCTTCCATGCCAAGCCCGGAAGATTGGCTGCGGGTGCTCGGCTTCGACGAGGAGAGGGAATTTCAAGGCCGACCCGTGATTACCGTGTTTCGCAAGCGGGGCAACTCGCGGACCAAGCACGGCACCGCCCGATTGCTGGCCGCAAAGGGTGATCTGGCCAAAGTGTCCACGGAGCTTTCCGACCTTGCCTTTCAATTCACAGACGGGAAACTCGAATTCAGGTTTCCGTCCGGACCGATGGTCAAGCGCCGGCGCAATGGCCGGCTCGCCGACGTGACCAGCGGAATTCGATTTGTCGTCGCCAATCCCGGCGACACCTATTACGTAGGCGAGTGGGAACTCGAGATCGCCGATCGTATCGATCCTGTCCAGAGCGCGTCGAGCGGCGGAAGCAGTAGTTGAGCGGACATCGCGTCCGGCGCCCTGCGCCGCGTCGATCAGGAGCCCGGGTTGAAAATCCGACGATAGCAGTCGCCGAGGATGACCGCTGTGATGACGATCTGACAGTAGCAGATCGGCGACAAGATGCAGGCGATTAGCAGCCCATGTCCCGCTGCGATTTCGCGGTACGACCAATCGGCCAGAATGAGAATCAGAACCGCAATAGGAACGATCGCGACCAGGACGCTGACCACCACGAACGGGATTCTGACGACAAAGATCGCCCATCGCGCCGTCATCAATTGATACTCGCCGACGACAAGCGGCATGAAGAGCAGGATAGGAGCGAGCGCAGCCGCTTGCATGAAAGGTTCGAGGAGGATCGCTCCTTGTGGCGTGGAGTCAATCATCGACCCGTAGGGACCGAAATACGGCCATACCTCGGTAAGGCCGGCGGCGAGTTCAAGGTCCGTTTCAAAACGGCCGCCATGGATGATCGGGGCGCAGAAATAGACCGAGGACCCGACGACGACTGCAATTGTTAAGTGACCAAGAGTCAGGCCCTTCTTGAACGGCCGGACGCCACCCAACCGCGCGACGCGAATCCAGCCACAGAGAACGTATGCGAGGAGGCCCAAGAGGAACAGCTGGAGGAGCGGCTTGGGTTCATATGCAAAGCCGTTGGCGAGGTTTGCATCATATTGCAACGATGATGCGATGCTCAGGGTCGTCACAAACACGGCGCCAAGACCGAAAAACAGCGGCCGTCTGTTGCTGATGATCCGGAACGCACTCGCACAGACGCGGAATGGATTGGCGATCTGCGAAAGCGTGCGGGTTACCGGCGGCGTGCCCGCCCCCGGCGATTTCCTGACGGACACGTCCGCAGCAGCCGGCTCGGGCTGTGCCGTGGACGGCTTGCTCTCAATCGGATCGAGCAGATCGCTTGGACGGAGCGCAATGCGGTTGCTTGCCTCCTCGCCCAGATCGGTGAGGGCGTCATAGAGGCCTCTGATGCGCTTACCGCCTTGCTCTTGAGTCATCGCCCGAATGCACGCGACCGATGTCGTTGTCAAATATCGATGATGGCCTGATCGACCGCTTGCGTGCCGCCGGCACTGGAGACGACGGTGCCAATCGCGGGAAAGAACTTCACCAGATCCTCGGATTTCTGCAGATGCTTGGCCAATTCCTGATTCGAAGCCACCTGCTGGAGGAAAGGCATATTGACGCCATCACCCAATCCGATCGCTACCACGCGAGGCTTGCCCGCCGCCACCTCCATGGACCGGATCGCTTGAGCCGCACTGAGCGCGGCGCTTGCATCGTCCGCTTGGCCGTCGGTCAGCAGGAAGACGTATGGATCGAAATCATTAGCAGTTCCAGGTCTCCGTTTCAGCACGGTAGCTGCTTCATTCAGCGCAGCTGCCATATTGGTAGTGCCGCTGCTGCCCGCAAAGCTGGTGATCTTGGCCTTGTCGAGCGTCTGCTCGCTCTCGGCTTCCGCGATGACCTTGACATGGCTGCCAAACACGACGACCGAAATCTTGAAATACGGCTTGGTGCCCTGTGACAGCAGCTTCATCTCTTCAATCATCTCGTCAAGTGCACGGTTGAGCGTATCGGCTGGCGCGCCCGACATCGATTCTGAGTCGTCGAGCACAAAAACAAGATGCCAAGGTGAATTGCTGGTCACGCGTGGGGCAGGCATGGCAAACGACTCCCGTCGGAGGGCTTGGTTTGGTAAGAGACCATTAACAGTTGTAAATCGCAAATGGAAGTCGGCGCGTACCATCCGCCGACAGCGGATCAGTGCTTCGTGATTCAGCCCTCAAATCTTTGGCCCGCATTGAAAATTCGAAACGCGCCGGCGGTTGCCGGCAGATCGTCGAATGGTCGCGTTGCTCGGTAGCAACCGCACATAACTGTCGCTAATATCTGTCGCGACATGTTTTGGGGAAGCATCTGAGCTATCATGTCGTTTCGCCGGGTTCCGCCCGGCAGTGTGATGAATGACACGCATCATCACGTGTGAAGGGCGCTCATGGGCTCGCTGACGTCTCGAAAAGCATATGCGGCTGAGCCTGCCCAGGGACGACAGAACGACTGGCCGGTCTTTGTCTGCCGCCAGGGCGCCTTCCTGTTCGACCCCAGGGCTCATTTCCCAGTCGACCCCGAAGAAGCCAAGACGGTTTATTCGACCGTTCAGGCTGCTCCCGAGCGTGGCTACATCGTACTGCCCGCCTGCCGCGACAACGATGAACTGCTGGACCAACCGCCGCTGGGGTTGCGCTTGTCGCAGGCGGATGCCGAAAAGCTCATCCAGGACACGACCGCTTCTCCGGGCGTCCTGGCGGCGACCGACATCGGGCCGGCGCTTGACAAAGCGTCGAACCAGGATTTCGCGCTGGCCGCCACGATCAAGCTGCCGCACGGGGACGCGGTCTATCAATTCGCCGCGGTCGCCGACGGGGTGAC
>Ga0066388_100003046_pt1 | contig 10649 bp, 11 predicted proteins | sample PanSoiMetaGPlot6_FD_64539 | JGI IMG/M metagenome (GOLD analysis project Ga0066388, IMG submission 64539) | Tropical forest soil microbial communities from Panama analyzed to predict greenhouse gas emissions - Panama Soil - Plot 6 (Hybrid Assembly) | ecosystem: Environmental > Terrestrial >... | reverse complement strand
CAGCAGCACGGCCCAGGGCGGCCAGCACCGCGCCCCACGACATCACGGGCTCGCCACCGCGCCGCTCGATCAGGCGGCAACCGCGGTAACAACGGCGCTCGACAGCGATGGTGCGGCCGCCCAAGATGCGGCCGGACCCAGCCGTGGCGGCGGCGACTGGCCATGACACCATGCGCCACCTCGGCGTGGGTCGCGGGATCGCGCGCGAGCACGCCCTGGCTCCAAGGGGGCTCCGTCCCGGCTGCCGCCAAGGCGTCAGTGTCCCATTAGGTGTCGCGGGCGGTGTTGCAGCCCACCCTGCCGCGATAAAACGCTGCGGGCTTGAGCCACTGGACGCGACGGTGCGGCCGCCCGATATTGCGAAGCAAGGAGGGTTGCCGTTGAACGACCGCAGGGACGAGGAAGAGAACCGGCTCTCGGCCCGTGCGGCGCGCTACGTACGGGTGGGCGCCAACGTAGGCGCCGTGGCAGCCAGGGTTGCGAGCCAACGCCTGTTCGGCCTCGACGCCGACGATGCCCGGAACGCGGCGGCCCTGGCGGCGGCGCTCGGCGGCCTTAAGGGTCCGATCATGAAGGTGGCGCAGCTCATGGCCACCATTCCCGAGGCCCTGCCACCCGAATACGCCCAGGAGCTAGCCCAGCTGCAATCGCAGGCCCCGCCCATGGGGCCGGCATTCGTGCGCCGCCGCATGCTGGCCGAACTGGGACCCGAATGGGCCGGCCGCTTTGACAGCTTTGCAGCCCAGCCCGCAGCCTCTGCGTCGTTGGGACAGGTGCACCGGGCGCGCGCGCACGATGGCACGCCACTGGCCGCCAAGCTGCAGTATCCCGACATGCAGTCGGCCGTGGAAGCGGACCTCACCCAGCTCAAGATGGTGTTTGCACTGCACGCGCGCATGAACCCGGCGGTGGAGACCGGCGAGATCCTGAAGGAGATCTCGGCCAGGCTGCGCGAAGAGCTCGATTATGAGCTTGAGGCCCGGCACACGGCGCTCTACGGGCTGATATTTGCCGACGAGCCCAGCATACGCGTGCCGCGCGTCCTGTCCGAGCTGTCGACCAAGCGCCTGCTGACCATGACCTGGCTCGAGGGCCGGCGGCTGATGGACTACACGAGCGCGCCGCTCGCTCACCGCAACACCATCGCGCGCGCCATGTTCCGCGCCTGGTGGCATCCCTTCTCCCATTACGGCGTCATTCACGGTGATCCGCACCTCGGCAACTACACGATCTTCGCGGCCGACGACCGGGGAGGCGGCAACGGCGCCATCGCCCCTCAAGAGCGCACGCTCGGGGTGCCGGCCGGTATCAACCTGCTCGACTACGGCTGCATCCGCACCTTCCCGACGCCCTTCGTGCAGGGCGTGATCGACCTCTATACGGGCCTCCTTGAGGGCAAGCGCGACCTCGTCGTGCACGCCTACGAAACCTGGGGTTTCCGGGGCCTCTCGGCGGAGCTCATCGACACCTTGAACATATGGGCGCGGTTCATCTACGGCCCGCTGCTCGACGACCGCGAGCGCGAGATCGCCGACGGGACCACGCCCGGCCAATACGGGCGCAAGGAGGCGTTCACCGTGCACAAGGCGCTTAAGGAAAAGGGTCCCATCAAGGTGCCGCGCGAGTTCGTGTTCATGGACCGCGCCGCCATAGGTCTGGGCGGCGTGTTCTTGCACCTGCGTGCCCGGCTCAACTGGCACGACATGTTCAACGATACCATCCGCGGCTTCGTGTTGGATGAGGTGGGCGCAAGGCAGAAGAGCGCGTTCGCGGCGGCCGGCGTGCCGCTGCCTGGGGTGCATTGAAGCCATGGCCAAGGCGGGCAGGATCAGGGTCGGCATCGGCGGATGGACGTTCGAGCCGTGGCGCGGCACTTTCTATCCCAAGGGGTTGGCGCATGGGCGCGAGCTCGCATACGCCAGCGAGCACCTCACCGCCATCGAAATCAACGGCACCTTCTATCGCACGCAGACGGCGGCGACCTTCGCCAAGTGGGCCAAGGAGACGCCCGAGGGGTTCGTGTTCTCAGTCAAGGGACCGCGCTATGCCGTCAACCGGCGGGTGCTGGCCGAGGCCGGCGATCCCATCAAATGGTTCTTCGCTTCCGGCGTGACGGAGCTCGGCGACAAGCTGGGGCCCATTCTATGGCAATTCGCGCCGACCAAGACATTCGATGCTGCCGACTTCGGCAAGTTTCTCGAGCTGCTGCCGAGCAAGCTCGACGGCCGCAAGCTGCGCCATGTGGTGGAGGTGCGCCACGCCTCCTTCTGCGTCCCGGAGTTCGTCGCGCTCTTGCGCCAGTTCAACACGCCGGTGGCATTTGCCGATCACCAGAAGTATCCGGCCATTGCCGATCCGATCGGCGATTTTGTCTATGCTCGGTTGCAGAGGGGCGATGATGGGATCCCCACGGCCTATCCAGCCAAGGCGCTCGATGCGTGGGCGGCGTGCGCGCGCCTGTGGGCCAAGGGAGCTCTGCCCGATAGCCTGCCGCTCACCGATGCCGCGCACGTGCCCAAAAAAGCGCCACGCGACGTGTTCGTCTACTTCATCCACGAGGCCAAGGTGCGAGCGCCGGCGGCCGCCATGGCGCTGATCGGGCTGCTCGGCAAAGCGTGAGCGGGGAGGGCGCGTTCGATCCTCTCGCGGGCAAACTATCGATTGACATCGCCACTGTTCTCCAACCTCATGGATCCCGCGCGCGGAGGACCCTTCGAGGCAGGCGCGCATCCTCGAGGCGGAGTGGCATGAGAGATGGAGGCGCGAGCCATGCGAGGAAGGCAACCGGTTGAGGCGAAGATGGGGGGCTTGAAGGCCGATCGACGCGCCAGAGCGTACCGGGCCCTTTTGGGGACCACCGGCCTTGGGGCGTTGGTGCTGATGCCCACCTGCGTTCCGGCGCTCGCCCACACCGGTCTGGAGCCGGCATTATCGTTGGCCTCGGGCTTCGCCCATCCCTGGACCGGCCTCGACCACATGCTGGCGCTCCTGGCGGTCGGGCTGTGGGCCGGCCTCAACGGCGGACGCGCGCTGTGGGCCTGGCCCGCGGCCTTCGTCGGCGCCATGCTGGCGGGTGCTGCGCTCGCCATCGCCGGCCTGGCCGTGCCGCTGGTTGAGCCCGGCATCCTCGCCTCGGTGGTGGTCTTGGGGCTCCTGGTGCTGACCGCGGCGCGACTGCCCGTCGCCTTGGGGACGGTGCTCGTTGCCGTGTTCGCCCTGTTGCATGGCCACGCGCACGGCGCCGAGCTGCCCGGCGGCGCCTCGGCCGCCGCCTATGCGGCGGGCTTCGCGCTCGCCACGGCTCTCATCATCGGCATCGGCATCGGCATCGCCGCAGTGAGCCGCAACGCCATGGGCAGGTTCTGCGTGCGCGGCGCCGGTGCGGCGGTTGCGGCGCTGGGCGTGGCGTTGGCGGTCACTTAGCGCACAGAGATACCCATGATTCCCGGAGAGGTCATCACCGCTCCAGGCGACATCGAGCTCAATGCGGACCGCCCGGCGGTGCGGCTCACGGTTGCCAACGCCGGTGACCGACCGATTCAGGTCGGCTCGCACTATCACTTCGCCGAGACCAACGGCGCCCTCAAATTCGACCGAGCCGCGGCGCGCGGGCACCGCCTCGACATCCCCGCCGGCACAGCCGTGCGGTTCGAGCCGGGCCAGACCCGCGAGGTCGCCCTCGTGCCGTTCGCGGGCAAACGCGAGGTCTACGGCTTCCGCCAGCAGGTGATGGGGAAGCTGTGATGGCCCTGCGGTCGTTCGAGGCCAGGTGCTGCGGCAAGGTGGGCTTGCGCGCGCGTGGCGGGGCCGATGCTTGCGCCCGCATGGCGTGCGGGGGTGGCGAACCGCGCATCGAGCGCATGGATGGGATGATTGTGCGCGAGCGCATTCGTTGAGAGGGGGAAAAGAGCATGCCCGCTCGCATCTCACGCGCCGCCTACGCCGACATGTTCGGCCCCACCACCGGCGACAAGGTGCGGCTTGCCGATACGGACCTCATCGTGGAAGTGGAGAAGGATCTCACCGTCTACGGCGAGGAGGTGAAATTCGGTGGCGGCAAGGTCATCCGCGACGGCATGGGGCAGGGACAGGCCGCGCGCGCGGACGGCGCCGCCGACACCGTCATCACCAACGCGCTGATCATCGACCACACCGGCATCATCAAGGCCGACGTGGGGCTGCGCGACGGCCGCATCTTTGGCATCGGCAAAGCCGGAAATCCGGACGTGCAGCCGGGCGTCGACATCGTCATCGGTCCCGGTACGGAAGTGATTGCGGGCGAAGGCAAGATCCTCACCGCCGGCGGCGTCGACAGCCACATCCACTTCATCTGTCCGCAGCAGATCGAGGAAGCGCTGAATTCGGGCATCACCATGATGATCGGCGGTGGCACGGGCCCCGCCACTGGGACCGCGGCCACCACCTGCACGCCAGGGCCCTGGCATCTCGCCCGCATGATCGAGGCGGCGGACGCATTCCCCATGAACCTGGCCTTCGCGGGCAAAGGCAATGCATCCGAGCCCAAGGCGCTGATCGAGATGATCCATGGTGGTGCCTCCTGCCTCAAGCTGCACGAGGACTGGGGCACGACACCCGCGGCCATCGATTGCGCGCTTTCGGTCGCCGACGATCACGACGTGCAGGTGATGATCCACACCGATACTCTGAACGAGTCGGGGTTCGTGGAGGACACCATCGCCGCCTTCAAGGGTCGCACCATCCATGCCTTCCACACCGAGGGGGCCGGCGGCGGCCACGCACCCGACATCATCAAGGTGGCGGGCCTCAAGAACGTGCTGCCCTCCTCCACCAACCCGACGCGCCCCTTCACGGTGAACACGCTGGAAGAGCATCTCGACATGCTGATGGTGTGTCACCACCTGGACGCCAACATCCCCGAGGACATTGCCTTCGCAGAGAGCCGAATCCGGCGCGAGACCATCGCTGCGGAGGACATCCTGCACGATCTGGGCGCGCTCTCGATGCTCTCCTCGGACAGTCAAGCCATGGGGCGCGTTGGCGAGGTCATCATCCGCACCTGGCAGACGGCGCACAAGATGAAGCTGCAGCGGGGCAGCCTCAAGGAGGATGCCCCTGGCAACGACAATTTCCGCGTCAAGCGCTACATCGCCAAGTACACCATCAACCCGGCCATCGCCCAGGGCGTGGCGCACGAGCTCGGCTCGCTCCAGGTCGGCAAGCGCGCCGATCTCGTGCTGTGGAGCCCGGCATTCTTCGGCGTGAAGCCAGACCTCATTTTGCTGGGCGGCAGCATCGCGGCAGCGCCCATGGGCGATCCCAATGCCTCGATTCCCACACCGCAGCCGGTGCACTACCGGCCCATGTTTGGCGCTTTCGGCCGGGCGCTTGCCACCTCCTCGGTGACGTTCGTGAGCCAGGCGGCCATCAACGCTTTCCTGCCGCAGCGGCTCGGCGTGCAGAAGCGGCTGATGGCGGTGAGGAACACGCGTGGCGGCATTTCCAAGGCTTCGATGGCGCTCAACGCCGCCACGCCCAACATCGAGGTCGATCCCGAAACCTACGAGGTGCGCGCGGACGGCGAGCTGCTGAGCTGCGAGCCCGCCAAATCGCTCCCTATGACGCAGCGCTACTTCCTGTTCTGAGGCTCTGCCGGGCGTCTTGCCGGACGCCGTTAAAACTTGCTCTTCTGGTGCGGAGCGATCAACGCGAGCCAGCGAGGCGCACGTGTACAAGCCCTTCGATCTGACCGGCAAAGTGGCCCTGGTGACGGGCGGCAACAGTGGCATCGGCCTTGGCATGGCGCGGGCGATGGTCCAGGCGGGAGCGGATGTGGCAATCTGGGGCACGAACGCCAACAAGAACGCCGCGGCCGAAGCCGAACTGGCTGCCAGCGGGAGGAGCGTGCTGGCGCTCGAATGCGATGTCGCCGACGCAAGAGCGGTCGAAGCCGCCTTCGCCCAGACGGTTGGCAAGCTGGGCCGCGTGGACGGTTGCTTCGCCAACGCCGGCGTGTATGCGCGCGGTACCACCTCCTTCCTGGAGATGAGCGGGGAGGAATGGCGGCGCGTGCTGAGGGTCAACCTGGATGGCGCGTTCCACACGTTCCGTACCGCAGCGCGGCACATGGTCGAGCGAGGCGACGGCGGCGTCCTCGTGGGGACCGCCTCGCTGGCTGCCATCGAGGGCGCGGCGCGCAGAGAGCACTACGCTGCAACCAAGGGTGGCATGATCTCCATGATCCGTTCACTGGCGGTGGAGTTTGCGCGTCACGGCATCCGTGCCAACGCCATCGTGCCGGGCTGGATCGCGACCGACATGACGGCCAACACCATCGCCAACGCCAAGTTTGCCGGCCATGTGCTGCCGCGCATTCCGATGCGCCGCTGGGGCACGGGCAACGACTTCGGCGGCATTGCGGTCTACCTCATGAGCTCGGCTTCCGCCTATCACACGGGCGATACGTTCCTTATCGACGGCGGCTATGCCCTGTTTTGAGGCCTGCGGGCGCCGGCCCGCGGGGGTCCTGCGGCCGTTTGGCCCTCGGCTGCGCTGTCCCATGCGTCATCGGTCCGGTGCGAGAGCTTGTGTTTCATGATGCGCTGGCTTCCTGTGCGCTCGAATGCGTCGACAATGGCGATGTAGCGCGGCCTCTGAAAGCGCGCGAGCCGCAACGCGAGCCAATCCGACAGCGCATGTGCGGACAGATGCGCGCCTCGCTTCAGCGCCACGAACAGCTTGATCTCCGCCTCGCCGACATCCGCCGCCACCCCGATCATGGCGCAGTCTTCGATCGCGGGATGCTTGCGCGCGACCTCCTCGACCTCGGCCGCCGCTACGTTCTCGCCGCGCACGCGCACGCTGTCGCCCATGCGGCCGTGGAAATACATGTTGCCGGCCGCGTCCCAGGAGCCGAGATCGCCGGTGTGGAATGCTCCGGCCGCGAAGGCCTTGGCTGTCGCGTCTTGGTCCTGGTCGTAGCCCTGGGTAAGCGCCCCCGCGAGACGCTCGCGAACGACGATCTCGCCCGTCTCACCTAGGCCCACGGGGCTGCCGGTGGGTCCGATGATTGCCACGTCGAGCCACGGCACCGGCGTGCCGACCGAGCCGATGGTCCCGCTCAGGTTGACGGTGGTGATGCTCGAGCATTCCGTCATGCCGTAGCACTCGCGGATCTCGACGCCGAAGCGCGCCCTGAACGCCTGCCAGACATCGTGTGAGCAGCCGCCGCCCCAGGCGACGCGCACCCCGTGCAATCGATCGATGGGGGCGGGCGGCTGCTCAAGGAGCATCTGCAGAATGCCGCCCAGATAGTGGATGTGCGTCGCACCTGCGGCATGGGCATCGAGCCAGAAACGGCTGGCAGAGAAGCGTTCGGCCATGGCAAGCGTAACGTTGCGGATCAGCGGCAGCACGAGCATCTGCGCGCCGCCGATGTGGAAGAGCGGCTCCCAGAGGTAGAACACGTCACCCGCGCTGGCAGCCGACACCAACGCCACGGCCTCGCCCGAGAGCCGCAGCATGCGGTGGGAGACGAGGACGCCCCTTGGGCGGCCCGTGGTGCCGGATGTGTACATGATGGCGAATGGCGCATCGGCGGGCGGAGCGGCAAAGGCAGGCTCGGCAGGCACGGACCGCTCGATCGCCGCCTGCGCCTCGTCCAAGATGCCGGCTGAGGAGAGGAGTGGCGATTGGAGGTTGGCCCCGCATGCCGAGACAGCCTTCAGAACGTCGGGGTCAGCGACGACAAGGCGCGGTTTGGCATCCGTCAGGACGCGCGCCAGATTGTCGCCGACGGCCAGCGTCGTAATGGGAACCCAGATGGCGCCCGCGTGCGCGATGGCCAGCATCATGCTGAGCGCGGCCTCGCCGTTGCGGAGCATGAGCGCGACGCGATCCTTTGGCGCCACGCCCTTGTCGCGCAGCCAAGCGGCCAAGCCGATGGCGGACCGATCGAGTTGCCCGAACGTCAGCGGCCGCTGGCCGAAGCGGGCGAACGTGCGCTCCGGTTGAGCCGCGGCCAGGCGCTTGAACAGCGGGAGAAAGCCGTCGTCGGTATCCGGCACATGGCGCGCATCGGCCGGGGCCATGGGTGCTCAACCCTTGCGTGCCTCCGCGCGCGCCTTGCGCCGCTGCGCACGCACGGCGAAAAACGCACGCATGGCGGCTTGCGGCTCGCCCGAGGCGAACGCCTCGGCCTGGTAGGCTCCGCCGTTTGCGAACGCCTCGTCGAACGCCGGCTGTGTCACCTGCCGGAAGCGCGCCTTGGTGAGACGCATGGCCATGGCCGGCTTGGCCGCCATCATGTGCGCGACTTCGCAGGTCTTGTCCAATACCTGGTCGGGCCGCTCGACCAGATAGTGGATGAGGCCGACGGCGCGGCATTCCTCGGCATCCATCATGCGGCCTGTGAGTGTGAGCTCGACCGTGCGCGACAGGCCGATGCGCGGCAGCATGAGCATCGGACCGGTGACGCTCGGGATGCCGGCGTTGATCTCCGCCTGGCCCATGCGCACGCCAGGGTGGCCAACGCGCACGTCGGTCAGCATGGCGGCCTGGAAAGCCGAACCCGCGGCGACGCCGTTGAGCGCGGCCAGGCACGGCTTGTCCAGATCACGGATGGAATTGTAGAAGTCGCGCCACGATTGGAACCAATCGGCGCCGTCGTTGCCGGACTGGAACTTCTCGGTCTCATCCAGGTCTTGACCGGCCGAGAAGGCGCGCTCGCCGGCGCCGGTCATGACCACTGCGCGCACGCGCGTGTCCGTGTTCCAGCTGCGCAGCACTTCGGCGATCTGCGCGCGCATCGGCCCGTCCCAGGCGTTGAGCTTCCATGGCTTGTTGAGCGTGACGGTGGCGATGCCGCCGCTGATATCGGTGAGGACGGCGCCCGCAGGGCTGTTCGACATGGGTGAGGCTCTCGCGTGGACTCAAGGTCGGGCGGAAAGGTGCGCGTGGCAGACGCGGCCTGTCAACGCTGCCGCGGCGGGCGGAATGGCACCAATCCGGCGCACAGCGGTCGCAGGCTGGGCTGAAAGGAGTGCCGCAAGGGATCGGCCCCGATCATCCTGTGGGCAGGAAGGCGAGGAGTGCCGGGCGCTTGGTGCTGGGCAGGGGAAACCCCGGCTGCAAACGCAGATTGCCGACGTTCGCGCCCGTTGCCGCGGCGCCCGCCGTGCCGCTTTCGAAATTGGCGACCATCCTCTCCGCTGGCGCAGGAAATACGCCGAGAAGCAGGCGCTTTGGCACCACCGACACTCGACACGTCGCGTCGAGGGAGGGTCGTGGCCGCGTCGCGATCGCTGACAGGGCGCCAATTTTGCGATCAAATCGGCGCTGGAGCGGAGCAGATGACAGAAGAGCACATGCGCAGCGCCTGTGACGTCCTCATTTTCGGCACCGGCAGCTTCGCGCAACGCATCGCGTGTGACCTGGCCGCCACGGCCGCCGCGCCGACGCGGCTCGTCATCGCCGGCCGCAACCGGCTCCGCCTCGACTGGATCCACACGGCGGCGCGTGCCCGCGCTCACATGTTCTCCCGACCGGTGGAGGTTGCGACATTCCCAATCGAACTCGCCCTCCCAGAGGCTGCCGGCGAGTTGCTGGCGGTCTGCCGCCCGGCGGTCATCGTGCAGGCTGCCTCCTTCCAATCGGGATCGGTGATTGCCACCGGCGGTAGCGCCTGGACGCACCTCGTGGCCGCGGGTGGATTGAGCGCCACGGCGGTCTTCCAATCCGTGCTGACCTCGCGCATCGCCCGAGCGCTGGCCCAGGCCTCGCCGCACAGCCGCCTGATAAATTGCTGTTTTCCCGATGTCGCCAACGGCATCGTCGCCGCCATGGGGCTGCCCATCGCCTGCGGCATCGGCAACATCGCCATCCTTGCGCACGCCTTCGCCGGCGTGCTGGAGGGCGAGCCGCGACCAGGACTGCAGATGCTCTGCCACTACCAGAACCTCGCGGCGTGGCGCCGTCCGCGAGACGAAAGGCGCGGACGAGCGCCGCGGGTGTGGCTCGACGGGACCGAGGTCGACCGCGTTTTCTCGCGCTTTCAAGGGGTGCAGCTCACCCCGGAGCCGGTGATCGACATCTCAGGTGCGAGCGGCGTGACGCTCATTCTCGCCATGGCGCACCGCCGCGACTGGCGCGGCCACGTGCCGGGTCCTGGCGGCCTGCCGGGCGGCTACCCCGTCGCCCTCGAGGGTGGGCGCCTCGACCTCGACTTGCCCCAGGGCATCGAGGCCCAAGCTGCAATCGCCTGGAATGCCGCCCACGAGGCGCAAAGCGGGCTCCTCGTCGACGCCGCCCATGGCCGCGCCTGCTACACCGGCCGGCTGCATGATCTGCTGGCGGCGGAAAGCCCGTCCCTCGCCGCCGGATTTGCGGTCGGCGATCTTGAGCCAGTTTGGCAGGCCATGTGCGAGCTTCGCGACCGCTTGCTGGCGCGGCCGGCCTGAATGCCGGCAGGCGCCGTCCTTCTATCTACAGCGGTGGGCTCACTTGCTCCGACACCACGCTCGCGCGTTCCGCCGCATTGCATGGCGTTGGCGCCACATGCTTGACCCCGGAAAGCGCTGGCCGGGTCGCAAGTGAGATAGGGCGCTCATGGAGGAACGCCGGGTAAAGGCGAACGGAATCGAATTTGCGTATCTGGAAGAGGGCCGTGGGCC
>Ga0066388_100003045_pt1 | contig 10649 bp, 7 predicted proteins | sample PanSoiMetaGPlot6_FD_64539 | JGI IMG/M metagenome (GOLD analysis project Ga0066388, IMG submission 64539) | Tropical forest soil microbial communities from Panama analyzed to predict greenhouse gas emissions - Panama Soil - Plot 6 (Hybrid Assembly) | ecosystem: Environmental > Terrestrial > Soil... | reverse complement strand
CCGCAGCGCCATGGCGACCTGAAGGTCGCCCCTACGGTCTGCGGTCCAGGATCGCCGTTCACCGGTCTGCTCTATTGGGCAATGGGCGCATCTCGGGATAAGGCAATGACGCCATGACCGAAGCGCTGCCACGTGCCGAGCTGCTCGACCGGCTGCCGGTGATCGCGCTGGTCGGGCGACCCAACACCGGGAAGTCGACGCTGTTCAACCGGCTGACGCGGTCGCGGCGGGCGCTGGTGGCGCCGACGCCGGGGGTGACGCGCGACCGCAACATCGCGGTCGCCGAATGCGCCGGGCGCCGGGTGCTCGCGGTCGACACCGGTGGCTTCGAAGCCGATGAGGACGCCGAGCTCGGCCGCGCCGTGCGCGCGCAGGCGTTGCTGGCCGCGGAGGAGGCAGACGCCATCATCGTCGTGGTCGACGGCCGCGCCGGCCTCAATCCGCTCGACCGCCAACTGTTCGAGCGCCTGCGCCGCCTGCGCCAGCCGCTCTTTCTGGCGGTGAACAAGGCGGACACGCCGCGCCAGGCCGACCTGGTCCACGACTTCTACGCGCTCGGCATCGAGCGCATCCACGCCATCTCGGCCGAACACGGTGTGGGGGTCGCGGAGCTGATGGCCGATGTGGTGGCAGCTCTGCCGGACGGCGGATCGCCGCTCGCTGTGGAGGAGCCGCGGACGGCCGTGGCGATCATCGGGCGGCCCAACGTCGGCAAGTCCTCGCTGCTGAACCGCATGGTCGGCTACGAGCGCGCCATCGTCAGCACGGTGCCGGGGACGACCCGCGACGCGCTCGACACGCCGGTCAACCGCGCCGGCCACGCCTATCTGCTCGTGGATACCGCCGGGGTGCGCCGCCGGCCGCGCGTCCAGGAGCACGTCGAGCGTGCCAGCGTCGTCCGCGCCCTGCGCGCGCTCGAGCGCGCTGAGGTCGCGCTGCTGGTGATCGACGCCGTCGAGGGCATGACCGAGCAGGACGCGCGCGTCGCCGGCTACGCGTGGGAGCGCGGGCGGGCGTTGGTGCTGGTGGCGAACAAGTGGGATGCCGTGCCGGCCGCGGCACGCGACCCGCGCGCCGTCGCGGCGCGCATCGATCAGCGCTTTCCCAGCCTCGCGGCGGTGCCGAAGCTGTTCATCTCGGCGCTGCGCGGGCGCGGACTGGGGCGGGTCTGGGACGCTGTCGACGCCGTCGCGGCGCAGCACCGCGCGCGTCTGCCGACGGCCAAGCTGAATCAGGTCATCGGCCGTGCCGTCGCCGCGCAGGCGCCACCCATCGTGTCGGGCGCACGCGCGCGAATGTTCTACGCTACCCAGACCGCCTACGCGCCGCCGACGATCACCATGTTCGTCAGCGATCCGCGGCGCGTCGCGCCGGCCTACGAGCGCTATCTGGCCAATCAGCTGCGCGCGGCCTTCGGCCTCCAGGGCACGCCGCTGCGGCTCCGCTTCCGGGCCCGCGAACGGGCAGCGGCCCGGGCCGGCCGGCGGCGACCGCGACGGGAGATGAACGAGAATTAAGCTGTCGTTCACCGTGCGTTCAGCCTGGACCGGCTAGGTTCGAGGCGTGTAGCGTAACCAGTTCGATCCATGCTGCGACCGCACTTGGGCTGGCCGCAGGCCAGACCGAGACAATCAGATGAACAAAATCGCGAGCGATCCTCAGCCCGGTGCCGCTCGAGTGAGATTTGGAAGCAGGAGGTCCGATGAGTTCCGAACCCGTGCTGCCGGAATCGCCGGCGTTTCCGACAGGTCTGCCGTCGGCCGCGTCCGCCGCGGCTGAGGCGGGGCCTGGCGTCGGGCGGGCGGCGCTGATTGCGTACGGCAATTTCGTCTTCCGCCATCGCAACGCGCTCGTGCCGGTTGCGGTGGTGCTGCTGGTGCTCTTGACGCGCCCGCGGCCGCTCGGCGGCAATCCGCGCTACGATGTGCTGCTCGACGCGCTCGGCTTCGCCGTTGCGCTGTGCGGCCAGGCCGTGCGGGTGCTGGTCATCGGTCTCGCCTACATTCGGCGCGGCGGGCTGAACAAACGGATCGCCGCCGATCGGCTGGTGACGGACGGCGTGTTCGCGCACTGCCGCCATCCGCTGTACCTCGGCAACCTGCTGCTCTTCAGCGGTTTGATGATCATCTGGAACGCGCCGGCCGCCTACGTCTTCGGGATTGGCGGCGTGGCGCTGACGCTGTTCGCCATGGCGATCGCGGAGGAGACCTTTCTGCGGCGCAAGTTCGGCGCCGAGTACGACGCCTATTGCGCACGCGTGCGCCGCTTCGTGCCCCGATTGCGCGGGCTGCGGCAGACGATCGGCGGCTTCGACTTCAATTGGAAGCGCGTGCTGCGCAAGGAATACGGCACGACCTTCAGCTGGATGACGACCGCTCTCGTGCTGGTCGTTCTGGGGCATGTCGAGTGGCAGGGAGCGGCCGGAGCCGCGCCGACCGTGCAGGCGGCCGCGCTCGGCTGGCTGGTCCTGGCGGCGCTCTGGGGCTGGGCCCGCTGGATGAAGAAAACGCGCCGCCTGGTTTCACCGGACTGATGGGCAGTGTGATACACCCCCAGCCGTGGCGCGAGCTCTCCGTGGAGGTGTCCGCGTGCGGTCGCTGGCCATGCTGGCCGCGGCGCTGCTCGGCGGTTTCGGCGTCGCCGCTGCGGCGCCGCCGCCGCTGACGATCGAAGAGTGCGTGCAGCGCGCGCTCGATCGCGCGCCGTCCGTCCAGGCAGCTGCTGCCGAGAGCGCGGCGGCGTATGCGAAAGTACGCGCGGCGCGCGCCGCGTATTGGCCGCGGCTGATCGGCCAGGCGCAATACGGGCACTCGGAAGGCTACGACAAGACGATCACCAACGGTGGGGTCACCCAGATCGGCGTTGCCATCGAGGCCCCGCTATTGGACGGCGGCAAGCGCGCCGCCGAGCTGGCCGGGGCACAGGCGCGGCTGCAATCGGCGGGGGCGCAGGAACTGCAGCGCCGCGCCGACGTCGTCTTTGCGGTGCGCACCGCCTACCACACGGCGATCGGCGCCCGCCAGGAACGCACCATCCAGGCCGACGCAGTGGAGGGGCTGGAGCGGTATCTCGTTCTGCTGCGGCGCCAGGAGGCGCTCGGACTGGTGCCGGTGACCGACGTGCCGCGCGCCCAGCTGGCCGTGGAGACGGCGCGCACCGCCGAGCGGGCGGCCGATGCGGCGCTCATCGCGGCAGCCCAGGAGCTCAGCCATCTGGTCGGCTCGGCGATCGACCCCGATGCGCTGGTGGCACCGGCACTGCACCCGATCGAGCCGATCAACGACGCGTGGGTCGACGCCAGCCCGGTGGTCGCCGACGCGCGTGCCTCGGCGAACGCGGCGCGACAGGATGCGGAATCCGTGCGCAGCGAGGCGCGCAGCCATCTGCTGCTCAACGCCGACGCCGGATTCCTCGGCGTCAATCCGCGCCCGACCTTCGAGAACAACGGCGGCGGCGAATTCCTCGTCGGATTCACCTTGCCGCTGTTCGACGGTGGAGCGATGGACGCGCGCATCGCCGCGGCCGCAGCCGAGGTCGCCAGCGCCGAGGCAAAGGTTGCGGAGGCCCGCGAGACGGTGCTCATCACGCTGGCGCGCACCCGCGCCGAGGCGGCGCGCGCGCGCGCCGACGCGACCGAGTGGGCGCAGACCGTGCCGTCGGCGGCGGAGAACTTCCTCTTGCTGCGGGCCCGGTATTTCGGCGGCGGCGACATCCGCTTGCTCGACGTGCTCGACGCGCTCAATCAGTCGGTCGAGGCGCGCCTGGAGGTGGTGCGCGCGGAGCAGGCGGCGCAGCTGGCGGCGGCCAGCGAGGCGCAGCTGCTCGGGCAGATCGGGCCGTGACGCGCGCGATTTGCCTCGGCGTGGTGTGCAGCATGGCGCTCGTGGCCTGTCGCACATCGGTCGACGACGAATCGACCGCGGAGCCGGCGCCGCCCGTCGTGCGCGTGGTCGCCGCGCAGCGCGGGCCGATCACGGCGCGCCTGCGGACCAGCGGCGAGACCGCCGCGCTGCGCACCGTCCGCCTCGCGTCGCCGGTGACGGGCCGGGTGACGTTTCTCCCGGTGCATCCGGGCGACCGGGTCACGGCCAACGCCGTAGCGGCGCGCGTGCTGCCGATCGAGAACGAGGCCGCCGTGCACGGACTCGGCGTCATGCGCGACGGGAACGCGCTCGACCCCGCCGAGCGGCCCTTGGCCGAGCGCCTGGTGCGCGACCTCGCCAACCGCGACATCGCCGTGCGCGCGCCATTCGCCGGCATCGTCGCCGACCGCCTACGCAACCCCGGCGAGCAGGTGGCGGCCAACGACGTCCTCCTCGAGCTGTTCGATCCGAGTTCGATGGTGGTCCTCGCCCAGGTGCCGTTGCAGGCGGCGAGCACCGTCCAGCCCGGCCAGGCGGTCGAGGTGCGCGTCGGCGGCACGCGCGTCGAGGGAAAGGTGGCGACGGTGCTGCCGGCGGTGACGCCGCAGTCGTTGACCGTCCCCGTACGCGTGGCGCTCAGCGGACCGCTGCCGCCCCTGCTGCACGCTGCGACCGAGTGCGACATCACCACCAGCGAACGCCCGGACGCGCTGCTGATTCCGCGCACTGCGCTGCGGTCCTCCGAGGACGAGACGCACGGCAGCGTGGTGGTGATTGCCGACGAGCGCGCCTCGTACCGGCCCGTGCGCCTCGGCCTGCGCGACGCCGACCACATCGAGATCGTGGAGGGGCTCGCGCCCGGCGAGCTGGTGGCCGCCGACGGCGGCTTCACGCTGCCGGACGGCGCGCGCGTCGCCCCACAGGCGGCCGGCGCGTCATGACCGTCGGCGCCTTCGTCATTCGCCACCGCATCGCCATCCTCGGCACCACCGCGCTGCTCACGGCCGCCGGCGCCGTCGCCGCAGTGCGCATGCCGGTGTCCATCTTCCCCGAAGTCGCATTCCACCGCATCACGCTCATCGCACGTGCGCCGAACCTGCCGATCGAGCAGACCGTCACGTCGCTGACCCAGCCGTTGGAAAGCGCCATGGCGAGCGTGCCGGACGTACAAACGATCCGCTCCAACACGACGCGCGGCGGCGCGCAGCTCGATCTGCTGTTCGCCTGGGACACCGACATGGTGACCGCGCTCACGACCGTACAGACCGCCATGGAGGAGACGCGCGGCGTGCTGCCGACCGACGCCGAATTGGACGCGCGTCTGCTCGACACCTCCGCCTTTCCCATCATCGGCGTGGCGGTGAGCACGACGCAGCACACGCTCGGCGAGCTGTCGGATTTCGCCATCTACGAAGCCGCGCCGCAGCTCAAGACGATCCCGGGCGTGTTTCGCGTCGACCTCGAGGGCGCCAAGGTGCGCGAGTATACGCTGGTGGTCGACCCCGCCGCGCTGGCGGCGCATCACCTCGACCTGGCGGCCGTCGAAGCCGCGGTGCGCAGCGCCACCACCGTCTCCGCCGCGGGACAGACGCGCGACGACCATCAGCTCACGCTGACCGTCGTACGCGGCGCCGGCAGCGGACCGCAGGGCGTGCTCGATGCGGTCGTGACCAAAGACGGCGGCACGCCGGTCACGCTGGGTGCGCTGGCGCGCGTCGAGTCCAGCGTGCGCGAGGACTTCGTGCGCACCGCCGCCGACGGCGTCGGGGCGGTGCTGATGGGGATCTCCCGCCGCCCGAGCGGCAACTCGGTGGCGATCTCGCGCGCCGTGCACGCGCGCGTCCGCGACTTGCAGCGCGCGCATCCGGACTACCGGTTCTCCATCTTCTACGACCAGGCCAATCTGGTGCAGGCGGCGGTCGCCAACGTGCGCGACAGCATTGCCATCGGCCTGCTGCTGGCGTTGGCGACGCTGTACTTCTTCCTCGGCGACTGGCGCGCCACTGCTCTGGCGGCGGCGGTGATTCCGGTCACGCTGCTCATCACGTGCATCCCACTGTACGCGTTCGGCCTGAGCTTCAACCTGATGACCCTCGGCGGCATGGCGGCCGGCATCGGCCTCATCCTCGACGATGCGATCGTGGTGATCGAGCGCCTCAGCCGCCACGCGCTGGCCGGCACGCGCGGCGAGGCGGGCGTGCGTGCGGCGCTCGACGAGATCACGCGCGCGCTGCTCGGCTCGACGCTGACGCCGGTGAGCGTTCTGCTGCCGCTCGCCTTGCTCGGCGAGATTCCGGGCGCGTTCTTTCGGCCGCTGGCGGTGACCATGTCGGTGGCGCTGCTGGTCTCGCTCGGCTTGGCGCTGAGCTTCACGCCGGCGCTCGCGCTCACCGTCGGCTCCGGCCACGTGCGGCACGCCGGGCCGGGCGAGCGTTTGGCCGTCAGCCTGAGCCGGCTGTACGGCCACGCGCTGCACGTCGCGATGCGGCACGCCTGGGTCGCGTTCGGACTGGGCGTGATGCTGCTGGTGCTGACGGTACTCGTCGCGCGCCACGTCGAAACCGGGTTCGTGCCGGAGATGGACGAAGGGGCGTTCGTGCTCGACTACTGGGCGCCGCCGGGCACGGCCCTGGAGGAAACCCAGCGCATGCTCGCCGACGTCGACCAGATCCTGCGCGAGACGCCGGAGATCGCCGGCTTCTCGCGCCGCACCGGCGCCGAGATGGGATTCTTCCTCACCGAAACCAACCGCGGCGACTACACCATCCGCCTGCGCGACAAGCCGCGCCGCAACATCGGCCGCGTCATCGAGGAGGTGCGCGCGCGCATCGAAGCGAAGGTGCCGGGTCTGCGCGTCGAGTTCATGCAGATCCTGCAGGACATGATCGGCGATCTGAGCGGCAACCCGAATCCGATCGAGATCAAGCTGTTCGGCGCCGATCCGGTCGCCATACGCCCGATCGCGGCGGAGGTGGCGCGACGCATCGGCGAGGTGCCGGGGGTGGTCGACGAGTTCGACGGCATCACCGAAGTGGGCCCGACGTTCGACGTCATCGTCGATCCGCGCCGCGCCGCGGTGGCGGGCCTCGACGCGGGCGCCGTGCAACACTGGCTGGAGACGGCCATCACCGGCACGCTGGTCGGCACGGTGCTCGAACGCGAGCGCGCCATCCCGTTGCGCTTGCGCTACCCGGAGGCCTTCCGCGATCGGCTGGATGCGCTCAAGACGGTGAACTTGTCGACGCCGCAGGGCGGTCTGGCGCCGCTCGACGCCGTCGCCGAGCTGCGCGACGGGCCGGTGTCGGTGCAGCGCGATCGCGAGGACCTGCGACCGCTGGTGCGCGTGACCGCGCGCCTCGAAGGCCGCAGCCTCGGATCGACCATGCGCGACGTCCGTCAGGCCTTGGCGTCGCTGTCGCTGCCCCCCGGCGTGACGTTGGCCTACGGCGGCTTGTATGCGAGCCAGCAGCGCGCCTTCTCCGACCTTCTGGTCGTGTGCGCCGGCTCGCTGGCCTGCATCAGCGCGGTGCTGTTGATCGAGTTCGGTACGCTGGCGGCGGCGTGCGCCATCGTGGTCGGCAGCGTGCTGGCGTTGGCCGGCAGCCTGACGGCATTGTGGGCGACGCAGACGGCGCTGAACGTGTCCTCGATCGTCGGTATGATCATGGTTGTGGGTATCGTCGCCAAGAACGGCATCCTGCTGCTCGACCGCGCGGTGCGGACGGGCGCGCACGGCGTCGATCTGGACGCGGCGTTGGTCGAAGCCGCGCGCGTGCGACTGCGCCCCATCCTGATGACCTCGCTGGCCGCCGCCGCGGGGCTGGCGCCGCTGGCGGCCGGGATCGGGACCGGCGCCGAGATGCAGCAGCCGCTGGCGATTGCCATCCTGGGCGGCATGGCGCTGTCGATGTTCTGTTCGCTGCTCGCGGTGCCGCTGCTCTACCGCGCGCTGGCGCGCCGGCCGGCCGGCGGCGCGGTGTCAGAGGTCAGCCATGCGCTTGCTGGTCGTTGAGGACGAGACCACGCTTGCGCGCCACCTGCAGAAAGGATTGCAGGAGGCGGCCTGGGCGGTCGACCTGAGCGAACGGGTGGACGACGCCTGGCGGCTGCTGCTGCTCAATCCGTACGATCTGGTGATTCTCGATCTCGGGCTGCCCGACGGAGACGGCCTCGAGCTGCTGCAGCGGATGCGCGCCGCCGGGCTCGGCGCACCGGTGCTCATCCTCACCGCACGCGGTGCGGTCGAAGACCGCATCGTCGGGCTCAACGCCGGTGCTGACGACTATCTGAGCAAGCCCTTCGCGTTCGGCGAGCTGCTGGCGCGGGTGAATGCCCTGCAGCGGCGCGGGCGCGCCGCAGGGGCGGTGGCGCTGCGCGTCGCCGATCTCGAGCTCGACGTGCGCGCGCGCCAGGCGCAGCGCGCCGGGCGGCGCATCGACCTCACGGCGCGCGAGTACAGTCTGCTCGAGTACCTCATGCGCCACGCCGGCGAGGTGGTCACGCGTTCCATGCTCGCCGACCACGTCTGGGGCGAGCGCTACGATTCGCTGTCGAATCTGATCGAGGTGTTCGTCAATCGGCTGCGCAAGAAGATCGAGAGCGATGGCGCGCCGCGTCTTCTGCACACGGTGCGCGGCGCCGGCTACGTGCTGCGCGCGGAGCCGCAATGAGCCGCTCGTTGCGCCTGCGGCTGCTGATCTCGGTGATGGCGCTGCTGCTGCCGGCGGCGGCCGCGGCCGGCGTGCTGCTCGCACAGGTGTTCGGCAATCGCCTGCTGCGCGACCTCGACGTGGCGCTCGACGAGGAGGCCGCCACCGTCGCCGCCGTGCTCCAGCGGCCGGCGAGCGATGACATGATGGCGGTCGTCCTCGATCAGATAGCGGACGAAACCGACCTCGGCGCCGGCAAGCGCATCGTCGTCCGCCGCGGCGCGACAGTGATCGGCGAGGCGCCGAGCGGATCAGCGGCGGTGCTCGCCGCTGCGGATGGCTCGTGGCGCCGCGCGACGGCGGTCGGCGGCTCCGCCGATCAGCCGCTGACGGTGGAGGTGGCGGTGCCGGCCACGGCGGCCCTGCATGCCACGCGTCGACTGGAGCTCATGCTGCTGATCGGCATTCCGGCGTGTCTGGTGGTGTTGGCGGCGGGGCTGTGGCTGGTGATGGGCCGCGCGCTGCGCCCGCTCGAGGTCGCGGCGCAGCGCATGGAAGCGATCGACGGCACCGACCTGCGCGCGCGCGTGCCACTGGCGAATCCGGATGACGAAGTCGGCCGCATGGTCGCGGCGCTGAACCGCATGCTCGACCGGCTCACCGACGCCGTCGCTGAACTGCAGCGCTTTACCGCCGATGCGGCGCACGAGCTGCGCACGCCGCTGGCGGTGCTGCGCGCCGGCCTCGAGGTCACCCTGGCGCGGCCGCGCGACGCCGCCGCGTACCGCGGCGCGCTCGAGGAGGCGCTGGTCGCCACCGAACGCCTGGCCGAGCTCGCCGAGGACCTGCTCACGCTGACGCGCATGGAGGCGCTGCCGGCGAATCGGCCGATCGCACCGCTGCGTCTGGGCGAGATGCTGCAGGAGCTGGCCGATGCGTGGGCCGGCCGCGCGGCGGACAAGGGCGTCGAGATTCGCGTCGACGACGATCCCGCGGTCGAGGTGCACGGCGCCGCCGCCGATCTCTATCGCCTCTTCGGCAACCTCATCGAGAACAGCCTGCGGCATACGCCGTCCGGCGGCCGCATCACGCTCCGCGTGAGCACCCACAACGGGCGCGCCGAAGCCTGCGTGACCGACACCGGCAACGGCATCCCCACGGCCGAGCTGTCGCGCGTCTTCGACCGCTTCTACCGCGCCCGCGGCGAAGCCGGTCACGGCAGCGGCCTCGGCCTCAGCATCGCCCGCGCCATCGCCCAGGCCCACGCCGGCACCCTGGTGTTGTCGAACGCCGAACACGGCGGCTGCACCGCCGTCGTCTCCCTGCCGCTCGTCATCTGACTGTGGGTGCGGCAGTCTGTTGCCCGCCACCAGCGTCGTCTCATCCAGCTCACCAGTCGCATCAGCGCTGCAGCGACAGGCGATCGCGTGCGGCTCCACGCAGTGCGACACTTGATCGAGGGAGGGATTCGACGTGCAGCAGATGATCGAGACGCTCGGTGAGCGATCCGCATCCTTGAGGAGTACCCTGACGAACACGGTACTTGATGCCGCTAGCTTAGTGCAGCTGTTCACAAATCCAGTGACGTATTCTGATCGCACTTACGGCCCGCGGTGGTACCTCAGAGAAGGTGCATCTCGCCGCGTGATTGACGGAGGCGTACGAACGAATGCACAGCGGCAAGGTGCGCTTTGTGCGGGTTCTCGTGATGGGCAGCTGAGCCAGCGGTGACGCATTTCGCGATGGTCCGCGTTCGGGCCCGCGCGTTTCGCGAGCGCTTGGTCTGCCGGTTCCGATTCTGCTCGCGCCGAACCGGCGCTGAGCTGAATCGGCAGAAACAAGGACAATAATTCTGGCCACCTGGGGGAGGACCTGAATTTGTTCGCAACATAGTTGCAGGCATCGTGATTTCGGTTGACATCGTTCATGTCTAAAGTCTAAGGGAAGCGCGACCAATCCCCGACACCGGCATGCGATCGTCTATCCCAGTTGGTTCATTGCGCGCTCGCGGGATGCGGGGGCAGTCGTCTAATTTGCCTGCGCCGGCGGGTGGTCGTCGGTGGGCTCTTCGTTCGACCCGTCGTTCACCTGAGGGCTGGTTGGTCGTTTGTTGGGGGTTGCTGATGTGCTCGCCGGC
>Ga0066388_100003043_pt1 | contig 10650 bp, 10 predicted proteins | sample PanSoiMetaGPlot6_FD_64539 | JGI IMG/M metagenome (GOLD analysis project Ga0066388, IMG submission 64539) | Tropical forest soil microbial communities from Panama analyzed to predict greenhouse gas emissions - Panama Soil - Plot 6 (Hybrid Assembly) | ecosystem: Environmental > Terrestrial >... | reverse complement strand
TGCCGCGAGTCCCAGAAGCGATCCAGGAACGCGAGCGCGTGGCCCGCCGCCTCGCGGGCCCAGTCGCCCGCGCCCAGCTCGACCCCCCGCGAGAATGCGTACAGCTGGCGGGTGTGGACGAGCAGGCGCTTGAAGCCGTCGGGCGCCGCGCGCCGGCCCGGACCGAGCCGGTTCCAGTAGCCGCCGCTCGCCCGGTCCAGCCCGTGGCGCGCCCACAGGGGCAGGAGCTGGTCGACGAGGTGTGCGCGGAGCGCGGCGCGCGACAGGCGCATCGGCCGGAGCGTAGCAGCGCCGCGCTAGATCGCTTCGGGAGCGGCCGCGAGCGCGACCGAGACCGAGAGAGCGAGCCGCCGCTCCTGCGCGGCGTCGACCTCGTCGAGGATCGCGGCGACGGTCAGGCGGCAGCCGCCGCAGCAGCTGCCGGCGCCGCAGGCATCGGCGATGGCGCGCGGGCTCGCCGCGCCGGCGCGGGCCAGGCGGCGGATCTCGCGGTCGGAGACGGCGCGGCAGCTACAGACGATCAAGGACTTCCCTCTCGCGGCGCACCGAACCCTACCTCAGTTGAGAATGACTTTCAATTGCAGGGCCCGGGCGCTCCCCCGCCGCGCGCGGGCTCGGCTACGCTGGCCCCATGAAACCTCGAAACCGCTCGCTGGCTTGGGTCCTCGGACTGCTCGTCGCCATCTCCGGCTGCGGCTACAACACGATCCAAGTGGCGGACGAGGCCGTGAAGGCCGCCTGGGGCGAGGTCCAGAACCAGTACCAGCGCCGGATGGACCTGATCCCGAACCTGGTCAACACGGTGAAGGGCGCGGCGAACTTCGAGAAGGAGACGCTCGAGGCCGTGATCCAGGCGCGCGCGAGCGCGAGCCAGGTGAAGATGGACCCGAGCGTCATCGACGACCCCGAAGCGCTGAAGAAGGTGCAGGAGACGCAGAGCCAGCTCGGTGCCGCGCTCGGCCGACTCCTGGTGGTGTCGGAGCGCTACCCCGAGCTGAAGGCCGTCGCCGCCTTCCGCGACTTGCAGGCGCAGCTCGAGGGCACCGAGAACCGCATCACCGTCGCGCGCAAGCGCTTCGTCGACGCCGTGCAGGAGTACAACAAGCTGGTGCGCTCGTTCCCGACGAACCTCACCGCGCGCTTCATCCTGAACGCGCAGGTGCGGCCGAGCTTCGAGGCGACGGCCGGCGCGGAGAAGCCGCCCGAGGTGAAGTTCTGAGCGCGCGGCGCGCGCTCGCTGCGCTCGCCGCCGCCTGCGTCGCGCTCGCAGCCTCTGCGCAAGCGCTCGAGATCCCCGAGCTGCGCGCCCACGTGATGGACCGCGCGTCGGCGCTGCGCCCCGACACGCGCGCGAAGCTCGAGCAGATGCTCGTCGCGTTCGAGGCGAAGACCGGGCACCAGATCGTGGTGCACGTCACGCCGTCGCTCGAGGGATTGCCGATCGAAGAGTATTCGATGCAGTTCGCCGAGGCGTGGCGCGTCGGCCAGAAGGGCCTCGACAACGGCGTGATCCTCACGATTGCGCCGAACGAACGCGAGCTGCGCATCGAGGTGGGATACGGCCTCGAGGGCGTTCTGCCCGACGCAATCGCCGCGCGCATCCGCGACCAGATGTTCGACGAGTTCCGCGCGGGACGCTTCGACGAAGGCGTCGTCGCCGGCGTCGGAGCCATCATGGCAGTGACACAAGGCGAGGTGCTGCCGCTTCCGGCCAGGCCCAAGGGAGACGTCCCCCGCGGCGGGATCCCGCTCTTCTTCATCGCGCTGCTGGTGCTCCTCGCCTTCTCGCGCAGCCCGCTCCTGTGGGCGCTGCTCGCGGCGGGCAATCGCGGCGGCTGGGGCACGCGCTCGCGCGGCCCGTGGGGCGGCGGCGGCTGGGGCGGCGGCTTCGGCGGCGGGGGTGGCTTCGGCGGCGGCGGGGGGTTCTCGGGCGGCGGCGGCGGCTTCGGCGGCGGCGGCGCTTCGGGGCGCTGGTGATGCGGGTCGAAGAGCTGCTCGACCCCTCGGCGTTTGCGGCGATCGAGGCCGCGGTGCGCGACGCCGAGCGCTGCACCTCGGGCGAGATCGTGCCGCTGCTCGCCGAGCGCAGCGACGAGTACGCCGAGGTACGGCTCGCCGCCGCGATGCTGCTCGCGCTCGCGGCCGGCGTGCTCTGGCTCGCGTTCGTGCCGGACCGCCGGATCTGGCTCGTGCCGACACAGTTCGGCGTATTCGCGCTCGCCGTGTGGGCGGCAGGCGTGCGGCCGCTCCTGCGCTGGCTCGCCCCGCACACCTGGCTGGCGGAGCGCGTGCAGCGCGCCGCCGAGCACGCATTCCACCAGCTCGGCCTGGTCGAGACGCGCGACCGGACCGGAATCCTCATCTACGTGTCGCTGCTCGAGCGCCGCGTGGTGGTGCTCGCCGACCGCGGCATCCACGCGCGCGTGGCCGAGGGCACCTGGAATGGCGTAGTGGAGAAGATCGTCGACGGGATCCGCCGCGGCGAGGCCGACGACGGTCTGGTCGCGGGCATCAAGCTGTGCGGCGAGATCCTGGAGCGCCACCTGCCGCGGCGCCCCGACGACCGCAACGAGCTACCGGACTCCCCGCGCCGCGGCTGACTCCTTCTTCTGACACTTGGGGCACACGCCGTACAGGATGTGGCGGTGCTGCGTGAGTCGGTAGCCGTGCTCGGCCGCGACCTTGTCCTGCTCTTCCTCGATCACCGCGCGCTCGAACTCGACGATCGCACCGCAGCTCGTGCAGATCAGGTGGTCGTGGTGGTGGCCCTCGCGCTCGTAGAGCGTGACACCGTCGCGGAAGTGGTGCGCGCGCGCGATCCCCGCCTCGCAGAAGAGCTTGAGCGCGCGGTACACCGTCGCTGCGCCAACCTCGGGGTGGCGCGCGCGCACCACCTCGTAGAGCTCCTCACTCGTCATGTGGCCCTTCGCGCCGACGAAAGCCTCGAGGATCGCCTCGCGCTGGCGCGTCTGCTTCAGGCCGTTGCGCGTCAGGTGATCGACGAGCTTCTTCTGGGCGCGGCGGTCGGACTCGCCACTCGATGCCATCGCTGGCGAGGCTATGGAGCGGCCGTCGGCCTGTCAACGCGGCGCGGCGTGAGCAGGAGCCGGATTGCTGGACCGATGTCCGGATCGTCGAGCAGGCCCTGGGCGGCGTAGCTGGCGCGCAGTGTCTCGCGCACGGTATCGGCGCGCGCCGCGCGCGCGACCTCGCGCGCGCAGGCCTCGAGCGCCTGCGCGTCCATGGTGCGCACCACCTGCCGCATCACCAGCACGGAGAACGGCGCCATCGAGAGCTCGGCGATGCCCATCCCGACGAGCAGCGGCGCGACGGCCGGGTTGCCGCCGAGCTCGCCGCAGACGGCGCACGGGATGCCCGCCGCGCGCGCGGCCTCGGCGGCCTGCGCGATCCCGGCGAGCACGCCGGGGTGGAACGGGTCGTAGCGGTCGGCGACCCGCTCGTTCTCGCGGTCGGTGGCGAGCGTGTACTGCATCAGGTCGTTGGTGCCGATCGAGAAGAAATCGCAGGTACGGGCCAGGTGCGGGCCGATCGCGACCGCCGCCGGGGTCTCGATCATCGCGCCGAGCGGCGGCGGCGGCGCACCCAGCTCGCGGCAGACCTCCGCGAGCAGCGCGCGCGACGCCTCGACCTCGTCGACGGAGGCGATCATCGGCAGCATCACGCGCAGGTTGCCGCGGGCGTTCGCGCGCACGATCGCGCGGAGCTGCGCGCGGAACAGCTCGGGGCGGTCGAGCAGGATGCGGATCGCGCGCCAGCCGAGCTGCGGGTTCGCCTCGGACAGCTCCTCGTCGGGCAGCGCCTTGTCGCCGCCCAGGTCGAAGCAGCGCACCGTCACCGGGTCGGGCGCGACCTGCTCCGCGATGCGCTGGTAGCCGCGCAGCTGCTCGTCCTCGCCGGGCAGCCCGCGCGAGGAGAGCGCGAGGATCTCGGTGCGGAGCAGCCCCACACCCTGGGCGCCGTAACGCCTCACCAGGTCCAGGTCGAAGAGACCGCCGATGTTCGCCGAGAGCCGGATCGCGCGGCCGTCGCGGGTCACGCTCGGCTGCTCGCGCAGCTCGTCGAGCCGCCCGCGCAGCCGCTCGTAGCGCTCGGCGATCGCCGCGTAGGCGGCGCGCTGCGGCGCGCGCGGCCGCTCGATCACCACGCCTTCGAGCCCGTCGACGATCAGCTCGTCGTCGGGGCGAACGCGCGCGGCGAGCCGCGGGATGCCCGACACCGCGGGGATCTCGAGCGAGCGCGCGAAGATCGCCGCGTGGCTCGTCGGCCCCCCGTGCTCGGTGACGAGCCCGGCCACCTTCTCGGTCTCGAGCAGCACGAACTCGCTCGGCGTGATCCTCTCCGCCACCACGATCACGCCGTGGCGCAGCTTCGGATTGTGCAGGCGCACGCCGACGAGCTCGCCGACCGCGCGCTGGAGCACGTCCTCGAGGTCGGCCGCGCGCTCGCGCAGCGACGCGTCTTCGGTCGCGGCGAGGATCGAGGCGTAGCTCTGGAGCGTCTCGACCAGCGCGCGCGCGCCGTTCCCGTGCACGCCGAGCTGGCGGCGCAGGCGCTCGCGGAAGCCCTGGTCCTCGAGGATCATGATGTGGGTCGTGAAGACGTCGGCGAGCTCCTCGCCGAAACGCTCGCCGACCGCCTCGCGCAGGTCGTTGAGCTGGCGGACCGTCTCGCGCAGCGCGCGGCCGAGCGCGCGCCACTCGGCCTCGGTCGTGCGCGCGGGCCGGTAGTCCAGGTTCGCGAGGTCGAGCCGCGCCGCGAGCAGATGCACGGGACCGCGCGCGACGCCCGGCGACGTGCCGATCCCGCGCAGCACCGCGCCCGGCTTGCGCGGGGTGAAGGCGTGCGCCGCGGCGCTGCGGCCCGCGCCCGCCTCGCGCAGCGCGCGGTCGAGCAGGCGCGCGTTCAGCACGATCGAGCCGACCTGCGCCGCGATCATCTCGAGCAGCTCGAGCTGCTCGCTCGGGAACTGACGCACGCGCGCCGTGCGCGCCGTGAGCACGCCGAGCGGCTCGCCGCGCACGAGCAGCGGCACCGCGACGAGCGAGCGGAACTTCTGCTCGCCCGAGTAGGGGAACGCGTGCACGCGCGGGTCGAGGCGGACGTCGGGCACGGCGATCGTCTTGCGCTCCGCGAGCGCCCGGCCCGCCACTCCCTGGCCGACGCGGATCTTCATGCGCCCGACCGCCTGCAGGTTCAGGCCCTTGGTCGCGCGCAGCACCAGCCGCTCGGCGTCCTCGTCCAGGAGGTAGATCGAGCACGCCGAGGCGCGCATCCAGCGCGCCACCAGGCGCACCACGTTCTCGAGCGTCTCCTGCAGGTCGTGACTGCGGGTGAGAAGGCGACCGAGGTCCCGCAGCAGGTTCGCGGAAGGTCGCGGCATGAGACGAGTCTAGGTCTTGCCTGAAAAAAAGAGCACGGCGGGAAATCCCGCCGTGCTCTCGGCGGGCTCGGCCCGCCACCGAAATTCGAATGGGCTAGTCGAGGAAGACCTGGTCCTTGTCCTCGAAGCGCATCCCCAGAGCCAGGAGGATCTTGCGCTTGGTGTCCATCCGGCAGTTCATGCCCTTCTCCACCGAGTGGATCGTGCGGAGCGCAACCTTGGCCTTCTTGGCCAGCTGCGCCTGGGTCATGAGCTTGTTCTCCCGCAGCTCGCGGACCCGGTTCCGCTTCCGGGGCTTGCTGTCGTCCATGTGCTCGCTGAAGCTCGTGTGCTCCATTGCGTGGAGCTCCTCCCGGTCACCAGGGAGGCCCCCCTCTTGAGGCCGCCCTATTGCGTAGTCGCCCCATCGAATCGGGACCGGGAACCGGGTTCTTTAGCGAGGGCCAGCGCTTAGGCCGGGCAAGATCCGGGCCCGCGCGGGGCGCCGACGGGACCCGGTGCGAGCGATTTGCAAAGGTGTTGCGCCGGCATCTGCCGGGCCGGTGCCGGCCCGAGAAGCCCTTTGCAAGGAGCGTCCGCTGAGCGAGCCGGCAGCAGCCAAGCCGCGGCGGGCGGCGCAGATCGCGCGCCGCATCGGGATCGCCGTCCTTCTGGTGGGCGGGCTCTCGCTGGCCGCGGTGCTCGCGCTCTTCTACATCGCGGACGCCGACTTCGTCGCGGGGGCGATGTCGCGCCTGCTCGGCCAGCGGGTGGAGATCGGCCGGGTCGACATGCGGCTGGGGGGCCGCCTCGAGATCGCGCTCGAGGAGATCCGCATCAGCGATCCCAACCGCCCCGACGATCCGCCCCTGCTCGAGGTGGCGCACGCGTCGGGGGCGCAGTCGTGGCCGCGGCTCCTGGCCGGCCAGTATCTGCCGCGTGACTGGCAGCTCCGCGAGCCGGTGCTGCGCGTGGATGCGTCGGGGCCCACCCACTTCAACCTGGCGAAGCTGCCCCGCCTGGGTCTGTCCGTGACCGACGGCCGGGTCGAGGTGCGCAACCTCGCCGGGGAGACCTGGTCGCTCCTGGGCCTGTCGCTCGACGCCAAGCGCAACGGCTTCGGCACGCGGGTCGAGGGCGACGGCAGCGCCCGGCTCGCGCGCGGCAAGGACGCGCTGACCGAGCTGGCCCTCCACTTCGGTGTGTCGGGCGACGGCGCCGACCTGCGGGGCTCGGTCGCCGGGCTCGACCTCGCCGCGCTCCCGAAGCTGGCGGTGGCGCCGAAGGGCCGCGCGCAGGGCGAGTTCGAGGTCGGGGTGGGCAGCGACGGGCGCGTGCACGGCCGCGTGAACCTCGACGTCGACCGCTTCGCGCTGCGCGTCCCCAAGCTCTCGGGGCCGATCGCCGCGGCGCGCAGCCACGTCGCGGCCGACTTCGCCTGGCACGACGGGGTGCTCCTGCTCGACCTCCGGCCGCTCGAGCTCGACGACGTGGTCGCCAACGGCTCGCTCGAGTTCGGCACCGGGCCGAACGGGCGCTTCAAGGTCGACGTGCAGCTCGCGCCGTTCGAGCCGGGCCGGAAGGACCGGCTCACCCCGCTCACCCCGCTGGCGCTGCGCTTCGCCAGCTGGTCGCGGGTGGTCGACCGGATCGTCGCGGGCGTCGCCGAGGACATCCACCTGGCGATCGACGTGCCGCGCGCCGAGGCCGGCGAGTACCTCGGCTTCGACCTCGCGATCCCCGACACCGCCTTCCTGCTCGAGCTGCGCGTGCGCGACGGCATCTACCGGGCCAAGGCAGACGAATCACCGCTGACCCAGATGCAGGGCGAGCTCGAGATCCGCGGAAACGTGATGAACATCCGCCGGCTGCTGATGACCCACGAGGGCGAGGCGATGCCCGAGATCAACGTGCGGCTCGACGGCATGCACCGGCTCGTCCACCTGCCCGACGAGGAGGACCACGTGGTGGGCGGGCCGGGGGTCGACCTGGACGGCATCGACGACGCGGCCGCCGCGATGCGCTCGGGCGACGCCACCGCCCGCGAGCCCACCGCGCTCCACTTCGAGGACGTCGACCTGCGCTTCCCGGCGTTCATCCTCCCCCTGCGCCAGGCGTCGGGCCGGCTGACCTTCCCGCGCGGTGGCCTCGCGGCCGAGAACGTGCGCGGCGTGCTGGGCGGCGCGCCCGCCGACATCGCCGTGCACTGGGAGCGCGACGCCGACCGCGTCGACGTCGACGTCCGCTACGGCGACGCCACCGCGCCCGGCGAGCCGACCACCGGCCCGCGCTGGCTGTCGGGCAAGCTCGTCTTCGACAAGCTGCGCCTGCCCGACTGGCCGATCGACGCGCTCGAGCTCGAGCTCGCCGCGGAGGGCTCGATCGTCTCGCTCGCCAAGATCGAGGGGAAGCTCGCGGGCGGCGCCATCGACGGCGTGGGCCACCTCGACCTCGGTCCGGCCGACCGCGCGCCGTTCGCGCTCGACATCCGCGCGCGCGAGTTCGATCCCGCGCCGCTGTGCGCGACCTTCGGCCTTCCCACCAACAGCATCCAGGGCAGCGGCTTCGCGCGCGTGCACCTCGTCGGCGCGCTGCGACCAGGCGGCGACTTCTCGAACGAGGGGCAGCTCAGCGCCAACCTGGTGCTCAAGGACGGCACCGTCGCGAACCTGCCGACCCTGGTCGCGATCGCGCGGCTGCCGTCGCTGGCCGGCGTCACCGGCCTGCTCGGCCGGCCGCTCCCGTACACGAAGGTCGAGTCGAACCTCGCGCTCGCGAACGGCCGGCTGGGCATCTCGGACACGAAGCTGCTCGGGCCGCAGCTGCGCATCCTGGGCAGCGGCGAGATGGATCTCACCAAGCCCGTGACCGAGTACGACTTCGTCGTCGCCCTGCTCTTCCTGCAGACGCTGGACCGCTTGCTCGAGCAGGTGCCGCTCGTGCGCAACGTGATGCTCGGCGAGGAAGGGAACCTGGTCGCGGTGTACTTCCGCGTGAAGGGTCCGAAGACCGACCTCTCCGTCACCCCGCTCCCGCCCCAGACCGTCTCGAGCATCGTCGGCTTCGCATCGAGCGCGGTGATGGACGGCGTGCGCAAGCTCGGCGAGCTCATCCCGCTCGGCCACAAGAGCGCGCCTCCACCCAGCGCGCCGTGAGGTAGACTTCCGCCCTTGAGCGACGCCGCAGACCGCATTCGCAAGGAGATGGCGCGCGTGCTCGTGGGCCAGCGCGAGCTGGTCGACGGGCTGCTCATCGCGCTCCTGTGTCAGGGCCACGTGCTGGTCGAGGGCGTGCCCGGTCTCGCGAAGACGACGGCGGTGCGCACCTTCGCGCGCGTCCTCGATCTGTCCTTCCGGCGCATCCAGTTCACGCCGGATCTCCTGCCCGCGGACCTGCTCGGCACACAGGTCTACGAGCCGGCGCACTCGACGTTCCGGCTGCACCGCGGCCCGATCTTCCACCAGGTGATCCTCGCCGACGAGATCAACCGCGCGCCGGCCAAGGTGCAGAGCGCGCTGCTCGAGGCGATGGAGGAGCGCCAGGTCACGCTCGCGGGCGAAACGCTGCGCCTGCCCGAGCCCTTCCTCGTCATGGCGACGCAGAATCCGGTCGAGCAGGAGGGCGTGTACCCGCTGCCCGAGGCACAGGTCGACCGCTTCATGCTGAAGTTGCGCGTCGACTACCCGTCGCGCGAGGAAGAGATCGAGATCGTGCGCAGCCGCACCTCGCCGGGCGAGCTCGAGACGCCGCTGCCCGCGCTCTCCGCCGCCGAGATCATGGAGCTGCGCGAGGCTGTGCGCGCGCTGCACGTCGAGCCCTCGCTGCGCGAGTACGCGGTGGCGCTGGTCGCGAAGAGCCGCGCGCTCGGCGCGGTCGAGCTCGGCGGCTCGCCGCGCGCGTCGATCTACCTGATCGAGGCCGCACGCGCGCGCGCGTACCTGGAGCAGCGCGAGTACGTGCTGCCCGAAGACGTGAAGCGGGTCGCGCCGGCGGTGCTGCGCCACCGCCTGCTCCTCTCCTACGAGGCCGAGGCCGAGGGACAGACCCCGGACGCGATCATCCGCGAGCTGCTCGCGGCCGTCCCGACGCCGTGAATGCGGAACTCGTTCCGATCGCGCGCCGGCTGCGGATCCGCGCGCGCCGGGACGTCACCACCTCGCTGACCGGCGCCTACCGCAGCGCCTTCCGCGGCCAGGGGCTGACCTTCGAGGAGCTGCGCGAGTACGCGCCCGGCGACGACGTGCGCTGGATCGAGTGGAACGCGACCGCCCGGCTGGGCCGGCCGATCGCCAAGCGGATGCGCGAGGAACGCGACCTCGTCGTGGCGCTGCTCGTCGACGTGTCCGCATCGCTCGACTGCGGCGCCGGCGGGGCGACGAAGCTCGAATCGGTGCGGCGTGCGGCGGCAGCGCTCGCCTGGGCCGCGATCGCGTCGCAGGACCGCGTGGCCCTCGCGCTCTTCGCCGGCGGTCTGCGCACGGTGCTCTCTCCCGCCACCGGCTCGCTCCAGCGCGAGCGCGTGCTGCACGCGCTCGACGACCTGGCCGACGACGCGCACACCGACGCCGCGCGCGCGCTGGACTGGGCGGCCGAGAAGCTGCCCCGCCACTCGGCCGTGGTGCTGATCTCCGACCTCCTGTTCCCCGACCCCGGGCCCGCGCTGCGCCGCTGCGCGAGCAAGCACGACCTGGTCGCGCTGTGCGTGCGCGACGTCGGCGACGCGCCCCCGGCCGGGCTGGCGCCGGTGCGCGTGCGCGGCGCCGAGGACCGGCGCGCGCGCGTCTGGCGCGGCGGGCGAACGCCGCCGATCGCGCCGCCGCTGCGCGAATCGACCTTGCGCGCGCTCGGCGCGGACTACGGCGAGCTGTGGACCGGACCGAAGCTCCTGCCCAGCCTGCTGCGCTTCTTCAGCGAGCGCGCGCGGAGGCGCGCGTGAGAGCCCGCGCGTTCGCCGCGCTCGCGCTCTCGCTCGGCGTCCTCGCGTGCGGCCGCGAGCCGACGTCGCTCGGGATCGGCGCGCGCGTGACGGCGGACCGCAGCGAAACACGGGTCGGCGATCCGATCGGGATCACGGTCGAGGTCGAGACGCCGGTCGGCTACGCGATCCAGCAGCCGGCCGCGCCGAGCACCGCGGAGTTCGCGTCGGACGGCGTCGAGGTCGTACCGGCGATCGCGGTTCCGGGCGGGGTGCGCCACCACCTCTTGTGGACGGTGCGCGCGCGCGAGACCGGCGACCAGATGCTGCCCTGGCTCGACATCCCGGTGGTCCG
>Ga0066388_100003042_pt1 | contig 10651 bp, 7 predicted proteins | sample PanSoiMetaGPlot6_FD_64539 | JGI IMG/M metagenome (GOLD analysis project Ga0066388, IMG submission 64539) | Tropical forest soil microbial communities from Panama analyzed to predict greenhouse gas emissions - Panama Soil - Plot 6 (Hybrid Assembly) | ecosystem: Environmental > Terrestrial > Soil... | reverse complement strand
CCATTTACGCTCGGAGAAGTCGGTCACTTTGGCCTGGCTGTGCGTGATCCGAAGAAAAGCGCGCAATGGTTCCAGCGCGCACTGGGGTTGCGCAAAGAATTCGATTTCGACTACGGAGTTGCGGTTGGAAACGACAACGTGACAATTGCGCTGTTCAACGGTGAACCGTCGCCGGAAACGATTGATCACATGTCGTTTCATCTGCCAAACATGGCGACGCTGCGAAAGGCGCTCGCCCACTTGAAGAGCATTGACGCCGATATTGAGGATCCGGGTGATGAAATCGGTCCGGAAGCTCCCGAATCGAAAAACATGGGCCTTTGGTTCCATGATCCCGACGGTTACCGCTGGGAGTTGAGCGTTCTCGGCGGCAAATAGGTGCTTTCATCGCTAGCATTTGATTGGCGCGCGATTGAATCGTGGTCCTCAACGGCGGATTCGTCGTCCGGGGAATTTGGTGGCAGGATCACGATCGCCGATAACCTGACGCACCGAATCGGGTCAGAATGAAGACTTCGACGATCACTATCGCTCAGAGCAACGCTTTCGTGGCAACGTTTGAAGTCCCGCCCACTGAGAGCGGCGTGCTGGATGGATTGTGCTTTGCTGTTAAGGACGTATTCGACGTAGCGGGCTGGAAGACCGGTTGCGGCAATCCCACGTGGCGCGACGCGCATCCTGTCGCAGTGGCGAATGCTGTTTGTGTCGAGCAAATCCTGTATTCGGGTGCTCGTTGCGTAGGCAAAACCATTTCGGACGAACTCGCTTTTAGCCTTCTTGGTGAAAATCACTTTTACGGTACGCCACTCAATGCGCGAGCTTTCGATCGCGTTCCTGGTGGATCATCTAGTGGATCGGCCTCGGCTGTAGCTTGTGACCTCGTCGATTTTGCTCTTGGATCGGACACAAGTGGCTCCGTTCGTATTCCTGCGAGCAATTGTGGGATCTGGGGCTTCCGACCGTCACACGGCTTCATATCGGTGGCGGGAGTCAATCCGTTGGCTCCAGCGTTCGATACTGTCGGCATTCTCGCGCAAAACGCAGATGTGTTGGCCAAAGTTGCGCTGGTTTTGTTAGCCAGCACCCCGGTGCCGGCTACCAAGCGCGGCACAATTCATTTGATCCGCGAGGCGTTTGCAATTGCCGATGCAGACGTGCGGCAGGCGTTGCTAGAGCCGGTGCGACAACTGCATGATTTTTTCGGTGAGCGAGTGCGGGAATCATCGTTGAGCGACCTTGCTGCTGATGAACCCGGGCGTGACTTCGCGACTTGGAGTGACACTTACTGCGTGATTCAATGGGCGGAGATCAAAAGTTGCCTGGGCGCCTGGATCGCCGATACGAAACCCGAATTTGGTCCAGATGTGGCCGCAAGTTTTGAACTGATTAACCAACTCGACCGCCATCGTATTGGAGCCGCGTTGGAGCGACGGGAACGGTATTTTCGAAGCTTGCAGGATTTTCTAGGCCCTGACGATCTCTTGTGCATGCCCACGACGCCGGCCCTCGCTCCACGCAAAGGAGCCGCGCCCCGGCGCAGCTCCAGCGGCAGCGGCTACTATCCGCGCACGCTAGGCTTGACCAGCGTGGCAGGCATTGGCCGGATGCCGCAGATTTCGGTTCCAGCGGCCCAAGTCGGAAAGGTACCAGTGGGGTTGTCGCTGTTAGCACGGCATGGACAGGATGCGCTGCTACTGGAAATGGCAAAGAGTCTGGTTGGAGAAACAGGGTTCGGACTGAATTCTTAACCACTGGCGAAACCGAGAGGCTTCATCCGCAGTCAACACGCGCACAGCTCCGGACAGCTTGCACCTGGCATACGAAAAAAGAGGCGTAATGCTCCCTCAATCGGACGAGGACTGACGAGTGCGTAGCGCACGATCAAGTGCCTGCATTGACACGATACTCAGGGGTCTTACCTTTTTCGTCCTCAATTGAAAATGATTACCCAAAAAAAAGGGGACGGAAAAGAGTTCGTCTCGTACACACCAGGGTATTGGCCGGAGACGTCTAGGGAACTCTGGAACGACTGGAAATGGCAGCTCAAGAATAGAGTCACTTCCCTGGCTGAACTGGAAGAACATCTGCGCCTGAGTGACGAGGAGCGCAGTGGCGTTTTGCTCTCAGGCGACAAGCTCGCGCTCGCAGTCACGCCGCACTTTTTTAATCTTCTGCCGCAGGACAATCCCGACGATGCGGTCCGGCGTCAGGTGATTCCACGGATTGAAGAGACATGGACATCTCCGTACGACATGGCTGATCCGTGCGGCGAAGATTCGCGCATGCCTGTGCCGGGACTGGTACATCGTTATCCGGACCGGGTTCTTTTTCTAGTAACGGATCGTTGCGCCAGTTACTGCCGCTATTGTACCCGCAGCAGGGTTGTAAGTGGCGTAGGCGAACAAGAGTTTCACACAAATTTCGAGGAAGCATTTCGTTATCTCGAAGCCCATACCGAGGTGCGTGATGTTCTCTTAAGCGGTGGCGACGCGCTGATTTTTTCTGACGAAAGACTCGAAAAGCTACTTTCGCGATTGCGGTCGATTCCGCACATTGAGTTCCTGCGGATTGGCACGCGTGTTCCGATTTTCCTGCCTCAGCGTATCACGCCTGAGTTGTGCGCGATGCTGGCGAAGTATCACCCGCTTTGGATGAGCGTGCATGTTAACCATCCGCGCGAATTGACGATTGAGGTCAAGCTGGCGCTGGAGCGTCTTGCGAACGCCGGCATTCCACTCGGAAACCAAAGCGTTTTGCTGGCCGGCGTGAACGACGATCTGGAAACGATGAAGATACTCGTGCACAAACTGCTCATATGCCGCGTGCGTCCGTACTACGTTTATCAGTGCGACTTGATCAACGGTTCATCGCATCTGCGTACTTCGGTCGCGAAAGGCATTGAGATCATCGAAGGCCTGCGCGGTCACACCACTGGTTATGCAGTAACACAGTTCGTGATCGACGCGCCTGGCGGTGGCGGCAAGGTACCTATCAATCCCGGATACGTTCTCTATCACGATAACGAGAAGATCGTCATCCGGAACTACGAAGGTAAAATTTTCGAATATCCGGAAACTGGAAATGAGCAGGTCCGATTCGCGCCGCAGCGCGAATACCACGACGAGTATTTGTATTCCTAACGCCCCTTGGGCCCGACCAGAACCGATTCGATTGGCTGAGCTCGCTCAGGATAAACTCGTTCTGTTGGGAATGGAGCGGCTGGGAGGCCGTAACATCGACGGGCAGCCCTAATCCGCGCAACGGGAAGCGAGCGAATCAAATCTCACTCGTTGTTTGTGATTCGTTAGATCCGGAGACGTCTCCCTTCGGTCGGCATGCCGAACGGAAGAAGGAATTGATAACGGCGACGTTGTCATGGCGAAGTAGCCTCGTCGGTGCCGGCGAATATGTAGCTTTCAGTCTGTGCTTGGAGCGTCTTCTGACGGGCGTTGCTGTAATTTCCTTTCGTCTGGCTGGTTGCGTAAACTTTAAGCTTGCGTAATAAAGGTTGCAGCGTGTAAAGTCGCCAACTTCAGCCTTCGTCACTTAATTGTCACTTTTGTCATTTATGAACCAACGCTTAATCTCGGAAATTGGTCGTACTCAACGACTTGAAATCATTAACTCACTCAAACGCACGAGAGGAATGTCTGTCAACGAGCTGGTAGACAAAATGAAGATGAGCTACATGGGTATCAAACAGCATTGTCTCACTCTCCAACGTGACGGGTACCTCGACACATGGCGGCGCCCTCAGAAAATGGGTCGCCCTGAGATGGTCTATCGGCTGACACGCCGCAGCCATGATCTTTTTCAGGCGGAGAGCCATCAGCTCACTCTCGACCTTTTAAAGGCGGCGCAGGAAATCTACGGACCCAACGCGCCGGAGAAACTTCTCTACAATATTTTTGAAAAGAAAACAGCTGCGTTTAAGGCCAGGACGAAAGGAGACACGGTCGCTGAACGTGCCAAATGGCTGGCCAATGTGCGCGACCTAGAGGGCTACATGTCGCAGTTCGTTAACAATCACGAAGACGGGGGACCGAGGATTCTCGAGTGCCATTCGCCGATTCTGAATTTGCTAGATCGTTATCCCATCGTAGGCCGGCTAGAGCAGGACATGTTTGAAGCTGTTTTACGCACGAAAGTCCGCCGGCAAATGATGCGCAACTCGGGTCTGTACGAGTGCGCATTTCATTTCGCGGCGTAGGCGCGCCAGTCGAAAGACGTTCTCGGTCATCCTCGCGACGCCCCATCGCATCGCGATGTCACTACCATTTGATTTGTCCTTTCGCTCTCCGCGAATCTCGGTTGATTGATGGCCCATGGCTCGGGCTTTTCCTTCGGTTGTTATTGAGAATTTGCAGCCGGTGATCGACGGCGGCCGCTATCCAATAAAGCGCATCGTAGGCGAAGATCTGGTTGTGGAAGCCGACATTTTCAAGGACGGGCACGACGTCGTGGCAGCGATCCTGAAATGGCGTGTTCTTGGGAAACGCCCATGGCGGGAAACGCCGATGAATTTCGTTGATAACGATCGGTGGCGCGGCGTCTGCACTTTATACGATGAGGCCATTCACGAGTACACGGTCGAAGCATGGACGGATTCGTTTCGCAGTTGGCAAGCCGAGTTCGCGAAGAAATTTGAAGCCGGCATTTCCGATCTTCGGAGCGAGGCGCTGGAAGGCGCTTCTTTGGTAGAAGCTGCTGCCAAACGCGCGCGCAATCGAGCGGACCGTAAGCGTTTGTTGGAATTTTCCCAGCAAATTTCGACCGATGCTAACTCGGTAGTTGATGCTATTGCACGATCCGGTGAGCTCGAGGTGCTAATGGCAACTTATCCCGATCGTTCGGCAGCGACCCAATACGGTCCTGCAGCGTGCGTTGTTGTGGATCGATCGGCAGCGTTAATCGGAGCTTGGTACGAATTTTTTCCGCGCTCGGCCGAAGGCCTTGGTGATCGCGGATCGACGTTCCGCGATTGTCTGCCGCGGGTGGACGACGCAAAGGCAATGGGCTTCGACGTCATTTATTTTCCGCCGATTCACCCGATTGGTCACACTAATCGCAAAGGTCAAAACAATTCGACCATGTGCGAGCCGGGCGATCCGGGTGTCCCATGGGCAATCGGCAGCGAAGCTGGCGGGCACAAGGCGGTCGAGCCTTCACTTGGAACGCTGGAGGATTTCGACTGGCTTCAGAAAGAGGTGCGAAAGCGCGGCATGGAAATTGCCCTCGATTTCGCGATCAATTCTTCGCCCGATCACCCGTACGTGAAGGAGCATCCCGATTGGTTCTACAAACGCCCAGACGGTACCATTAAATACGCGGAAAATCCGCCCAAGAAGTACGAGGACATTTATCCATTGAATTTTCGCTGCGCAAACTGGCGCGACCTCTGGGCAGAGATGAAGAGCATCGTGTTGTTTTGGGCCGAGCAGGGAGTGCGCATCTTCCGGGTGGACAACCCTCACACAAAACCAGTCGCTTTCTGGGAGTATCTTATCAAAGGGGTGCGCGAGAAATATCCCGACACCATTTTTCTGGCCGAAGCGTTTACCAGGCCAAAGATGATGAAGGCGCTGGCCAAAGCTGGTTTCAATCAAAGCTACACCTATTTCACTTGGCGAAATTCGAAACGCGAGCTCATCGAATATTTTACGGAGCTGACTCAAACGGAGATGAGCGAATATTATCGGCCCAATCTTTGGACCAATACGCCCGATATTCTGCCATTTGTGCTTCAGGAGGGCGGGCGACCCGCTTTCATGATTCGCGTAGCCCTGGCCGCGACCCTTTCGCCTCTTTACGGTATCTACAGCGGGTACGAGCTATGCGAAAACGAAGCATTGCCGGCTCGTGAGGAGTATCTCGATTCCGAAAAGTATCAATATAAGAAGCGCGATTGGAATGCGCCGGGCAACATCAAGGACTGGATTGCGCGACTTAACAAGATCAGAAAGGAAAACCGAGCGCTTCAGCTTTATACCAATTTACGGTTCCACGGCGCCGATAACGAGGCGATTCTATTTTATAGCAAGATGACCGCCGCGCGCGACAACATCATTCTCGTCGTGGTGAATCTTGATCCTCATCGCAAACAGAATTCGTTTGTCTACGTTCCGATTGAAAGTTTCGGACAGATGGAGAGCGATGCTTATCAGGTGCAGGATTTGTTGAGTGGTGCGACTTACACCTGGCATGGAAGCCGTAATTACGTGGAGCTCGATCCTAATATTCAACCAGCGCACATTTTTCTGGTGCGCCGCTAAGCTTTGGTGTGCTGTATCTTGCAACTTGGACGGGCGGCCTGTGTTTGATCTGGTGGTGGGGACATTTGCATCTGGTAATAGCCCTGCATATCATTACGAAATTTCCGGCATGAAGATTTGGGTCCTTCTGTTTGCCGCGCTGGCGAGCGCGTCTCCTGTTTTAGCACAGGAAATCACAGCCACACCGCCTTTGGTACCCGAGCGGTCGCAGACCGTTCTGGAGACGCTAGTCAAAGCTGGCCCCGTGATGATTCCGCTGCTGTTGTTGTCGATCTTCTTTGTCATGTTGGTCGTGGTCTACTTGATGACAATTCGTCGTGGCGCGGTGGTCTCTAGCGGTTACATGGCAACCGCGGACGCGCTTCTGCGTAAACGTGATTATCTGGGTCTCCTCGCCGTTTCTAATCGGCATGGGGAAGCGATCGCCCGGGTGGTGCAAAAGATGCTCGATTTCACGACCAAAAATCCGAACGCCGATTTTCAGCAGGTTCGTGAAATCGCAGAGACAGAGGGGACACGTGTGGCAGCCAATCTGAACAATCGCGTTATTTACCTCGCAGATATTGGGATGATTGCGCCGCTGCTGGGCCTGCTGGGGACGGTCTTTGGAATTATCCATTCCTTTGGTGCGCTGGGAGCCGACATCGGTTCGGCGCGTTACGTGGCGCTGTCGCGCGGAATCAGCGAGGCACTGGTTAACACGGCTGGTGGGCTGGCCATCGGCATTCCTGCGATGGTTTTCTACGCGTTCTTTCGCGGCAGAGCACAAAAATTGATCTCGGAATTGGAAGCCGCTTCGACACATGTCCTGGCTTTGCTTTCGTTGCAATACGGCAGGCCTCAGCGGACTCCAGTGCTGATCGAGGAAGAACTTTAAAGCGGCTTTATTCGAATGAATCTGCGTGGTCACGCGCCTCTGCATCATCCAGGCATTCAACTGGCACCGCTCGTGGATGTGCTATTGCTCTTGCTAATTTTCTTTCTGCTGACATGGAACGCTGCGCGGACCGAGAACGAGCTCGACGTTAAAGTGCCAAAAGCATCGGCTGCCAAGGAGAAGACCGCACCAATTGGCGATGTGATTGTTAACGTAAAGGCAGATGGAAATGTAGTAGTCAACCGGCGCACCTTGAGTGGGGCCGAACTGAGCGAATTACTGAAAAGTCTAGTCCAATTAAACTCCGAGCAAGCCGTAGTCATCCGTGGCGATGAAACTGGTGCCTACAAGAACATCGTCGGAGTGTTGAACATTTGCACCGAGGCAGGGGTAACGAACGTAGCTTTCGCGACCGCAAAATGAAAACGAAGCGCGGCGCAGCCAGTCTCCTCGGACTGGCGATGCTGCTTTGCACCGCGAGCATCGCCAGTCCTCAATCAGAGCCGGAAGTTCGCCGGGCGCGTCCGGTTGATGAACCGCCCGTTCCGCGCGCTGTCCCAGCGGATGAATCAGTCGATCGAATTCTGCGCTCTCTAAAGGAAAACCCTCCGGAGCCATCACACCAGGAAGGGGAAGGCGCAGCTCAGCGCCAGCTTGATTACGCGAACGGCCTGTTCACTCGCAAGCTTTACGATCTGGCGGCTCCCGAATATCAAAAATATCTCGACGCTTATCCCTCGCGAGCAGGTCGAGCAAACGCATATTTCTCACTCGGCGAATGCTATCGAAATCTCGGGCGCACTGGGAACGCTCGGACAAATCTCCAGAAAGTACTCAACGACTACGGTGACAGCGAATTTGCCGGACCTGCGGCATATGCGCTCGCGGAAATGGCGTTCGCGGACAAAGATTACGCTACTGCGCTTCCGCTCTTTCATCGTTCCGCCGGAAAATCAAAGGAAGCGGTGGTAGCGCTTTCCGCGCATTATTTCGAAGCTCGTTGTCTCGAGGCTCTGGGTCGCAAGGACGAGGCCGCGAATATCTATGCTGAGGTTGCTGAGGCCGGAAATCCGAATCCTTTCCGCGAGGACGCACGAATTACGGCAGCAACCATTTTTGCAGCGCGGGGAAGAAAAATTGACGCGGTAAAGCAATACGAAGCTCTTGCGAACGAAGCCCAGAAGCCGGCGTTAAAGGCTGAATCCGCCGTGCGCGGCGGCATCATTGCGCTTGACCTTGTGCAGGCAGACAAGGGGAAGACCGACAAGGCCATGGCTGAGAGAGCTGAAGCTTTGTTGCGGAAGGGCCGAGCCGCTCCCGAATCCGGAAAGTTCCGTGCGATCGCCCAGGTTGGTCTGCGAAAATTGCAGTATCAGACGGGCCAGTACGCGCAGTTGCTTGCTGAATACAAGAAAGAGCAGGCGAATCTTCCGGAGGCCGCGCAGGCTGAAGTGTTGCTCCTCGCTGCGAACAGCCAGCGCCAACTGGGTAACGCCAAGGACGCTGACGCGTTGTACCATCAGATCATTGCCAAGTATCCGGATCGAGAGGAAGCAAAGGATGCTGCCTATCAGCGGCTGATCAACGTTTACAACTCCGATCCATCTGCGCTGATTTCGGCAGTCGACGAATTTCTCGCTACCAATCCGACCGGCGAACGCGCCGATCAGGCAAAACTTTTAAAGGCCGAGGCGCTCTACAAACGGCAAAATTACGCGGAGGCAATTCCGATTTTCGAGGAAGTGCGTGCGTCTCAGCTTTCTCCCAAATTGCGTAGCGACGCTGCGTACAAACTGGGCTTGTGTCACGCGCAGATGAAAAATCTCTCCGGGGTGATCGATGCCTTCACCTATTATGTGCAGGCGTTTCCGGAGGATCCGCAGGTACCTGCCGCGCTGGCTCAAAGAGCTTTGGCTTACGAACAGGACAAGAACTATGCTGCCGCGGTCGCGGATCTAAACACGATCCTCATCAAGTATCCCAAGGCCCACGAGCGGGAGGCCGCTTTGCAGTTAAAGGCTTTGATCCTCGGACAACAGGAGGATACCAAGGGCATGATGGAAACTTTTCGTCAGCTTCTGAGAGAATACCCAAAGAGTTCTGTTGCAGCGCAGGCACAATATTACATCGGCAAGGCTGCCTTTGAATCAAAGGATTACAAAACGGCGTTGACCGCGCTCAACGCAGCCCGCCAGCTCAACAAGGAACAATACTATAACCTCGCATCGATTCGGATCATGCTATGCCAGTTTTATTTGAAAGATCGCTCTGCGCTCACCAAAGAGGTAAACAATTTCATGGCCAACAGCCCTAACACAAATGTGCCGCCGGAAGTTCTGGAATGGCTCGGAATTGGGTATTACAACGAGAAAAATTTCCAGGCCGCTGAAAAGTACCTGAGCGCGCTCCGAAAGATCGAAGATCCTGGCAGCGTTAAGCCCGATTTCTTGTTTTACCTCGGAGACACGGCCACCAAGCTGAAGAACCTTCCCGAAGCAGAGGACGCGTTTGGTAAATATTTGCAGACAGCAAAAGACCCAGCAGGCAAGGCGAAGGTGTTGCTCGCGCTCGGCGCGGTGAAGATCAGCGCCCACAAACCGGACGAGGCTCAGAAAATTGCCGAAGAGATCATGGCGTTGCAGCCGGAGGGACGCGTGAATGCGGAAGCGCGTTTGCTCGCTGGCGAAGTGCAACTGGAGCGCGGAAATTTCGACGACGCTGGCAAAGCTTTTAAAGGGGTCGCTTTACTTTATGATGATCCGGCCATCACTCCACGGGCATTAAATAAGGCAGTATTGGCGTATCGGCAGGCAGGTAAAACAGAGGAAGCAGATCGCCTGTCGCGCGAATTACATGAACGATTTCCGAATTATGCCGGTGGCTAAGCAAAGGGGGCAAGTCGGACCCGTTATCCTTTGGAAATAGTTGCGATGCCCCACGGGCCGTCGCCAACTTTGATGCGGCGCAATTCCTTGCGCGATTTTACGTCGACAACTGAAACATCGTTTGATGCACCGTTAGCCGTATAGAGTTTCGATCCGCTGGGATCGAGCGCGATTCCCCAGGCGCGGCTTCCAACCGGAATCATTGTCGCTATTTCGTTTTTCCCGGTGTCGATGACCACAACGGTGTCTCCACGGCCGGTAGATACATAAACCTCTTTTCCATCCTTGGCCACCGCCGTACCCATGGGAAGTGAGCCTGTTGGTAGTTGGATTTTTGACAACAATTTGTGCGACGCTGCATCAATAATCGCAATGTAGCCGCCGTTTTCGCAAGCGACATATGCGCGCGATCCGTCCGGCAGAAATGCGATTGAGCGCGGCCGTCCTCCTGTCTCGATCGTGGCGATTACGCGCTGTGGGTCAGGATCGATCACAAATACTTCGCCTTTCTCTTCACAGGTGACATAGACTTCGCCGTTTTGCGGATTAACACCAACGCCTTCGGGTTCCTCCGAAACTTTCACCTTTCCACGAGACTGCCCGGAGCCGAGATCGAC
>Ga0066388_100003041_pt1 | contig 10651 bp, 10 predicted proteins | sample PanSoiMetaGPlot6_FD_64539 | JGI IMG/M metagenome (GOLD analysis project Ga0066388, IMG submission 64539) | Tropical forest soil microbial communities from Panama analyzed to predict greenhouse gas emissions - Panama Soil - Plot 6 (Hybrid Assembly) | ecosystem: Environmental > Terrestrial >... | reverse complement strand
CGTTGGACACGAGGAGATTCCTGCGATCGAGAGCGGCGATTCGCAATCGCCACGCGGACAGCCGCCGCTCGTATTCGTCCTGGGGTGTGGTCATGGCCGACCGCTCGCCATTCGCTCGGCTGAAGCCACGCGCGTCATCCGCATCGGAGTGGTTGGGACGCGAGGTCTCAGGCGAGCGCGGCGCGAACACTCTTCAACAGCTCGCGAGCGATCGTAACGTAATGATCGGCAGCCGCGGTCAGTTCGGCGATCGAAACCGACTCGTCGGCCGTATGTGCGTCATGAATGGAACCGGGGCCGAACAGCAGCGGCTCGCCCCAGCCGCCGAGAAACGGGATGTCGGTCGTGAAGGGAAAGACGGCCGAATCGAACCCGGGAACGGTCCTGAGTCGAACCGGCGGCATCTCGAGGACCTGCTCGATCGCAACGCGGGAGGCGAGCGGCGCGATGGCGCGCAGCACCTCCGCGGCGTCCGTAACCGTGCGAAACATCACCTCCGCCTCGGCCGACGGCGACACGACGTTGGGGGCCACGCCGCCGTTGATGACGCCGACCGAGTAGTGTGTTCCACCCAGTTCAGGGTCGGCCGGCAGCTCGATCGACCGAAGCGCGATCAGCGCGTCGATCAGCTTGTCGATCGCCGATTCGCCGCGCTCGGGAAACGACGAGTGCGCCGCGCGCCCAGTCGCGTGGAGCCTGACGCGCAGGATGCCTCGCGTCGCCAGACCCACACGGTTGTCGGTCGGCTCGCCATTGACGAGAAACCGGCTGCCATTGACGGCTTCGTTCGCACGCCGGGCGCCGTCGCTGCCCCGCTCCTCGCCGACGACGAACAGCAGTCCGACGTGCGACTCGCCGCTCCGCCGCATCCGATCGGCCGCCGCAATCTGCGTGGCCAGAATGCCCTTCGCGTCGCAGGCGCCGCGGCCGTAGAGGCGATCGCCTTCGATGCGGCTCGGAAAGAATGGCGGCACACAATCGAAGTGCGTCGACAAGACGACCGCAGGTCTGCCGGCAGCGCCCGCCGCATCCTTGGCTGCAGCGATGACGTTGAACCGCATCTCGTCAACGGGTTGCTCCGTCACCGCGTAGTCCCGGCCGCGCAGGTAGTCCGCGAGCCAGCGCCCGACATCGCCTTCCTGCCCGGTCGTGGACTCGATGTCCACCAGCGAACGGGTCAGGGCGACGATGTCTACCGGATCCACGTTTCGAGCTCGGTTCTGGTGTCGGTGCGCGAATCGCGGTACTTCACAATCACGGGCGTGGCGAGCGACAAGCCCCACTCGGGTCCCTTGCCTCCGGCAACCGCCCGCGCGCCCGGCACGACGACCGCGCCCTCCGGGATGATGAGCGGTCGGTCGGCCGTCGGCTTGATGATCTCGCCGCGCACGAGATCGTAGACCGGCGTCGATCCGGTGAGCACCGTGCCTGCGCCGACGACTGCGCGCCTCTTGACGATCGCCCCCTCGTAGATCCCGGTGTTGCCGCCGACGAGCGCTTCGTCCTCGACGATCACCGGCAGCGCACCGATCGGTTCGATGACGCCGCCGATCTGCGCGCCCGCGCTGACGTGCACGCGTGCGCCCACCTGCGCGCACGATCCGACGAGGACGTGCGAGTCGAGCATCGATCCCTCGCCCACCCACGCGCCGATGTTCACGTACATCGGCGGCATGCAGATCACCCCCGGCGCCAGGTAGGCGCCGTCGCGGATCGCCGATCCGCCCGGCACGATGCGGACCCCGGCATTCAGTCCTGGCTGGCGAAGCGGCAGCGTGTCCTTGTCGTAAAACGGCAGATTGCCGTGGTCCATCGACACGTCGACCAGATCACCGAACTTGAAGCCGAGCAGGATCCCCTGCTTGACCCACGCGTTGACGCGCCATCCGGACGGCGCGTTCGCGTCCGGTTCTGCCGCCCGGACCTGGCCGGATGCGAGCGCGTGACGCAGCCGCGCGAATGCCTCGCGCGCCTCGTCGCGGCTGGCGGAGGCGCCATCGTCCACGAGTTTGAGGATTTCGCTCTGAAGCATGACGAACGACGCGGGCGCGAGCCTACACCAGCGCGGCTTTGAGCAGGTCGAGCTCTTTCAGCACCTTCAGGATCTTCTCTTTCGACGCCGGCCTCGGCGCCACCATCGGCAGCCGGTAGCTTTCCTCGAGCAGCCCCATCGCGGCCATCGCGGACTTCACGGGGATCGGATTCGCCTCGACGAAATTGACCTGCATCAGGCCCAAGATGCGTGCGTGAATGGCTCGCGCCGCGGCGAAGTCGTTCCGTTCAGCGGCCTCGACCATCTGTGCCATCTCGCGCGGGATCTCGTTCGATGCGACCGAAATGATCCCGCGTCCACCCACCGCCATCAACGGCAGCGTCAGCGCATCGTCGCCCGAGAGCACCAGGAAATCGCGAGGGACGGCGTTCGCCACCTCGCACATCTGCGTCATGTTGCCCGAGGCTTCCTTGACGCCGACGATGTTCGGCAGTTCGGCGAGGCGCACGAGCGTCGCGACTTCGACGTTGACGCCGGTCCGGCCGGGCACGTTGTAGACCACGATCGGCAGCGGCGTGCTCTCCGCAATCGCCTTGAAGTGCTGATACAGGCCTTCTTGAGTCGGCTTGTTGTAATACGGCGTGACGGAGAGCAGACCCGACGCGCCATTGCGTTCCATCTCGCGCGCCAGGTGGATCACTTCGCGCGTGTCGTAACCCCCGGCGCCCGCGAGGATTGGCACCTGACCTTTCGCCTCGTCCACGAGAATCTCGACGACTCGGATGCGCTCGGCGTCGGAGAGCGTCGGGTTCTCGCCCGTCGTACCGCACGGCACCAGGAAGTGAATGCCGGCGTCGATCTGGCGCCGCCCGAGCCGCCGGACGGTCGCGTCGTCGAGCTCACCGGATTTCGTAAACGGCGTAACCAGCGCCGTGCCCACGCCAGTGAATGCTGTTCTCATCGGGATCTCTCCTCGCTCGGCTAAAGCCTCGCGCTCCATCCCTACCTGCCCCACCTGCCCCACCCGCCTTACCCGCCCTACGCGATCCCTAATACATCGCGCATCGTGAACCAGCCGCGTTTTCCCTTGATCCATTGCGCCGCCATCAGCGCGCCGCGCGCGAATGCGGATCGATCGCGCGCAGCGTGCGTGAGCGTGACGGTTTCCGCCGGACCGTCGAACGCCACCGTGTGTGTGCCGGGCACGAAGCCGACCCGCGACGACGACACGTCGATCGGCCGCGGGAAGCCGGCGGCCTCCATCGACCGCTTCAGCAGCAGCGCGGTGCCCGAAGGCGCGTCCACCTTCGCTCGATGATGGATTTCGTGAAGAGACGCGCCGAAGTCCTCGCGCCGGGCGAAGAGGCGCGCCGCTTGCGCGACGATCGCGTCGAACACGACGACGCCGGCGGAAAAGTTCGGCGCGACCACGATGCCCGTGCCGCTCTGCTCGATGGCTGAGCGGACAACAGCCTCGTCCTTCGACCAGCCGGTCGTCCCCACCACGAGGTTGATGCCGCGGCGCGCGAGCGCGGACGCGTTGATCGGCACCGACGCCGCCGTCGAGAAGTCGATCGCGACATCCACGCCGGCCCAGCCTGGAGCGTCCGGTCCTCCGCCATGTTTCGCAGACTGGGGATCGATCACGCCGGCCACCTCGCAGCCGTACTCCGCCGCGAGCCCTTCGACCATCTGGCCCATCTTGCCGTGTCCGACGAGGAGGATGCGCATCGGCGTCAGAAGAACGTCTCGTGCAGCCGCATCATCGCATGACCGACGTCGGCATCACGCAGCACAAAGGTGATGTTGCGTCGGGATGCCGCCTGCGAGACGAGGCGCAGCGGAATGGCATCGAGCGAGGTCACGGCCCGGCCAAAGAGCGTCGGATCGCCGCGCAGGTTCTCGCCCACAACCGAAATGATAGCCATGTCGGGCTCGCAGCTCACCTCGGCAAAGCTCTGCAGATTTTCGACGATGGCGTCCAGCCGGCGCGTGTCATCGACTGTCACCGACACGCTGACTTCCGATGTGGTCACCACGTCCACGGCGGTCTTGAGCCGCTCGAACACTTCGAAAAGCCGCCGCAGAAAGCCGTGCGCCATCAACATGCGCGTCGACGTGATGTCGATGACCGTGACGTTCCGCTTGCAGGCGATGGCCGCCAGCCCCCCCTCGTTCGGCGCCTCCGCCATGATGAGCGTGCCTGGGCTGTCGGGCCGGCGCGAGTTCAGAATCCGAACCGGGATGTTCTTGGCCACGGCTGGCAGGATCGTGCTCGGGTGCAGGACCTTCGCGCCAAAGTACGCCAGCTCCGACGCTTCCGCGAAGGACAGGCGAGGAACGACGCGGGGCTGCGGCACGATGCGTGGATCGGCTGTCAGCATGCCGTCCACGTCGGTCCAGATCTGGATTTCGTCGACGCCGAGGCACGCGCCGAAAATGGCGGCGGAATAGTCCGAGCCTCCGCGCCCGAGTGTGGTCGTGACGCCGTTGGCTGTCGAACCGATGAATCCGCCGAGCACGGCAACGGCCGAGCGAATGAGCGGCGCGATTTCCGCGCGCGTCCGCTCGCACGTTTCGATCATGTCAGGCGCCGCGCCGGCGTGTTCCGCATCGGTCACGAGCGCGCGCCGGGCATCGACCCACCGGCTCGGAATGCCGCAGTCGGCCAGCGCCGCCGCGACGATTCGGCTGCTCGCCAGCTCGCCCACCGCGAGCACGGCGTCGAGCGAACGCGACGACACGTCGCGCAGAACCGCCAGCGCGTGAACCAGACCCGTCAGCTCGTCGAACTCGTGCCCCAGGTCGGCCAAAACGGCGTCCCGATGGTCGTTGGTCACCGCCGTCGCCACCGCGACATGGCGTTCGCGCAGCGCCCGCAGCGCCGACGCCGCGCCATCGCCATCGCCGGTTTCCGCCAGGCGCGTTACCGCGATCAGGGCATCGGTGACGCCGGCCAGCGCCGAAACCACAACCGCCGGCGCGATCGTCTCCGCTCGCGTCCGCTCGTGTTCGCGCCGCACGATGCCGATGAGCCGATTGATCGCTTCCGGATCGGCGACCGACGTGCCGCCGAATTTCATGACGACACTCATCTCCGATCTCCCCGGGCGGGTGGGGCGGGTGAGGCTGGTAGGGCAGGTAAGATCATGAAATCCTGCCCAGACAGTGCATCAATTCGGCATTGAGAATCGCGGCGCCGGCGGCGCCGCGAATGGTGTTGTGCCCGAGCGCGACGAACTTGTAGCCGAGCACCGGACAACGCCGCAGGCGGCCGACCGTCACCGTCATGCCGCCATCGCGGTTCGCGTCCAGCGCCGGCTGCGGCCGATTGATCTCCGGCATGTAGACGACAGGGTTCGGGGGCGCCGAGGGCAGTGCCATCAACTGCGGCTGACCCTTGAACGTATTCCACGCGTCGATGACGTCGTCGAATTCCGGCTGTTGTTCGAGCGCGATGGAAATTGATCCGGTGTGCCCGTTGTGCACCGGCACGCGCGTCGTTGTCGCGCTGATGACGACGCTGTGATCGGCGACCGAATCGGGGCGCAGCTGGCCGAGAATCTTCTTCGTCTCGACTTCGACCTTCTCCTCCTCGCCGCCGCCGATGTGCGGGATGACGTTTGCGAGGATGTCCCACGACGCGACGCCCGGATAGCCCGCACCCGAAATGGCCTGCATCGTCGTGATCGTGCATGTCGTGAGGCCGAACTGCCGGAGCGGCGCCAGCGCCATCGCGAGCACGACGGCGGCGCAGTTCGGGTTGGTCACGATGCGCCCCTTCCAACCCGTCGCGGCGCCCTGCGCGTCGAGCAGTGCCAGATGATCGGCGTTGATTTCGGGGATCAGGAGCGGCACGGTCTTCTCGAGGCGATAGTTGCGCGAATTGCTGACGATGATGTGCCCGGCTTCGGCGAAGGCACGCTCGATCTCGCCGGCGACGGACGAGTCGAGACCCGAGAACACCAGTTTCGGCGCCCGGGCCGGGACGGCGGCGTCAACCTCGAGCGACGCCACGCGATCGGGCAGCGGCACGTTGAGACGCCACGACGTCGCGTCGCGATACGCCTTGCCTTCGGATCGCTGACTGGCGCCGACCCACGCCACGTTGAACCACGGATGGTTCGCGAGGAGCGCGATGAATTGCTGCCCCACCATCCCCGTCGCGCCCAGGATCCCCACATCGATTCGACTCATGGCTCAATCCTTCTTTGCGTCCGTTGCTATCTTGGCGAAAAAAAAAGCCGGCGCGGTTTCAGGAACCGGCCGGCAACTGTTCGCGCGTTGTGTGATGTCTCGTTACGGTTCGCGCATCCAGGCTCCGACACGGCTGCCACACTTGCTCCGCTTGTGTCGGAGGCACTTGGGTCGCCGCGCGTCGAGCGTGAAGCGCATGAGCCGCGCAGTATACCATGGGGACGGAGCTTGACGACAGAGTCACCGGTCAAGCTCCGTCCCCATGCTCCAGAGTCTCTTTCACGCCTGGGAACGGCGCCTCGCGGCGGTCGCGACGAACCGCGTGGTCAGGCCGTTCGAGTGGGGCCTCGACTGGATTCCGACCAACGGGCACGCGCCAGGTGCGCCGCCGCCGGAGGTGATGCGCGCGTGGGTCGCGGACGTGATGGCCGACACAGACGCCTTCTACACGCCGGCGCCGACGGCGGACTACACGCTGACGCCGCAGCCCGACGGCGACGTGTTGACCTTCCCGAGCGCGTTCGTCACCCCGCATCCTGAAAACAACACGGTCTACGCGCGCTTCTTCCCCGCTCGGCTAAAGCCTCGCGCTCCGACGAGGCAAATGGATCGCGAGGCTTCAGCCGAGCGCTCACCCGAGCATCCACGCGCGGCGGTGCTCGTGCTGCCGCAGTGGAATTCCGATGCGGATGGGCACGTCGGGCTCTGCCGTCTGCTGGCTCGAGCCGGCTTGAGCGCGCTGCGCCTCAGCCTGCCGTACCACGATCGGCGCATGCCTCCCGAACTGCAGCGCGCCGACTACATCGTGAGCTCCAACGTTGCCCGGACGGTGCAAGTCTGCCGCCAGGCTGTGCTCGACGCGCGGCGTGCGGTTCATTGGCTGGCGGCGCAAGGGTTTACGAGCATCGGCATCCTCGGCAGCAGCCTGGGATCCTGTCTTGCGCTGTTGACCACGGCACACGAACCGCTGATCCGGGCACAGGCGCTCAATCACATCTCGCCCTACTTCGCCGACGTCGTCTGGCGAGGCCTCTCGACGCGCCACGTGCGGGAGGGCCTCGACGGCCACATCGATCTCGACCTGCTGCGCACGCTGTGGTCGCCCATCAGCCCACAGATGTTCCTGGAACGCATCCGCGATCGGCAGACGCTGCTCGTCTACGCCCGCTACGATCTGACCTTTCCCGTTGATCTGTCTGAGAACCTGGTGGACTCGTTCCGCGCCGCCGCCATTCCGCACGACGTGACGGCGCTCCGGTGCGGCCACTACAGCATCGGAAAGGCGCCGTTCAAGTATGTCGACGGATGGGTGTTGACGCGGTTTCTGCGAAAGGCGCTGCTGCTCGCCTAGGATGCCCGACTGCGAAGCTACTGGCGGCGTGGTGCGACGCTGAAAATCATCGATGAGAGATCCATGCTGAAGCTCTCGAACCCTTCGACGAAGTCCTGTCCCAGGTTGCCGAACAGGATGTCGATAGCGGCCTTCCGGCGGGCCGACAGGATCGAGACGTCGTTCAACGTCACGGTCGCCGGACCGACTTTCATCACGACCGTGGGCTGACGATAGATGGTCTGCGTGAGGGTGCCGCCGGCGCCGCCGGTCTCGGCGGCTTCCTGCTTCCACGCGCCGGATTCGTGTTTGAACAGCTCGTAGTAGCGTACGGACAGGTCGGTGCTCGATGCGCCGGTGTCGAACGTGAAGAGCAGCGGCCTTCCTGCGACCTCGCATTCGATCGCTGGCGCGAGACCTCGCATGTATATCCGCGTGCCGGATGTCGGGCGTTCCGCGTCGCCAGCGCGGAACTCCCCGTCGCGCGTGAACGTGAAGGCGCCGAGCGCCCTCAGGGCCGGGTAGCCGAGGATCGCATGGATCTGATAGGCGTCCGCTCCGCTAGGGCCGACTCGGAGATTCCGATCATCCAGAATCCCTACCGCCACGTGCTGCAGCGTTGCTCCGCCCAGCGCCAGCGCCGGGAGCACGGCCATCTGCATCGAGCTCTGAAACCCGGTCAGGCCCGAGCCGACGTCAACGACGCCCGGTAACGGCTGCAAGCCAAGGCGCTCGGCGAAACTTCGAGTCACCAGCGACAGATTGGCGCCGGTATCGAGCAGCCATTGCTCGCGTGCGCCGTTGACCGTCAGCTCGGCGACCCGCGAGCCGATCGGGTTGATGGAGGTCTTCAGCCGCACCGGGCCCAGCCATGTGATCGTCGGCGGCGGGGTGCCGCTCAGGAGATGCGCGAGCGCCGCATCGTTGGCAGGAAAGGGATCGAGGTGGTCGGCGAAATGCGCCGACAGATCCTCGTACGCCTGCGCGGCCTCGCCGTAGTGAGAGATCGCCAGAGATGCAGTCGCCAAGGCCTCGAGCGCCAGCGCGGCGCGCGCAGGCGCTGATTCGCGAAGGCGTGGCACAGCACGAGTCAGCTGCGCAATCCCTTCGTCGAAGCGGCCCGAGCGAACGGCCAGCCAGCCGCCGAAGTAGTCCCGCTCTGTCCCCTCGGGCATCGCCTGCACGCGAGCCTCGAGCGCCCGCAGCTGGTAGTTGGTCACGTCCGCGTCCGCTGCAGCCGCGTCGACAGCTGTCACTTTTCCTGGCGGCGCCGGAGGGGACGCCCGGCAGGCGGCACACAGCGAACCGGCAAGCACGCACAGGGCGCCGAGGGTTCTCAATCGGCCATGCCGCATGGTGTGAGTTTAGCCGGGGAACTGGATCGACGTTCAACCCGACTCACGAAATGCCGTGGCTCATATCCACGTGACGAACCCGCACCGGCACAGCACGTGCCGTGGCGTTGAAGATGCATCTCGGTTTCCACGACGAGTCACTCATGCAAATGGCTGCTGAGATAGTGGTGGCCGGTATGCTGGTTTCAGGAGTCCTCTCCGCGTCGCTGGAGTCCCAGGGCCAGCCGGCCGGATACGTGAAAATTGTGACGGGCACCGCCAGCATCACACGAGGCGGAGTCGACAGGCCGGCGCATCCTGGCGATGCCATCTACCAGAGTGACGGGCTTCGCACAGGAGCATACGGCCGCCTGGGCGTGACCCTCAAAGACGACACACGGATCTCCCTCGGTCCAAACAGCCAGATTGATCTGTCCGAATTCAAGTTCTCGCCGGCAGAGGGACAACTCGGCCTCGTCATGAAGGTGCTGCGCGGCGTCGCGGCGTTCGTCTCCGGCCGGATCGTGGCGCTGCGGCCCGATGCGGTTCGCATCGAGACCCCCGCCACCATCGTCGGGGTTCGCGGCACGTACCTCGTCATTCAGGCCGAGTACCCATGATGCGTCTTGCCGGCGCCGCCCTGGCCGTGGTGTTTGCGGCCGCTTGCCAGTGCCACGTCAGGATCGTTCAGCACGCAACGCCGACTCCTCATGACATCATTGCGCTGCTCAAGGATCCGGAAACCGAGAAAGTCGGCCGTGCCGTGGTGTCGTCCACAAGCGGCGGGTCTGTAGAACTGACCCACAAGCGGCAAGCGACTCGTATCGTGGTTGGACAACCCCCGTGGGCTCCATTCAGATTCTCGCGGGATCAGATCGATCAACTCTTCGGTGAGGCGCTCGCGGCCCTGCCTCCCGCTCCACGTCACTTCCTCCTGTACTTCGAGGGTGGTTCGAACCAGTTGACGCCGGCGAGCGAAAAACTGATCGCAGAAATTCTGGTCTTCGTCAGGAACCGACTGGTGCCCGACGTGACGGTCGTCGGCCACACCGACACGACCGGTGCAGCTCGAGACAATATCGAACTGGCCCGAACCTGGGCGACCATGATTCGCGACCGGTTGGTTGCGGCGGGTCTCGACAGCAGCCTCGTATCCGTCGTTTCCCACGGCGAAGCAGACCTGTTGGTGCCCACGCCGGACGACACCCCCAATTCAAGAAACCGCCGCGTCGAAGTCAGCGTCCGGTGACGCATGAAAGGCGTTCACGTTCTCCTTTGCGGCCTCGGTGCAGCAGCCGTCGTGGTTGTGTTGTCGATCGTGCGCCCTGGCGCCGTCGCGCAACTCGATCTGAGCGCGTATGACGAGCTCCTGCGGCGCACGGCTCGCCCACCCACGACAGGCCGCGTCAGCATAGTCGCCGTCGATGAGAAGAGCATCGCAGCGATCGGGCAGTGGCCCTGGCGACGAGACGTGGTCGCGCGACTCGTCGAGCGCCTGCGCGACCTCGGCGCCGGGGTTGTCGCGTTCAGCATTATCCTGAGCGAGCCCGACCGGCTCGGAACACCTCCGCCGCCCGCAAGCCACCGCAGCGAGGACATCGCCACGGCGACCGATGCGACGCTCACCGCCGCTCTTGCGCGCGGGCGCGCCGTCACGAGCTACGCATTCACGTTCAATGCGCAAGACGAGGGCGCGGCAGGTTGTGTTCTGCATCCTCTGAACGCGGTGCAGGTAATAGCTCCAGGCAGCGCCTCAGTCGCGCGTGGTCTCTTCCAACCGAGCGGAGTGGTTTGCAG
>Ga0066388_100003039_pt1 | contig 10655 bp, 8 predicted proteins | sample PanSoiMetaGPlot6_FD_64539 | JGI IMG/M metagenome (GOLD analysis project Ga0066388, IMG submission 64539) | Tropical forest soil microbial communities from Panama analyzed to predict greenhouse gas emissions - Panama Soil - Plot 6 (Hybrid Assembly) | ecosystem: Environmental > Terrestrial > Soil... | reverse complement strand
CTTCATGTTCCTGTCCGCTCAGGCTGGTAACTTGTAGTTGCCTGTGCCCAACCGGCAGACAGAGGTAGGCAAGATCGACATGGTAAAACTCCTGCCCATTTTCCAGGGCCCTGACCCCGTGAACAAACAGCGGTCGCTGGAGGAAGAAGGCGTCAGCGTCACCGGCTTCTGGCATCGTGTCAGAGACCACCTCTACCTGTATTCCTGTCTCCTCGAAGACTTCACGTACGGCCGCCTCGTTCGGCATCTCGAAGGATTCAATATGGCCGCCGGGCGGCAGCCAGGCCCTGATCCGTTTGTGATGAACCAGCAAGATGTGCTCATGGCAGATAACCACACCGCTGGCCGTAAAGTGGTGGGGGATCCTGTGTCTTTGCATAAGCTGATTATCTCCCTGGCCTTCGCCACTTGGCCTGCCCTCAGTCTCTCTTCAAGCGACCGCTGGGAAAGGCCGAGTCGGGTAAAGCGGCAAAAAAGCCGGGCATATTCTTTACAATGAGGAGGTGAGGGGAATAAGTGTTGTTTGATGCACCGCCGGCCAGTGTTCAACCTCAGTCAGTAGGCGACCTGATCGGCCAAGCCTTCCGCATTTACCGCAGCTATCTTCCGAACTTTCTGAAGGTTCTGCTCGGACCGACAATTGTTGCTACTTTGGGCGCCATCGGTTTGCAATGGGCGATCACCTACGGGCTTTCGCTTGATTCCCCGACGCTGCCATCACCGCCGGTATGGGCTCTAATCGGCGTGAGCGTCTTGACTTTGCTCGGCGCCAAGCTGATCCTGACCGTGCGGCAACTGGCCTTTGTCCGCATCATCACCGGCTTCGCAGCTGACTACCCGAGCGCGCATGAATTCATGAAAAAGCGCCAGTGGAGGCTCCTGACCGTGTTCCTGGTGGGCCTAATCTGGACCGTTCTAGCCACCGGGCTGTGGGCAGGCGCACTGGTTCTGGCCCTCGAGTTAAGCCGCACCGGCTTCCTCATGGCCATGCTCGGCCTGGTCGGAGTGCTCGGCGCACCGGTGGGAATAATCGCCTGTCTGTGCACGATTCTTATCGTCGGCTTCCTGGTGGTGAGCGTGATTGCTTGCGAGGACCAGTCTCTGACCGCTGCAATCAGCCGTGGGCTGCGCCTCACATTTGCCAACTTCCCGCGCTCCTGCGGCTTCAGCGTCCTGCTTTACCTGGCGGTTACCGCCCTCTCCTTTCCGCTGTCGCTGCCGCTGATCATTGTCTCCATCTGGACTGTCCTCGAGCAGGGGGTATCCGGTGAGAGCTTCCTGGCCACCTCCCGTCTGCCCTTTCAGCTGATTGTGTTCAGCCAGATCTGGGACTCGTTGATTAACATGCTTCTCTGGCCGGCAATTTTTCTGGCCTTTGGGCTCTTCTACCTGGATCTCCGCCTGCGCTTTGAAGGTCTGGATCTCGATCGCAGCCTGGACCAGCTTGAAGCCAAGGCGATTTGACCATGGATTTCAAAGACATCACCCCAGAAATTGCCGAGGTAGCCAAGTCCTATCGCTACCACCAGAGCCCCGATCTGCTCGTCAAGTTGCAAGAGCGCATTGCCAGCGCTCTGAGATGGCTAAACGACTGGTTGAGCTCCTTCCGAATCACCATCCCCGGTCCAGCCGACACGAAGATCGTCGGCAATCTCATGCAGCTCATCCTGCTTGCTGCCGGCCTGATTGGGGCAGCTGTTCTTCTCTGGCTTGTCTGGGTCAGATTGAGCCAGATCCGCAAGGCGAAAGCGGCGGCCAAGAGAGCGGCTGCCAGCGCCGAGCTGGTTCTGGATGCAGGCGGCTGGCGGCAGGAGGCCCAGAACCTGGCCTCCCGGGAAGACTGGCGGGGGGCCTGCCGAGCACTGTACCTCTCCTTGTTGCGGCTTCTTGATGAATTGAGAGTTGCCTCTTTCGCACCCACCAAAACCAACTACGAGTACTGGTATGCGCTGTCCGCCTACCCAGCAATTCAAAAGGGATTCCGGGAGCTGGCCAGCCGCGTGGAGCTAGTCTGGTTTGGCAGCAGGCTGGCCACAAAGCCGGATTATGACCTGTGTCTGGCCAAACTGGGCGAGATGGAAGATGAGCTCAAGCGGCTGGCTGAGACCGCTAATCAGGGGATGAGGCCGTAGCATGGAGAGCAGCAAGAGATCAGCGACGGCCAGCTGGCATCTCTTCTGGTGGCAGCTGGCCGCTTTTTTGGCGGTGACCAGCCTGGCTGTCTACGTGACGAGCAGCTTCCACGAAGAGCTGTCGAAGTTTCTGCCGGAAACGAAAAGTTTCAGATCTACATTTAATAAGCTGCCCAGCGGTTATAGCGGGCTTTTGGCTCTGGCCAAGAAGAGCGGGCTTCCCTGTCGCATCTGGCAATCCCCGTACCGGCAGTTATCGGAGGCAAGAGGGATGCTCCTGATTGTCTCCCCGCTGGAATCCCTGCCCACATTCGAGATCGACCAGATCCTGTCCTGGGTAGCCAAAGGCAATGACCTGGTCTACCTGGACAATTTCGAGTTCCTCTTTGAGCGGAAACTGACGAGCAGGCTGGGGCTGGAGGCGAGGGATGAGCTCTACCTGGATGATGCCCCGATAACCAGCAAGCTGGATCGTCCGGAGCTGGCCCACGTTTCTCGACTGTCAATTACTGCCAGCACCCGTCTGAGAGGCGGCAAGCCGGTTGTCGAGGACGAGTCCGGGGCCATTCTCACCGAGGTCAAGCACGGCGACGGCAGGATCCTGGTCGGGGTCGCTCCCAGCCTTTGCGCCAATCGGCTCCTGAGTTCGCGGGACAACTGGGGCAACTTTCAATTTATGGTGAACTGGTTTCGCACCGCTCGTGGTGAGATCATCTTCGACGAGTTCTGTCACGGCTATTCATCGGTGAAGAACGTTTTTGCCTTCCTGGCTCGCGGCCCGCTGGGGCTTATCTTCCTGCAACTTCTAATCCTGCTGCTGGTTGCTACCGCCAGTGCTTGCCAGCGTTTCGGGGCGCCACAAGCGGCCGACCCGCAGAGAACTATCTCCAACATCGAGTTCATCAACGGGCTGGCCAGTACATACAGGCGTGCCCGGGCTCGGGACCTGATCTGGGAGATGTTGAGTCATGCCTTCAGGACCAAGCTCTCCCGCTCCCTGGCCGTCTCACCCCACGAACCGGACCAAAAGCTGATTGAGGCCTGGAGCCTGGCTACCGGCGCCGGTTCGAAGGAGCTCGAGTCGCTGCTCGCCACCTCTGCTGAAAAGCTGGAAGGACGGCATATCTCCGACGAGGAGCTGTTAGAGCTTGTCGCAGCCTGCGATAAGATATCAGAGTCCTTAAGGGATCTGTTTGCAACCGACAAAGCCAAGCCGACTTGAGACCATGCCAGCAGCACTTGCCCCCACCTTTACCCGCCTCAAAGAAGCTCTCAATGAAGTAATTGTGGGCCAGGAGATGGTAGTTGATCAGCTCCTGGTGGCGCTCCTGGCGGAAGGGCACGTGCTCCTGGAGGGCGTGCCGGGCACAGCCAAGACGCTTCTGGTCAAGACCCTGGCCAGCCTGGTCGGTGCCGAGTTCGGGCGCATACAGCTTACTCCCGACATGCTGCCCTCGGACATTCTCGGCACAAGCGTCTACGATCTCTCCAGCAAGACATTCAGCCTCAAGAAAGGACCCATTTTTACCAGCCTGCTCCTGGCCGACGAGATCAATCGCACTCCCCCCAAGACACAATCAGCGTTGCTGGAGGCCATGGAAGAGCGGCAGGTGACGCTTGACTCCCAGAGCGAGAAGCTCTCCGATCTGTTCATGGTGGTAGCCACCCAGAACCCGATTGAGTTTGAGGGAACCTATCCGCTTCCGGAAGCGCAGCTCGACCGCTTTATGCTCAAGATTCTGGTCGGTTATCCGTCCGAGGCTGCGGAGAGGCGCATGCTGACCAACTGGCAGGCCGGCAGGTACAACCGCAAGGCGCTGGCTGGTGAGCCCCGTTCCAGCGCCCAGGAGATCCTGGAATGCCGCCAGGAATTGAAAGCGGTCAAGGTAGAGGACAGCCTCTTTGATTACCTGACCAGGCTGGTGCACAAGTCACGAAACCTGTCCGACCTGCAGCTGGGGGCCAGCCCGCGGGCAGCGCTCAACTGGCTGGCGGCCGCCAAGGCGCACGCAGCCATGGAAGGCAAGGACTTCGTCACCCCCGATAACCTCAAATTTGTGGCGCCGCCGGTTCTCAGACATCGCCTGATTCTCACGCCCGAGGCCGAGCTGGAGGGGGTGACCGTCGCCCAGGTAATCAACAACCTGCTCGGGCAGGTGCCGGTGCCCCGTTAGTCATGATCGCCAGCCGTCGTCTCTACGTCCTCCTCGCGCTTGGAATTGTGCCGCTTCTTCTTACCTGGTGGTTGCCGCCACTTAGGATCTGGGGGCTTCTCTACGATGCTTTGCTGATCGTTCTTGTCATCGCAGACTGGCACCGGACCCAGCCGCCCAAGTACATCACCGCGGTCCGAACTGTAGCTGACCGACTGTCGATTGGGCGTGAGAACGAGGTGGTTTTGACCGTGTACAACCAGGGCGCAAAAAGCCTGAGCTGTCGGTTGCGCGATGATTTCCCGCCGGCAATTGAGGCTAGCACCAGCGAATTTGAGTTTGCGCTGCCGGCCAGCGCCAAGGTCACCCTCGAGTACACCCTCTTGCCGAGGCAAAGGGGCCGGTACGAGTTTGGCAAGATCAACATTCGCTACTTGAGCTGCTGGCGCTTGTTCTGGCGGACAGCAAAACTGGAGGCTGGGCAGGCGGTCAGGGTCTTTAACGATCTCAGGGCGCTGCGTGAGCTGTCGGTGAAGCTCAGCTCCTCGCTGGAGCTTGGTGACGTCCATCAACGCCGGCGTGGGCACGGGACTGACTTTGCCAGCTTGAAGGAGTACACGGTCGGCGACGACAGCCGCAGTATCGACTGGAAGGCGACGGCCAGGCGTGACCGGCCGGTAATCAGGACCTATGAGGTTGAGCAGGAGCAAAATCTGGTCATCCTGGTAGATGCAGGCAGGATGATGGTCTCGGATTTGGAGGGGCTGAGCCGCTTTGATCACGGCTTGAATGCAGCACTTTCGCTGGCGCTGGCTGGACTGGCACGCAACGACCAGGTAGCGCTGGGCGTATTCGCCGATAAGCCGATTCTCTACCTGCCTTCCAGGCGTGGCAAGGCGCAGCTGAAACGGCTTCTGGAGGCTATTTTCGACCTCAAGCCGCGGATGATCGAGCCAGATTACGCAGGCGTGCTGGCTTACTTTGCTTCCCAACAAAAGGGTCGCTCACTCATGGTGGTAATCACCGATCTCACCGACCCGTCCGGATCCCAGACGCTCCTGTCCGGACTGGCCAGCCTCAGCCCTCGCCACCTGCCGTTTTGCGTAACGCTCAAGGACAGGCAGATTGAGCGAGTGGCAGCCGACCGGACCGCCAAGCTCGAGAACGTTTATCGGCGGGCGGTAGCCACCGACCTAATCGCCCAGCGAGAGCTCGCCCTTTCCGTCCTGGTCCGCCGCGGCTGCCTGGTGCTCGACTGCCCACCGCAAGAGCTCTCGGAGAAGCTCGTGGACCGTTACCTGGAGATCAAGGCCCGGGGCAGCCTGTGAGCGCCACGATGCTCAGCAGAACGCTCAGACCAGATTATTGTCGCAAGCATATTTGACAAGCGCCGTGCGGCTCTTCAACTTCAGCTTTTTGCGAATGCGCGAAGCGTGCAGCTCGACCGTCGACTCAGTTAAAAAAAGCCTCTGGGCAATTTCACGATTAGCCAGGCCGGAAGCGATCAGGCGCAACACCTCCAGCTCACGCAAGGACAAGGGCGGCACCAAGCCAACCGGACTGGCTGATTCTGGCTGTGCTTCCGGTTTGCTGCTGCGGGTGGCCAGATCGAGAGCGTTGGTCAACTGCTGGGTGAGATTGCCGATCAGGTTCATATGGAAGAGCTGATCCTTGAGCTGGATGAAACTCTGGGCGTGGTTCAGAGCGACCGCTACCTGATCAGAGATCATCTCCAACATCTCCATCTCCTGCGGCGACCAGGCGCGCGGGCGATCGCTCTGGGCGACGATGATCATGCCGTGATTGAGTCCGTGATGAGCAATCGGGGCACCGGCCAGAGACCTGACGCCGTTCTCGACAAGCAGCTCGACGTCCCGGGCTGAGAGTTCAGGTGGTCTCATCTTGCCGGACAGATCGGAAATGGCCATGGCCTTCTGCTTGAAGCAGGCAGCGGCGGTCAAGGGAAACTGCCCGGTACGCCCGAGCCCCAGGGGGGAGATGTCTGGCTCGACATACTCATGGGTAACCATCGGCGATGCCGGGCCGTCGGTCTTGACAATCAGGCAGCGGCGGGCCAGCAGCGCCCGGCCGAGGGAGTCGGCAGCGGTTTGCAATACGGCATCCCTATCCAGGGTGGAGTGCAGCGAGGAGATGATATGGCGAGCCAGCCTCTCCCAGTTGAGCTGTTTGCTCATGGTCGTGACCAGCTCCTCCACCTTGGCGCTGCGCTGGCTGGGCGTAGAATCGACCCCCCTGAGGGCGGTTTCGCCAATCTGGGGCAGAAGCGCCAGCAAAAGCGATGGGCCATCCTCAGAAAGAAAGCTGGAAAGACAGGCATCGAGAATAAGCGCTTCCCCGCTAGCGGTTCGTGCGGCCAGCCCGCTCAGGGTGCGACTGGGGATGTCTGCACAAAGCGACGCAGCAAACTCCTGGAGGCGCTGGCTGTCGGAATCAGCAAACAGCTCGGCAACCGACATCCCTTCCAGCTCCTGGCGGCTGTAACCGATTAGCTCCCGGCAAGACTGATTGGCCTGATTAATGCGCAGCGACTCCTGGTCAAGAACCATGAGCGCCAGCATGGCATCCCTGAAAATCCGCCCTTCCAGCTCGCTCTCACGCAGCGAGCGGGCCTGTAATATGCCCAGGCAAAGCTCCTCAGCGATTGCTTCACCAACCTCCAGGAGTTCGTCCGAGAAGGACCTGGACTCCCAGCAATGGTGCATGGACAGACAGCCGATCAGCTGCCCGTTGCTGGTCAGCGGAAAGGCTACCAGCGACTCGCTGCGGCTATCCTTGATGAACTGGTCCAGCTCGGGGATGGCGCTCGGCTCCCCGCCTTCCAGGCGAATCTCTTTCATCGGCAACGGCCGTCCTTCCAGGAGCAGCCGGTACCATTCGGAGGAGATCGTTAGCTGGTAACGGCGTCTGCCTATGCGCTCTAGCGGCTCGCGGTAGAACTCTGCGGCCAGACCCAGCTCCTGGGCAAGCGGGTCTCTGAGCAGAACCACACAACGATCCAGCTCAAAAGCCCATCCGATCGCCTCCGTGGCCTTCTCAAGCATGAGCGAGAGGTCAGAGCTGCGCCGGATTGCATGTCCAATCTGGTGAAAGAGCTTGAATATGCCCGACTGTGTCAGATTCCCGTACATAGAGTTGTGCTCGCGCCAACAACCATTCAGGGGTTTCCGCTACTAGACAGACCCGCGTTATCCCGCCGCCGAACGCCAAAACCTGCATAGGGATGACCTTCCAAACGGTCAAGCCTGTGACACCTTCAGGTTATCACCAGAGCCAGACGTTGCCCAGTGTCTACCCCGCCAACTCGGGTTTTCCTGAATAACCAAAATTTACCGAGAGCGCTGGCAGGGAAGCGGCTCGCAGAGGTAGAGGGCCTGCAGCACAGGCTTTACTCAGGACGCGGGAAGCCCTGGCGCTAGGCATCCACCGAGTATGTCGATCCTGTTACAAACTTTTGAGCGGCTGCGCGGCCACGCCTATGCGATCCAAAGGCCATCGCAACCGCTTGCCGCCGAAAATTTAATCATCTTGGCCAGATGTCAAAACCTTGAATTCTGGACAGATCGCTTACCAGGCTAGCGCTTTGGGGCCTTCTGCTTGGCAGGCACTTGTTATAGAATTAATATTACTTCACATTTCTGGACGGCAGCCATGATCGAGAACACGACCAAGAGAAATCTCAAGCGACAGTTTGGCAAGCGACTGGTCGAGACCGCCTTAAAATGTCCGACCCTGGTCGAGGACATCGAGCGGATTCGCTGTGAGGGTGTGAAGATTCGCCTGGTCGATGGTCCCTGCCGGGCATACTACGACCGCAAGAAGCGGACTATCTACATTGGCCGCTGGTGCCCGCGCAATTACAAGCTGATCAGCATCGCCCACGAGTTTGTGCATGCTCTGGTCAAACCAACGATTGACCCGGTGCCAGGCCAGACAAGCCGCCAGGAGTTCGTTGACCGCTGCCTGGAGGAGGAGACGGAAGCGATTGTGCATGAAATCCTGATCGTCAAGGAGCTTCTGAAGGCAGGCGTGAAGGTGGATAGCAAGGAGCTGGAATGGCTGAGGCGCTACAGACGGGGCGGACGCAAAGCGGTCCGTAAGGCGCTGGAAAAGACGATCACCTCCACAACCGGTGAAGACTACCCGGAGTATTACGGGAGCTGGTACGACGAGATGGTACCGCCGTCTAAGCGCATTCCCTGATTGGCCCGGGCCTGGATCCTGTCTCCGCCCCCACCAGATCGCTTTGCTACTCGATGTAAGCCAGGCCTGGATGCTCGTGCTCATCAATGGCAAACGGCTCGGAGGTGAGCGAGCGAGCCTCCGGAATCATCTGCCTGATCTGCTCGGCTACCAGCTTAGCCTGAGCCACCCGGGCATGCAGGTGGATCGTCTGAAAGTCAATTTTTACCGGCGACCCGTCGGCCGCTATCACCGCCCGGTTACGAATGAGCCGGGCAGCCTGACTCAAAATATCCCGGGGGTCATTAAGGATTGCCCGATTGTGCGTGTGCGGCAAGAGATTGCCGTTGCCGTCATAGGTACGGTCCACCCAGGCTTCACCAGCCACCCTGATGCCGCCGCGCTCACCGGCCGCCAAGAGGTTGGCTCCGGCCGGGCCAATCAAGACCAGCCACCGGTCAAATTCAGCAATCGCCCGGGCCACGGTCACGGCAATCCGCACATCGTGCGAGATCTGCCGGTAAAGGAAGCCATGCGGCCGCACCTGGGTAATTTCGAAGCCCAGCGTCTTGGCCAGTCCGGCCAGAGCGCCGAGCTGATAGAGAATCGAGGCTCTCAGCTCGGCTGGTGACAGGTGAATCTCCCGGCGCCCGAAGCCGGCCAGGTCTGGATAGCCGATATGTGCTCCCACGGAAAGCCCGTAGTAGCGAGCCTCCTCCAGCGCCGCCTCGATCAACACCGGATCGCCGGCATGGGCGCCACAGGCGATATTGGCTGAGGTGACATAGGGCAGCATGTCGGACTCGCCCTCGATGCGGTAGTGCCCGAAGCCCTCGCCTATATTGGTGTTAATATCGATGCCGTTCTGGATGAAAATCTTTGCCGAGGCCGGGCGGGCCAGCGACGAGGCCTGGCCCACCTCGCGGGCGGTGCGTGAACGTGGGATTCTGGATCGGCGCATCTTTTTTTGCTTTGTGGTTTTCAGAGGGTAGCTGCCAACAGATAGCTCTCAAATGAGCTTCCGTCAATGCGCGGCCGCCAAGCAGCGCAAAATCAGGTTTGATTCTACCAGTTCCAGGCTTTTTCCCCTATCTCGACCCGGACCGGCAGCCTAAAATGGTAACAGTCGCTATGAAGTCTGCCTGATGCCACGCCGATTACCCGCCCAGCTGATAGTCCTGTTGCTCGGCTCCGCCTGGTTAACCTGGCCTGGGGCACAAGCTCTGCCACCGCTCGGGACGCTGGTGGAGTCGGCCCAGGATGTGAAGGCGCAGGCCCTTGCCGAGCATCTCAAGGGGCGAGATGATGCCGCGCTTGAGCTTTACGAGCGGGCCACCGAGCTAGCCGCAAAGCAGTTCGGGCCAACCTCGAGCTATCTCGGCGACCTTTACTTCGAGATGGGGCTGATCTCGCTGAACTCGGCCAAGTTTCAAAAGGCGGAAACTTATCTCAGCCAGGCAGTGCGACTCAAGCCGCAGTCGATCACCGCCCGTGTGAAACTTGCCGAGCTGCTGCGTTTGCGGGGAAGGCAGGACGAGGCAAACGAGCAGGCCCAGACAGCGGTGCGCATCAACGGCAACTCCGTAGAAGCCAGACAAGCGCTGGCCATGTCCTATCTGGAGATGGGTAGTCTCGGCAAGGCGACGCGCCAGTTCTACTACCTGGACGAGGCGATACACGGTAGGGCGATCAAGGCGCCAGCCGCCCAGAAGCCGCCGCCAAAGCCGCCAAAGCCGGAACAGGTGGAGCCCACAGAGGCTGGCGCCGTCACGCCGGAGGCCAAGGGCAAAGAAAAGGATAAAGTCAAGGCAGCCGCGGAGTCGAAAGCAGAGGCTGCCAAGGCCAAAGCCAGCGTGAAGGCTAAGGCGGAAGCGGAAGCCAAGGCAAAGGCTCAAGCACAAGCCAAGGCAAAGGCTCAAGCAGAGGCCAAGAGCAAGGCTGAGGGAAAGGCCAAAGCCGAGGCAGAAGCCAAAGCCAAGGCTGAGGCGAAGGCTAAAGCCGAGGCTGAGGCCAAAGCCAAGGCTGAGGCCAAAGCCAAGGCTGAGGCCAAAGCCAAGGCTGAATCAAAGCCCAAGGCCGAAGCAAAGCCGAAGGCCGAGGAGAAGCCGAAGGCCGAGGAGAAGCCGAAGGCCGAAGAGAAGCCGAAGGCCGAAGAGAAGCCGAAGGCCGA
>Ga0066388_100003038_pt1 | contig 10656 bp, 7 predicted proteins | sample PanSoiMetaGPlot6_FD_64539 | JGI IMG/M metagenome (GOLD analysis project Ga0066388, IMG submission 64539) | Tropical forest soil microbial communities from Panama analyzed to predict greenhouse gas emissions - Panama Soil - Plot 6 (Hybrid Assembly) | ecosystem: Environmental > Terrestrial > Soil... | reverse complement strand
AGCGCCGGCAGCATGGTGATGACGCCTCGCGTAGGAGACGGCTTCGTCGCGTCGAAGCCGTCCATTACCGGCGACGACATCACGCTGGGGTTCGTCGACTTTTCGATCTTCCCGCACCTGGACCACCCGGATATGCCGGGCAACAGCATCGTCGCTGCCGAACGTTGGGCGGCAGCGATTGGAGGTCCGGCGTATGCGATCGACGATCAGACCGCGATCAAAGTCGTGAACGGTGTCGTCGAAGTCATCTCCGAAGGGCATTGGAAACGTCTGGGTCCGGCACGTAAAGGCTGTCGCGGGTAGTAGAGACGTCGCCGACGGCTCGGAATCGGTGAGCGTCGCGACGAATCGCGCCGGTCGGAGATCATGGAAGGTCCGATCGCGCCCGAGTCGCATGCAAGAGCACGAGCGGCCCGTTGCTCCCGACACCGCGAACCAGCGTCGCGACGCGGATGCGATCACTACTCTGCACGGCCCGCGCTCGCCGAGCGATCAAGTACACGCCCTCCTCCGACGCCGACGCGACGAGTTCGTCGAGGTCGTTCGCGCGTGTCGCGGGAACGCGCCGGGCAATGTAGTAGAGCAGTGCGTCGTCTCGGACTCCCGGAGCGAAGCGCAGCTCCGCGCCGTGCGGGACGGTGGCGCGGACGCTCTCCGCGAAGTGGTCGGGTGTCGGAACGAGCTCCGTGGTCGCGAGCGCCACGACCGTCGCTGGGACGGCGAGCACGAACCCCATTCCTACCGCGATCGCGCGCGCGCCGCGCTCGCTTCCTCTCTCCGCGAGCCACGGTGCGGCTGCCCACAAGAGGCCGGCGATCATGAGCGCGAGATCGACGCCGAACCCGTTGGTTTGGAGGGCCGCGAACTCTGCCCGGCCGAACACCACACTCAGCACCCCCCCGTCGCGAAACGCCCGAGCCGCGAGGTCGATCGCCGCAGCAGACGCCGCAGCCGTTCCCAGCGCACCGGCGAACAGGAGCGCGCCTCCCCGCCCGTTCGACTCGCCCTCGTCGTTCGCCGCGAACAGGTTGGACACGAGGACCGCCGCAGCCGGGAAGAGCGGGAGCAGATACACCTTCCGCTTGTAGGCGATCGCGGAGAACACGACGAAGCCGCTGACGAGACAGATCAGAGCGACGAGCTTCGGGTCGCGCCGATTGCGGCGCACATCGCGAACGGCGCCCCTGATTGCGGCTGGAAGGAAGATCGTCCAGGGAAAGAAGTCGCCCGGAAAGGTTCGAAGGTAGAACCACCACGGACGCAGGAACGTGTCCCCCTGCATCGTCTGGCCGACCCGGTTCATGCTGTCGTCCACGGCCCGCGAGAGGTAGGGCACCGGGTAGCGCGCGTCGGCGGCCGCGAGCCAACCGCCGAGCAGTCCGACGAGCACAAGCCCTGGAAGGAGGTCCTGCAACGCGCCGCTGCGCTCTCGCGGCCCGCGCAGCCAGGGCCACAACCCGAAGACCGACGCCGCGACTGCGACCGCCACGGCTGCCGCCGCTCCGAGACGCACGGCCGCGACCGCGCCCAGGACCCACGTCGTGAATCCCCAGACGCGCAGGCCCGCCCGGTCTCGCTGCCAGGCGAGGGTCAGCAGGATCGGTAGCAGAGTGGGAAGCAGTGCCGGCAGTCCCTTCGTGAGCAGCGCGCACGCCAGTGCGAGGTGGCTCGCGAGGAAGCCCGCGCGGCGGTGCTCCGGACGCGCCAACGCCCACGCGAATGCCGCAAGGCACAGAGTGGTGCACAGCGTGAGCGCGGGGTCGACGCGCAGAGTGAAGGCATAGCCGGAAAACAGGAAGCAGGTTGCGAGCAGCACGGCAGCCATGCAACCCGCTCGCGCCGAGCCGAGTGCGGCGCCTAGTAGAACGGTCGCGCCCAGCGTGCCGAGGTTCAGCGCTGCGACCGAGAGCCGGAGCACGCCTTCCGACAATCCGAACACGCTTGCAGCAGTCCCCGCCCACCAGTAGAGGAAGGGGCCCTTGGTCGGTATCCAGTCGCCGTTGGGGTATGGCGCGACCCAATGGCCCTCGCGCACGACGTCGGCGACGACGTGCGCCTCGCGCGCTTCCCCCTCGGAGCTGAACGGGCGGAACAGCATCGGCCAGCGCACGGCGACGACGAGCACGAACAGCCCGCACGCGAGGGCCGCGAGCGACGCGGTCCCTCGGGACTCGGAATTCGCGCGAAGACTCGCTGCGGCAGTCTTATCGGTCGTCGTCGTCATCCTGGATCTGCTTCGGCGACTCGCGCTGGATCGCGCCGGCTTCGTCCATCAACAGCTCGACACCCTGGCCCTCTTGCTCGACGACGAGGATCTCGAAGTGCGGGGGCGCGTGCTCTTTGGAGAGGACCCGTTCGGCCCTCTTCACCGTCCAGCCGACATACCGTGAAGCGGCGAGACTCCGGGTGATCTTCGCAGGTAGCTCGCTCGCTTCGATCGCGTGCTCCTCCTCCACGAGCTGCCCATGCCCTGAGAAGCTCGCTTCCAGCTTCGTGCCTGCGAGATCGAGCCCGACCTCGTAGCAGCGTTCGCCCTCCTCGGTTTCGCGCTCGAACCGCGTAATCCGAGCGCCCGGATACGTCGTGCGCACGGCATCGCGCACCGCGTCCGGAAGGTCGACTTGCCGGATCCGCCCGGTCTCGTTCGCAACGGTCTCCCGCTGGCGCGCGCACGAGGCGGGAACGTTGCTGACGGCGATATCGACCCCGTCCCGAAACAGCTGCGTGCACGCAGCGACCCGCCTGAACGGCCAGATGCCCCAGCGCCACTCGAGACCCAGCCGGAACGCGTCGACGGTGACCCGGGTCCGGTGCTCGTGAATGAGGCGCACATTCTCACTCGAGAGCATGTCGCCGTGAAGCTGGATGCTGATCAGTCGCGGGTCACCGTACGAGAGCAGGGTCTCGAGCAGATGCAGGCCATCGGGGCCGGTGAGCACGGCCTCCAACGCCACGTATCGGTCGTACGAGCGCGCGCCGCGGTAGAGTCGCAACCCGTCGCCGACCTGGAGGTAGACCCACTCGTACGCCCCGTAGCGGCGGATGAGATCGATGGCCGGACGCACGGAAGCGGGCGACTTCAGTTCCGCGTCGATCACGACTCGCCCGTGCGACCACTGGAGCGCCGACTCGAAGCGCTCGGGGCCGTGGCCGAGACCCTTGAGGCGGCAGGTCTCGACCACGCGTGCGGGGGTTCGGGAGATCAGCCCATGGCAACGCGTCGCGTTGTCGAGACGCTCGTCGTGAAAGAGGAACGGCACACCGTCGCTCGAGACCTGGAGATCGGTCTCGATGATGTCCGCCCCTTCGGCTCGCGCCGTCTCGAAGCGGACCAGCGTGTTGGAGTCGGCGTGCCAGTAGCCTCCGCGATGCGCCGCGACGGAGAAGCCGCTGAGTCTTTCGCTCAGGAGCGGGTCGCCGGCCCGCGCCGCGGAGGCCAGCGCTCCGGCCGCGAGCAGGAGCGCCCGCGCCCAGCCGCGCGCGCTAGGCACTGGCCGCTCCACCGCCACGATCTCGGCGCAACGTGAGAAGGAGCGCGGCGGCCGTCGAGCTCACCGCAGGATCTGCCCGGAAGGAGCCGGCAGGCGCAACTCGAACCGCGCGCCGCCCAGCGGCGAGTCGCCCACACTCAGGGCCCCGCCCAGCAGGCGAGCGATCATGAGCGCGATCGGCAACCCCAAACCCGCACCGCCACCGGAGCGCGCCGAATCGAGCTGCACGAACCGTTCGAAGATCCGCTCGCGCTCTCCGGCCGGCACGCCCGGTCCGGAGTCATCGACCGACACCGACGCCTCTTGGGCTCCGGCCGAGAGCCCGACGGTGATCCGTCCTTCTGCCGGGGTGTGTCTCAACGCGTTGTCCAGGAGGTTCGCGATCGCGCGCTGCACGAGGGCGCGATCGGTCTCGATCTCTACCGCCGCCGGCAGGCAAACGAACTCGAGCTGAACGTGCCGTTCCGAGGAGGCCGGGGCGTAGAGCTCCACGAGATCGGTGACGAGCTTGGCGAGATCGACGCGTGCCCGGACAACGGGCAGGCGGTCTTCCTCTCCGCGCGCCAGCAGCAGCATGTCCTCGACCACGCGCTGCATCTCGTGCGTGGCATCGCGCACGGTGTCGAGCGTGAGCTCGGCGTCGAAGTGCGGCGGTAGGAGGCTGGCGTCGATCAGGTTCACCATGCGGTTCAGCGGCGTTCGCAGCTCGTGTGCAACGTCTGCACCGTACGAACGCAGCCTGCCGAACGCGCGCTCGAGCCGCTCGAATACACGGTTCAACGCCGCGCGCAGCCGATCAATCTCGTCGTCGGCACCGGACAACGGCAGGCGCGCGCTCAGGTTGTGCTCACCCACCTGCTCGAGCGCGCGCCGGATGCTTCGCAGCGGCGCGAGGGCGAGTCGCGTCAGGTACACCGAGAGTCCGAAGATCACGACCAGACCGACCACGAAGCTCTCGAGCATCTCCACCAGCTGCTCGCGGCGCTCGGCCACGAATGGCGCGAGCGGCGCGGCCCCCTCGAGCCGACCGCCGTCCTCGAGCGCGAGCCCCGCGTCCAAATGGCCGCTCGGTGAAGCGAGTGCCAGCTTCAGCGACGCAGTACCCACGGCGTATTCCCGTCCGCTGGGCCAATCTCCGTATGAAGTCGTCTCGCCAGACGGACTCACGAGGCGAAACGCGACGCCTCCCACTCGGCGATCGCGGCTGGCGGGATCGAGGTGCACGGTCAGGTCCTCGCGGGCTTCGCGGAGCTCCGCGCGAAGCATCTCGTTCCACACCTCGGCGGCTTCGTGCGTCGACACCAGGAAGAGAATGGCGAGGAGGGCGAGCACGAGCAGCGAGATGGAGGCGGCCAGCGCGAGCCCGATGCGCACTTCTACGCGGCGCAGGCGCGAAGGTACCTCAGTCATCGACCGTGTAGCCGACGCCGCGAACCGTGCGAATCAGATCGCCACAGCCCGCAGCCTCGAGCTTCCGGCGCAAGCGCGTGACGTGCACGTCGACGACGTTCGTCCCCGGATCGAAGCAGGTGTCCCACACGGTCGCGAGCAGCTCCCTGCGAGTCAGCACTTCACCTCTTCGCGAGGCCAGGCAGAACAGGAGGTCGAACTCCTTCTGCGTCAGGTCGAGCGCGAGCTCGGGACCAGACGCGCGACGGCGCAACGGGTCGATCTCGAGTTGTCTGACGCGCAGGAGATCCGTCCGCGTCGGGGGACGGCGCAGGAGGGCGGTGAGCCGAGCGGCCAGCTCGATGAACGCGAAGGGCTTGACCAAGTAGTCGTCGGCACCGCGGACAAGGCCCTCGACGCGGTCCTCGACACGGTCTCGCGCAGTGAGGATCAGTACCAGGACCTCGGGAGTGTGCACCCGCAGGTGCTCCAGAACGGTGTAACCCCCGCCTTCGCCTGGAACCATCAGGTCGAGGATTGCGGCGTCGATGCGGCGCCGTGCGCATGCGGCGAGCGCCGCGCTGGTGTCACTCGCCCACTCGACCTCGTATCCGCGCGCCGCGAGCCCAGCCGCGACTGCGGAGCCTGTCTCGCGGTCGTCCTCCAGGAAGAGAACGCGCGGCTTCCGCGGTCTCTTCACAGTCGTCGTCGGCAAACTCGTACCTCGCCAGCCCGACGCCACGCTCGTACCCGCGCTCGAGTGCATGGTCCCTGCGGAGTATCGCAGCAGGCTTGTGCGCGTCTGCGATTCTGAAAAAAACGTCATTTTCGCGGCTTTAAGCTTTCCCGCAGGCAGTTCACCGTCGGCTCGAGCGCTTCTCCGATCGACGCCTCAACGCGGTGGGAGCGTCGGCGCAGGGTGCGGAGCGCGTGCGATCACCCCGATTTCGTCCAAGCGCTGGGCGATCGCGTCGAGGTTCTCCCAGAGGAACTCTATGAGCGTCGTCTCATCGCCTCGGTCCGCGCTGAACCGCCGAGCTCCGCGAGCGCCTCATCCGATGAGACACCTTTCACCAGCAGCTCGTACGCCGCTACCACGCCTCCGCGGCGCCGACTCGTCGCGCAGACCGCACCCGTGGGTCAGGTCCACGATCAGATCGATCCGCAGGTTGCGCAGCGTACCCTCGATCAGGTTCGGCGGAATCTGCCCACTGCGATACAGCCAGCCGCGCTGACCTCCACGAGGTTCTTCGGGAAGATCCGCTCGCGCAGATTTGATCGGCGCCGAGCCCCAGGCCCAAGACGTCGACTTCGAGGCGAGTCAGCCCGACACACGAAGAACGATCCCATCAATATGGGACCGTCGATCGGAGTGATCGGCTCGTCCGACTTCTCGCTCACACCGGACTCACGCCGTCGGGCGCAAGACCAGCGTTCGTCGTAGGGTGGAGGCCTGAGCGAGCTCGCCTAGGCGACGCTGCTCCGGAACAGGCCATCGGGGCCAGACCATGAACCGGCATGCAGCGCTGGGGTTGGGGGGCCAGGCGAGCCCGCTCAGGTGGGGACCAAGAAGCCGAGCGGGCGGCCGGACGCTCTTCGGCAGCCAGCCTTCCCTCCGAGAGCAGGCACGCCGAGCTCTCTGCGTGGGTTCCAGAGCCGTCTCGTCCTCATCGAGCTCCTTCGACCTCCGCCGCCTTTGACTGCGAGAGCCGTGCCGTCTCCGACGACGGGCCGGCGAGGTGCGCGCTTGCGCGCGGCGAAGTCGAGTGCCGCGGATCGAGCGAATTTTCGCAGTCGCGTGAACCCGATTGGAGAAACCGCTCGCGCCGGAGGCGGCGGCGCGGGTCGCATCGCGACCTTGCGCAGGCATCGCCGTTGCACAGACGCCGTGCGCGGCATGATGAAGAAGATCGCAGTTCTCGGGAGTGGGATGGGGGGGCTCGCCTGCGCGCACTACATCGCGCGTGCGGGTGGGCGAGCGATCGTGCTCGAGCCCTCGGGAGCGCTCGGCCCGTCGGCTCCGCCGATCGTCCACGACGGCATGCGCATCGAGCGCTTCTGGGCGCCGCTCCAACAGACCGACACCGCACTGTGTGGCCTGCTCGCCCAGCTCGGCGGCCTCGGGCGCATCGCCTGGCGCCGTACGGTCTCGGGGATCGGCGTTGATGGGGCCTTCCACCCCGCCAGCTCGACGGCCGACCTGATGCGTTCGCTGCGACTCGCCGAGCTTTCGCGGCGCGAGCGGCTGCTCGCCCGCGCCGGCCTCGCGTACCTGACTCAGCTCAAGTGCCACCCCCACGACCTTCGGGATCTGTGTGCCGCCGATTGGCTGCCGCGCGTGCTCGGCCGCCGCGCCTACGAGTCCTACTGCCGTCCGTTCCTCGAGGCCCGCTTCGGCGAGTACGGCGAGAACGTTCCCGCCGACTGGGTCTTCCGGCGGATCAAGGCCTACGCGACGAGGCACGAGGTGGTCGGCTTCCTCCGCGGCGGCGGCGGCTGGCTCGGCGCGCGCCTGCGCCGCTCGATCGAGGCGCGCGGCGGCGAGGTGAGGCTGCACGCGGCGATCACGGCGGTCGAGACGCACCCGCGCGGGTGCAGGGTCGAGGTCGACGGCCGCGAGCTCGAGGTCGACGCCGTGGTGTGCGCGCTACCGCCCGCCCGGCTCGCGAAGCTGGCCCGGGGCCGCCTCGCGAGCGCTCTGCCGGACCTGGACGTGCCGTACCAGGGCGTCGTGTCGGTGCTGATCGTCCTGGCGCGCCGGCTCGGCCGCTACTACCAGACGACGTTCCTCGACCCCGACGCGCCGCTGCGCCGCACCACCGAGGCGACCCACGTCGTGCCCGCGGAGCTGGTGGATGGCCGCCACTTCCTCTACGTGCGCGATCCCTGTGGCCCGCACACCGAGCGCTTCAAGCAGCCGGACGGCGCCGTATGCCGCCGCGTGATCGGCGCTCTGCAGCAGTCCTTTCCCGGTTTCTCGGCGCGCGAGATCGAGGCCGTGCACGTCTCGCGCGACGAGGCGGCCGAGCCGGCACCCGTGCCGCGAAACCTGCGGCGGCGGCTCCCGAGCTCCATCGAGGGGCGCGTGTTCCTGTGCTCCCCCGCGGCGGGGCCTCCCCGCCGCGCGAATTGGGACGGCGACGTCATGTTCGCCCGCGACACGGCGGCGGCGATCGGGGTGCGCACGGCCCGGACCCGGTACGGATGGCATACTGCCTCCTAGGGAGGCGGTGGCGATGCATGACCTGGTGATCCGTGGCGGGATGGTCGTGGACGGGACCGGTGCGCCGGCGTTCGAGGGCGACGTAGCCCTGAAGGACGGCGCCATCGCCGAGGTCGGCCGCGTCGCGGAACGGGGCGCCGAGGAGATCGACGCGGGCGGCGCGCTCGTCACGCCGGGCTTCGTCGACGTCCACACACATTACGACGGCCAGGCCACCTGGGACTCGCGGCTGCAGCCGTCGTCCTGGCACGGCGTCACCACGGTCGTGATGGGGAACTGCGGGGTCGGCTTCGCGCCGTGTCGGCCCGACGACCACGAGCGCCTGATCAAGCTGATGGAGGGCGTCGAGGACATTCCCTTCCCGGTGCTGGCGGAGGGGCTGCCCTGGAACTGGGAGAGCTTCCCGGACTACCTCGACGCGCTCGGGGCCCGCCGCTTCGACATCGACCTCGGCACCCAGCTCCCGCACGCCGCGCTGCGCGTGTTCGTGATGGGCCAGCGCGGCGCCGACCGCGAGCCCGCCACGCCGGCCGACATCGCCGCCATGTCCGCGCTCGCGAAGGAGGCGGTCGAGGCGGGCGCGCTCGGCTTCTCGACCTCGCGCACGCTGAACCACCGCACCTCGGACGGCCAGCCCACGCCCACGCTCAGCGCCGGCGAGGACGAGCTCACCGGTATCGCGCTCGGGCTGAAGGCGGCGGACAAGGGCGTGCTGCAGTTCGTCTCGGACTTCGCGGACATGGACGCGGAGTTCGGCATGCTGCGGCGGATCGTCGAGAGATCCGGCCGGCCGCTGTCGTTTTCGCTCGCGCAGGCGAACCGCGACGGCTGGCGGCGCCAGCTCGCCGCGCTCGAGCGCGCGAACGCCGCGGGCCTGCCGATGAAGGCCCAGGTCTGCGCGCGCCCGATCGGCCTCTTGTTCGGCTTCGAGCTCACGCTGAACCCGTTCTCGCTGCACGCGACCTATCAGGAGATCGCGAAGCTGCCGCTCGCCGAGCGCGTCGCGCGGCTGCGCGACCCCGACTTTCGCGCGCGGCTCCTCGCCGAGCCGCCCCGCACGGGCGGCTTCGCGGCGAACCTCTCGGCGTGGACGCGACTCTTCCCGGTGCAGGCGACCCCCGACTACGAGCCCACGCCGGACCAGAGCGTCGCGGCCGAGGCCGCGCGCCGGAACGCGCCGCCCGCCGAGGTCGCGCTCGACCATCTGCTCACCAATGGCGGCCGCGGCATGCTCTACCTGCCGTTCCTCAACTACAGCGAGGGCACGCTCGACCCGGCCTGGGAGATGATGCTCCACGAGCACACGATCCCCGGGCTCTCGGACGGCGGCGCCCATGTGGGCACGATCTGCGACGGCTCCTTCCCGACCTCGAACCTCACGCACATGACGCGCGACCGCACGCGCGGGCCGAAGGTGGAGCTCGCCCACATGGTGCGGATGCAGACGCGCGACACCGCCGCGGCGCTCGGCCTCCACGACCGCGGCGTCATCCGCCGCGGCCTGCGCGCGGACCTCAACGTGATCGACTACGCCGGCCTGCGCCTGCACGCACCCCAGGTCGCCTACGACATGCCGGCGGGCGGGCGGCGCCTCGTGCAGCGCGCCGACGGCTACCTCGCCACCGTCGTCGCCGGCGAGATCACCTACCGCAACGGCCAGCCGACGGGCGCCCTGCCCGGCCGGCTGATCCGCGGCGCGCGCCCGGCGCCGCAGCCCGCGTAGCCGCGGGGGGACCTCCGGACCCCGTGATCACACTCCATGGCTTCGGGCGCGTTCCGCGGGTGGTCGCCGGCGTGACGCGCGACATGCGGGTGCAGTGGGCGCTCGAGGAAACGGGGCTCCCCTATCACGTCCACGGCCTGGATCAGCCGGCCGGCGAGCTCGAGGGTCCCGAGTACCGCAGGATCAGCTGCTTCCAGCAGGTCCCGGTGATCGACGACGACGGCTTCATCGTCGCCGAGACGGGGGCCGTGCTGCTCTACCTCGCCGAGAAGTCGGGCAAGCTGATCCCGCCCGACTTCGAGGGCCGGACGCGCGTCGTGCAGTGGTGCTTCGCCGCGCTCAACACCGTCGAGCCGCCCCTGCTGCAGATCGCGCTGATCGATCTCTCGGGTGGCGGCGAAGAGGGCGCGGAGAAGCAGCGCGCGAAGCTGGTCGACTGGGCTCGCCTCCGGTTCGAGCAGCTGGAGCGCCGGCTCGACGGCCGCGAGTGGATCGCCTGCGCCGACTTCACCGTCGCCGACCTCCTGCTGGCCACCGTCCTGCGCCAGGTGCGCAAGACCGGCTTGATCGAGGGCTACCCGCGGCTCATGGACTACTACGAGCGCGCGCTCGCGCGCCCCGCCTGGCAACGCACGCTCGAGCTCCACGCTGCGCGCCTGGGCGTTCCCGTCGAAGAAATTCGCTGAGCGGGCAACTCAGGCGGCGCGGATCAGGCGGCCTGGCAGCGCGCCCGTCGGCTGGTCGCCGCGCGCGACCAGTTCGCCCGAGACGAGCGTCGCCGCGTAGCCGCGCGCGCGCTGCAGGAAGCGCGCGCCCCCCGCCGGCAGGTC
>Ga0066388_100003037_pt1 | contig 10656 bp, 11 predicted proteins | sample PanSoiMetaGPlot6_FD_64539 | JGI IMG/M metagenome (GOLD analysis project Ga0066388, IMG submission 64539) | Tropical forest soil microbial communities from Panama analyzed to predict greenhouse gas emissions - Panama Soil - Plot 6 (Hybrid Assembly) | ecosystem: Environmental > Terrestrial >... | reverse complement strand
CAAGGTGATTCTCCGCATCAGAACCTGATCGCGGCGGATTCAGCCTCACTGCGAAATGCGGCAAGGACGTCGTGCAAAAATTGCCATCCATTGCCGGAGCCCGAACTTGGTAGACGATCAAAACTTAACCTCTACACCGCAGGCACGGGTTCTCTCTGGAAGTTTTATTCTGCTGGCCGGTTCCGGACTGGCGACGGCACTAAACTTTCTCTATAACGTTGTGGTAGCGCGATTTCTTGGTCCAACGGGGTTTGGCCATACCACCGCTGCCTACACCCTGCTTATCCTCATTTCGGCAATTACTCTATCCTTCCAAACCGTCTCCGCCAAGGTGGTTGCGCAACAGAGGTCTCTCGAGGCCAAAAGCCGGGTCTACAAAGGGTTCCATAGGGAAACCTGGATGTGCGGGCTCTTAATCGCACTACTCCTGATCATGTTCCGGGAAGTCATCGCGACATACTTAAATCTTCCGAGCCCCAACTTGATTTCGTGGGTCGCGTGCGGAGCGGCGTTTTACGTTCCGCTCGGCGGAAGACGAGGATACATCCAGGGTGCATGCGGCTTTCGTCTTCTGGCTTCCAACCTGGCACTCGAAGGGCTCATGCGACTTGGCGGGTCTTTACTGGGGCTGCTCCTGGGGTTCGGCGTCGAAGGAGTGGTTGCCGCTAACGCTTTGGCAATTGTTATTACCTATTTTTTTGCGGTTCCGAAACTTGCTACTAGTTCCCTTCTCAATGAGCAAGTTCCGGTAGGATTCCGCGAAGGACTTCAGGCGATCGTGTTCTTTGTCGGCCAGGTCGCAATCAACAACTCCGACATTCTCGCTGTGAAACACCTTTTCCTTCCTGCGACGGCGGGTTTGTACGCCGCTGTCGCCCTAGTCGGCCGGGTTGTCTACGCACTATCGTGGGCAGTCGTTTCCACAATGTTCCCCATCGCTGCCGGAGCGCGCAGTGAACAAAGGCAGGACCGCGGGGTCCTGAGAACGTCGCTTCTTTTGGTTTTCGCGATATCCGGCGCGCTTTCACTCGGACTTTTTCTCGCTCCCGCCAGCATTTGGACCCGGCTTCTGGGTGCGCGGTTTCTATTAAGCGGACAGGAATCGCTGCCGTCTTTGTTGGCTCTATATGCGGCGTCAACAGGCGTTTACTCGCTCAGCGTCGTCATGATCGTCTACGAAATGTCCCGCAAAATTGCCAACACTGGCTGGGTGCAATTGGCTTTCAGCGGTGTACTGGTGGCCGGCATATACACTTTCCACTCCTCCCTCGTGCAAGTAATCGAGGTGCAACTGGTGTTGATGGTCCTGCTGATGGTCGTGGTTGCGCTTCCTTTCCTGGTCAACACACTTGTCGGGTACGGCGAAACATACCGGACGCTGCAACCTGGCGAAATCAGCGTGATTCGTCGTGTCCTCGAGGACGAGGTCATCTCCGAGTTTCTTAAGAATGATTTTCGTCATCCCGAATACGAGCCCTACCGCCAGACCGTGCACCAGCTGGTGACAACTCCGAATCTGTACGACGCCAACGAAAATGTGTTGCGGCGCGCACTGTTCCAGATTCGTCAAGGCGCGTTGTGGCGAGAACTTCCAAAGGAAACTCAATGGTTTCAAGTCGAGGTCAAGCCCACGGATCTGCAGCGGATCCGGGTTTTTCCCCGCGCCCAATGGCGCAAACTGGCAAAGCAGGATTTTGCGATCACCGAGGTTGCTCGTGCGATTGCGGACGAGTGCTCCCACCACGTCGCCGGAGATGCATTCCTTTCCAAGATAAATGCGCTGCGGAATGGGCTGCGATCCTATACGGGCGGTAGTGCAGTTCTTCTGATAGGGGCGGATGAGCATGGACCCTTCACGGTTCTGGATGGGAACCATCGCGTGGTCGCTGCCATGCTGGAGTCTACCGAAGCCGCGACCGGGTTTAGATTCTTTTGCGGGCTTTCTCCAAGAATGATTGAGTGCTGCTGGTATGAGACCAATCTCGCCACCTTGTTACGCTACGGAGTAAACATGGTGAAGTTCCTGGCCCACGATGCCGAAGCAGAATTTCTTTTTCTGCTGGAACGATTCTGGTCGAATCATCGCCCAAGCGAAGACGCGTACAGCATGCCTGCAAATCAGACTGCAATCAGAGAACAAATCGGCGAGACGAGAAACCAATATTGATGGCGAACAACTTCGGGACTGGCACTCGCTTCGTCGCCGTTTACGAACCAGCCTCTGAACCTACTGTGGCTCTTTTCGTTCTGGCGCGTGCTCGCGTCGATCCTGACTCGACCCGGTTTCTTCCCGCTTCCTTAGCTCGGTACAGTGCTTTGTCGGCCGAGCGGATGACCTGGTCAATTTCCCGGTCACGGGTGCTCGGTTCAGCCACGCCAATGCTGACTGTCACCGATACCTTGCGACCCAACGACGTGCGAGGCTGACGAATTACCGCTCTGGCAAGATTCAGATGGCCCGACTTTCGTCGATCGCCGCCGCGCGGCTTTCTCCGCCGATCCGTCCGGCTCCGTAGGTGAAAACTTGAATTCTCGATGGATTCTCGCAACAACTCCAGGTCATCCAGCACTTCGTCGGCGGACTTGTCGGGGAAGAGAATCGCGAATTCTTCACCGCCACAACGAAAGGCCTTTCCACCCCCGGTGACTTGCGCAAGGCGCGAGGCCACCATGCGCAGCACATTGTCTCCCGTCTCGTGTCCATACTTGTCATTGAACTGCTTGAAATGGTCGACATCCACAACGGCCACTGCATAACGTTCCGGTAGCCCAAGGATTGCCTGGTTAAAAGCACGTCGTCCGGGCAAGCCTGTGAGTTCGTCGTGGTAGGCCATCAGGTAAGAAGTCTCGACGACTGCAACCGCCAGAATCACACCCGAGGTCGCCAGGTAGGCGATGGCCTTTTGATTGGCCATCCCCGATTGGAATGCCAGGAACACGGCCACAAGCGACCAGAAGAAACCGCTTTCTACGGGCTTGTGCTGCAAATAGAAGCGGACTAGAAAGGTCGCCAGGCAGGCGGCGAACGCAAGCAACGAGAGTTGCGGAATCCTGGTCCAGGAAAACCAGTGCGGGTTCAGCAGTGACACGTGCAGAAAATTGGCCGCCGCCACATGGTCAGGCCGAAAAAGCAAGCCAACGAAGACACACTGAAAAAAAAGAACAAGCAGGCGAGAAGCGATGGCTGAAGGCACAAACCCGCGTTCCCGAAACAAGCAAAGTCCTACAAAATTCAGCGGCAACAAGAAAGAAGCAACGTCGACGGCAGACTGGGCAGTCGCTCCAGCCACCAGGGTTGGTAGCGCTCTTTGGGCGAGGTGTGCCAGCAAAATGATGCTGAGCGCGAAGAAGATTCTGGTGGAGTGAAAGCGCCACGCTAACAGCAGGCCCGCGACAAAACCGCCTGCGTAGCAAAACTTTGCGACAGGCATCGATATGTGTGGAAAGTCAAAAGAGAGCGCTGCCGCCACTGCAAACAGAACAATGCCTCCAGGCAATAGAAAAGCCCTGAGCGTGTCGTCACGCCAGCGATCCAAAAATGCGGTTTGTTTCCGTTGCTTGCGAGGCATCGATGTTCAGAATTATGGGCTTGAGGTTGACTTTGCTTAGTTACCCTGCGGGTTCTGATTCGGCAAGGCACTGATTCTAATCAGCGGCAGGGGTCACGACGGCCCCCGCTTTTGTTGCCATTCTAGGGTTCCTTTTTAATCGTGCACAGTCCCTCGCCCGCTTACGAAAGGACATAGCCACTTCTCGTTTCGACTCTCAGTTCGGTTCTGGCAAATTGAGCCTTCCGTGTGTGCCCGCTTCCATTGCTTCCTCGTAAAGTCCTCATTAAAACTAATTCTGTGCTGGTTAGAGCCAACTCATGCGAATCCTGATAATCGAAGAAGACTTTCCTCTGGCGAATTTCATCAACAACTCGAGGCAGAAAACTATGACGTCGAGGTTTGCCGGGATGGCGCGGCGGCATCTGCAACCATGCGGTGCGGCGAGTACAAGGTCATCGTTCCTCGACCTCGACCTCGTGACACGGGGCAGTGATTCTTGGTCGGGTCTGGAACCTCAGCAATGATCGCATCACGAATGTCATCGATGTCTACGTCAACTACTTGCGGCAAAAGTTTGATTGTGGGTCAGAAGAACCTCTGATCCATACCGTGCGCGGTATCGGATATGAGGTCAGCTGCAGTCCCCGGGAGTCTGCATCGCAGAGAGCGAGGCAAGAATAACCATGGCTGCTTTGTCCAATGTCATTTTGCCCGAGGGAGGGATCCTGGTCGCCAGTCCTAACAGCTCTCTCCGCGGGAGACTCTTCCAGAACTTCGAATGCACCGCGCGCCCCGCCGAACAGGCGACGGGCGGAGGCGACGCTCTTTGCAAGCTGGAATCTGGGGTCTGGCAAGTGCTGGTCCTCGATCGCAGGCTGCCGGATCCCGTGCTTGATAAAGCGGTCGCATTGATGCCGGCTTTGCAGGAGCTTTTGAGACAGGATCCTGGTGAAAGTGCAACTCTTTACTGACACGGTGTCAAGACTTTCGCAAATAGGATCGCAGACGTGAAGGCCTTCCGCTTTCCTCTGCAGGTACTGCCTTCGACTTCAAAAAAGCGTCGAACGACAGCAGGAACTGCTGCTCCAGATTGCCAATGCGCGGATCGATCATGCAAAGCAACAGATTGAGCAGGCAATATACGGACTCCAGGCTTACTCAGGCCGCGAGGCGAATGGTTTGGAGATAGGGATGAGCGCGGCTGAAATACAGTTTGCCGACCGTTGCCGCACGGTGTTGGCAGACTACAAGAAGACTCTGGACGATGAACCCTTCTACCTTGAGGAGATTCAGGCAGAGCGACGCTCTGCCTTGGCAGAAGCTCGCCGCAAGCGGCAAGCGACGGATAGCTTACGGGAGCGCCAGCTCCGGGACTTCCGCGAGGAAGTGCGGCGCGAGGAGCAGAGACAGTTAGACGAGATGTTCGTGATCCGCCGGGGTCTGTCGCGTGCCCGCTAACCCTTTCTTACTTCCACCTTTCATTAGCTACGCACGAAACCGTCCCTGTACAATCGTCGACCGTGTCTGTGCAGGTCAATTCGTTTGCCAAGATTAATCTCGGTTTGTGCATCGGAGCACTCCGTCCCGACGGCTTTCACGAGCTTCGCACCGTTTACCAGACCATCGCACTCCATGACACGCTGCGGATTAGCGTGGTCCGTGGTATGGGGATCGAGATTCGATGCCCTGACTCGCGAGTGCCGAGAGATGAGACCAATACCTGTTACCGAATCGCACAGCGCGCCATGGATGCGGCTCGAGCGAAAGGCAAGGTTATTGTCGAAATCGAGAAACGATTGCCGGTGCAAGGGGGACTCGGGGGAGCCTCTTCGAATGCGGTTGCGACCCTACTAGGTCTGGAACGCGTTATTCGAAAGCCCTTGTCCGGACCTGAGAGATTGAGAATCGCGGCAGAAGTGGGCTCCGATCTTCCTTTATTTCTGGTCGGCGGCCCAGTTCTTGGTACTGGACGAGGAGAGGAAGTCTACCCTTTGCCCGATTTGCCTCCGACTCATTGCGTGGTCGTTGCTCCTGAGATCGGCGTCTCCACTCCGCAGACTTTTGCGGAATGGGATCAGATTGAGCGGTCGGGGGGGAACGCTAAATTGACGCTCCCGAGCGCGTCCGATAGAATAAGTGTGTTCGGCCGCACAGTTTCTTCGTGGCTGAGTGGTGCTTCCAGTAGAACTGGAGTTCCAGGATCCGGTGTCCCTGCGCATGGCAGGGGCCGGGCCGAGACCCCGCTTCTCGACCTTGTCCGTACCGGGATCGAAAACGACTTCGAAAAGGTCGTCTTTCCCAAGTATCCCGAGTTGCGTCAGGTCAAGCGTGTGCTCGAACGCCAAGGGGCATTTTATGCCTCCTTGTCCGGTTCCGGCTCTACAGTCTACGGCTTGTTTGGCTCAGGAAGCGCGGCGCAGAGGGCAGCGCGTGCGCTGCGGAAGCGCAAGCTTTCAGCACACGCTACAACCACTCTGCCAAGGCAGCAGTACTGGAAAATGATTTTCGGTTGACGAGTCTCGATTGACCAGTTTCAATTACCTGGGACAATTTTCAACCGGCAATCGAAAATCCTCAAGTCCACTGGGCCGTCGACTAATGGTAGGTCAAGTGCCTTTGGAGCACTTTGTCTAGGTTCGAATCCTAGCGGCCCAGCCAGAATCCAGCTGTCGGTTTGAAGTTGCGCGGAAAAAGCGCGCGGCGGAAAAACTGATGCTGAACCCTGACCGCTGAGAGCTACTATGGCGACTCTTGTCACAGCAACGGAGAAGAAGGCGCAGGTGAGCACGGACGAAAAGCCCGAGCGCAAACCGCAGCGAAGCCGCGTAGATGACAAGTTCAAGATCTTCTGCGGCACGGCTAACGAACCGCTGGCGGATGAAGTTTGTGCTTTTCTGGGGATGACGCGGGGTCAGGCGCTCGTGACCCGTTTCAAGGATGGCGAGGCCTACGTGCAAATCCAGGAGAATGTCCGTGGTGCTGATGTTTTCGTACTGCAGCCCACGTGTCATCCCGTCGACGGCCATCTCATGGAACTCTTGCTGATGATTGATGCCCTGAAGCGGGCGTCAGCAAGGCGCATTACGGCGGTAGTTCCCTACTACGGCTATGGACGGCAGGATCGCAAAGACAAACCGAGGGCTCCGATTTCAGCCAAGCTTGTCGCGGACTTGCTTACCACCGCGGGAGCGCACCGCGCGCTGTTGATTGATCCCCACGCTCCGCAAATTCAGGGATTTTTCAATATTCCGGTGGACCACCTTTTCGCATCACCGGTTTTGGTGGATCACTTCAAGCGGCTGAATCTTCCGCACCTCACCGTGGTTTCACCTGACGCCGGTGGTGTGGAGCGGGCGCGTTTCTTCGCCAAGAAAATGGATTCGGCATTGGCCATCGTGGACAAGCGGCGTGTCGACATGAACGTGGCGGAAGTAATGCACGTGATCGGAGATGTGAATGGCCGCACATGCCTGGTCATCGATGACCTGATTGATACGGCCGGTACATTGGTAAAAACTGCCGCGGCGTTAATGGAAAACGGCGCGCTTGCAGTGTATGCCTGCGCGTCCCACCCCGTGCTTTCGGGCCCGGCGGTCGAGAACATTTCAAAATCCTGCATTACGGAAGTAGTCGTCACCAACACCATTCCCTTGACGCAGGAAGCCAGAAACGAACCCAAAATCAGGGTTCTTACTATCGCTGGTTTGATCGGACGTGCGATCCAGTCGATTCATGAAGAAACGTCCGTCAGCAAACTGTTCATGTAGATAGGATTGAGACCATGTCAACTACAACGGAGAGCCCTATTTTAGAGGCACACCCCCGCCAGCCGGGAACTAAGAACGACGCGCGCCGTGTGCGCAAAAGCGGCAAGGTCCCAGCTGTGCTTTATGGCGCCGGAAACGAGTCGGTTCCTCTGAGCGTAGATCCGCGCCAGGTAGCGCGCATTCTGCACTCGGAATCCGGTCACAACACAATTTTCGATCTCGCTCTCGACGGCACCGAGCGCACAAAAGCGATGATTGTTGATTGGCAGTATGAGCCGATCAAGGGCGCGTTGCTCCATATCGATCTCAAACGCATCGCCATGGATAAGCGCCTCACGGTCATGGTTCCCATCGAACTGAAAGGTGAAGCGGCCGGCGTCAAGCAGCAAGGCGGAATTCTTGAGCAGATATTGCGCGAGGTCGAAGTCGAATGTCTGCCCGGCGACATCCCCAGCCACATCGAGGCCGATGTCACGGAGCTGGTTTTCGGCAAGGTGTTACGCGTCTCCGAATTACCCCATAGCGGAAAGGTGAAATTCCTGACCGATGCTAATCAGCCTGTGGCGCACGTGATCTCGGTGAAGGAAGAAGTCGCTCCGACTCCTGAGGCGGTTGCAGCCGAAGCAGCTGCGGCGCCGGCGGAACCTGAGGTTATCAAGAAGGGCAAGCAGGAGGTTGAGGAGGGCGCCGAAGAACCAGCCGCTGACAAGGCGGAGAAGCCAGAGAAGAAAGAAAAGAAGTGAGGGAGTCGGGCGGGTAACCAAACTCGCCGTCATGTGGACTGAGGAGAAGGTACTGCGGCTTGAAACTGATCGTAGGCCTGGGCAATCCGGGAATCAAGTACCAGTTCACGCCGCATAACCTGGGTTTCCTGGCAATCGACCGCATTGCGAATGAATGCGGCGTAGACGTGAAAAATAGACACTGCCGGGCGCTGACTGCGAGGGCCACGATTGAGGACAGGCAGGTGGTTCTGGCGAAGCCAGAGACCTACATGAACCTCAGCGGGCTGTCGGTGCGGGAACTGTTGGGTGAGTACGGGCTGCAGCCAGATTCAGGTCTGATCGTCATTTATGACGAACTGGATTTGCCACTTGGCACGATTCGCATTCGCCAACGTGGCAGCTCGGCAGGACACAACGGAATGGAGTCGATCATCGGCGCCTTGAATACGCAGGAGTTCTTGCGTGTCCGGCTCGGCATCTCTCCTGAGACAAAGATTCTGAAACCGTTTCGTAAGCGGCAACTCGCGGTCGTGGATGAAGTGCTGGACACGACCTTCGAAGCAGTAAAGGTGATATTGACCGATGGGCCTGGCAAGGCTATGAGTCGTTTCAACCACAAGCCGGAGTGACCGATGGCCGTCAGGGTCTTGGAGTTTGGAGAAACGAATGAATCGTACATATGAACTGATGTTTATCGTCCGCCCCGATATGGCGGAGGAAGATCTCGACAAACTGGTTTCGACGCTCGAATCGCAAGTAGCCGCTTCGCACGGAACCGTGAAGAGCGTTGAACGCATGGGAAAGCGTCGCCTGGCATATGCCGTTCGCCGGTTCCAGGACGGCATGTATGTACTACTGACCGTCGAAGGTGGCGGTGAACTGATTCACGAGCTGGAGCGCCGGCTCCGCGTTACTGAACCTGTTATCAAATTTCTGACGGTTCGGATTGACGAAGAGCAAAAACGCCTGGAAAAGATCAAGCAGATTCGGGAATCACGGCGAAAGGCATCATCCGCGCCTTCGGCGGCTGCGCCTGAACCCGGTGCGGATGCCGCGCCTGCTACCGTCTGAGAATCATTGCGCAGTCGCTATCCGGTTTCCCTCAAGGGGATATGGAAGTGCTGCAGATTGTAAGGAGCATTATGGCTGACGAGACCAAAGCATCAACGCAAGAAGCACCAAGCAGCGAGACTCCTCGCGCGGAAACGCCTCGTGGAGAAGGGCGGCCGGAAGGACGTTTCGCTTCACGCGGACCCCGTCCCGGAGGGCCAGGCGCCGGCGGCCCTCGGGAGAGCCGGAAATACTTCCGCCGCAAGAAAGTATGCAAGTTCTGCGTGGAGAAGATTGAGGCGATCAACTACAAGGATGTTCGCCTTCTGGCGCAGTTCGTGGCGGAGAGCGGCAAAATTGTGCCGCGGCGTTTGACCGGAGTCTGTACTCCCCATCAACGCCGTCTATCGTCCGCGATCAAGCAGGCTCGCAACATAGCTCTTTTGCCTTACGCCGGCCGCCCGTAATCATGGGTTCGACGTCCCAGATAAAGTGCGGGATGGGAACAACAGGGGGATCTCTTCGGGTCCCTCTAAGGCTCGGCAAATAGGCGATTAAGAAACGGAGTCATACACAATGGAAGTCATTCTTAAAGAAGATGTTCCCAAGCTTGGCTCGCGCGGCGACGTGGTCAAAGTCGCGGAGGGATATGGTCGTAACTTCCTCCTGCCCAAAAAACTCGCTATCGAAGCCAGCAAGAACAACAAGGCTGTCATTGAGCAAATGAAGATGGCTGCTTTGCGTCGCTCGGCCAAGGAAAAGGAGGGTGCTGAGGCACTTGCCAAGCAATTTGAAGGCGTCTCGGTGACATTCCACCGGCGGTCGGGAGAGCACGACCAGCTTTTCGGGTCAGTTACACCGTCGGACATCGCCGAAGCGTTGGCGAAACAGGGGTTCAATATTGATCGCCGCAAGATCACTATCCACGAGCCATTGAAAACGCTTGGCGAATTCACAGTTCCCATCAGGCTGCACAAGGATGTGACCACCCACCTGAAGGTTCTGGTGGAGAAAGAAGCCACCGATTAATTGTCTGTGGCTTTACCAGGTGGCCGATATTCGGAGAGGAGGACGGGTGGTAAAGTCATCCTCTTTTGTTTTCTGAGGGTTGCTTCGTCCGAGGATCAGCCGTCGCCGTTTGCACCTCTCAGTATGCAGTTCCGGAATGGAACCCGCGCTGACCTCTCTAAGTCGAAGCTCAACAATCACTTACTGTCAGCAAAATCGCTGGCAAACCCCTATAATTCTGCTCACGGTTCCGGGTTTATTACGTCCAAACCAATGCAAACCGGCACGAAAAGCTTTGGCACCAGGTTTGCCGAGGACAGGTTCAATAGAGACCATGCCGGCGGATGCTTGGGCATTACCGATTGGCGAGTGTGCGACAGCGGGCGCGATTAGCGACCGACCGGCTGGAGGCAGCGGACCCCAGGACCCCACCAAACGGGGCTACATGACTGGGCAAACAGCAGGCCGCATTGACGACACGATGCTGGTTCGCGAGGCGCAGCGCGGAAATCGCGCCGCGTTCGAGGAACTTGTTCGTCATTACGATCAGGCTGT
>Ga0066388_100003036_pt1 | contig 10656 bp, 11 predicted proteins | sample PanSoiMetaGPlot6_FD_64539 | JGI IMG/M metagenome (GOLD analysis project Ga0066388, IMG submission 64539) | Tropical forest soil microbial communities from Panama analyzed to predict greenhouse gas emissions - Panama Soil - Plot 6 (Hybrid Assembly) | ecosystem: Environmental > Terrestrial >... | reverse complement strand
GCGAACGTCTGGTACGTGCCCTGCAGGATCCCCTGCGTGCCGATGTAGATCCAGCTGCCGGCGGTCATCTGGCCGAACATCGTCAGGCCGAGCGCCTCGAGCCGCCGAAACTCGTCCCAGGTCGCCCACCGCGGAACGAGGAGCGAGTTCGCGATCAGGACGCGCGGCGCACCTGGATGCGTGCGGAAGACGCCGACCGGCTTTCCGCTCTGGACGAGCAGCGTCTCGTCCTCCCGAAGCTGGAGCAGCGAGCGGACGAGCGCTCGCAACGCTTCGTGATTTCGCGCAGCCTTGCCGGATCCGCCGTAGACCACGAGGTCCTCCGGCCGCTCGGCGACCTCGGGGTCGAGGTTATTCAGCAGCATCCGCAGCGGCGCCTCGGTCTGCCAGGAACGCGCGTTGAGCGAGCGTCCTCGAGGCGCCGAGATGCGGCGGAGGTCGCCGCAGAGCTCGTCGACGCGCGCATCGAGGTCGGTGACAGCCGTCACGAGTCGCCGCTCCCGGTGCCCCGCGCCGCCGCGCGCCTGGCGTTGAGCCGCTCCGCCTCGATGCGCCGGTGGAAGCGCCACCAGCTCCACACGGTTGCCACGAGGAAGAACCCGGCGCCGAAGGCGAGCGCGCGCAGCATCTCGCCGCCGGTCGCCCAGGCGACGATGACGACGACGGCGGCGAGCACAGCGTAGAAGACCGCGCTGTCCCGGTAGGGGTGTTTGGGGAGCGCCTCGCGAGAGCGCGCGAGGCGGCGCGTCGGTTGCCGATCGGGCGCCTCGGTCAGGCGAGCTCCCCGACCTCGGCCTCGACCGCGTCGACGAGCGACTCATTTCGCACGGCCGAGGCGACCGCCTCGATATCGCGTGACAGCGGCCTGTCGTCCTGCAGGCGAGGCGAGAGCGAGCGCACGAACTCGCGCGCGGCGCGTCCGCCTACGCCGGGCTCGAGGGGCGCGAGAAACTCGACCCCCTGGGCGCCGGCGAGCAGCTCGATCGCGAGCACACGCTCGGCGTTGTCGAGCACCTGCAAGGCCTTCAGCCCGCCGGCGTTGCCCATCGACACGTGGTCCTCCTGACCCGCGCTCGTCGGGATCGAGTCGACGCTGGCCGGGTGCGATAGCACCTTGTTTTCGCTGACGAGCGACGCGGCCACGTACTGCGGAATCATGAACCCCGAGTTCAGCCCGCCGTTGGCGGTCAGGAAGGCGGGGAGGCCCTCCGACAGTGACGGGTTGACAAGCCGCTCGAGGCGCCGCTCCGCGATGTTCGCGAGCTCGGACACCGCCATCGCGAGCGCGTCGAGCGCGAACGCGAGCGATTGCCCGTGGAAGTTGCCGTTCGAGACGAGCAGCTCGTCGACGACGAGCACGAGCGGGTTGTCGGTGGCGGCGTTCAGCTCGACGCCGACGGTCGCCTCCACGTAGGCGAGCAGGTCTCGCGAGGCGCCGTGCACCTGGGGCGCGCAGCGCAGCGAGTACGCGTCCTGGACGCGGTCGCACCAACGGTGCGCCTCGATGATCGCCGACCCCTCGAGCAGGCGGAGGATGTTCGCCGCCGACGCCTGCTGGCCCGGGAGCGGGCGGAGGGCGTGGATCTGCGGCAGGAAGCTCATGCGCGAGCCCTGCAGCGCCTCGACCGACACCGCGCACGCGATGTCCGCCGCCTTGGCGAGCCGCATCGCGCGCACGACGCCGAGCGCGCCGGCCGCGGCCATGAACTGCGTGCCGTTGACGAGTGAGAGCCCCTCCTTCGCCTCGAGCCGGATCGGTTCGAGGCCGACGGCCGCGAGCGCGTCCGCGCCCGGGAGCAGTTCGCCGTCGACGAACGCCTCGCCCTCGCCGACGAGGGGAAGCGCGAGATGCGCGAGCGGCGCGAGGTCGCCGGACGCGCCGACGGACCCGCGCGATGGCACGAACGGCACGACGCCGCCATCGAGGCAGGCGAGCAGCAGCTCGACCGTCTCGGCGCGCGCGCCGGAGTGCCCCTTCGCGAGCGCGTTCGCGCGCAGCAGCATCGCAGCGCGCACGATCTCGTCGGGGTACGGCTCCCCCACCCCGCACGCGTGACTCCGCAGGAGCCGCAGCTGGAGCTCCTCGGCGAGCTCCGCCGGGATCCGCTGCGACACGAACCGTCCGAAGCCCGTGTTGATTCCGTACGTGTGCTCGTCGAGACCGTGCGCGGCTCGCTCGACCAGCCGCCGCGCCGCATCGATCTTGCCGCGCGCGTCGGCCGACAGCTCGGCCGGAGCCCGGTGAACGGCAACGTCCCAGACGTCGGCGAGCGTGAGGTCGTCGCCGGTGAGCCGAACGGCCGTCCGCTGCGCCATCGCGCGCCAGTGTAGCCCTGGCCTATTGGGTAGAACCACGAGGTGGCCGAGCCCGCGACAGCCGCTCTGGCGGGTCTTCGAACCGAGGACGCGAAGGCCGAGACACCCGAACGGCCGCTCGCCCTCCTGGGTCGGCGCGACTTCCGTCACGTCTACGGGGCCATCGCCGTCAGCGAGCTCGGCGACGCGTTCCAGTACATCGCCCTGATGTGGTTCGCGCTCGAAGCGGGAGGCCCGCTCGGCGTGCTCGCGGTCCGCCTCGCGGACAGCGTCCCGGCGCTCATGTTCGGCCTCCATGGCGGCGTCGCGGCCGACCGGTGGGACCGGAAGCGGACGATGATCGCCGCCGACCTGATCCGCGCCGCCGTGCTGATCCCCGTCGCGGCGGCGGGTCTCGCCGGCCACCTGCCGCTCGCCGCGCTCGTCGCCGCCGCGTTCGTCCTGACGGCCGCGACGAGCTACTTCGATCCGGCCTACGGCGCGCTCGTGCCGGCGATCGTCGAGCGGCGCAACGTGCAGCCCGCGAACGGCCTCGTCCGCGCGACCGCCGAGGCGGTTCACGTCGGCGGCTGGGGGCTTGCGGCGGGGCTGCTTCTCCTCATGCCGCTGAGCGTCTTCTTCGCCGTCAACGCCGTCTCGTTCGTCGTCTCGGCGCTGCTTCTCACCGGAATCCGCTCGCCGGGCGCGCGCCCGGTGCACGGCGAGGCGCCGAGGATCCGCGACGGGCTGGCCGCGCTTCGGCCCCTGCCCGCGCTCGCGACCGCCGTGGCAGTCCTCGGCGTCGCGGTCACGATCTCCTCGGGGACGTGGATCGTGGGCGTCCCGCAGCTGGTGCGTTCGAACCTCGGCGGCGGGGCGAGCGCGTTCTCGCTGCTCGTCGTGGCCTACTCGGCCGGCGCGATCGCTTCCGGGGCAGTTCTCGCTCGGCGGCCGATCCGTCAGAAGGCGATCGCGAGCCTGCTCGCGTGGACGCTGTACGCGCCCGCCTACGCGCTGTTCGCTGTCGCCGGCTCGCTGTGGCCCGCGCTCGCGGGCGGCGCCGCCGCCGGCATGGGCCAGGGGGCAGCGCTCGTCCTGGTCAACTCGGCAGCGCAGGAGTCGGTGGCGGACGGCCTCCTCGGGCGTGTCAGCGGGCTGATTGCGCTCGTCCACCGTGGCGCGCATGCGACCGGGCTCCTGCTCGTCGCACCGTTCTTCGCCATCCTCGACCCGCAGGTCGTGTTCGCCGCAGCCGCCGTCGCCATCCCGGCCGCGGGCCTTGCAGGCGCTTCGATCGCGCTCGGCAGGACGCGCGGACGAGCGCTAGCCTGAGCCGGGTGCGGACGCCGGTCGCCGTCGCCCTCGCCGCCGCCTCCTTGCTCGCTGCCGCGCCGGCCTCGGCGGTCAGCAACTTCGTCGTCACCGGACGCGGCTACGGGCATGGCGTCGGCATGAGCCAGTACGGCGCCCAAGGCTTTGCCCTGCACGGCTGGGGCTACCGCCGCATCCTGGCGCACTACTACCCCGGGACGCACCTCGACCGGGTCCCCGACCTGCTCGTGCGCGTTTTGATCGCGAGCCGGCGGCCTCGCGCCGTCGTCTCCTCGAAGCAGCCGTTCCGCCTCGGCGACGCGGCCGGGCGGAGATGGAAGCTCCCGGCCCGACGGCTGGTGCTGACGCCGGCCGCCAGGGTCCGGCTTCACGACAAGCGCATCCACTTGCGCCTGCCGGTGGTCATCCAGCCGGGCGCCGCCGCGCTCGGCCTGGACGGCAGCGGCTATCGCGGCTCGTTGAACGTCGTCAGGGACGGAAGCGGCCTCGCCTTCGTCAACGTCGTTTCGCTCGACCTGTATGCCCGCGGCGTCGTTCCGTCCGAGATGCCGTACCGCTGGGCACGGGCCGCGCTCGAGGCGCAGGCCGTCGCTGCGCGGTCGTACGCCGTCTCGCTCGCCGGCTCGAGGACCGCGTACGACGTCCGTGCCGACACGAGGGATCAGGTGTACGGCGGGATCCGCGCGGAGACGCCTCGCACGAACCGCGCGGTCTCCCGGACCGCGCGAGAGGTCCTGCGGTTCGGCGGTGCCGTCGCACGCACCTACTACTCATCGACATCGGGCGGCCGGACGCAGGGCATTCCGGGCGTCCCGTACCTGCGTTCCGTCGCCGACCCGTACGACACGATCTCACCGCATCACCGCTGGGGGCCGCTGCGCTACTCGGGCACCCGGCTCGGCCGGCTCCTGCACGTACCGGCGCCGACGGCCGTGCACGTGGCGAGGAACGGGTTCGGGCGCGCCACATCCGTCTACATGCGCTGGCACGGCGGCGGTGGCAAGCTCGACGCGTCCGCGTTCCAGAAGCGGCTCGGCCTTTTCTCCACGTGGTTCTGGGTCGGCAAGGCCGGAAAGGTCGGGGCTAGCCATCGAGCAGCCGCAGCTCGAGCACGTGCGACGCGTCGAAGCCGTCGATCCGAAGCAGCGCGCCCGCGGCAGCGACGGCGGCACCGGCCGGCATGAGGCCGACCAGCTCGCTGCCCGCTAGCTGGGCGCCACGGGCGCGCGCTTCGGCTTCGACGCGCCCGACGATCTCGTGCAGCGCGGCCGCCTCGTAGTCCTCCACGTTCATGCTCACCTGGACGAGCCCCGCTTCCGGAAGCTCGATGCCGAGCGCCCGCACTCCCGGGAACCCGCCGCCTGCCTCGCGGACGATCGCGGCGACCGTGCGCGCCACCTCGACGCTCACCCCGCGGAGGTTCACGTTGAAGGCGATGAGCGGCCGGCGCGCGCCGACGATGACGGCGCCCGCGCGCGGGTGCAGACGAGCAGGCCCGAAGTCCGGGACGAGCTCGCCGGCGTCGATGCGCCCTTGGAGCTCCGCCGGGCCGCCGCGGCGAAAGAACGCGGGCCCGCGGCCAGGGGCGAGCTCGCCGTACAGAAAGACCGAGAGCTCGAGCTCGCCGCCGATGCGCTCGGCAAGCGCGAGCGCCGCCGACCGCGCGCGCTCCATGTCGGCCGGTCGGACGGGGACGATCGGGACGACGTCCGCGGACCCGATGCGAGGATGGGCGCCGTCGTGCTCCCGCAGGTCGATCAGGTCGCGCGCGCGGCGGATCGCGGCGACCAGCGATGCCTGGAGCGCGTCCTCGTCGCCGACGAGGGTGAACACCGAGCGGTTGTGATCCACGTCGGCATGGACGTCCAGGAGCCTCGCCGGCGCCGACAGCTCGTGCGCAAGCTCTTCGACCACGCCGCGGTCCCGGCCTTCGGAAAAATTCGGAACCGACTCGAGAGGGAAGCGCGGAAAGGAGACGGATGGCAGCACCGGACATGCGCGAGTATTACGAGCGGCGGGCGCAGGAGTACGACGAGTGGTACGAGGGCACCGGCCTGCATGCGGCCCGCGACCGGCCGGGCTGGCACGAGGAGGTGCAGGAGCTCGAGCTGACGGTGGCGGCGCTTCCGCCCGCGCGGGTGCTCGACGTTGCCTGCGGCACCGGCTTCCTGACCCGGAACCTGCGCGGCGAGGTCGTCGGGCTCGACCAGAGCGCGAGCATGCTGGGGGTCGCCCGCGAGCGCACTCCGGCAGCGACCTTCGTCCAGGGCGACGCCCTCGAGCTCCCGGGGCCGGACGGCAGCTTCGACCGCGTCTTCACGGGCCACTTCTACGGACACCTCTCGGGCGACGAGCGCAGGCGCTTCCTCGCGGAGGCGGCCCGCGTCGCGTGCGAGCTCATCGTCGTCGACTCGGCACTCCGCGACGAGGTCGAGCCCGAGGAGTTGCAGGAGCGAGTGCTCAACGACGGCTCGCGCCACCGCGTCTATAAGCGCTACTTCACGGGCGAGGGACTGGCGTCCGAGCTCGGCGGCGGCGACGTGCTCATGGACGGTCGATGGTTCGTCGTCGTACGATCGCCGCTGTGACCGAGGTCGTGCCGATCCTGCGCGCGAAGGACGCGGAAGCGAGCGCGCTCTGGTACGCGCGGCTCGGCTTCGAGGTCGAGTGGCGGCACCGCTTCGACGAGGGGATGCCGCTCTTCATCGCGCTGCGCAACGGGCGGTCGCGCCTCTTTCTGTCGGAGCACACGGGCGACGCGCCCGGACCTGCCCTCGTCTACCTCTTCCACGACGATGTCGATGCGATCGCCGAGTCGTTCGGCCGTCGGGCGGAGCCGATGCCGTGGGGCATGCGCGAGGTTCACCTGACCGACCCGGACGGGAACGCCCTGCGCGTCGGCGCGCCTGCGCCGCAGTGACCCGGCGTCGGTCGTCGTACCGCTCGCTCGCGTCGCTGCAGCGGGACAACCGCGGCTGCAGCGCCTGCGCGGAAGCAGGCTTCCGGCTCGAGTCGGTGCCCGTCTTCGAGGGCCACGGAGGGCAGCGCGCCTTCATCCTCGGCCAGGCGCCGGGCGCCGTCGAAGGCGTCGAGCGGCGCCCGTGGCGAGGGCGAGCGGGCAAGACGCTGCGCGGCTGGCTCGCCATGGACGAGGCCGCCTTCTACACGACGTTCTACTGCGCCTCGGTCACCCGCTGCTACCCCGGACGTGCGGTCTCGGGCAGTGGCGATCGAACGCCGACGCCGCGCGAGCAGGAGCTGTGCGCGTTCTGGCGCGATTGGGAGCTGCGTCTCGTGGCCCCGCGGCTGATCCTTGCGGTCGGCGGGCTCGCGATCGGGCGCCTGCTCGGCGAGCGCTCGCTCGGTTGCGTCGGCGGACGGTTCGCCTACGGCGACGCCGCGGTCGTCCCCCTCCCCCACCCGTCCGGCACGAACCGCTGGTTGAACCTAGCCGAGAACCGCGCCCGCCTCGAGCAGGCGCTCGGGCTCGTCCGCGAGGAGCTCAACCACATCGACGTAAGCTCGGTCTCGTGATCGGGCTCGTCGAGTTCCCGGCCGACGACACGGAGCGTGCGCGCCGGTTCTGGCAGGGGCTGCTCGGGGTCGAGCTGGAGCCGAGAAGCGCCGAGGAAGGGCGCGGCTGGCAGACGCGCTCCGGGAGCACCGAGCTCGGCGTCCACGAGCGCGGCCCTGGCCCCGGAGACCGCGTCTCGCTGCCGTACTTCGAGGTCGCCGATGTCGAGTCGGCGCTGCAACGCGTCGTCGACCTCGGCGGCGAGGTGATCCACCCTGGGACGCGCTGGGCGATCTGCCGCGACTCCGAGGGCAGCCCGTTCGGGCTTGCTCAGCGCTCGACCGAGTAGAGGCGCCACTCGCCCGGTACGCCCTTGAGCTCCGCGACGCCGCGGTCTCGGAACTCGATCCCCGAGCCGGCGACGAGGTCCTTCACCGTGCTCGAGACAAGCACCTCTCCGGGCTCGGCGTTGGCCGCGACGCGCGCGCCGATGTTGACGGCGATACCGCCTACCTTCCCGCCAACGAGCTCGCACTCGCCGGTGTGAAGACCAGCCCGCACCTGCAGGCCGAGGTCTCGAACCCCGTCGGCGATCGCGCCCGCGCAGCGGATCGCCCGGGCCGGCCCGTCGAACGTGGCGAAGAAGCCGTCACCCGCAGTGTCGACCTCGCGTCCGCGGAAGCGGTCGAGTTGGGCGCGGACAAGGACGTGGTGACGTCCGACGAGTTCCTTCCACGTGCGGTCTCCGAGCTCCGCCGCCTTCGCAGTGGAGTCGACGATGTCCGTGAAGAGCACGGTGGCGAGAACGGTATCTGGCTCCCGCTCGCCCCACGCGCCGCGGACGAAGCGCTCGATCTCGTCGCCGACACCCGGGACCAGGAAGAGCATCGTGTCCGGGCCGCCGACCTCGAGGCGCTCCGCACCCCGGATTCGGCCGGCGACGTACTCCGCCTCGCCACGTGCAAACGGCCGGTGGAGGACGAGCGTCGGGACGCGTATCGATGGCAAGACGTCCCGAATGTCGATGTCCATCCTCATGCGCAGCATCGCCGCCGCAGCGCCAGGACTGGCGCCGAGGCGGTGGCCTCTCGCGACCCAGGCCTTGAACTCCGGATCGTTGGCTCGTGATGGCGCGTTCAACTGCACGAACTCGTCGGCATAGTCCTGACTGCCCCACCGCTCCTTCAGGACCGCGAGCTCTTCGCCGTACTTCTCGGCGGGCAGTGCGTACGGGTAGTCGGGAGCCCAGGTGCCCTTCGCGATCGGGCAGTAGAGCACGAGCGCTGCGACGCGCTCGGGATAGGTCGCAGCGAAGAGCGCCGCCATCGACGCGGCCTCGAACGTCGCGACGAGGGCAGCCCGCCCGGAGCCCGCTGTGTCCATGACTGCGCGCAGGTCGTCCATCCGCGTCTCGAGCGTCGGCACTCCAAGCACGCGGTCCGAGAGCCCGAAGCCGCGCCGGTCGAACATGACCACGCGCGCGAAAGACGTCAGCCGCTCGACAAATGCAACCGATAGCGGGAACTGCGCATAGACCTCGAGGTTGCCGGCGGCGCCGTAGACGAAGACGAGGTCGCGGGGAGCCTCGCCGGTGACGAAGTACGCGATCGAGACGTCACCGCTGCGCGCGTAACGGATCTCCGGCTCCACATGGGCGATTCTCGGCCCTTCCGCCGCGCGGGACAAGCGAGGCCCGCGGTTACACTCGATTACCGTGCTGGAGGGATCAATTCGACCTGCCTACAGGCGCACGTTCGTGCGGCTGCTTTCGTTCCTCCGGCCGTACAAGTGGTCCCTCGGGGTCTCGGTCGTGCTCGCGGTCGGAACCCAGGCGGCCGCCGTTGTCATGGCGTTCCTGACCGGCGCGGCGCTCGGCCACGTGATCGAGTCGAACGACCGACAGAAGCTGTGGATGTTGGTCGGCGCCGTGCTCGTGGTCGGCGCAGCGCGCGCGCTCTTCATGGCCGGCAGGCGGCTGATCTCCGGCCGTCAGGCGCTCGGCGTCGAGTTCGACCTCCGCAACGAGCTCTACAACAAGCTCACGCGCCTGTCGTTCGGCTTCTACGACCGGCACCAGACCGGCCAGCTGATGTCGCGCGCGACCGTCGACCTGCAGTCGGTGCGGTTCTTCCTCGGCTACGGGCTGATCTTCTTCTTCCAGCACGTGATCACCGTCGTCGGCGTCACGGCGGTCATGTTCGCCGTCAACTGGCGTCTCGGCCTGGTCTCGGCGGCGATCACGCCCGTGATCGTCGTGCTCGCCTACCGCTACAGCCACGTCGCCCACCCGATCCTGCGCGACGTGCAGCAGAAGCTCGCGGACATGACGACGGTGGCCGAGGAGAACATCGTCGGCGTCCACGTCGTCCGGTCGTTCGCGCGTGAGACGGACGAGCTCGACAAGTTCTCGTACCGCTCCGAGCGCGTCTTCGGGCGGTCGGTCGACGCGAACCGGCAGCGCGCGGTCTATGTCCCGCTCCTCTCGTTCCTCCCGCTGCTCGCCCAGGCCGCCGTGCTCCTCATCGGCGGGCGGATGGTGATTGACGGGCAGCTCGGGTTCTCCGAGTTCTTCGCGTTCAACGTGCTCCTCGTCATGCTCGTGCAGCCGCTTCGGATGCTCGGCATGTGGATCGGCCAGGCACAGCGGGCGACCGCGTCCGGGGAGCGCATCTTCGAGGTCATCGACGAGCCCGAGGGAATCACCGAACGGCCGGGAGCGCGTGAGCTGCCGCCGGGCGACGGACAGGTCCGGTTCGAGCGCGTCTCGTTCGGGTACGGGCAAGGCCGGCCGGTGCTCGAGGACATCGACCTCGAGCTCGCCGCAGGCAAGAACGTCGCCCTGATCGGCCACACGGGCGCCGGCAAGACGACGCTCGCCTCGCTCGTGCCGCGCTTCTACGACGTCACCGACGGCCGGGTCACCGTCGACGGCGTCGACGTCCGGGACGTGCGGCCGACGTCGTTGCGACGCGAGATCGGCGTCGTTTCCCAGGATCCCTTCCTCTTCTCTGCCGCGGTGCGCGAGAACATCGCGTTCGGCGTGGCCGACGCGACCGACGAGGAGGTCGAGGAGGCGGCGCGACTCGCGCAGGCGCACGAGTTCATCGAGCGCCTTCCCGACGGTTACGAGACGGTCATCGGCGAGCGCGGCATCACGCTGTCCGGAGGGCAGCGCCAGCGAATCGCGATCGCCCGCGCCCTCGTCGTCGACCCGCGAATCCTCATCCTCGACGACGCGACCGCCTCGGTGGACGCGACGACCGAGGCACGGATCCGGTTCGGCCTGCGCCAGGCGATGCGCGGACGGACGACGATCATCATCGCGCACCGGCTCTCGACGATCGCGCTCGCGGACGAGCTGGTCGTGCTCGCCCGCGGACGCGTCGCGGCGCGCGGGCGGCACGACGAACTGCTCGCCACGAGCCCGGTCTACCGCGAGATCTACGAGCACGGCTTGCTGGAGCGCGAGTTCGCCGAGCGGGTGGAGGCGCGCGCATGAGGGTCGGATACGCCGG
>Ga0066388_100003035_pt1 | contig 10657 bp, 11 predicted proteins | sample PanSoiMetaGPlot6_FD_64539 | JGI IMG/M metagenome (GOLD analysis project Ga0066388, IMG submission 64539) | Tropical forest soil microbial communities from Panama analyzed to predict greenhouse gas emissions - Panama Soil - Plot 6 (Hybrid Assembly) | ecosystem: Environmental > Terrestrial >... | reverse complement strand
TTTCATTGATAGCCCGGTCGAAGACGCGGTTTTCGTTCCGCAGGCGCCGGTGTATGGCGCGCTGCTGTATACGGTCTACATCGATGAGCCGGACATCCGTGGATTCATCGATTCGCCGATTGAAGATCCGCCGGCGCCTGGACCGCCGCCGCCCGACGGCGTGCTCGATGAGGCTGACGTTCCGCCGGTCATCATTCCGCCGGGCGTGCTCGGGCAGATCATTACGTTCGTACCGGAGGAACCGCAACTCATTGAAGGCGTGTTCTCCGATGCGGTGCTCGAGGCCGAACCGACCGCCGATTTCCTGAGCTTTGCTGAGCTTAATCGCCCGCCGGACGATGCGCCGATTCCGCCGGTGGTGGTGACGGTGCGCCGCGGCGGGGACGATCGCCCGGAAGGGCCGCCGGTGCGCATGGAAGTGCTCTCGCCCGAATCGATGCGGCGGCTGCGCGAGCGGCGAGCACGCGGACAGCGGCAAAGCCAGGCGCTCGATTTCACCATCGAGAACGCCTGGCGCAAGCTCCACGGCCTGCCGGAACTCGCCGACCAGGTGGAGCAGATCATTCCGCCGGAGCTGCTGGCGACGCCGGAGCTGATTTCCGAGGATTCGATCAAGGCGCTGCGCGAGCTCCACCAGCAGGTGCAGGCGAAGCAGCGCGCGCACGACAAGATGTTCCGCGAGCCGGCTGCGCCGGAAGACATCAAGGCGAACCAGGATGTCATCATGGCCATACTGGAATGGAAGCGCGGGAACAGGTAAAAAACGGCCCGGTGGAGGGACATCCGCCCGGGCCGACCATCGGAGTAAAGGAAAGCAGCCCGAACCAAGCAACGACCGTTTGCGAAGTGGACGCCTAGATCGGGCAGCAGAATGCTAACCAAGGATGCCGACATGCGCAAGCGGTACGTGCAGGACCCGAAAACGCTGGAGCTGATTGAAGTTTCGACCGACTATCAGGCGCCGGCGGCGCCGCTAGTGATTCAAGACACGATCGCCCCGTATGAATCCCCGGCGAGTGGCCGTATGATCGAGTCCCGGAGCGCGCGGCGGCAGGACTTCAAGCGCACGAAATCGCGGCCGTATGAGGGCTTGGAAGTGGAAAACCGCGAGGCGCAGAAGCACCGCGCGGGCATAGAAACGAAGTTCGAGCAGCAAGTGTCTGATATTGTAGATCGTGAATATTCACGGATGCGCAACGAGCGACCTTCCCTATTTCGCAAGGTCGGTGATTAAATTTTAGGTTACGATGGCGGACAACCAGGAAACGACGCAGCCGGCCGGCACCGAAGCGCAGGACTTCGATACCGTAGCGGACGCCGTCCTCGACAAGTACGGCATCCGGGATACGACCGCGCCGCCGGTCAAGGATCGCAACAAGTCGGCCGAGACGGTAGCGCAGCCCGTTCCTCCGGCGGGGCAAGTACCCCCCCTAGGTCCGCCAGCCAAGCCAGGGGAACGGGCGCGTGACGCGACCGGCCGGTTCGTCAAACAGGATTCATTGGCGTCACTTCCGGCTGAGCAACCCGCTGCGGTAGTCGCAGCCGCAGCGGGCACTGCTCAGAATGCGCCGGACGCATCAGGCGCCGCGATCGCACCCGCCGAGGCAGCTACCCCAGTACCGCCGGAGCAAAAGGCGCCAGGAGGCTGGAAAGCGGCCGGCGAGCACTGGGCCATTTTGCCGCAACCGGTGCGCGACGAAATCCTGCTGCGCGAGCAGCAATTCCACTCCGGCCTGGAGCTCTACAAGGAAGCGGCCAACTTCGGCAGCACCGTGGCGAAGATCGTCACGCAGCCGCAAGTGGCGACCATGCTCCAGCACTACCGCGTCCCCGCGGAGCAGATGCTCGGCGAGCTCGTCGCGGCGCAAGTCACGCTCTCCTACGGCAGCCAGGAAAAGCGCGACACGCTGATTGCGAACTTGATCCGCACGTTCGGCGGCAATCCGGAGAACATCGCCAAGGTGCTCGGCGGCCAGCCGCTCGAAGACCCGCGCACGCTGGAGGCGGAACGCCAAGCCGGCTACTGGCGGCAGCAGAACGAGCAGATGATCACGCAGCACAACGAGCGCATCCATAGCGATGCGCGTAGCGAGCTGGCGCGGCTTGAGGCGGACACGGTCAATTTTCCGCACATCAAAGAGCCGGCGGTGCGCCAAGAAATGCACCGGCTGATCATGGGATCGCCGGACCCGCAAAACCCGATTTCCTACCAAGACGCCTACAACCGGGCGATCTGGTACGTACCCGAAACACGAGCGAAGCTCCAAGCTCAACAGCAGGAGCAGGCGCGCAAAGAAGCTGCCGAAAAAGCCGAGGCAGCGCGGCGAGCAGCCGCAGTCGTTGTACCGCGAGGCGGTAAGCCCGCCCCGAACACGACCGGCACAGAGTCCGTAGACAAACTGATGGACGGCGTCCTGGCCAAACACGGCTACGGCGTGCAGTAGCAGCTTGTCTTGCGGAAATTGACGGCGTTCGCGCCGTCGCTGGCCTTTGCGCGGCCTGTTTAGGAGTTTCAATCGTGCCCAATGCATCCACGAGCGCGTTCGGCGAAGTGTTCGGCGATCTGACCGTCACGACCGCTCGCGCTATCAATCCAGAAACCAATTTCCACGACAACGTCAGTCAACACGTCGCGCTGTACCGCGAGCTGAACGCCCGCGGGCGCAAGCGCATGGATGACGGCGGGCTGGAAATCCGCGAAGACCTGGACTTCACCGAAAACCCGACCTACACCCGCTACTCGGGCGACCAGCCGCTCAACCTGACCCGCCACTTTCCGCTGACCGCTGCGGTGTATCCGTACCGCTCGATCGCCATGCATATCATGTACACCGGCGAAGAGATGAGCGACAACAGCGGCGCGGCGCGGATCAAAAACCTCGTCAAGTCGCGTGTGACGAACGGCTATCGGTCGTTCCGCAACCAGCTCTCGCGCGACTGCTACTCGCTCGGCACGCTGGAAAACCAGATCGGCGGGATGCAGTTCCTGATCTCGGACACCGGCGGCGGCATCGTCGGCGGGATCGACTCGGGAACGTGGTCAGTGTGGAAAAACTACGTTCACGACCTGTCGGCGCTCGGCATCACGCCTTCGGCGACGAACTGGGAAAACGACGTGATGTTGCCGGTGTGGATGAACACGCACCGCGGCGACGATGAGGCGATGATGTGGGTGATGGCGAACGACTACTACAAGTTCTTCGAAGGCTCGCAGACCAGCTTCAAGCGTTATGCCCCGGATGATGACGGCGCGGCCGGTTTCACGAAGATGCTCTACAAGGGCGCGCGCGTCTACCACGACACCGGCGGCTCGGGCATTCCGGCCTCGCGCGCCTACGCGCTCAACCTGGACTACCTGGCGCTCGTGGCGCGCACCGGGCGGGATGTGACGGTGCAGGACGAAAAGGAGTCGTTCAACCAGGACCTGTGCGCAATCCCGATCTTCTTCCGCGGCAACCTCGTGTGCTCGAACCGCTCGTTGCAAGCGGTAATCCTGCCGTAACTGCCGACGATCGAAAAAGGAAAGGAGCAAGCAAATGTTTTATGTCACAAGCGCAATCGTCGTTGGCCAGGGCATCCACGACACCTCAACTGCGAAACTCGCGCGGCTCGGGCAGCGCGTTGACGCATTTGACCCGTACTTCGGCGCCGGCGAATTCGTCTACGGACGAGCGGGTGCGGCGCTCAACATGGGCCAGGTATGCGTGATGGACTCGGCTTTTGTCGCGACAGCAGTTGGCAATACGGCGAACCTCGGGCGGCAGTTGTATATCGCCGCGGCGCCGATGGCGCAGGATGCCTATGGCTGGTTCAACATGTCGGGGACGTACCCGTGGAATTCGACCGCATCGGTCGCGGCCGGAACCACGGTCGGCATTACCGCCGCGGGGCAAGTCGGCGCGAACACCGCCGGCAAGCAAATCCTCGGCGCCGTATCGGTGCGGCCGGCGACTACAACGGTAGTCAAGGCGAATAGCGTCACGATGACCGGCTGGAACGTCGTGCAACTGCCGGACACCGATGGCCTGTTCGTCGGGCAGACAGCGTCGGGCACCGGCATCCCGGGCGCGACAACAGTCAGTTCGATCGACTACGCCAAGAGCCAGGTGACACTGAGCAATAACGCTACGGCGAACGGCACGGTATCGGTCACGTTCACGAACACCGGGTTTAACACGGTGGGCTCGAATCGGCCGATCGCCCAGGGGGCAATTACATGACGGCGGCATAGGAGGCGCTTCGGCGTCTCCTCTTTTTTCTGGAGGTTTCATGCTCGCTCACGATGTAGCAGTTCCCGGTCAGGTGCAGGTTGCGACCGGGATTTTGCTGAAGGAACGCCGGCCGGTCACGGCCTATATCGAGTTCAAGACTGAGTCAGTCGAAGACCCGATCAAGACCAAAAACACCGGCGTGCCAGCGTTCAAGGATATGGACGTGGTCCGCATTTACCACAACGACGGCAAGAGCGTAGCGGAGGCGCGCGCCAAGGATTTCATCGCGCACCTGCGCCGCTACCTGCCGGGCGGGGACTTCCACAAGCCTGGGAACATCGATGTGGATATGTACGGCTTCGCGCAGTACGTGCTGCCGCAGTTCGATGCCTGGAAGGCCGGGCAAGAAGTGCGTCCAGACGGCACGCCGCTGCGCGATTGGCCATTCTTGACGCCGGCGCAGCGCGACACGCTCAACCACTTCAACGTCAAGACCGTGGAGCAACTGGCGGCGATGGAAGAGCGCGCGCTCGCCGGGATCATGCTCGGCAGTCTGGAGCTCCAACAGCAGGCGCTCAATTACCTGAGGCACCGGCAGGACTCGGCGCCGGCGCTGCGCATTACGGCCCTGGAGGAGCAGAACGCCAAGCTCCTGCAGGCGATGGAGGAAATGCGCGCGCAGCTCGAAGCGCTGCAAAAGCCGGCGACGAAGAAGCAGTGACGATCCTTTCGGTGATCTCGGACGTGAACCGGCGGCTTGGCCGCCGGGCGCCGAATACCGCCGTCGGGTCGAGCGACGCGAGCATCATCACAATGCTTGCCTATGCCGACGAGGACGGCCGCGAGCAAGCGATTCGCCGCGGCTGGACGGCGCTGCGGCGAGAGAAGGTGTTCTTCACGATCGCGGATGCCGATCAGGGCGTGCTGAACGGCAGCATCATCGATGTGGCGGAAGGCTATCGCTGGATCATCAAAGACACCTTCTTCAACCGCTCGCAATCGATGCCGGTCTACGGGCCAATGTCGCCGCAGAATTACGAAGCGCGCAAAGCCATCCGCACGAGCGGCCCGTACCTGAGTTTCATGGTGCAGCAGGGGCACCTGATCTTGGACCCAACGCCGGCGGCGATGCAACAGCTCGCGTTCATGTATCAGTCGAAGAATTTCGCCGAGTCGGCGGACGCCAGCGTGCGGCGCAATTCGTTCATGGTTGATACCGATGTTTTCATGCTGGACGAGGAAACGCTCACGCTCGGCGTGCTCTGGCGCTACAAGCAGAAGAACGGTTTCGAGTACGCCGAGGACCAGCGCAAGTACGAAATGCGGCTGCTCGATGCGGCCAGCCGCGACGAAGTTCAGACGACCAGCTCGATGTGGGGCGATAGCAGCAGCGGCGATCCCGCTGACGCAGGGCTGCCGGAGGGCAACTGGTGATCCGCCAAGCGCTCGCCCGCAAAGCGCCGCTCGGCGCCAAGGTATCGAGCGAGCGACCGCTGCCGGCGCCGGTGCTCGGATGGAACGTGCGCGATGCGCTCGCCAGCATGAAGCCAGGCTACGCGAACATCCTCACAAATTGGTTGCCGCTATCGAACGAGTGCATGCTTAGGCGCGGCTCGCTCGATCACGCAACCGGCATGAGTGGCGCGGTGCGATCGCTGCTTGTCTACAGTCCACCGTCGGGTAGCGACAAAATGTTTTCGGCGGTCGGCGCGAACATCTACGCCACGAGCGTCTCCGGGCCGGTCGGCGGGGCAGTGGTGACGGCGCTCAACAGCGCGGATTTTCAGCACAAGAATTTCACGACGCCGGGCGGGAATTTCATGTACGCCTGCAACGGCCTGGATAAGCCGCTGCTATATGACGGAACGATATGGGTGTCGGTGAACGGCGCCAGCACGCCGGCAATCACTGGCGTGGTGACCAGCACACTCGAATCCGTCCACGTTCATATGCACCGCCTTTGGTTCGTGCAGAAGGGCACGCTTGACGCATGGTACTTGCCGCTCGATTCGGTCGGCGGCGCGGCGGCTAAATTCCCGCTCGGCGGCCTGTTCGGCAAGGGCGGGTACTTGGTCAAAATGGAGTCGTGGACGGTGGACGGTGGCACCGGTAGCGATGACCTGGCCGTGTTCATCACGAGCAAGGGCCAGGTAGCGGTGTACCGCGGCACCGATCCAGCTACTGCGGCAACGTGGGCACTGGTGGGCGTCTACGATCTGGCGCCGCCGATCGGCGGCAAGCTCTGCTGCGGCAAACTCGGCAACGATCTGATGATCAACACCGAGGACGGCCTCGTGCCGATGTCGAAATCGCTCCTACAGTCGCGTTCGAACAAGGCGCTCGCGATTTCAGATCGAATCTCGGGCGCGCTGTCGGCCGCGGCTTCGACCTATGGCTCAAGCTTCGGCTGGCAAGTGATTTTCGTTCCGTTAGAGCCGGCCTCGATCCTGCTCGTGAACGTGCCCGTTGCCCCGGGCCTGCAAGAGCAGTACGTGATGAATACCCAAACTGGCGCATGGGCGCCTTTTAGCGGCTGGCCGGCGAATTGTTGGGCAGTGGCGAACGGCGAGCTCTACTTTGGCGAGAACGGCAAGGTCCGCAAAGCATGGACGGGTCGCAACGATAACGGCTCGAATATCGTCGGGCGAATGCTGCTCGCGTTCGATTACCTGGAAGATCGCGAGGGCAAGAAAACCGTCCGCATGGTGCGGCCGGTGCTCAAGTGGGACTCGAATCCGGCGCAATTCAAGATCGGCATTAACGTGGATTTTGACCTGAACACGCTGCCATTGAACGAAGTCAACTTCGCGCCCGGCACCGCGGCGCAGTGGGACGCGGGTTATCAGTGGGATAACGGGGCGCTATGGGGCGGCGATCTGGAAGTCAAATCGCAATGGACGGATTCGGGCGCCGAAGGGTGGGCGATCGCCCCCTATCTGGAAGTGACTTCGCGCAGCTCGGACGTGCGCGTGGTCGCGTTCGATGTGTCCTATGAATCCGGCGGGGTATTGTGATCATTTCGGGCTATGAACCAGTGGTTGGCCGATGGCTTGCGCAGCACTGCGGCGGAACGTTCGTCGCCGGCACCTATCGCACGATCGCCTACCTGGACGAGAACTACCGCATCCTGTCCGCGGTCGCGTTCACCGAAATTGGCGGGGAGCTATGGATTGCCGGGTGCGCGGTGATCGATCCGCGCGGTCGCTCCCGGGCGTGGTTGTGCTCGTGGTTCGACTACGTGTTCGGGCAGCTCGAACGCAAACGCCTACACGCGATCGTGCGCTTCGATAACGAGCGCTCCACGCGGCAAGTGCTGCGGCTCGGCTTCGTGCGCCGCGGCAAGCTCGACGGCTCGGGCGTCTACGTGCTCGATCGTGACAAGTGCAAATTCTGGAGGCAGGCCGATGAAGAGACTGAAGCTCGCCGGGCTGCGTAAGCAAGAGGCGCGTCTCGAAGCGCGCGGGTGCTTCTTCGGCGGCGGCGGCTCGGCGCCGCCTGCGCCCGATCCGGTCAAGACGGCGAATGCGCAGGCAGCAGCGAATACCGAGGCGGCGCGCGTGCAGGCGGCGCTCGATCGCGTCAACCAAGTCACGCCCTACGGCAACCTGACCTATTCCAATATCGGCGACAAGTACACCGCCACGACCACGCTATCGCCGGAACAGCAAAAGCTCCTGGAGACGCAGAACCAAGTCAAGCAGGGCCTTGGCGGCCTCGCGACCGGGCAGATCGGCCGGGTGCAGGATACGCTCTCGCAGCCGTTCCAGCCGAACCTGCCCGATCGCGTCTACTCGGTCGGGCCGATGCCCGATTACCTGCGCGCTTCCGATGTCGGGCCGGCGAACCTGCGCACGAATCTCGATTTCTCCGGGGCACCGGCGCTGCCCGGCATCAACGACTTCTCGAAAGAACGCGACGCCGTCACCAACGCCATGTACGCGCGGTCGGCGGCGCTGCTCGATCCGCAGTACGCGCAGCGCGAGCAGGCGCTCGAGTCGAAGCTCGCGAACCAGGGCATCGCGCGCGGCAGTGAAGCCTACAACACCGACTACGGCAACTTCGCGCGCGAACGCGAATCGGCCTACGCGGACGCGCGCGACCGGGCGCTGCTCGCGGGCGGCGCGGAGCAGTCGCGGCTATTCGGGCAAGGGCTGGCGGCGCGGCAGCAGGGCATCGGCGAAGAGCAGGCTGGCGCGCAATTCCAGAACACCGCGGCGCAGCAGCAATTCCAGAATCTGATGCAGCAGCTCGGCGTGACGAACGCGACCGAGCAGCAGCAAATGCTTGATATGCTCAACGCCGCGAATCTCTCGAACACGCAGCGCGGCCAGGCGTTCGGTGAGGAAAGCTACTTGCGGCAATTGCCGATCAACGAATTGCTCGCCGCGATGGGCAATTCGCAGGTGCAGACGCCACAGTTCGGGCAGACGCCGGGCGCGCAGCCGATCGCGGCGGCACCGATACAGCAGGCGCTCAACCAGCAGTATCAGGGACAATTGAATCAATACAATGCGGACGTAGCTAGCCGCAATGCCAACAATCAGGCGCTTGGCAGCGCGGCGGGTATGGCCGCGATGGGCCTCATGATGGCAGGCATGTTTTGAAGGTATCGGATCACATCCTGGCCTCGCTCGCGCCGATTCCGGTGGTGGATATGGGCGAGCGCGCGCACTTCATCGCCTATCTGGATTTCATGCATGGGACGATGATGGCATCGGGGCCGCTACTCGCCAGCGCTGCTACCCGCGTCGATGGGCGCCTACGTGACTACTACGCCAAGCACGCCGACGAGGAGAAGGATCACGCAGCTTGGCTTGCGCTGGACCTGGCCTACCTTGGCCACAAGCTTGCACCAGTGCCGCAGTACGAGGCCGCAATGCTCGCCGGCGCGCAGTACTACTACATCCGCCACGTTCACCCGGTGATGCTGCTCGGCTACATGGCGGCGCTGGAAGGCAAGAGCACCAGCGCCGACGCCGTGGAGCTGCTGGCGCAGCGCTACGGCGAGCCGGCCGTGCGAACGATCCGCTACCACTCGGAACACGACCCGGAGCACTGGCGCGACCTGGCGGCCGAAATCGATGCGATCGAGGACCAGCGGATGCTCAACTGGATCAGCTACAACGCCATCAACACGTCACGAACATTCTGCGCATTTCTGGAGCGCCTGAAAGGATAGCTATGCCGGGATTCATGCCGATGCAACAGCCGCCGACGCAGGGCGCCATGCAGGGCGGGATGGATAAGCGCCTGATGATGGCGCAGCTACTCAACCAGCAGCAGGCGCCGGCACCGGTGGGCGGGATGCAGGGCGCGACGCCGCCGGCGCTCGGCATCAGCAATGCCGCGGCGCAGGGGGCGCTCGGCGGCCTGATGATGAATCCGCAACTCATGCAGCAGCTTCGCGCATTGCGCTCACCTGGCGGCATGCCGGCGATGGGCGGCGGGGCGCCGGGCGTGCCTGGATTCTAGGTTCCGGTCGACATCGAAAAAGCCATGCCAATCAACTATTACGATCCGCAAGCGGCTGCAATCCAGGCGTTGCGTCGACGTGAGGCAATGGCGCAAATGCTCATGGCGCAGGGCCAGCAGGCGCCGCCTACGCAAGTCGCCCCGGGTGGCATCTCGGTTCGGACACCGGTGCTCGCGAACGTGAATCAAGTCATGGCCGCGGCGCTCGGCGCCAAGGGTATCCGCGATGTGCAGACCGAGGAGCAGGCGCTCGGCCAGCAGGCGCAGGCCGGCATGGAAAACTGGGTGCAATCGATGCCGCAGCCCACGACCGGGCCGAACACGAGCGCGGCCGGGCCGGTTGTGCCGGAAACGGTACAGCCCTCGCGCGCGGACATGAACGCCTGGGTGCTGCGCGGAATGCAGTACGGACCCGGGGCGCAGGCGCTCGGCTCGACCATGCTCACGCAAGCCGGCCGGGCCGAGGACCTGGCGGCGACGCGAGAATTCCAGAAGGAACAGACGGCGACGCAGCGCGAGTTTCAGGCCGGGCAATCGCAGCTCGCGCGCGATGCCGCGGCGGCCGAGGCCGAACGCAATCGCATTGCCCGCGCGGAGCAGGCCACGCAGGCGCAGGCGAGCACCGCTGCGATCGCCGAGGCCGGGCGAGCCAATGCGGCGGCGATTGCCGCGGCGAGCGACGCGACGCGGCGCGACATCGCGGAGCAGCAGACCCGATCGAAGGCGGAGCGCGCGGCGCAACTGCCGACCAATGCGCTTAAGCTTCAGCAGGAGGAATTGGACGCGATCGGCCAGGCATCCGCGATGAACGCAGACCTGGGCGCACTCTCGCAGCAGATCGACCAGGGCAAGCTCCAGCTCGGGCCGGTCGAAAACCTCAAGAGCAAGGGGAAAAACCTGCTCGGGATCAGCGACGAGCAAAGCCGCAACTTCGCGACCTTCAGGGCGAGCCTGGAGAAGCTGCGGAACGACTC
>Ga0066388_100003033_pt1 | contig 10658 bp, 6 predicted proteins | sample PanSoiMetaGPlot6_FD_64539 | JGI IMG/M metagenome (GOLD analysis project Ga0066388, IMG submission 64539) | Tropical forest soil microbial communities from Panama analyzed to predict greenhouse gas emissions - Panama Soil - Plot 6 (Hybrid Assembly) | ecosystem: Environmental > Terrestrial > Soil... | reverse complement strand
CCGTTGCCGTCGAGCACCGTGCGCGAGTCGACCTTCGAGGCCACCTGAAACGCGATGCGCGTCGGGAAGTTCGCCTTGATCAAGCCCGTGACGACGTCGACCGACGGACGCTGCGTCGCGATGATCAGATGGATCCCGACCGCGCGCGCGATCTGCGCCAGCCGCACCAGCGAGGTCTGCACCTCGCCGGCCGAGACCATCATGAGGTCCGCGAGCTCGTCGACGACCACGACCCAGTACGGAAGCTTCTCCTCGGGGTCGACCACCTTGTTGTAGCCCTCGATGTTGCGGACCTGTTTGAGCTGCAGGGTGCGGTAGCGCTCGTCCATCTTGCCGACGATCCAGCGCAGCCGCGCCGCGGCCTCCTTCGCGTCGGTGACGACCGGCGCCAGCAGGTGCGGGATGCCCTCGTAGACGCTGAGCTCCAGGCGCTTGGGATCGATGAGCAGGAAGCGCACGTCGGCCGGCGAAGCCTTGTAGAGGATCGAGCAGATCATCGAGTTGAGCCCGACCGACTTGCCGCTGCCGGTGGCGCCGGCCACGAGCAGATGGGGCATCGACGTCAGGTCGGAGACGACGGGCGTCCCGGTCACGTCCTTGCCGAGGGCCAGCGGCAGCTTGCCCCTCGACTCCGCGAACTCCGCCGAGACGAAGATCTCGCGCAGGTAGACGGTCGCGGCCTCTGAGTTCGGTACCTCGATCGCGACCGTGCCGCGGCCGGGGATCGGCCCGACGATCCTGACCGACGCCGACTTCAGCGCCAGCGCCAGATCGTCGCCAAGGTTCACGACCTGGCTGATCTTGACGCCCGCCGCGGGCTCGAACTCGTACGAGGTGATGATCGGTCCCGGGCTCACCTGGACGATGCGGCCCTCGACCTCGAAGTCCTGCAGCTTTCGGCGGATCGTCTCGGCGTTCTCCTGCAGCTCCTCCCGCGTCCGCCTGAGCTCGCTCGGCGGCGGCACCTTGAGCAGGCCGACCGGCGGAAGCTGGAAGGCCGCGGCGCCGCCGCCGCCGAAGTCGAAGTTCTCCTGCCACGCCAGGCCCTGCTCGGCCAGCCGCCCGCGCGGGCGCGAGGGTTCGACGACGACCGGCGGCGCCACGATCTCCGGCGTTTCCGACTCGACGATCGACACCGCCGCCTCGACCGGCACGCGAAGGGCCGGCGCCGACTGGGTTCGCCGCTTTCGCAGCTTCGTCAGCCGCGACGTGGTGACCCGAACGACCGCGGCGTAGGACACGCGCGTGACGCAGAGCACGCCGATGGGAATCGCGGCGAGGAGCATCAGCCAGGTGCCAAGGTCGCCGAAGCCCGCGTGCAGCGCGCCGGTCGCTGCGTAGCCGACCAGGCCGCCGCCGATCGCGCCGCGAACGCGCGTCGCCTGCGTGAGGATCCCGGCCGCGCTCACCAGGAGCGCGGCCAGCCCGACCAGCGGCACCCAGCCGCGCACGACGATCGGGCGCAGGAACGCCGACGCGCCCCAGGCCCCGAGCAGGAGCGGCAGCATAAAGCCGGCGTAGCCGAACGACTGGAACGTCGCCCAGCCGAGCCAGACGCCGACCGGCCCGGTCAGCCCCTGCTGCTCGGCCGGGGTCACGGTGGGATCGAAGGTTGCGAGCGCGATGAGCCCGAAGCCCGCGGCCAGGAGCGCCGCGATGCCCTTCACCTCGCTGACCCAGCGGTCGCTGCCGCGCTTGCGGCGGCGCCGGGGCTTGCTCTCCGACTTTCCGTTCGTCGATTTCGCTTCCGTCGATTTCGCTTCCGTCGAGATGACGGTGGCCATCAGACCTCCAGAATGGTCGGGAGCACGACCGGTCGCCGGCGGAACCGCTGGTTGGCGAACTGGCGAACCGCCGTGCGCACCGTCGCGCTCATCAATTCGCGATCGTACGGCTCGTCGGGGCCGCGCTCGGCGAGCGCGGCGAGGACGGCCTTCTTGAGCTCCTCGAGCAGGAGCTCGTTCTCTTTCACGTAGACGAAGCCGCGCGAGGCGATCTCCGGCCCCGCGAGGACCGTCCCGCCCCGATCGACGGCGAGCGAGACGGTGATCACGCCGTCCTCCGCGAGCAGCTGGCGGTCGCGGAGGACCACGGCGCCGATGTCGCCGACCGACTTGCCGTCGACGAGGACGCGACCGGCGGTCACGCGCTCGGCCACGTGCGCCGCGGTCTTCGAGACCTCGACCGCCATCCCGTCCTCGACCAGGAAGACGCGCTCGGAGCCGATGCCGACCGACTCGGCCAGGCGTGCGTGGCTCAGCAGATGCCGGTACTCGCCGTGCACCGGGATGAAGTAGCGCGGCCGGGTCAGGTTGAACATCATCTTCAGATCTTCCTGGCTCGCATGGCCCGAGACGTGGACGAACGCGTTGTCCTCGTAGAGGACCTCGGCGCCCAGCCGGTAGAGCGCGTTGACTACGCGGCCGATCGTGCGCTCGTTGCCCGGGATCACGCGGGCCGAGATGATCACGAGGTCGCCGCGCTCGACACGCACGTACTTGTGCTCCGACGAGGCCATCAGCGCCAGCGCCGAGTGCGGCTCGCCCTGGCTCCCCGTCGACAGGATCACCTGCCGATGCGCCGGCAGCTCGGCGAGCGCCTCGAGCTCGACCAGGACGTTCTCGGGCACGCGCAGGTAGCCAAGCTCCGCGGCGATCGCCACGTTGCGCTGCATGCTCATCCCGAGAAGAGCGACGCGCCGGCCGGTGCGCGCGGCAAGGGTGAGCACGTGCTGGATACGGTGGATGTGCGAGGCGAAGGTGGCGATGATGATGCGCCCGGTCGCGGCGTCGAAGCGCGCGCCGAGCGCCTGGCCCACGTCCATCTCCGATCGCGTATGCCCCGGCCGATCCACGTTCGTGGAGTCGGAGCAGAGCACCGTCACGCCCTGCTCGCCGAGCTCGGCGAAGCGCCGATAGTCCGGTGGCTCGCCGTCCAGCGGGCTGGGGTCGAGCTTGAAATCGCCGGTGTGCACGATCGTGCCGACGGGCGTCTCGACGGCCAGGCCGATACCGTCGACGATCGAGTGCGTCACGCGGATCGCCTCGACGCCGAGCGAGCCGACGGTGATGCGATCGCGAGGGCGGATCACTCTGAGGTCGGCGGTCTCGACGAGCCCGTGCTCGCGCAGCCGCTCCGCGACCAACGCCAGGGTCAAGGGCGTACCGTACACGGGCACCGGAAGCTCGCGCAGCAGATAGGGCAAGGCGCCGATGTGGTCCTCGTGACCGTGGGTCAGGACCACCGCGCGAAACCCCTCGCGCCGGCCGAGCGCGTACGAGAAATCGGGGATGACGTGGTCGATCCCGGGCAGCTCGTCGTCCGGGAACATGAGGCCGCAGTCGACGGCAATCAAATCCTCGCCGGACTCGATCAGCATCATGTTGAGGCCGATCTCGCCGAGACCTCCGAGGGGGATCAAGCGGACGACGGGTTCCACTGGACTCCTTTCCGAAAGCGGCTTGATCGTACCATCCAGCCCCAAATTGACCGTAATTTCGCGGCACGCCAGGCGGGAGGCGTCCGAGCAGTCAACTACGCGGAATGGCTGAGCTTCAGCGTCGGGGCTGCCCGTCGAAAAACTAGCCGTCAGACGCCGTAGGAGCGGTAGAAGTCGGCGACGGGCGCCTCCAGTGCGAGCACCTGGAACGGAAAGCAGTCATCGAGGCCCTCAAGACTCGAATGCCGCCCGAGGCGCTCTCGAAACTGGCGCGCTCTGTCCTCCCTGACCGCTCCGTCCCGCTTCACGAATTGCCCCCACAGCGGCATGTGCCGAAACCGACGCTGGATCGCGTGAGCGGTCGCAAGGTACGACTCGGGAAACAGACGGCGGTATGCGGCGAGGTTGTACAGCCACGATGCTCCGACCACGCGCGCGGGATTCTGCGCCGTACGTTTCACATCCGCGAAGAGCGCGGCCAGCTCGGCCTTTCGCCGCTCGCAGCATTCCGCCGCCAGGGGGGACCGACCATCTCGGTCGCCGTCCTGGAAGTGAAGTCGAATACGGTCGCCGTCGAGCCGCGAGTAGGAGAAGCACCCGAACGTTGCCACGTGGCCCGGAGGGACGACGGGCTCGGATCGGGTCACGAAGAACTGATATGTCCAGTCGTGACGATCGTCCGTGTTCGACAGGCCGGCCAGGTACTCCTGCCATCTCGGGTGGGTTGGATCGAAGGCGCGGCCGCAGCCAAACCGGATATAGAGATTTGTGTACTCCAGCACGGTGTGAGCGAAGGGTAAACCCGACAGGGCTGACACCCGCTCGGCGAATCCGACCTGGAGATCAAAAAACCCTTTGGCGTACACCGCGGTGCGGATCCGATGAGCTCACGCGAGCTCTGTGTGCCTGGGATCCTTTCGATGTCCATGAGCACCCGTGCGTGAGCGTCGTGGTGGTCTGGTCGCCGATAACGCCGCTCTTGCGCCAGCGATCAACGACTGGCGTGACGATGCCGTGATGCCTCCTCGGCAATGCTATCCGCGCCGTCCGCTCTTTTTCTGCCATCGCGCGGTCTGCTGTCGACACGCGGCGGAGTTCTGGGGACGACGGGTGACCGCATCGGGAGCGAGCGGGATACGCGACGAATGCCGGGCGGAGCGGCCTCGCTCGCCCGGGCGGAATCAAAACGGCGCGGCGGTCTCGAGGCGCGCGACGAGCTCGCGCGAGTAGTGCGTGAAGTCGGGGCGCACGGCGGCCGGGATCGGCTCGCCGGGGATGAACTTCTCGCTGAGCGGATTCACGTACGTTCCGTTGTGCACGATGCGGTAGTCGAGGTGCGGTCCGGTCGCCAGCCCGGTGGCGCCGACGTTGCCGATGATCTGCTTCTGATGGACGCGGGTGCCGGCGCGGATGTCGGCCGGGATCTTCGACAAGTGGTTGTACTGGGTCTCGTAACCGGAGCGATGGCGCAGGTGCACCTGGATTCCGTTGCCGCCGTTCCAGCCGGCGGAGACCACGACACCGTCGGCGACCGCGCGCACCGGCGTGCCGATGGGCGCGGCGTAGTCGATCGCGAGGTGCGGCCGCACGCCGCCGAGGATCGGATGCGGGCGCGCGTAGGTGAAGCCCGAGGTGATGCGCGTGAACTCGAGCGGCGACTTCAGGAAGCTCTTGCGCAGCGAATTGCCGTTCAGGTCGTAGTGGGCGAAGCGCGAGACGCCCTTGTCGAACCCGACGCCGGAGAGCGTCTTGCCCCCGCTCTTGTACTGCGCGACGAGGATCCGGCCGTAGTCGACGAAGGTGTCGCCGGCGTAGCGCTTCTCGACCAGCAGGCGGAAGCGGTCGCCGGCGCGCGTATCGGCGGTGAAATCGAAGTCCGAGGAGAAGATGTCGACGAGCCCGATCACCAGTCGCGCCGACTCGCCCGACTGCTCGACCGCGTCGAAGAGCGAGCGCTCCACGACGCCGCTCACGGCCTCGACCCGCGTGTCGGGAATCGTCTCGGCGCGGCCGACGCGCCAGCTCCGGCTCGCGGGACGGGCCGCGAACGTGAGCCAGGGGCTCGCCGCGTAACGGACTTCCAGGGGCTCGTGGCGGGCGTTCCAGGTAATCTCGATCGTGGCCCCGGCGCGGATCTTCCTGAGATCGGCGCCGTTTTTCCCGAACTGGATGGCGAGCAACGTGGCGCTGCGCGACGACAGGCCGCCCCGCGCGAGCGCTTGAACGAGCGAGTCGCCGCGGCGCATCTCGACGCTGCTCGTCGTGATGGGAAACGCCTCCACGGAGAGGGCCTCGACCTTGGCCTCGGGGAGCCAGTGCGGCGCCAGCGCCTCGCCGGGCCACACGTATCGATAGACCGAGACGGCGAGCCCGAGGACGCTCGCCGCCAGGAGGGCCGTCGCGGCCATGGAGCGCTTCTGCATCACGTCCATCATAAAGGCAGTTGCGCCGACGTCGCCCGAAGAAATCAGCAACCACGCGAGTTTCCGGATGGCTGTCAGCGTTCACACTAGCACTGGTAGCCGCGATTGCGCGCGGACTCAAGCTGGGGCGAATGGCCGGAAAACGCGGGCGAAGAGCCCCAGTCAGGGCAGGGCGGTCGCGAGCGCCGCGAACTCCGACAGCGAGAGCGTCTCGGCGCGGCGCGTCGGGTCGACGCCGGCGGCGGCCGCTCCGCGACGCACAGAGTCGAGCGGCAGGCCGAGCCCGGCGCCGAGCGCATTCGCCAGCATCTTTCGCCGCTGGGCGAAGGCCGCCCGCACGACGCTCTCGAAGCGCCGCGGATCGGCCAGCGGCACGCGCGGCTCGCGCAGCACGCGCAGGTGGAGCACCGCCGAGTCCACCTTCGGCGGCGGGCGGAACGCGCCCGGCGGGACGCGGAGCGCGAGCCGCACGTCGCAGTGGAGCTGGGTGAAGACGGACAGGCTTCCGTAGCTCTTGCCACCCGGCGGCGCGGCGATGCGCTCGGCGACCTCGCGCTGAAGCATCAAAGCCATCTCATGGATCGCGGCCCGCGCCTCGATCAGCGCCATGAGAATCGGCTTGCCGACGCTGTAGGGCAGATTGCCGAGGATCAGCACGCGCCCGCCGGCCTGGCCCACGAGCCCGGCGTAATTCCAGCTGCGCGCGTCCGCGTCGAGGACCTCGACTGCGGGCAACCGTGCCCGGAGCGCCGCGCTCAGGGCTCGATCGATCTCGAGCGCGATCACCCGTCCGGCGCGGCCGGCCAGAAGCCCGGTCAGCGCCCCGTCGCCCGGGCCGATCTCGACGACCAGGTCGCGCTCGGTCGGCGCGACGAGATCGACGATCGCGCGGGCGGTCGCCTGGTCACGGAGAAAGTGCTGGCCGAGCGCGCGCCACTTCGTCATGATCCGTGCCGATGCCGTACGCGTTCGAGCTCGCGCTCGACCCCGCTTCCGCCGCCGCAGTTCGCCGGGTCTGGCGAGAGCTGGACGACGCGGGCATCCGATATATGGCGCGGTCGGGCGCGAGCCCACACGTCAGCCTCGGCATCTGGGAGACGATCGACCGCGAGGGCGCCGAGGCCGAGCTTGCGCGGTTCGCCGCGCAGACGCCGCCCCTCGAGGTGACGCTCGCGAGCGTGGGGCTCTTTCCGCGCGTCGCGGTGTTTCTCGCGCCGACGGTCACGGCGGAGCTGCTCGAGCTGCACGCGCGCTTTCATCGTCGATTCGAACACCTCGGCGAGGCGCCGTGGGAGCATTACTGGCCCGGAGCCTGGGTGCCTCACTGCACGCTCGCCATGGACCTCGAGGCGGATCGATTCGGCGACGCGCTCACGATCGCGGCGCGCATGCCGCTGCCGCTCGCGGCCCGGCTGATCGAGGTCGGCATCGTGGAGTTCCGCCCGGTGAAACAGCTGGCGTCCTGCCCGCTCGGCGGCCGTTGACGCCGCCTACACCGCGGAGCGCGACTCGAGCTCGGACATCAGCGCCGCGTAGACCCGTCGCACCTGCGCGGCGGTGGCCTCGCACGTGCCGGAGTTGTCGATTACGTAGTCCGCCAGCTTCGCCTTCTCGGCGAGCGGCATCTGGCTCGCAATCTTGCGGCGGTTCTCGGCGTCGTCGGTGCCGTCGCGTCCGTGCAGGCGCGCCAGCTGGGTCGGCTCGTCGGTGACCACGACGACCAGTCGGTCCATGTTCTTGTAGTTGCCGCTCTCGATCATCACCGCGGCGTCGAACACCACGAGACCCACGAAGCCTTTCTCGGCCAGGTCGTCCAGGCGCGCCAGAAAGCGGTCGCGGATCGCCGGATGGGTGATCGCCTCGAGCCGCAGCCGGCGCTCCGGATTGGCGAAGACGATCGCGCCGAGCTTCTTTCTGTCGAGCGCCCCGCCGGCGGTGAGGACGTCCCGGCCGAACTCTCCTGCGATCTGGGCCAGCGCCGGCTGGCCCGGCTCGACCACGTCGCGCGCGAGCAAATCGGCGTCGATGATCTCGCACCCGAGCTGGCGCAGGAGCGCCGAGACCGTGCTCTTCCCCGTCGCGATGCCGCCGGTGAGACCGACCAGCAGGAATTTGCGCGGCGCGCTCATACCTCCGCCCAGTCGGCTCCAGTCTTCACGTCGACCACCACCGGCACCTTGAGCGGCAGCGCCGCGGCCATGATCTCGCGCGCCAGCGCCTCGATGGCGGGCACCTCGTCCGGCGGTGCCTCGAACAAAAGCTCGTCGTGCACCTGCAGGAGCATCCGCGCGCGCAGGCCGCGCGCCGTCAGCGCCGTCTGCGCGCGGACCATCGCGATCTTGATCATGTCGCTGGCGGTGCCCTGGACGGGCGCGTTCATGGCCATGCGCTCGGCGGCATTGCGGGCCACCGGATTGCCGCTCGCCAGATCGGGCAGATAGCGGCGCCGCCCCAGCAGCGTGCTCACGTAGCCGCGCTCGCGGCCCTCGGCCAGCGTGCGATCGATGAAAGCCCGCACGCGCGGGTGGCTCGCGAAGTAGTCGTTGATGTAGCGCTGCGCCTCCTTCTGATCGATCTTCGTGGCCTGCGACAGCCCGAAGGCCGACACGCCGTAGAGGATGGCGTAGTTGGCGCTCTTGGCGATCGTGCGCTGCAGGGACGTGACCGATGCCGCCGCCACCTTGAACACCTCCGATGCCGTCCGCGTGTGGATGTCCTCGCCGCGCCCGAACGATTCGATCAGCGCCGGCTCCTCGGACAGATGCGCGAGGATGCGCAGCTCGATCTGGGAGTAGTCGGCCGCGACGAAGCGCCACCCTTCCTCGGGGATGAATGCCTGGCGGATCCGCCGGCCGAGCTCGGTCCGGATCGGGATGTTCATGAGGTTCGGGTCCTGCGAGCTCAGCCGTCCGGTCGCCGCCACGAGCTGGTTGAATGTCGTGTGGATGCGCCCGGTCCGCGGGTTGATGAGCCCGGGCAGGGTGTCGGCGTACGTGCCCTTGAGCTTCGCGAGGCTCCGGTGCTCGAGGATCTTCCCCGGCAGCGGGTGGCCCAGCGCCAGCTCGGTCAGTACGTCGGCGTCGGTCGAGTAGCCCGTCTTCGTCTTCCGGATCGGCGGCAGCTTCAGCTTCTCGAAGAGGATCTGCGCGAGCTGCTTGGGCGAGGCGATCGTGAACTCGCCGCCGGCCAGCTGATAAATCTCGCGCGTCAGGTTGTCGAGGTCGCGCTCGAGCTCCTTGGCGAACGCTTCCAGCCGCGCCGGGTCGACGCGGATGCCGTGGCGCTCCATCAAGGCCAGCACCGGCACGAGCGGGCGCTCGATCTCCTCGTAGATCGACCAGAGCTCGCGCGTCCGCAGCTCGGCGGCGGCGTGCTCCCAGTAGCGCCAGGCGAACTCGGCCCGCACGCCGAACGCGCGCGCGGGATCGGCCTCGGGCGGATATTCGTTGAGCGCGTCCAGGCAGACCTGCTCGAGCTTGTAGGTGAGCCGCGCCGAGTTCAGCAGATACGCGGCGACCGCCGAATCGTGGATCGCGGGCGGCGTGAGGCCTCGGGCGAGCCACGTCTCGATCAGGGGCTTCGCGTCGTGGACGATCAGCTCACGATCGCCGAACGAGGCCGGCGGCACGTCGGCGGAGAGCTCGGCCGCGCCGGCCGCGGGATGGAAAGCGGCGAGGCCGGCGATGCGCGGCTCCGGCGGCGTCGACTCCCCGGCCCAGTCGACCGCCAGCGGGGCGCCCGCCGGGACCGCGCCGAGCCATGCGGCGATCGCGTCCTTCCCTTCCAGACGCTGCGCCGGCTCGGGCGGCGCCTGGGGCGCCGGCGGCGGAAGCTCCTTCACGAGGCGGGTGAACTCCATCTCCATCCAGAGCTGGCGGAGCTTGGCCCAGTCGGGCTCGACGCGGCGGAACGCGTCGAGATCGAGGGCAACCGGGACCTCGCGGTTCAGCATCGCCAGCTCGCGCGAGAGGAGCGCGTCCTTGCGGCCGGCGGCCAGGGTCTCGCGCAGCTTGCCCGGGATCAGGGTGAGGTTCTCGTAGAGGCGATCGACAGAGCCGTACTGGCCGATCAGCTTCACCGCGGTCTTCTCACCGACCCCTTTGACGCCCTTGATGTTGTCGATGGTGTCGCCCATCAGCGCCAGGACGTCGGCGATCTGGCCCGGCTCCACCCCCCAGCGCTCCCGGACCTTCGCCTCGTCGTAGAGCACGGGCTCGCCGGTACGTCCGGCGACGCTCAGGACACGAACCCGCGGCCCCACGAGCTGGAGCAGGTCCTTGTCGCCGCTCACCACGACGATCTCGAGTTCGGGCTGCGCGAGCGCCCTGTCGACGATGGTCGCCAGCACGTCGTCCGCCTCGAACCCTCGGACCTCGAGCACGGGCGTGCGCAAGGCCTCGAAGAGGCGGCGCACGTATGGCAGCTGGCGCACCAGGTCGTCCGGCATCGACGTGCGCGTCGCCTTGTAGTCGGCCGACAGCGCGTCGCGAAACGTCGGCCCCGGCGGATCCCACGCGATCGCCAGATAGTCGGGCTGCTCCTCGCGGATCAGCTTCCACAACATCGTGCTGAGGATCAGCACGGCGTGGCTCGGCACCCCGCGCGAGGTCGAGAGATAGCCGACCGCGTGGTAGGCCCGGAAGAGATGCGAGTGTCCGTCGACGATAAAGAGGCGTTTCATTGGAGTTGCCCACCCGTGTGGCGGACCCACGGCGGATGAAATGAGGTAGAGTCCGCACGAGGCGTCGGCACCGAGGTCGGCCCCGCATTGGTGCGCAGAGCCCGTATTGTAGTTG
>Ga0066388_100003032_pt1 | contig 10659 bp, 9 predicted proteins | sample PanSoiMetaGPlot6_FD_64539 | JGI IMG/M metagenome (GOLD analysis project Ga0066388, IMG submission 64539) | Tropical forest soil microbial communities from Panama analyzed to predict greenhouse gas emissions - Panama Soil - Plot 6 (Hybrid Assembly) | ecosystem: Environmental > Terrestrial > Soil... | reverse complement strand
CGACGTGATCGCCGCCGGCAATGTCGGATGCATCAGGCAGATCGCGACAGGGACGGTGATCCCGATTGTCCACACGGTCGAGCTGATCGATTGGGCGACGGGGGGCCGAGTGCCGCCGGCGTTGCATGGGACGCTAGCTGCAGTGCCGGCATGAGCGTTGGACCATTGGCCAAACCGATCGGGAGGTCGAACATGGCGAAGAAGGCGAAGAAGTCAAAAGCGAAAGCTAAGAAGGCGAAGAAAGTTAAGAAGGTCGTAGCCGCGAAGAAGAAGAAAGCGGCTGCCCCGAAGAAGAAGGCTCGCAAGGCGAAGGCGAAGCCGAAGGCAGCAGCGGCTGCGCCCGCCGCGGCCCCCGCGGCAGCCCCTGCGATGCCCTCCTGGATGACGCCCGGCAGCGGCAGCGGCAACGGCTCGTAACGCGCGAGCGCTCCTTCACGAGCGGCACCCTCGCCGCGCCAGACTGGAGCGCCCGTAGCTGCCACCTTCGCCAGGCACGTTCGGTGCTGGTGAATTTCCCGGCGGGGGGATGGAGCGCAGCGAAGGCTGATGCGCTCGCATCGATCTGCAGGCCTCTCTCCTGCACGTCGCTGCGCTCCATTGGGACCATGCTCGATCGGGACCGTCCCGAACGCGTGGCCCTTCAGGTGGCCCCTCTCCCTTGCCGAGGCATAGGCCGATGCCGAGGCATAGGCCGACGAACAGGCCAGCAGAGTTGTCCGCTGGGCCGCCCGGCGTCGCGCGCGCATTTCCCTCTGTCATCCGCATTGCATCGGATTGCCGGGCCCAATAGCATCCGGCACTAGGCGGCCGCGCGCCGCAATTCTTCCCTTTTATTCACATCCGCCATGGGAGGTGCGCTATGCCGGCGACTTACAACATCCTGATCATGGGCGCGTCCTATGGATCGCTGCTCGCTTCCAAGCTTCTGTTTGGTGGCCACACCATCAAGCTTGTGTGCCTGCCGGCCGAGGCCGATCTGATCAATGCCGAAGGCTTCCGCGTGCGGCTGCCAATCAAGGGCCGCAAGGACCCGGTCGTGCTCGACTCGCGCAAGCTGCCCGGGAAGGTATCGGCGTGCGGCGCGGGTGATGTGAACCCGAAGGACTTCGATCTGGTCGGGCTGGCGATGCAGGAGCCGCAATATCGCTCGCCGGGCGTGCGCGAGCTGCTCGATGCGGTTGCCAAGTCGCGCGTGCCTTGCATGTCGATCATGAACATGCCGCCGCTGGCTTATCTCAAGCGCATTCCCGGCCTCAACACCGACGCGCTCAAGCCCGCCTATACCGACCCGACCGTGTGGGACAGCTTCGATCCCGCCCTGCTGACGCTGTGCAGCCCGGACCCGCAGGCGATCCGCCCGCCGGACGAGAAGGTGAACGTGCTGCAGGTCACCTTGCCGACCAACTTCAAGGTCGCGCGTTTCGATTCGGATCAGCACACCGCGATCCTGCGCCGCCTGCAGGACGAGATCGACGCGATCCGCTATGACGCCGGCGACGGCAAGATTGAGCTGCCAGTGAAGCTGAAGGTGCACGACTCGGTGTTCGTCCCACTCGCCAAGTGGGCCATGCTGCTGACCGGCAACTACCGCTGCGTGACGGCGGACGGCGCCGTCAACATTCAGGAGGCGGTGCACAAGGACCTCGATGCGTCGCGCTCGGTCTACAATTTCGTGGTCGACCTTTGCGTGGCGCTCGGCGCCAAGCGCGACGACCTGGTGCCGTTCGAGAAATACGCCGCCGCCGCCCAATCGCTGGTGCGCCCCTCCTCGGCGGCGCGCGCGCTCAACAATGGCGTGCCCAACATCGAGCGGGCCGACAAGCTGGTGCAGCTCATCGCCGCCCAGAAGGGCCTGCGCAACGCCGTCATTGACGCGACCGTCGCCCAGGTCGACGCCCGCCTCGCCGCCAACCGCAAGAAGGCAGCCGCGGCCTAGCCGGGGTGTGTCCCGGACGCACAGCGCGAGCAGGCACGTGTTTGACCGTGCGCGTCCAAAGGCCAATTGATTCGGCCGAATCAGGCAAATGGCGAAGGCGGAGCAGGCCCTTACCACCGTCTCAGACTGCCTATCTTTAGAAATTCCTTAACAAAAGCGGGTCAGGAATGTTGTCAGTTTGCAACACTCGGATTCTTTCCACGCTAATCCCCTGGATTCGCCCAAAAAATCGGCACTTGCCACGCGTTTCAGCTTGATACCATTGGGCCCGATACGGATAGTTTCAACCGACAGTGATGATGGCTGCGGCGTGTACGGGGTGTCGCAATTGTCATTCTGATCTGGGGTTCAAACGACGCCCTCCGGGGGGCGGTTTCTAGGGGAAGGGTGGACGATGAATAAGCTTATCGTTTCGATCGCGGCTGGCTTGCTGGGCATGGCGACCTCCGCTATCGCGGCCGACATGCCAGTCAAAGCACTGAAGAAGCCGGTCGAAGTATCACCGTGGGACATCGCCTTCGGTGGCGCGCTGATGACGGACTATAACTTCCGTGGCATCTCGCAGTCCGATCGTGGGCCGTCGGCGACGACCTATATCGAGAGCCGCTACAACTTCAATCCGAACCTGCAGTTCTATGCCGGCAGCCAATACTGGGCGGTCGACCTGCCGACGCATCCGAGCTGCGAATGCGACCTCTATTTCGGCCTGCGGCCGACGGTTGGTCCGCTCGCGTTCGACTTCGGGTTCATCTACTACTGGTATCCGCGCGAGCGGCAGGTGTTCCAGGCTGCCCCGTTCGCGAGCGGTATTGGTACTGCGACCTTCGTCAACACCGGTCTTGCCCAGACGGTCCACGACAGTGACTACTATGAGGTCTATGGCAAGGTCACCTGGGACGCCATCAAGGACAAGCTCGCGTTCGGTGCGAACTTCTACTACTCGCCGGATTGGCTCGGCAGCGGCGCCTTCGGCTTCTACGCATCGGGCACTGCGAAGTTGACGATGCCGTCCTTCAACTTTCCGACCATCATGGGGACAAAGGAAATCGGCTGGTACATTTCCGGCGAGGTGGGCCACTACTCGCTCGGCACCGCTGATAAGTTCCTTGGCGTTCCCGCCTTCGATTTGCCGGACTACTGGACCTGGAACGTTGGTGTAGCCTTTACCCAAGGCGTGTTCACGCTTGACCTCCGCTACTACGACACCGATCTGACCAAGGCAGAATGCTTTATTGTCACGAGCGATCTGCGCGGCATGAACGGTGGAACGAATCCAATTGGACAGTCGAAGTGGTGCAGCCCGACCTTCATCGCTGCGACCAAGTTCGACCTGACGGTTCTGATGAACGTCAAGTAATCCCGGTTCACTCCTTCCCGGCGGGCGGTGGCTCTGACGAGCCGCCGCCCGTTTCATTTTGCGGCGCGGCCGTTGGTGTTACGCCGGGAGCGCTTCCCGCTCCTGCAAACACGCATGCTCGCCGTCGCGCGCCACCACAAGCTGGCGGCCGTGGCAGGCGCGCAGCGCCGTGCGATGCCCGACCGACACGATGGTGATGCCCGGCAGCCGTTCGCCGATCAGCCGGTAGAGTGCGGCTTCGCCCGGCTCGTCGAGTGCACCCGTGGCCTCGTCGAGAATCAGCACGTCCGGCGCCTGCAGGATGGCGCGGGCGACGCCGAGGCGCTGCTGCTCGCCCAGCGACAGCATGCGGTTCCAGTGCGCTTCCTCTTCGAGGCGGCGGTTGAGCGCCGGCAGCCCGACCGCGCCGATCACATCGGCAAGCTGCTCACGGCTGAAGGTTCCGGCCGCGGCCGGATAGGTCACCGCGGTGGCGAGCGTCGCGACCGGGAAGTACGGCCGCTGCGGCAGGATCATGACGCTGGCGCCTTTGCGCAGCGTGATCCGCCCGTGCCCGAACGGCCAGATTGCCGCGATCGCCCGCAGCAAGGTCGACTTGCCGCAGCCATTGGGCCCGGTGATGAGCACCCGCTCGCCGGTGCGGATCGCGATGTCATCGGCCGCGATCAGCGGCGCACCCTGCGGCAGCCGCACCATCAGGTCCTTGAGCGTAAGCGCGTCCTCACTCTCACGCGCGGTGACCTCGATGGCGGGCACCGTAGCGACTTGCGCCTGCGCGATCGCGGCATCGAAACCGGCCAGCCGGTCCACCACCGCCCGCCACTCCGCCAGGTTGCGATAGACGTCGACGAAGATCGACAGCGCCTCGCGCACGCGGTCGAAGGCCTGCGCGGTCTGCATCAATCCGCCGAGCTGCAGCTGCCCGGCGAAGAAGGCCGGGCTCACCAGCAGATAGGGTATGACCGAGGAGGTCTGCCGGTAGCTTTCGGTGAGCAGCGTGAGCGGCTTGGTGCGCGCCATGATCAGCCGCCAGTTGGCGGCGATGAAGCCAAACAGCTCCTGCAGACGCTGGCGCTCTGCTGCCTCGCCGCGCAACAACGCGATCTGCTCGGAGCTCTCGCGCGCGCGCACCAGGTTGAAGCGGAAATCTGCTTCGTAGCGCTGCTGCCGGAAGTTCAGCTTGATGAGCTTTCGTCCGATCAAGTGGGCGAGCGTGGTGCCGGCGATGGCGTAGATCAGCGCGCCCCAGACCAGGTAGCCTGGAATCGCGAGCTCGTAGCCGAACAGCCGCAGCGGAGTCTGATTGGACAGCGCCCACAGCACGAGCACGAAGGAGCAAAGCGAGATGAAAGCGCCAAAGACGCGCAGCCCGATGGTGAGGCCCTGCTCCACGAACAGCCGCAGGTCGTCGGCGATGCGCTGGTCGGGATTATCGGCGGCGTCGCCGAGGAGCTGCATGCGATAATGATTGGCGCCGATGAGCCAATGGTCGACGTAGCGCCTGGTCATCCAGATGCGGCAGCGGATCTGCAACCATTGCTGAAGGTAAAGCTGGTAGACGGCGAGGACCGCGTATCCTCCGACCAGGGCGGAAAAGATCACGAGCTCGGTGACGAAGCTGTCCCAGTTGCGGTCCTGCAAGGCGTTGTAGAAGCGGTTCTGCCAGTGGTTGAGCATTACATTGATGCTGGTGAGCGACAGCTCGATCGCGATCACGCCTGCCAGCAGCAGGCGGCCCGCCAGGCGATCCTCGGAATTGAAATAGGGCGAGGCGAGCCGCCAGATGACAGCGAGCGTCGAGGCAAGGCGTGACACGGGAGCCTCCTGTCTTGGGGGCTGGGTTTGACTGCTTGGCCCGATGCCGTTCGAGCTGACCGGTAAATCTACGCGATTTTAAGTAAAATTGGCCGCTGGCGATCACCCGATCGGTTGAGTGCTCTTGAAGGGGTGGGCCTGCGCCCGCGCGCCAGCCTTTGCAAATGACCGAAAATCCTGAAGCAACAGGGGCCTGGCCCCCTGCGACACCCGCGACCAAAGGAGACTTGTACAATCCTCGCGCGTCTGGTCAAACTAGCTGCAAGGCCTGCTGGAATACCGGGCCAGTGCTGGTTAATGAAGCAAACAAGCTTCGTGAAACTAACGAACAGAAAGCGGCCCGGGTGAAGGCCGTCCAACCTTCCTCTAGATCGCCTGGGAGGGCGCTAGTCATGTCTAAAACGGAAACGTCCAAGACCGCCTCGCGGCGGAGGTTCCTGCTTGCAGCCGGCGCGACCGGTGCCGCCGCGGTCGCCATGCCGCAGGTTTCGCGCGCACAGACCGTGACCTGGAAATATCAGTCGACCTGGCCGACCAAGGACATCTTCCACGAGTTCGCTGCAGATTATGCCAAGAAGGTCAACGACATGTCGGGCGGACGCTTCAAGCTCGACGTGCTCGCGGCCGGCGCGGTCGTGCCCGCCTTCCAGATGTCGGACGCCGTGCATTCCGGCATTCTCGATGGCGGCCACGGCGTGTGCGCCTACTGGTACGGCAAGCACAAGGCCTATTCGCTGTTCGGCACCCCGCCGTCGTTCGGTTGGGACGCCACCAGCTTCCTCGCCTGGTTCTATGCCGGCGGCGGCGAGGCGCTCTACAAGGAGCTCGTCAACGACACCCTCAAGCTCAACCTGGTCGGCTTCCTTTACTTCCCGATGCCGACCCAGCCGCTTGGCTGGTTCAAGAAGGCGATCACCAGCGGCAACGACTTCCGCGGCATGAAGTACCGCACCGTCGGGCTCTCCGCTGACTTGTTCAAGGAGATGGGTGCGTCGGTGACGATCCTGGCGGGCGGCGAGATCGTGCCGGCGATGGACCGTGGCCTGCTCGATGCCGCCGAGTTCAACAATCCGTCCTCCGATATCCTGCTCGGCTTCCCGGACGTGTCCAAGTTCTACATGGTGGGCAGCCATCATCAGCAGATGGAAGCCTTCGAGGTCATCTTCAACAAGCAGAAGTTCGACGCACTGGCACCCGAGTTGAAGGCGATTCTGCGCAATGCGGCGCACGCCGCGTCCTCCGATCAGATCTACACGGCCTACGACCGCTATCCGAAGGATCTCGAGGAGATCAAGAAGCGGAACGTCAACGTGATCCACACCGGCGAGGCCGTGCTCAATGCGCAGCTTGCGGCCTGGGACAAGGTGATCGTCGAGCAGTCGAAGGAGCCGTTCTTCAAGAAGGTGATTGACGCGCAGAAGGCCTGGGTGAAGCGCACCCAGCCCTATCTGAACATCAACAACCTGAGCTCGGCCGAGCTCGCGGTGGCCTACAAGCACTTCTTCGGCTGATCGTAACTGAGGTCGCCGCGCGAGGGGCTCGCGCGGCGGCTTCTCGTCGCTTGCTCTGTGGCAAGCCCGGGTCGGGGGACCCGCTCACCATGCTCGATGCTTTGCTCGATCCTATCTTCAGTCTGATCGGGGGCCCCAAGCAGCTCCCGCTCTATCTCTTCATTCTGCCCATCCCGATTCTGCTCTGGTTGTTTTGGGCCGAGGTGCACGCCGCCACGACACGCGATACGCCCGCGGCCGAGCGTGTGCTCCACCTCATCGACGGGCTGAACTCGGCGATCGGCAAGACCTACGGCTGGAGCATCGTCGTCCTCACCTTCACGACCAGCTACGAGGTCTTCTCCCGCTACGTATTCCTGGCGCCGACCGAATGGGCATTCGACGCGAGCTACATGCTCTACGGCACGCTGTTCATGATGGCGGGCGCCTATGCGCTCGCCCGCAACGCGCATGTGCGCGGTGACTTCATCTACCGGGCTTGGTCGCCGCGGCGCCAGGCGATGATGGACCTCGTGCTCTATATCCTGTTCTTCTTCCCCGGCATGCTGGCGTTCGTGTACGCGGGCTTCAGCTTCGCCGAGCTGTCGCGGCGCATGAACGAGCACTCCTCGGCCAGCCCCAACGGTCCGATCGTATGGCCGTTCAAGTGGATGATCGTGTTCGTCGGCGTCATGATGGTGATCCAGGGCGCCGTCGAGGTGGTCCGCTGCATCATGTGTATCCGCAGCGGCGAGTGGCCTGCGCGCCTGCATGACGTCGAAGAGCTCGAGAAGGTCATGCTGGAGGATGCCGAGAAGAAGAAGCAGGCCGAAATAACCGCGGCCGAAGCAAGTGGGGCGCGGAGGGGAGACATCTGATGCTCGGCCTGACCAATCCCGAGCTTGGCGTGCTGATGCTCGCCTTGTTCGTGGTCTTCATCATGTTCGGCTTCCCCATCGCCTTCACCTTGATGGCGCTCGGCGTGTTCTTCGGCTACTTCGCGATGGGGGATCTGATCTTCAGCCTGCTTGTACAGCGGTCATACTCGGTGATGACCAACGACGTGCTGATCTCGATCCCGCTGTTCGTGTTCATGGGCTACATCGTGGAGCGCGCCAACATCCTCGACCGCCTGTTCCGCTCGCTGCAGCTTGCCTCTGGCCCGATCCCGGCCTCGCTCGCGCTCGCCACGCTCGCCACCTGCGCGATCTTCGCCACCGCGACCGGCATCGTCGGCGCCTGCGTTACGCTGATGGGGCTGTTGGCTTTTCCAGCGATGCTGCGCGCCGGCTACGACGTGAAGATTGCGGCCGGCGTGGTCTGCGCCGGCGGCTGTCTCGGCATTCTCATTCCGCCGAGCGTGATGCTGATTCTCTATGGCGCCACCGCCGGCGTGTCCGTGGTCAAGCTCTATGCCGGCGCGTTCTTCCCCGGGATCATGCTGGCCGGGCTCTACATGCTCTATACGATCATCATGGCGCTGCTTAATCCGAAGCTCGCGCCCAAACTGCCCGCCGACGAGCGCAACGTGCCGCTCAGCACCGTGTTCTGGGCACTGGTCACGTCGTTCCTGCCGCTCGCGGGCCTCATCGGCGCGGCGCTCGGCTCGATCATCTTCGGACTGGCAACGCCATCGGAAGCCGCCGCCATGGGCTCGCTCGGCGCGCTCCTGCTCGCGGTCGGCTACGGCGCCGACTATACCAAGCGCCGCAACGTCATTCTGGTGCAGGCCTACGGACTGGCGGCGGCGGCGTTCTTCCTCTATCTGATCGTCGCCGGGTTCACCGACATTGATGTCGATCGCCGCGTCGTCGCGGTCGCGCTGTTCGCGACCCTGTTCGTGGGCATCGCGCTCATTCCCGGCACCCACTTCAGGCTCACTCAGCTCAAGGAGTCCGTCTTCCTGGCGGCGCGCACGACCGCGATGGTATGCTGGCTGTTCATCGGCTCGTTCACGTTCTCAGCCGTGTTCGCCTATCTCGGTGGCCACGAGCCGATCGAGCGATTCGTGCTGGCGATGAATCTCTCGCCGACCGGCTTCATGATCCTCGCCCAGATCATCATCTTCGTGCTGGGTTGGCCGCTGGAATGGACCGAGATCATCGTCATCTTCATGCCGATCTTCCTGCCGCTGCTGAAGACCTTCAACATCGATCCCTTGTTCTTCGGGCTGCTGGTGGCGCTCAACATCCAGACCTCGTTCCTGTCGCCACCGGTCGCGATGGCACCGTTCTATCTCAAGGGCGTGGCGCCGGCCTGGGTCAACATCAACGACATCTTCCGCGGCGTGATGCCCTACATGATCATCGTGATCGTATCGATGGTCATGCTCTACACTTTCCCGCAGATCGGCCTGTGGCTGCCGAACCAGCTCTACCGCTAGAGGTCTCCGATGGTTTTGCTGATCAGCGGCGTCATCGTCTTCGTCCTGACCGCTCTCGTGTTCTGGTATTGCCTGCCGAGTGACGGCAAGCTCCACCGCTTCGTCGATACCGAATGGGAGCCCTATGTGGGCGTTGCCTTCTGCTCGGCGGTCGCGCTCGGCTTCACGATGATACTCTCAGGCGCCCTCAATCTCGCGGGCGCGCAGTAGGGCCCACCCTACGACCTACGACCCTGGTTTATCCTCCAACAGGCCCAGCCTGCGCCCCAGCCATCTGGTCGTCGGCGCCTGGATCAGAATCGTCATCAGAATGGCGATGAACGTGACCGAGGCGATCACTTGCGCGCCGGGCGCGTTCATGCCCAGCAACAGGCCGGCGAGCGCGGCCGGAATGACGCCGGTCTCGCGGGTCCAGCACATGAACAGCATCTCGTTCAGGCTCCACTGCGCACGCCGGTCTGGCAGCGCGCACAGGAAAACGGTGATCGGGCGGGCGACCAGCATGAAGATCGTGACCACGACGATGCCGCCCACCAGATATTGATTCATCAGGCCAAAATCGACCTGGGCGCCGAGCAGGATGAAAATGAACAAGCGCATGATGAACGCGGTGGTCATCACATAGTCGTCGAGCTTCCGCGCCTCACCCGGCTCCATCTTGAAGCCGAGCGCCTCCTTGTTTCCCAGCACGATGCCGAAGACGAAGACCGCCATGAAGCCGCTGGCTTCCAGGCCGTCGGCCGCGAAATAGGCACCGATGACGGCCATCAGCGTCACCACCGGGGCGTATTCGGCCAGGAAGGCCCAGCGCTCATGCGCGATGAGCAGCGCTGCGAGATATCCGAGCGCGGCACCCGCGGCGATGCCGATGATCGATTGCTTGAGCAGATCGAGCAGCGACGCGGCCAGCGAGAACTCGCCCTTTCCCGTGGCGACGGCCAATACCGCAAAGGTGACGATGGCTCCCATGGCGTCGTTGAATGCCGACTCGCTCATCACCGTCTGCGCCACGCGATCGCGAATCCTGACCTGTCGGAAGATCGGAACCAGCGTTGCCGGATCCGTCGAGGCAAGCGCTGAACCCAGCAACAGCGCGACGATGAATGGAACGCCGAGGACGTAATAGGCGGCGATCCCGGTGATGACGGCGGTGATCACGACCCCGATCGTGGAGATGATGAGGATCGTGATCCAAACCTGCTTCAGCACGTCAAATCGCAGCGAGGCGCCACCATCGAAAAGGATGTAGCTCGCACCGAACAGCAGGATGAATTGGTTCAGCGGGGAATGCGCTTGAATATCGACCAAGCCCAGCCCGGCCGGGCCGATCAGCATGCCGGCGATGAGGAACACGGCAACATCGGGAATCCCGACCTTCCGGGACAACAGGCCCGTGATGGTGCCGACGGCGAGGATCAGGCCACAGGCCAGCAGGATGTGTTTTGCAATGTCAACCGCCGGCGCTTCCAAACCTTCCCTCCCTCGGTGACATCCAGGACTGCGGCGGCCATCGTTGGGCCCTCTCCCCATAGCCCGCGAAAGACGGGCGTAAACGCCCTTATGCTGGGAGAGGGCTCGATTGCAGTCCAAGAGACTCTGATGGGTGAGGGGACTTTTGCCAAGACCCCCTCACCCATCAGAATTCGTTGAACGATTTTCATGCCCTCTCCCACGGGGG
>Ga0066388_100003031_pt1 | contig 10661 bp, 10 predicted proteins | sample PanSoiMetaGPlot6_FD_64539 | JGI IMG/M metagenome (GOLD analysis project Ga0066388, IMG submission 64539) | Tropical forest soil microbial communities from Panama analyzed to predict greenhouse gas emissions - Panama Soil - Plot 6 (Hybrid Assembly) | ecosystem: Environmental > Terrestrial >... | reverse complement strand
ATGCCCGGGAACGGACTTGGTCTCGCTATGAGTCGCTGCAGATCGCTAAATGGCATGCTTCAATAGCCAGTTAAGGTTGTTTTCAGTGGGTTGACTCCTCGTGTGCTGACTAGCCTTGCCCACATCGCGTCGTCAATGAGTCCCGCAATTCTGGCAATTTGCAATGTACCGCCATCCATTTCTTCTTTGGGCCATACATAAAGGTGCTTATTGAAACAGAAAAAGAAAACACCGTCCCTTCGATCGCTTGGGAAAGAGACATGACTGTAAGCCGCACGTTGGCCGAAGGTATGAAAAAACCGAACGCCATATTCGAGTGTTCCCGCCTCAGGCCTAGACCAGCTTTCCTGGCCAATGATGGTCGATCTGTCGGTCGGCCATTTGGTCATTTCAAGCGAAACCGCCAGGACCCGTGCCGGAGGCATTTTCCCGGGATCGATTCCCCAGACTTCAAAAGAGAGTCCCAAAGGACCTACGATCATCTGGAGAGCGTCCTTAAACGCGGGCGGTTTCATGCCCGCCCGAACCATAAGAAACGGATCATCCGTTGATGGCGTCCTGATTGGTGTTTTGGGATAGTCATCAGGGCTGGGAACAGATATCTGCTTCCGACTTGGATCCGCCAGCAAGCAGAGTTGAAGTAGAAACCAACGACTCACGCGACTGCCACTCGAGCTATTAAATCCTTGAACCAGGTGATCTACCCACCACCTTTGCCGGGCCTTGTCTTTAACCAATCGATCGGATTGGTGTTCGATGTACATCCAGGCGAGGTCTTTAGCGCTATCGAGCTCGTTGATAACCGAGTCCGTGCCCGTTCCAGTCTTATATTGGTCTGTGCCATCGGAAAATTTCTCATACGCAAGCAATGCCCGATATACATCCCAATCGAGTCGTGGATCATCAAGCATGGTCGGATAGTTGGAAGCCCGAGCCAGGATTCTCTTAAACCGATAGTCGTAGTCTTTCAGGCTGTTCTTGTTCTGAGGTGTCGAGAACTCGCGCAGATATCTGGACAGGAAAAATGACGAGTCAAGTGTACTGTCGGGGCCTTTCACTGTTGCCAACGAGCCGCCGTAACCTTGCTTTATCTCTTCGATCGCTTGGTCAACGAGAACCTGCTGCCGATGTAGCAAAGAAAATCTTGGGCCCTTTTCTAAAGCAAATTCACCTGTGAGTCCGTTATCTTTTTCATCTGTCCGAGCGTTATGTGGCGCAGTTTGACTCGGCGATTGCGGCAGTAGAAGCGCGGTCGCGAATAGAATCGCAAACAACCTCGGTCGATTCGCGGATGGCACCCTTAATTCCTTTTCTAGTCCTGGACCTTGCAAGCGTAGTAATTCCTTGACAAGCTATACTAGTATGCTATAATTGAAGCTTACCTGGCTACGGTTCTCTACTCCAGCCTTTTGACGATGCGCTCTCGCTGGGTTGGCCCCTCATTCTTCCCGGCGGCTTCCCATCCCTCCTTTTCACCTTCCACTAAACAAAACAGGCGTTTGTCCGTCCTTTATTTTCATAACCTTACAAACTGCTCCGCCAACAACTCCTTTCCTTTGATAACCATCCGAATTGCCCGAGGTGGCGTACCCAAGCACCAAAGATCGCTCCTTTGTTTTCAATCACTTCCGTTTACCCCGGGCGTCGAGGGGCACTCTTCTTTCACTCTCTTGCAAGAGAATGCAGCGCATCTCATTTCTTTTCTATCGTTTGCGCACTCTTTGCACAAAATGGCGGGGGTGTACCCTCCTCTGCGATCACACTCCACGTGAGAACACGCCTTTCCAGTAGGGAACAAGCTCTATTCGGCTTGGCCAAGCGGCAGGAAGTACTGCGTGCCCTTGACGGGCTCTTGCAGGCGGCGCAGGAGTTGCTGGAGGTCTTCGCTGCGTTCGACGAAGTCAATGTCGGAGGTGTTGATGACGAGGAGGTCCGAGGCCTCGTAGCGGAAGAAGAAATGTTCGTAGGCGCGGGCGACTTCTTCCACGTATTCGGGCGAAATTTGCGATTCGCCGCGAGCCGCTTTTTTGGCGATGCGAGTATGCAGCGTTTCGGGCTTGGCCTGAAGATAAATGACGAGGTCCGGCGCGGGAATTTCGCGAGCAAGCAGATCGTAATAGCGTTCGTAAAGCTTCAGTTCCTCATCATCCAAATTGAGATTGGCGAAAATGCGATCTTTTTCCATCAAGAAGTCGGAGAGCAGCGGCGCGGGCGAGTCGGTAGCCAAGGCTTCGCGCAGACGCTTTTGGCGCTCGAGCAAGAAGTACATTTGAGCGCGAAAGGCGGAGCCGGATTTTTCGTTATAGAAATCGGTCAAGAACGGATTGTCTTCACAATCGTAAACGCGACGGGCGTGGAGGCGTTCGGCAAGGATGCGGGCGAGAGTGGATTTGCCGACGCGGAGGGGGCCTTCGATGGCGATGAAGCGAGGGGCTTGAGGGCCCCGTTTGGGGATGGGTGCGCGTTTGGCCGAGGAGTCGAGCGCCATCATTATATATAGAGCGCGCTCAGCCGAGATCGGACCCAAGACTGGGCGGCTTGGGGGAGGATTATAGCAGCGACGGAAGTCAGTGGGCAGGGTCAGTTTTGAGTTTTGTCCCCAGGATCAAGAACTCAGCCTGCCCTGAGGTACCAGGGACGGTTTGTGGCCTGGAACAGCGGGTACTAGGAAAATGGTTCAAACGTGGGTACTGAAAAAAATGTGACCAAAAGTCCAGTGACACCTGTCCTTCCGTACAGGATACTGGGAGGGTCGCAGGCGGCGTGACTTCGAAGAGCTTGCGGCACTGAGGTGATTCAAATGTTCCTGGCCGCAGCCCTCCTTGCGTTCAGTTTCCCGCAAAACCCTGCAGCTGTTAGAGATAGTCCTGCTGCCACGCCCGTTGCCGTAGAAAGCGACGCAGCAAAATCGGATTCTTCATCCGCAAAAACTTTGCCGGCAGCTCCCGCACCGAAGATTGCTACAGATAACTCAGCTGCGGCGAGCGGCGAATCGTCTTCGCTTTCGGCTGAGCCAATTCAGCCGGCGGCCCCGATCCAGCCGGTGAATCCGCCGAAGTTTGCGCTTCACGGCCGGATGGAAACTCCGGGCCAGCGCATAGCGTGGTTGGGATTGTCGGTGGTGGGACACGGCACGGCGGCGTTCGATGCGTATTCGACGCGCCGAGCGGTTTCAGGCGGGTTCGGGAACGAAGCGAATCCGCTGCTTCGGCCGTTTGCCCATTCCGGGGCGATTTATGCGGCAACGCAGGTGAGCCCGACGCTGATGGATTTTCTCGGGCACAAAATGATGAAGAGCCGCAGCCCTCTGATGAGGAAAATGTGGTGGGTGCCTCAGGCTGCAGGTGCGGGATTTTCGTTCGCGGCGGGCATGCACAACATGAGCCTTGTGAAGTAGCGAAAGAATTAGAGCGCAGTTCTCCTTACTGAAGCCTTTTCTTGCGCGCCGAGAGATTTTGCGATAGGCGCATCAATGTACTAAAATTGGGTCATCATCTGCACGGATCCCCGATAGCTCAACGGTAGAGCATTCGGCTGTTAATTTTCAGACGAACGATTACTGAAGCGTTCCACAAAGCCAAAGTATCCGCAGTGCGAACGTAGGTCCTACCGAATTTAAACAATGTCAGACTCTAGGCGGAATGGGAGTGTCTGCAAACCGCAACCAGATTCGTGGTTCTACTCGAAGTGTTTCAATATGCGGTGTCGCAACTTGCCGAGTTCACGATTCAAGAAATGCCCGCGCTCCAAGAATGGCAACACAGGGCTGCGCCGTTTCTCCATCTTGCTGTAAGCCCGCTTCAATCTTCGGTCGTCACCAAATAATCCTAGTGCGAGGTCCAGCGTGCGTAAGGACCTCTCGCGTTGGCCCGCCATCGCGTAAACTTCTCCAAGATTGAGATGAAACTGGATTTCCCTAGGATTTAGCCGTACCGCCGCTTCGCAAAGCTCGGTGGCTTGAGTCCATTTCCGCTGCGCACGGGCAATCGAAACCCCAAGAAATGAAATGTAGAACGGATTATTTTTGTCAGATTCAAAGGCACTTTGCAGCTTCTCTAAAGCCTTTTGGGGATAACCGTTCTTGAGATGCCTCAGTCCTTCTTTGAACTCGGCAACGGTGTTAGGAGAGTCGCTGGCGGTTGTCTCTTTTGCGAATCCAAGCATAGGGACATTCAGCCTCCGTACTTTCGCTAGGCTAGAAGAATGTATAGCAGGGGGTCTACTGACCGGACGACCAGTATTGCCCAAAAAGCTAGACTTAACTCATCGTTAGAATGATTTCGGAAGAAGTAAGTTGTTTGAGGGGCAGGACGCTTCGGTGGTCTTTTCGTGCGTCCTGCCAATTCGGGTGTTTGGTATGTAGTGTAGGCGAATTCTCTGAAAACTAGGGTTCGAAAGCTACTGTACTTTGGTACACGATAGGAACAGTACTAAAACTGAACTCCGATTCCGATTTTTCGGGCTTTGCTTTCTGGGCATTTCTCCCGCGCTTTCTCCGCTTCCTTTTTCGTCTTGAACTTCGACAAGATGACAAGTTCACGACGATTTTTGTATTGGAACAGCACCCATCGAAACTTGGCGGATTTCATTTCAAGATTTTACAGCACGACTCAGCAACCCGATACAAATACGAAGCTGAGGCCGCTTGCCGAACTCGCCTTTTCTGATGAAGGCGTCGACATCTTTGATACCCGGTTTCTTGGCGCGGAGCATATCATTTCTGGCGTGGGGGCGAGATGACGTTCGAGGAAGCTCTCATTTCGGTCTGGCGGCAATCGCTTGTCGATAAGTCATCGATGGTCGAAGTTGAAGGTAAGAAGTATCCGGTCCACACAACTTTAAAACGAAAGCTCAAGCAGATTGATTTCGTCTTCGATGGGCGCGAGATTCGCGGACTCGAACAGAATCCCGAGACGAAATCGCGATGGGCGAAGATGGCACGAGAAGGAATGAAATTGATGCAGTTCTTGGAGAATCATAGATACACTGCCGTGGTGGTGGATGGCAAAGTAAAGTTTTACGCTTGAACTGCATGGTTTAGCCCTTGTCGAAACCAACCAGATCGAATGCGCCTGGCCAGACTTCGCTTTTCGAATTGGTCCAAACACAAGAATTAGTCGCATCGTCAACTCAGTTACAAGTTGCTCGTCCTTTCGAAATCCCCGGAGTCCTGCTCGGCACTTCGTCTTTCACGGCCAAAGGTTGGCAAGGCACGTTCTACCCGGTGGGAATGCGATCTCAAGAGTTCTTGTCCTACTACGCTGGCAAATTCAGAACCGTCGAGATCGACAGCACTTTCTACGGAACGCCTCGCCCCTCAACCGTCACTTCTTGGAGAGACAAGACCCCAGCAGACTTTGTGCTCGCACTGAAAGTTCCCCAGATCGTCACACATGAGAAAATTCTTGTCGGGTGTGAATCCGAGTTCGATGAATTCATCGAGACGGTTTCTTTGCTGGGAGAAAAACTCGGGCCGATGCTGTTCCAGTTTCCGAAGTTCGATAAGTGGATTCTCAAGGACTCGAAAGAATTCCTGACCCGTCTGGATTCATTTCTCAAAAGAATCCCGAACGGTTCGCTTCGGTTCGCCGTTGAGATTCGCAACAAGAGTTGGCTCGATGCTCGACTGACCGATTTTCTTAGGGAGCGCAACGTCGCACTGACTCTCACTGATACTTCATTCATGCCTCGTCCTTGGGAGATGAAGGAGCCACTGGACCTAATTACGGCTGAGTTTGCTTACGTGCGCTGGCTCGGTAATCGCAAGGGAATCGAAGAACAGACCACGACTTGGGATAAAACGGTCGTCGATAGAAGATCTGATTTAGAAAATTGGGTCGACTTATTGCAAAGAGTTGTGAACGACAAGCGCATCCGAAAGATTTTCGCCTACGCGAACAACCACTACGCCGGGCACGCTCCTAAGACAATAAATATGTTTTGGGATTTGTGGAGCAAAAAGAAGTAGACTGTCGTCCCCCGTTCCTACTACCAACCTTCCGTCCTCACCCGGAGACTGGCATGGAATTTGAATTTGACACACCCATTGACCTCAATGCGGACCCGAGGTATTACCAACGCAAAGAACCGCACGATCAGCATGTGCGTCGCGGAAGATCACCATTCTGGTTTGCTTACTGCACTGATTGTATTCAATGCGGCAAGTTCTTCGGCTTGTCTTGGCCGATGGGCGTTTCGCACATCGAGCTACATGACGTGATTCATCTTGAGTGCTCGCACTGTCAGTTCGATTTTACGAGGCATGCGCACAAGCTTTTGTGCGCATGGGTGGCGACAGGATTAAGCGTGGGGCACGTGAGGCGGATTGACAGCAGCGCTGTTCCGGCAAAGTGGATTCACCAAGAAGGCTATAGGCCTCCACCTAAGCACTAGGCCGTTGCTTGGAGTTATCGCGAAGGCGCGAACGCCCCCCTTCCTCCTGTCATTTATGGTGGTGGTTCCGAGCACAGGTGTCAGCGCTGCAACAGGCAACCGCTTTCTTGGGCGCTACCAATCGGGACGCGACGACGATTCCCCCTGTGCCGATGAGGAGAAATACGAGCACTCTGAATGACACGTTTACGGGTGACAGGCGCATCACTTCTTCCTTCGTTTCCGCAGACGCTCGAAAGAGAAGGATATTGCGCGAACCTGCGACAGCGAATGGTCCCACCGTACCGGCGCGCCAGTACTCTCGACAAGCCAGCGGGTTGCTTCGAATCGTGGACGAACGGGGCTGCCATTCAGTCGCAAACTAGCGCGACCTCAATCAATCCGGTCGTGCCCCAGGTTGAAAGCGCCTATCCGCTTTTTCCAATCCCAAAATGTCTCTGACTCGCCTTCTTGTCGTCATCTTGCCCGGATACCCTGATTGACCCATTCCTCAAAATCTATAAACCGAATCGTGTGCTCTGTTGAGGTAAGAATTTCCTGTTAATTTCCACAGGACTACTGCACTTATGACGGACAGAATTTAATCGAAGAGATGATCCGGGGATTGTTGCTGGTTGAGATGTTGTGGCCGAAGTTGCCAAGCACTGAAGATCTGCTCAGTTGTAGGTCGATACTGCCACCAGAGACGAAGAGGGCATACGATTTGCTGATTGGATTTTGCGGAGTTCGAACGAACAGAACTTTTGACAGTGAGTTCATGTTCACCACTCCTAGAAAACTAACTTGGCAGAAAGTTGCATGATTCGCGGGCCCGAAGTCGCAGTAGGAGTGCCGAATGCGGAGAGGCCTCCATTCTGCGGAACCAAACAAGGAATGCCGGCGACACCGCAAATGATCCGCGACGCGGTAAGAGAAAACTGGGTTGTACGCACTCCCGTCACGTTCGAGTGGTTCAGGACGTTGAAGGACTCCCAGATCAGTTGCAGCCTCATGCGCTCATGCAGCGGTACGTCACGTGTGACACGCGGGTCCAGGGAAACGGTAGCCGGAAGGTAGAACGTATCTCTTCCCAGTCCGGGTGTGCGGTCTGTGGCGGGATTGCCGTCATTGTTCAGGTCAGAGCTGACCAACCCGGAGTACGGGTGGCCCGATTGAGCTGTGAAGATGCCGCTGAGTTCCCAACCACCAAGAATAGTTCTGGCAACGCGTGGCCAGTTCTCGCGGGAAACCGGCAACCAGATTCCGCTGACGACGAGCCGGTGCCGCTGGTCATTGGCGCCTGGGCCGCGATCGGCACGCGGATTCGTCGAGTCAGAAACCTGGGCGAAATCATCAGGTCCTGGATTGACGACGAGGTGATCGGGCACATCGTCGATCACCTTTCCAAATGTATAGGAGCCGAGAAGTTGGAAATTGTGAGCCCAGCGTTGGCTTACCTGCAAGACCAGGCCATGGTAAGTGGAGTTGGCCGTGCTTTCAAAATTCCAGATGCGGTCGAAGCCTTTGATCGGCCGGTCGTTGGGGAACTGTTCGTACTTGAGTACCTCGGTGATACCTGCAATGCCAATCTGCGCGGAATCGGGCGGGAGCAGATTGACGTCTTGCGTGCGCTGCAAATGCGTGCCTTTCACCCACAAGTAACCCACGGACAAAGCCATGTCCTTGCGCGGCTCGAGTTCGATTCCGAGACTGCCTTGCTGCGTGTAGGGCTGGACGTAGTGCGGCGAAAAGAAAACAAGGGTGGGATTGCCGCCCGGCACGTCGGGAGCGGGACAACTCGGAGAGATGCCTGACGGGTCCGGCGGGCCGCACAGCGTGTTGGGATAAGCTGGGATAATCGCGGCCGCCGACGTGCCGGCGCGAAACGTGTCGGTCACGACCGTGACACCGTTCTGAAAAAAAGCTCGTGCGGTCATGAGCGAGGGAGTCATGCCATAGAAAATGCCGTAGCCGCCGCGAACCACAAGGCGCTGGCCGAACGGCGTCCAAGCGAAGCCCACGCGTTGCGCAACGTTGTTGGGGTCCAACGGGACAAAACTAGTATCCAAGCCGAGACCGACGAGAGCCAGCGATTGGTTTTTCACCGTGGGTTTGGCGATGACTTGCAAGTCGTATCGAACACCGAGATTTAAGGTGAGCTGTGGGGCGACGCGCCATTCATCCTGTAGGAATGCCGCCCACTCGGTGAAATCTGCGCGCGCTTTGATGCCCGGCATCCCAGTGCCCGAGAAAGTTTGGCGATAAAACTCGCCCTGCTGAGGCGTCGGGCTTCCAGCTAGGCTCAGTCCGAAACTCTCCAGGCTCGTAAAGCGATAGCTGCCGGAAAAAAGGGCCCTCGAAAAGAACGTGATCTGATCCCATAGCGCGTTCCCACCAACTTTCAGGCTGTGATGGCCATGAAAGGAAGAAAGTGTGTCGGACCACTCCAGACGCTGGATAGTATTCTCTCGCGGGCTCATGGCGTTGCGGCCGACCGTGAGGACGAGCTGGCCGTTCTGGAACACATTGGCCTCTGGGCTGGGGCTGTAGGCCGTGCCAGGTTGGTCGCTTTTCACGGAGGAAAACCGGGCGACGTTGACGCGGGACGATGAGAGTGTCGAGGTCAACGAGAAGGACAACGAATCCCTGTTCACGCTCGTCGTGCCGGTGTGCTCGAAAGAATTCTGGGGCCCGCGGTTTTCCTGCCCTTCGCCGGTGAAGCGCTGGCGGTTCCACCGTCCGGTGAGAAGATGGGAGCGAGCCAATTGCCAATCTAGTTTAGCGAAGGAGGCATCCTGGTTGAAGGTTTGGGTCCAGGAGGCGCTGCGCACAGCCAAGTAGGCCAGGGCGTTCTGCTCATATGCGGCGATTGCAGGGTCAGGCGAAAAGACGAAGTTTGCCGGCAAATTCAGGAAGACCGAGTTTTGTATGGTGCTGCGCTGGCCATCGTAGCTGGCAAGGAAGAAAAGCTTTTCTTTGACGAGTGGACCACCGAGGGTGCTCCCGAACTGATTGAAGTGATAGGGCGATTTGGGCCTGCCGTTGAGCTTATTCACGAAATCTGTGGCGTTCATGGATTTGTCGCGGTAGTACCAGAAAGTGGTCCCGTGGAATTCATTCGTGCCGGACTTGGTCACGACGCTGATGACTCCAGCGCCAGCGCGACCAAGTTCGGCCGAATAGGCATTCGAATTCACTTGGAATTCCTGCACGACACTGAGGCTAAACTGATAAGGAGCGGTCTCACCGACACTGCCCATAGGCAAGCCGAAATGATTCTGATTCATGTCGGCTCCATCCACGAGCAATGAATTCATGCTGCGCTGGCCTGCAAAACTGGCCATCTGGGTGCGCGCGTCACGAACAACACCGGGCGTAAGCAAGACGAAGTCGTTGAAGTTGCGGCCGTTGACGGGCAGTTCGGCGATGGAGCGGGAGTCCATTGTGGTGCTCACCTGGCTTCGAGTGGTCTCCAGGATCGGCGCACCAGCATTAACAACGACTGACTCGGCCTTGGTGGCGAGGGTGAGCGTCAGCGGCAGGTTGATCCGGGCGCCGACGGTCACAGAGAGGTCTTTCTGAATGAGAGGGGCGAAGCCGTCGTGCCTCAGCGTCAGCTCGTACGTGCCAACGGGAAGGACTGCGAACTCGAACAACCCACTATCGTTGCTGGTTGCCGCGAACGTTGCGGCAGTCTGAAGGTTGTGTACCTTGAGGAGTGCCCCTGAGATGACAGCGCCCGACGGATCCGTTACTTTCCCTTCGATCGAGCCTGCATCATCGGCTCGGGCTTGCCTTGGCCATAGCATGGAGAGGAACAGAATCACGACAGCCACGGCTCGTGAATTGCGACCGACCCGCATGTGCCCTCGCATCCGCTTGCCAACTCAGGTTATCGGACGACCGCTTTCCGCTTCCGTATGTGTCTTCGGCAATCCTAAGCGGCCGACGAGATCCGCGAATCTGGGGTCGGAGTGCAAGCTGTCGAACTTCGGATTGACGTTCAGCCAAACCAATTGCCCCGCGCGGTCGTCGTACGCCCGCTCGAGGAAAGAAAAAGCGGCATCCTTCTCGCCGAGGGCCGCGTGGATTCCGGCGACGCCGAACGGCGAGACATAACGACTTGTCGACATTTTCTGCAGTTGGCGGAGAACTTTTCGGGCGTCGCTCTTCCTTCCGGCCTTTGCGTACACATAACCCAGCGCATCGAGCATGATGGGGCTTGCTTCGGAAAGTTCAATGCCTCTGCGCGCCTCTCGGATGGCATCTTCGTAGCGGCCTTTCTCGAC
>Ga0066388_100003030_pt1 | contig 10662 bp, 8 predicted proteins | sample PanSoiMetaGPlot6_FD_64539 | JGI IMG/M metagenome (GOLD analysis project Ga0066388, IMG submission 64539) | Tropical forest soil microbial communities from Panama analyzed to predict greenhouse gas emissions - Panama Soil - Plot 6 (Hybrid Assembly) | ecosystem: Environmental > Terrestrial > Soil... | reverse complement strand
CGCGTCCTGGGTGAAGGACCGCACCTGGGCGGCCTCGCAGGAGATTCCGGCCCGCTCAACGGCAGTCGCCAGGCAGGCATGCAATGCCGTGCGTCGTACGCCTAGTCCGCAGACGCCGCCGAAAAGACCGTCGACCGAGGCAGTCCCATCGAGATAACGGATCCCGCGGAAAGGCACCCCTGCCGGGGAGACACCCAGATCTGCCAGCGCTGCCACCCCCGGCGGCATGACCCCCTCGCCGCAGGCTTTGTCGATTGGCACCCGCCTCGGCTCGAAGACGGTCACGTCGAGGCCGCGACGGGCTGCATACAGTGCGGTCGCGAGTCCAGCAGGGCCGCCTCCGACGACGATCAGATCACGCAGGGCGACCCCCACGAGGAGCGCCACCCGCCGGTTGCAGAGCCGCGAGAGCACGGTCTTCGACGCGTACCCGCTGCCAGAGCAGCGGCGTGTTGAGCGCCGTGAAAGCTGCTGCCGTGATCCACGCGGTGTGGACGAGGGGAAGTGCTGCGCCTTCCACGATGACGGCGACATAGTTCGGGTGGCGCAGCCATCGGTAGGGACCTGCCTCGATCCTGGGCAGGCCTGGTATGACGATGACGCGCGTGTTCCATTGCGGGCCGAGAGTATGGATGCACCACCAGCGCAGGCATTGAGCGCCGAGAGCGAGCGCCAGCATCGGTACGCCAAGCCAGGCATAGAACGGACGGTCGAGAAGGTAGACCTCCGCCAGCGCCCCGAAGAGCAGGCCAGTGTGTAACGCCACAATGAGCGGATAGTGCCCGCGACCCGTCTCGAGCCCGCCGCGCTCCTTCGACCAGCGCCGGTTGCGCTCGGCGACCACGAGCTCGGCGAGTCGCTCTAAACCGACGAGCAGGATGAGCAGCGCGTACCACATCGCACCCATCATGCGCCGATCAGGCGGCGGTGTCCCGAGCAGGCCCTACGTGGGTGCCGGCGGTAGGCGACAAGGTCAGGCTTGCGCCAGCAGCTTCGCCTTTTGCGCTTGGAACTCCTCCTCGCTGAGCGTCCCCGAGCTACGTAGGCGAGCCAGCTTGTCGAGTTCGTCGGCCTTCGACGCACCGCCATCTATTGCCGGGGGGCTGGCGTAGTCGCTGGTCGGCCGATCCCACCCCATGGCGCGCCGCTCCGAGCGCTCGCTCATCCTGTCACCGCGGACGATCAGATAGACGAGCACGCCGATCATCGGGAGGGCGAAGATGAACAACGTCCATAGCGCCTTCCCCCAGCCGGACAGCTCACGGTCGCGGAATACGTCCGTGAGGATGACGACCAGCAGCCAGATCCAGGCGATGAAGAGGAAGAACCAGAACATCGTCCAGAGCAGATTCAACAGGGGCATCGCCGCCGCCTCCTTTTATTCACGGCGAGGGCACGCGGCGTCGCCGTGACGGGATTTCTACGGTGTACCTCACCTCACGGGCATCCACGTTGGATCACCCGATGCGGGTGAGTGGCCCTGCGCCAGGCGCGTCTCGGCGCCCGATAGCCCACCGACGAACTAGTAACTGGATCATCCCTGGCCCGATCACCCGCTGCGGAGGATTCGGATTTTTGATTAGCCGCGGGCGGCCATGAGCCGCCGATTGCGCGATCCCGCGCGATAACCCTCGGCTGGGGGCTGCTCGGCTCCGTCGTTAGAGGGTTCAGGCGGCGGGATCAAAGTGTGTCAGCGCTGGTCAGAGCCGTGAGACCGCCACTTTCTGACGGGCATGGTGAGCGGCGTACGTCAGCCAGTCCGCAGAATCACCCGGATGTGGTGATGCTTGTCTGCTTCCCCGGCCATACCGTCGCGACGCCGCCTCGTACCCGGATGAGTCCTGCGGCTGCTCGGCGGGCGAATCCATTCATCCGAGTGGAGGAAAGGCCGTGGATGTAAGCCAAGAGACGAAGAATGCGGTCATGCCCCGAGCGGGCTGGCACGAGGACGATGCATCCGCAGTTGCCCAAGAGTTCGGCGTCGATTTCGCGCGTGGGCTCAGTGTCAGCGAAGCACGCAGCCGCCTCGAGTCCCACGGCCCCAACCGCCTTGCCAGTGCAAAGAAGGAGTCGGGTCTTCAGGCGTTCCTGCGGCAGTACCGGGACTTCATGCAGATCATCCTGCTCGGTGCCGCCGTGATCAATCTGATCGTCACCGGAGACGCGGCAACGTCGGCCGTGCTCGCCGGTCTCACCGTCTTCAACGCGGTGATCGGTCTTCGCCAGGAGTCCAAGGCGGAGGAAAGCGTCAAGGCGCTGGCGCAGATGCTCAAGACGGTCGCCCGGGTTCGCCGCGACGGTCAGGCGTTCGAGATCGACGCCGAGGAACTCGTGCCAGGCGACGTCGTGCTGATGGAGGCCGGCAACCGGGTTCCCGCGGACGGCCGGATCTGCGTTGCCGCAACTCTCGAGATCGAGGAGGCCGCCCTCACCGGGGAAAGTCTGCCGGTGGCCAAGGGAACCGAGCCGGTTCAAGGTGACGTACCGCTCGGTGATCGCACCTGCATGGCCTACATGAATACGTCCGTCACCCGCGGTCGGGGCGAGATGATCGTGACCGCGACCGGGATGGACACCGAGATCGGCCACATCGCGAATCTGCTCTCCACGACCGAGACGGATAAGACGCCACTGCAGAAGCAGCTCGACAGCCTGTCGAAGATCATTGCCGCGATCGCCTGCGTTGCGTTGCTATTGGTCATCCTGCTCGGGCTCATCCGTGGTGAGTCGTTCGACACGCTGTTCATCACCGGCGTGGCGCTCGCGGTCGCCGCGATCCCCACCGGCCTCCCTGCAGTTGTCACGGCGCTTCTCTCCATCGGCACCCGTGAGATCGCCCGCCGAAACGCGATCGTCAAACGCCTGCCGGCCGTCGAGACCCTGGGTTCGACGTCCATGATCTGCTCGGACAAGACCGGCACGTTGACGCTGAATCAGATGACCGCCCGGGAATTGGCGATCCCGGGGCAGAACCGGTTCACCGTCTCAGGCGAGGGTTACCGCACAGACGGCGAGATCAAGCACGTCGGCGGTTCGCACATCGATCTGGATCCCTACCTGCTGCCGATGATCCTTTGCGCCGATGCGGTGCTCGACGGGGACAAACTCATCGGCGATCCGACCGAGGGCGCCCTGATCGTGCTCGCGGCCAAAGGCGGCATCGACATCGAGGAGACCAGGAGGTCTTATCCGCGGGTCGCCGAAGTGCCGTTCGACTCTGACTACAAGTTCATGGCGACCTTCCACGAGATGGTCGGCGCGCGGGGCGATCGCGTCATCCGGTGCTACGTCAAAGGCGCACCGGACGTGCTGATCTCGCGCGGGAGCTCCTATCGGGATCCCGACGGGACCGTGATCCCGGTGACCGACGAAAATCGCCCGCTGGCGAGCGAAGCGAACGACAGCCTGGCCAAGCAAGGCATGCGCGTGATGGTGGTCGGCCAGCGCGACTTCGACCCAGCATCGTTCGATCCCAGTGGCGATCTCATCCACCTCGTGCGAGAACTGACCCTGCTTGCGATGGTCGGAATCGTCGACCCTCCCCGTGCGGAAGCTAGGGACGCCATCGCCGAGTGCAAGACCGCGGGCATCCGGGTCCGGATGATCACCGGCGACCATGCGACGACCGCAGCCGCCATCGCCAAGGAGCTCGGCATCGAGGGTCGGGCTATCACCGGCGCGACATTCGCAGCCATGAGTGACGAGGAACTGCTCGCTCAGCTGCCGCAGATCGGCGTCATCGCCCGGGTCGCACCCGAGGACAAGCTGCGCTTGGTCCGGCTGCTCAAGCGGAGCGAGAACGTCGTCGCCATGACCGGGGACGGAGTCAACGACGCGCCCGCACTCAAGGCGGCGGACATTGGCGTCGCCATGGGCATCACCGGCACCGAGGTGTCCAAAGAAGCCGCCGTCATGATCCTCACGGATGACAACTTCGCCACGATCGTGAGCGCCGTGGAGTACGGCCGCAACCTTTACGACAACCTGCTGAAGTATCTGCGCTTCCAGATGTCGACGCTGGTCGCGTACATCGCCGTCTTCATCGGAGCGGGCATCTTCAACATCGCCGGTGGGATCCCGCTCAACCCGCTGCAGATTCTGTGGCTGAACATGGTCATCGACATTCCCATCGCGGTCGCGCTCGGCTTCGACCAGCCGACCGCCGGCCTGATGAATCGCGCACCTCGTCCGGTCGGCGCACCGGTGCTCTCGAAGACCGACTGGATCCGGCTGTGCATCCAGGGATTCGTCATGTCGGTCGGCTCGCTCGTCGCCTACCGAATCGGAGAGATCCAGGACAACGCCGTCGTCGCATCCACGATGTTGCTCACGACGCTCTCGCTTTTTCACCTGGCCGTCGGTCTGCTGTCGCGTGACCAGCGGAACACCATCTTCAGCCGTGCGGCGATCCCCGGAGCCACGCAGCTTCGCCGGTATGGGATCGCACTGCTCGCGATCGTCGCGGTCACGACGATCAACCTCCTAGAGCGCATCTTCGATACCGCTGAACTGAACTTCGGGCAGTGGGCGATCTGCATTGGGCTCGCCTCGAGCCTCGTGGTCATCGAGGAGGCCATCAAGTTCGTCATCAGGCGAGGGGATACTCGGAATGGCACCGTCCCAGCCGAGTCCGCCGAGCCCGCCCTGGCCGGCACCTAAAGGAGGACCGCCATGGCGTTCAATCTTCGGAACCGGAGCTTTCTCAAGGAGCTGGACTTCACGCCTGACGAGCTACGGTTCCTGCTGAGGCTCTCGGCCGAACTGAAGGCCGCTAAATACGGCGGCTACGAGCAGCCGCGCTTGGCCGGAAAGAACATTGCTCTGATTTTCGAGAAGACCTCCACCCGCACCAGGACGGCATTCGAAGTCGCAGCGTACGACCAAGGAGCTCACGTCACCTACCTCGAGCCAGGCGGCTCGCAGATCGGCCATAAAGAGTCAATGAGAGACACGGCACGCGTACTCGGCCGGAGCTTCGACGGCATCGAGTACCGGGGTTTCGCACAAGAGACCATTGAGATCCTCGGTGAATATTCCGGCGTCCCTGTGTGGAACGGACTGACTAACGAGTTCCACCCCACGCAGATCCTGGCCGACGTGCTCACCATGACCGAGCACAGCGACAAGCATTTGCGTGAGATCTCCTATTGCTACTTGGGCGACGCACGCAACAACATGGGTAACTCGCTCATGGTAGGCGGCTGCAAGCTCGGTATGGACGTTCGGCTGTGCGCGCCGGAGCATCTGTGGCCCAAGGAGGAACTCGTCAAGACGTGCCGCGAGATTGCATCAGAGACCGGCGCGCGACTGACCCTGACAGAGGACGTGGACGACGGCGTGAACGGCGTCGACTACCTCTACACCGACGTCTGGGTCTCGATGGGTGAGGCCGACTCGGTGTGGGAAGAGCGGATCAGGCTGCTCAAGCCATACCAGGTGAACTCAGACGTCGTCCGCAGGACTGGGAACCCGAACGTTAAGTTTCTGCACTGCCTACCGGCCTTCCACAACCGCGAGACAAAGGTCGGCGAGGAGATCTTCCAGAAGTACGGCCTTGACGGCCTGGAGGTCACGGACGACGTCTTCGAGTCCGAGCACTCGATCGTCTTCGATCAGGCCGAGAACCGGATGCACACCATCAAGGCCGTGATGGTTGCCACTCTCGGCAAATGATCGGGGACTGCGATGAGAATCGTCGTGGCGCTAGGAGGCAACGCGCTGCTCAAGCGCGGGGAGCCGATGACGGCCGACGTGCAGCGGAGCAATGTCAAGCATGCCGTCCCGGCCCTCGCATCGGTGGCGCTCGTCCACCAGTTGGTCTTGTCGCACGGCAATGGGCCACAGGTCGGATTACTGGCACTGCAGGCCGCCGCGTTCACCGAGGTCGAGCCTTATCCCCTCGATGTTCTCGGGGCGCAGACCGAGGGCATGATCGGCTACGTTCTCGAGCAAGAGCTGGGCAACGTGCTCCCGTTCGAGGTGCCTTTCGCGACGATCCTCACGATGGTGGAGGTCGATCCCTCGGATCCGGCGTTCAGCGACCCGACGAAGTTCGTCGGACCTGTCTACGACAAGGAAGAGGCGGACAAGCTCGCCAGCGACAAGGGGTGGGTTTTCAAGCAGGACGGGAATCGCTGGCGGCGCGTGGTCCCGTCACCGGAGCCGAAGCGTATCTTCGAGATCCGGCCGATTCGATGGCTGCTCGACAAGAACGTCATTGTGATCTGTGCGGGCGGGGGCGGTGTCCCGACGATGTACCTGCCCGGTGCCGATCGAATCCTCGTCGGTGTCGAGGCGGTGATTGATAAGGATCTCGCGAGCGAGCTCCTAGCCCGTGAGGTGGGCGCCGACCTGTTGGTCATGGCGACCGACATCGACGCCGTCTACACGGACTGGGGGACTCCGCGGCAGCGCCGGCTCGCGCGGGTGACGCCAGATGAACTGCGCGAGCTGCCCTTCGCGGCCGGATCGATGGCGCCAAAGGTCAAGGCAGCGATCCGATTCGTTGAACACACCGGCGGGCGGGCCGCGATCGGAAGCCTGGCCGACATCGAGGCGATCGTGGCCGGCGATGCGGGCACTCAGGTCGAAGCCCGGTGATCGTGCATTCGGCGGCACGGTCGGAAGATGGACGATGGTGCATGAGCCACTGGAGACCGGGAGGAATCACCCCGCCCGGATGAGGTCGAAAGCAAATCTGTGGCCCAGCATGGCCGGATGGCCCTGCCTAGGCGTACCCGGCCGCCGCTGACGAGCCGGGCAGAGCAGGCCGGCATGTTCATTGCCGCCGCCTCGGTCCCCCGGTCGTTCCAGCGCACCCTCATGCCCCGCTCGGCGGTGGACCAGGGCGTGGTAACCGGCGTTCTCGTCGGCGGTAACTACGCGACTGCCGCCTTCTTGCAGGACGTCATCGAGGCACTTGCCGAGCGGTTCGGCGGTCGGGCGTACCACGAGGACAAGACAGCGTGGCGGCGACTGACAGCACTCGCCGACCTGGTGGCGATCGGCGCTGGAATCGCGATCCAGGCGGCCGTTCCGCAGAAACCGAACGAAGGATTGCCGCGCAGTGCGTTGCGTACAGGCGGTTGGTATCTCGCGACGGGAGGTCTGGCAGGGTTGGGCGCCGCGGCCAGCCAGGAGGCGGGCTCCGCACTAAGCCGCCGACTGCGTTTCGCGCCGCCGCTTGCGATTCCTGCCGGGGCGGCACTCTCGGCGATTTTGGAATATCGCCGCCGGCGACGCCTCCACGATGATGTGGCCCTCAACGGCGGCCAGACATCGCAGGCGTCGATGGTCGAGGCGCTCGGCATCGGTGGGCTCGTGGCGGCCGGCCTGCTCGGTGTCGCATTCGTCCAGGGAGGCGCGGCCACCGCGATCGGTGAAGCGCTTGCGCGGCACCTGCCTGGCAGCCCACGACAGTGGCGGCCGGTCGGCCGCCTGGCGGCGCTCGGCGCACTCGGGTTCGGAGTGGGCGCGGTCGTCCAGAACGCCTACCACCGTGCCGAATCGGGCGCAGAGAAGCCGGAGCCGGGGTTCGAGGAAGCTCCGACATCGCCGCTCGTTAGCGGCGGTCCTGGCAGCGTGGTTCCGTATGACACATTGACCAAGGAAGGGCACCGACACGTTCTCACCTACCTTCGGCCCGAGTGGATCGAGGAGTCGATGGGCGAGCCGGCCCGGGCAACGCCAATCAGGGTGTATGTCGGCCTCGACTCTGCTCCGACCGACGACGAACGGGTGGCGCTGGCGCTCGCCGAGATCGACCGGACGGCTGCACTCGGTCGACGCCTGGTTGTGCTGGTATCCCCGACCGGCACCGGCTACGTAAACCACACCGCCATGCAGGCGATCGAACTGCTCACGCGCGGCGATTGCGCCACGATCACCATGCAGTACTCCAAGCGCCCGTCACCGCTCTCGCTTGACCGCATCGACGAGGGCCGCCTGCAGAATCGCAAGCTGTGGCTTGCCATCCATGACCGGCTGTATGGCATGCCACCTGAGCGGCGACCGCGCGTCGTGCTCTTCGGTGAAAGTCTCGGTGCACAGACCAGCCAGGACGTGTTCGTGCACGAAGGCACGGTTGGGCTTCGGATGTTCGGCATCGATCGCGCACTGTGGATCGGCACGCCCTACTTCAGCAAGTGGAAGGAGGAGGTGCTGCGCGATGTCCAGTGGAATGTGGACCGCTCGTTGGTCGGGCGGTTCCACAGCTTCGAGGAGGTGGAGGCCCTCGACCCAACGGCGCGCAGTGCACTGCGGTTCGTGATGGTCTCGCACAACAACGACGCCGTCGGATACTTCGGCGCCGATCTGCTCGTCGCCGCGCCGACGTGGCTGCAGGAGCCGCGCGCTCCGGGCGTACCCAGAGCTCAGCGTTATGCGCCGCTGCTCACGTTCGTACAGACCCTCGTGGACATGAAGAACTCCATGCATGTCGTGCCCGGCCAGTTCGTCGCCGACGGCCATGACTATCGGGCCGACCTCGGTCAGTTCATCAACGAGGTCTACGACCTTGGCGCGACCTCGGAGCAGATGCAGCGCGTCGAGGCCGCGCTGCGCGGGTATGAGACGCGGTTCGCCGACTACATCGCCCGCTCGAAGGCCGCGGAGGTCTCTGCGTGAAGCGCAGGGAGCGAACGACCGCAGTCGCGGTCGGCCTTCTCGCGGCCAGCTATAACGTCGCGGTCAACCGCGTCCTCCCGCCCAAAACCCACGTGCCTGCCAACTTTGCCTTTGCTGCCGCCGCATGCGCGATCGGGCGCACGGCGGCCCGGCTGTCCTGGTCTGATCTCGGTCTCGGCCGGACCGAAGCCGGCAGCGGATTCCGCCTCGGGGCCAAGTGGTCGCTGGTGTCGGCCGCTCTCGTCGTCGCTACTGCGGTCGCGCCGCGGACACGCAGGTTCTTCGCGGACGAACGGATCCTGCGCACCAGCCGCGGGGAGGCCGTCTATGAGGTCAGCGTACGAATCCCGCTCGCCACCGCGCTTCCAGAGGAAGTGGTCTTTCGTGGCGTCCTGCTGAGCGTGCTGTCGCGCTCGCACACCACCGCAACAGCGATCGCATGGACATCGGCTCTGTTCGGTCTCTGGCATGTGCTGCCCACCCTCGACACGGTGCGGACGAACCCGATGAAGGATGTTCTGCCGAAGGGCCGACTCGGTTACGCGGCTGCCGCGGGTGCGACAATGCCGGCGACCGCCGCCGCCGGGGTTCTGTTCGCATTGCTGCGTAACCGCAGCAGAAGCGTCGTCGCTCCCTTCATGGTGCACACGACCATCAACGCCACGGCTTACATAGGCGCCCGACTGTCGGATCACCACCGCACCGGCCCTAGATCACCCGCTGAAGGTGACGCGGCGGCGCGAGAGATCGACAGGATCGGATCGGAAAGGCAACATACCGCCTTTCTGAAACAGCGCAGCGCGGCAGAAGGGAAATCACCATGACCAATGCCGGATATGCGGACACAAGCAGGCGAGGTGGAGGTTGGATAATCTTCGCCGGCGTCGTCTTGGCCGTGGCGGGCATCATGCGCATCTTCGACGCGATCTGGGCCTTCCGTTATAACGGGCCAGTTCCGGAGAATCTCCAAGATGCGATCTTCGGGCACGACCTTGATACGTACGGCTGGATCTATCTGATCGTGGCCTTTGTGCTCATCGCGTGCTCGTTCCTCGTGCTCAACGGATCGCAGGTGGGCAGGTGGATCGGAATCACCGCCGCGGCGATCGCGTGCATCTCCGCCATTTGGTGGATGCCTTACTACCCGATCTGGGCGCTGGCCTACATCGCCCTCGGCATTCTCGTGATCTACGCGCTCGCCGCCTACGGCGGACCTGAGGCTGCCTAGCCGCCGCTGCCAGACGATGCGCGCCGCATCGGCTCGAACCAGCCGACCGTTCGGGCCGGTGCGGCATTGGCGGCGCGGCTCGGCCGGCGGATGTCGCCTCAGCCGCCGTTGCCCTCCGCGAGCTCCTTTGCGAAGAACTCGAGCGCGGACTTGGTTTTGGTCTGCTGTTCGCCGAGCAGATCGATCCCGCGACCAGCCAGGAACGCCCTCGTCTCGGCAGCGACGGTGAACGTCTCGGCGGGAGCGCATTTGGTCGAGAGCTCGAGGATTTGTGACCCGTCTGGATAGTTCCAGAGCTCGGCCACGAGGCGGCGGCCATAGTCGGTCGGCCTGAACTTGAGCTTGAAGACGAGGACCGGGCCGAGCATCGCGAGTCCGTCCAGCTCGAGACCGTTCGGGGCGTAAGTCGCAAAGAAACTGCGCTGCTCCTTCGTGAAGAGCTTTCGCGCCGGCACGCCCCCCGAGAGCGCATCTTTGACTCGCGTCGGATCGACTTCCGCCTTCATCGACGCGGAGCAGACGAAGCCGCCTGGCATGGCGTCGACCTCAACGCCGAAACCGGCGGATCGACGCAGGGCGGCCGGGAGCTGGTCAGGGACCACCGGTCGAAGCTTCACAACCGAATCGCCAGCCTTGCCTTGGATTCGCCTGGCCCGAACAACGAGTCCGTGTTGATTGAGGGTGAGCGCCGGTGTGTCGAAGAAGATGACCTGCCGCATCTGGGCGTCGAGAGGGTCCATCTCCAAGGCCGCCACGGCCGATCGGCGGGCGGCCTCTGGAATGCTCAGCTTCAGTTCGACGCTGTCGGC
>Ga0066388_100003029_pt1 | contig 10663 bp, 13 predicted proteins | sample PanSoiMetaGPlot6_FD_64539 | JGI IMG/M metagenome (GOLD analysis project Ga0066388, IMG submission 64539) | Tropical forest soil microbial communities from Panama analyzed to predict greenhouse gas emissions - Panama Soil - Plot 6 (Hybrid Assembly) | ecosystem: Environmental > Terrestrial >... | reverse complement strand
TATGTCGGTTCGATTGAAGTCGGAAAGCTTGCCGATATTTGCATCTGGGATCCAGCCTTTTTCGGGGTGAAGCCCGACATGGTGCTGAAGTGCGGAACCATCGTCGCTGCACTCATGGGGGATCCCAACGCTTCCATACCTAATCCTCAACCCGAATACTACCGGCCTATGTTCGGCGCATTCGGTCGCTCTTTGACGGAAAGCTCCGTGACCTTCGTGAGCCAAGCGCTACTCCAAAAAGAAGGAACGCTTGGCCTTTCAAAGAAACTTCTTCCGGTCTCGAATACCCGAAACATCGGCAAGCGTTCAATGATCTGGAATAATGCCACGCCTCGCATGGAGGTGAACCCTGAAACCTACGAAGTGCGGGCCGATGGTCGCCTTCTCACCTGCGAATCGGCCAAAGTATTGCCCATGGCTCAACGCTATTTCATGTACTGATATATGACCATGCATCGTGCTTCTACTCATCTTCCCGCGGGGCATTGGCCGCAAGAAAAAGCTGCCGGCTCTCTCACTCTCGATTTTGACAGGCGCCATCGCCGCCGCTTTCGTCTAACCGCGGACCAGGGGGACGATATTCTTCTTGACCTTCCGGAAACGGTTGCCATGGCTGAAGGCGACGGGCTGCAACTCGACGACGGCAGATGGCTGAGGGTTCAGGCAGCCGCGGAGGATCTCGTGGAAATCAGACATCAAGATCCGATTCAGCTGATGCGCCTTTCCTGGCACCTGGGCAATCGGCATTTGCCCACCGAAATTCGAGACCACGTTCTTCTTATACGGCCTGACCATGTAATCGAAGATATGCTTCGTGGCCTCGGGGCGGATCTTCAAAAAGTCCAGTCCGCATTCCAGCCAGAAGGCGGTGCTTACGGTCACGGCCATTACCACAAACATCATGGCAGCCAGCATCATCATGAGTGATCAACAACACCGTCTTTCTCCATTGGCGCTCTTGAGACAGCAGAGTTGGATGTCGCCTGCGTTTCCTATCGGTTCCTACAGCTATTCTCACGGGATCGAATGGGCTGTAGAAGCCGGATACATTCACGACCGCAACAGCCTCATTGATTGGCTGGAAGCAGATCTCTGCTACGGCTCCGGACGAAACGAAGCAATCTTCTTCATGGAAGCATGGCGCTCGGCGACAGATGGCAACTGCGAAAAGCTGTTTGAAATTGCGGAACTTGCAGCCGCGTTTCGAAGCACGTCCGAGTTTGCACTTGAAACATCGCAGCAGGCGGCGGCCTCCCTCGCTGTATTGTGCCGCGTGTGGCCGGACCCCCTTACGGAGAGTCTTTCAGAGTTACTCTTCCAACTCAGAATTGCACCGGTGTTGTCGGTCATTCTCGGAGTTCGCGCAGCGAAAGAAGAAATTTTGGCGACCCTGGCCCTGCCCGCCTTTCTGCAAAGCTATCTCGCCAACTTAGTAACAGCCGGCGTTCGCCTGATTCCGCTTGGACAAACTGACGGGCAGCTTGCTATCGCCGAGCTTGAGCCAGCAGTGCTGGCCGGAGCTGCACAAGCTGAACAAGAAACGATTCACGATCTTGGTTCAGCGGCGTTCATGGTCGATCTCGCTTCCGCTTCACATGAAACCCAGTACACGAGGTTATTTCGCTCATGACTAACCCTCCGACCTCAGTTTCCCAAGCCCATCCATTGCGTATCGGTATCGGCGGCCCGGTGGGGTCAGGCAAAACGGCACTGGTTGAAGCGCTATGCAAACGTCTCCGCAACACTTACGACATTTATGTGATTACGAACGACATTTACACAAAAGAGGACCAGCTCATCCTTACCCGTGCGCAGGCGCTGCCTGCGGAGCGCATTATGGGAGTCGAAACTGGGGGCTGCCCTCATACCGCAATCCGTGAAGATGCGTCTATGAACCTCGCGGCCATTGAAGAGATGAACAAGAAATTCCCGCACGCAGACCTGTGCTTTGTCGAATCGGGCGGCGACAATCTGGCGGCAACTTTCAGCCCCGAACTGGCGGATTTGACGATCTACGTGATCGATGTTGCCGAAGGTGAAAAGATCCCTCGCAAAGGCGGCCCTGGCATCACTCGCTCCGATCTTCTCGTTATTAACAAGATCGACCTAGCCCTTCTGGTAGGCGCGAACCTTGGCGTAATGGAAGCGGACACACTCAGAATGCGCGGAAGACGGCCATTTGTTTTCTCGAATCTGAAAAGCGGTGAAGGGGTTGAGCCGATCGCCAATTTCATCGTCGAGAAAGGTGGGCTAACGAAGAGCGCCGCCTAGGGCTGTGGTTTGTGATGTGGAGTTTTGTTGTTTAATGTGGAAATTAGTTGCTCGGCAGCGGCAGGCACTTTGACCTGGTCCGACAGCACGATCTGTTTAGCCTCGATCTCTTTTCCATAAATTTGCATGTTTGCTTTCTTGTCGGGTCGGATGGTTGAGCCTGCGAGAGAAACGCCCGCAAAGAGACCACGGGAACGGGAATAACTCAAAATCTCTGAGCGCAAGGTCACGTCGGTCTCCGCCGTAGCATTGCGGCCGACTGGCCCCGCCGCAATAGATGCATCTCCTCCCAACTTCACCTTTCCGGAAAGGATTCCGCGAGCCCCGCTTTCATTCATCACCAGCAGGACGAAATCCGTGGCCTGTCCACCGATTTGAAAGCCGAAGCTGCCACCCTCGAGAGCCATCATTGTCGGAGCGCCCCAGGAGCCCTTGAAGTCTTCGCCTTGTCGGCACGTCATCGCACCCCGGCCATAGCTACCGCCAATCACGAATGCGGCCTTCAACACGGAGGGATAAATCACCACGCAATCAGCCTTGTCGAGCAAGTCCTGTGGGACATTATCGGAAATGTCGAGAATCTCCTTCAAAACTGTGCCACAATCTTTCAACCGGTCCTCATCCTTATCGTTCTTAGCTGCCCGGGCAACACTAGGGCTAATCGGCTCGAGGATCAGGATGGCACCCACCACAACGGCAATCAGGTTCTTCATCTCGGTTCTCCTTAATCCAGGCTCCAAACGCTACCGGCGTTCGACTGAGTCGGCAGCCCAACCCCTTACTTGCCAGAATCCTGGAATTCTGGCGGGTCGAGGGCAAGGTAGGTCATGCCGCGCAGGTCGAGAAGTAATCTCCCGCCAGAGTTTACGAGACGAAGCAATATATGTCCACAGCCCGCGCAGCGCGCCACCATGCCTGGACATTTCACGTACAAATGTGCTTCGGCAAAATACCCCATTGCCCCACAATGGGCGCACTTTCCCCGTGCGCTTGTGATATCCGTCGTGAATATCCTGCTCAATTCACCGGCGGCAGCGTTCCCGTCAAGGTAATTCATAGATGCGTTCATTTCCGTTCTCCTGTGGCACCAAAGCGTTCTGTCCTGATCCTTTCGCGATCGTGGCCCGCGGCGATCAGAAGGCCGGTCGCGTGCTCAACGAATGATGTCGGACCGCAGACATAGCTGCTCGGCCGGGTTTTTGACGGCCAAGTGCCGCTCGCAATGAGCGCTGCGTCGATTCGTCCCGCGGGTCGCGGCCAATCCTTCGGCGTCACGCGTGTGTACGCATAGGTGACAACTACTGAGTCGCCCCGACTGGATAATGCTCCCAACTCATCGCGGTAAAAAATCGCTCCCGGTTCCCTGACGGAATACAGCAATCGAAACGGTGATCTGCTGCCAGCTGAAGCGCGTGACCGAATCATGGCCATCAGAGGAACGATGCCGGAACCGCCCGCCACCAGTTGGATCGGCATTACTTGTTCGGGACGCCACACAAACCAACCACCAATTGGTCCACGCACCTCCAGTTCATCGCCGACCATGACCTGCTGCGTCAGATAGGGGGAGACCTCGCCGTTGGAGAGTCGTTCGACGGTGATTTCAATACGCCCATCCGAACTCGGAGCTGTCGCAATGGAGTAGGATCGAACCGCAGAGTATCCGTCTGCAGCCGTCAGCCGCACATCAACGTGCTGACCGGCGACGTGGCCCGGCCAATCACGCATCGCGAGTGCGAGCGTCCGCGCGGTCGCTGTTTCGTCGTGCAGTCCCACAACCGTTGCGGTACGCCACATCACTCGTCCGAGTACCGCTGTTCCTGCCATGGATCACCATAGATGTGATAACCGAGGTTTTCCCAAAAACCCGGTCTGTCGTGCGGCATCAGCGTCATGCCCTCCACCCATTTAGCACTCTTCCACAAATAAAGATGAGGAACCAGAAGTCGCGCGGGGCCACCGTGTTCGGGTTCAAGATCCGCTCCGTCGTATTTGAACGCGATCCAGGCCTGCTTGTTCATGACGTCCTTCAGCGGGAGGTTCGTGGTGTAGTCGCCATACGAGCGGAACATCGCGTATGGCAAATCTGCCTTCACATCTGTGAGCAGAACATCGAGGGAAACACCTTCCCAGGATGTACCGAGTTTCGACCATCGCGTTACACAGTGCAAATCGACTGTGACATTTTCGGTGGGCAACTCACGAAACGACTTCCAATCCCATCGTTTCAAAACGTTGCTGCCGTCATCAATCGTAAATTCCCAACGATCAAGTGAGATGCGCGGCGTCGGCCCCGCAGACAACACAGGAAAATCGGTAGTGAGGTATTGACCAGGTGGGAGTTTTGCTTCGGCGGCGCTGCGTCGACCGGCAAAACCTCGTGAAACGATAGCCATTAGAACTCCTGCGTAGCGACTGATGTAGTTTGATGCTACGTTGTTGACCCCGCGAAAAGCAGCAATCGAGCTTCCATCCAGTCTCTTTACTGAGTGGATGTACTTTCCACTTCCGGCGCAATCGAGACGAATAGAGTCGAAATAGCGTCACGGTGTCTGTATCCCAACAAGCACGCGCAAGCGCTTACTGAGAAGTCATTCTAATTCCTGAACGGCCTTGTGACGGTGTTGAATCCACTGCCACAACGACGCGGGTTAAATTCCACGCGAGGCTTCTCGCGTTGGAACATCATTTGCTCCTCATTTGCTGTTATCAAAGCAAAGAAGCACAAACAAAGTGAGACTGACAGTCGCGCCGGTCGCCAAGAAAAGGAACAAATATGACCTTCATCGTAAGAGCTTTGATTAAGCTCGGTATTCTCAAGAACGATCTCGATTACCACTTGCTTCGGGCATCGATGGTCATCATTTTCCTCTTTTTTGGCTATCAGAAATGGTTCGAGTATGAGGCGCAAGCTCTGCTCCCCTACATCGGTCACGGCCCTCTAATTTTCTGGATGTACGCAGTGTTTGGCGTTCGGGGAGCAACCTACTTTCTGGGAGTTGCAGAGTGGCTGTTTGGTGCACTTTTGTTCGCCGGATATTGGAACAAGAGGCTGGGAATTCTGGGAGCTCTTGGCTCATGTTTCTCGTTCATCGCCACCACGACGATCATTCCGTTCATGCCGGACGGCTGGGCGGCTTCTGCCGGGGGTTTCCCGGCCATGACCGAAAGGGTTGCTTTCCTACTTAAGGATCTTGTCCTTTTCGCTGCGTCCTTCTATTTACTGCGACAGGACGTGATAAGAACTTCGCGCTCTAACACCGCCGCAACTGGCTCACGCACCGCAATTCGCCAGAACGCAAGGCCGACAGGAGTAGTCGCAGGCGCCACGTTCGCGCTGACGACCGAGAGTTGCAGTAAGGAATAGCTTCACAACACCAAAGCAAAGAGGAGGAACTTAAGTGAAGTACCTGATCGCCACTGTCCTTTTATCATCAATCATTTGTGTTCCGACATTCGGCGAAAAACGAAAGGCCGACTTTCAAAAGGGGCAGATTTTAAAAGCTGAAAAACTCCCTGCGCAACCGAACCCCAATGGAGATACAGCTTCAGATGCCCAGCCAGATCTTGGAGTTTACACCTATGAGGTGTTCATCCAGGTTGGGGAAACGGTTTACACCACGCAGCTGGCGACTTCTGACCCCAGCGGTGCCGAGTTTTCAGCAGGCTCTGAGGTCCAGGCGCGAGTTAGCAAGACTATTCTCTACCTGAAGCGACCTTCGGGCAGCGAGGTGGAGGCGAGGATCGTTGGCAGAAAGAAAGCTGAAACCAACTAGCGGAAAGGAAACAGTGTCCAGTCTTAGAACGGAAATCTTGGTTTTGCGGGAGATGAGGGCGAAGTTTGCGCCCTACGCGCCGCTCCTCCTTCGATTGATTGTTGGTTACGGCTTTCTGGCGCACGGCCTGGCGAAATGGTCCAAGGGCCCAGAAGTGTTCGCCGGCATTCTTCAGGCGACGGATGTCCCTCTCCCGCACCTGATGGCTTGGGTCACAATCGCCACTGAGCTCATCTCTGGTATCGCTTTCCTGATCGGAGCCTTTGTTGATCTGGTAAGTATTCCAGCCATCATCTTGCTTGCAGTTGCGATCTTCACTGTCCACCTGCCATACGGCTTCCTTACGATCAAGCTAATGAGCGTCAACAACGGGAGAGCACAGTTCGGACCACCCGGATACGAATGCGATCTGCTCTACATTGCTTGCATTCTGGCGCTTGTTCTGATCGGTCCAGGCCCTTGGTCTGTTGATAAACGTCATAGCAACATAGGTGCACCTGATTGATACGCGCACTTCGCACTTGAAGACGTTAGCGGTTTCATTGCAGAACGCATGCGCAAGTTTCTTGGTCGCCGATTTGCTCGCCTTTATGGTGTCACCGGCGGCGAAATGGATGACCGGTACGTCCGTCCGAATGGACAGCGGCGAGATCAAAGGAATCTAGACGGGCTCCCAGAGTTCGAGAAGTGACAATGGCCCAATTGCTATCCCTGAATGTCGGTCTTCCGCGCGAAGTGACGTGGAACGGCAAGAGTGTGCGAACGGCGATCTGGAAGTCTCCTGTCCAAGGGCGACGGATAGTGCGCAAGCTGAATATCGATGGCGACGGTCAGGCCGACCTCGCCGGCCATGGTGGGGAGCAGCGCGCCGTGTTTGTCTATCAGATGGACTCTTACCATTATTGGGAACACTTTCTGGGCCGCAGTGATTTTAGTTTCGGTCAGTTCGGAGAGAACTTCACGATTGACGGACTTCCCGATAACGAGGTGTGTATTGGTGATCGATACCGCATTGGTGAAGCCGAATTCGAAGTGACACAGCCACGCGTGACTTGCTTTCGCGTCGGCATCCGCATGAATGAGCCTCGCATGCCAGCTCTGCTTGTCGCACATCACAGGCCAGGGTTCTACTTTCGGGTGCTGGAGGAAGGAGAGGTTGGGGCAGGCGATGAGATCACAAAAATCACTGCTGGCCCGGAAAAGATCAAAGTCGCGGAAATGGATGCTCTGTTGTACTTGCCAGGGCATTCTCGCGAGCAAGTGGAACGGGCGTTACGCATACCGGCACTCAGCAAGGGTTGGCAATCGTCTTTCCAGGTGATGCTCAAAGAAGAGGCGAATGGACAAACCATGCATGGGAATCCCGGGTTAGCAAATGAGGAGCAAGCTCCAGCATGGCCCGGATTTAGACAAATGCGAGTTGCGCAGATTCGTAAGGAAAGCGATCGTGTGACCTCTTTCAGTCTGGCACCTGTCGCCGGGCAAAGTCTTCCAGCCGCGCTGCCCGGACAATTTGTCGTCCTCAAGCTGCAAGTTAATCGTGATAAACCACCAATCATCCGCAGTTATTCGTTATCCGGCATGCCAGGAGCAGATCAATTCCGCATTGGCGTTAAGAGCGAATCGAACGGTGTCGGTAGCTCCTTCTTATGTAACCAGGTTCGAGAAGGCGACGTATTGGAGGTCAGCGCACCACGGGGCAGTTTTACTCCGCGACCCGGCGACGGCCCCGTTGTTCTGCTAAGCGCTGGCGTCGGTGCAACGCCCGTAATGTCGATGCTCCACGCACTCGCCGCCGAAAGGTCGCAACGGCAGGTCTGGTGGATCTATGGAGCGCGCGATCGCGCCAGCCATCCATTCGCGGAAGAATCGCGTTCTCTACTAAAGCAGCTGTCTCACGGACGAAGCTACATCGTATACAGCAGGCCAGCTTCAACCGACCGGCTGCAGAGGGACTTCGATGCTTCTAGGCACATTGACATAGCTTTGCTGGAGGGGATTGGCGTATCGCCAAATAGTGACTTCTATCTGTGTGGCCCATCTTCATTCTTAGAGGACATGCGCGATGGCCTACGAAACTGGGGAGTGCTCGCCCAAAACGTGCACATGGAAATTTTTGGTGCTCTCGAAGGTATTACACCTGGCGTGGCACGGGTTGATCATACTCCGCACTTGCCACCGGGGCCTCCAGGGTCTGGCCCGTCAGTCTCGTATGCCCGCAGCGGGATTACGACCGCGTGGGATCCTAAATATCAGAGTTTCCTTGAACTGGCGGAAGCGTGCGACGTTCCGGTGAGATGGTCTTGCCGGACAGGAGTGTGCCACACCTGCATGACTGGCCTCATTGGCGGATCGATTAGTTATAACCCCGAGCCGATCGAGAGGCCGAGTCCCGGCAATGTGCTGGCGTGCTGCTCCCAGCCAGAGACAGATGTCACTCTTGATCTTTGACAGAAGCAGCGTCACAAACATTTCGTGTGAACACTAATAAAGAGGAGGAGAAATCATGGGACTCTCATGGCAACAAGGTCCGTTATCCCCGGGAGCGATCGGCCGGTTTCTCATGCCCGAACCTCTACCCGAGAGACTGTTGTACGTTGAGCCATTGCGTCGGCGGATGCGCGTGCGCTTCGGCGGAAACTGGATTGCTGATAGCGAGAACGTCCTGCAGCTTTTCGAGCCAGGGCATTATCCGATGGCTTATTTCCCGGAGACTGACGTCTCTCCGAACACTCTTCAAGTTACCGAGCATAAGAACCGCCATCCCGACCTTGGGCTCACATCCTGGTATACCGTCCGGGCGGGTCAGCAGAGCGCGGCCCGAGCCGCATGGCAACACATCGACTTGCCCGCCTACGCAAGCGAGTTGCAGGAGCGGGTTGCGTTCGCGTGGCCAGCCATGGATGCCTTCTACGAGGAGGACGAACGGATCGTGGGCCATGCCGCCGACAGCTACCACCGCATCGATATCCGCCAGACTTCTCGTCATCTCGTGGTCCGTCATCGTGACCGCATCATTGCCGATACTAAGCGGCCCATGGTTCTTTACGAGTCCGGCTTCGCGCCGCGCTGGTACGTTCCACGCGCCGATGTCGATGAGTCTGCGCTCACTCCCGTGGAGCGCCAAACCTTTTGTCCATACAAAGGACTATGTAGCTACTACAACATCGGTGATGCACCTCTAGCGGTATGGTCGTACCCTGAGGCGTATCCCGAGGTCGGCCGCGTCTCGAACTTTTTGTCATTCGAGCCTGACATTGTCTTCGTGCAGCTCGATGGCAAACAGCTTCACCTTGAGCCAGGGCAGACGGTGATTCCACACGGCCCCGATCGCGAGCTCACCGTCGCCGAGGTGCTTCCGCGCCGCAAGTCGGCATGAGCGGCACTCGGCGATTTGCAAAGGCAAATACGAGAGACATTGTCAGATAACACGCGCGAAGGAGAGGTAATCGTGAGAACGCCGACGTTTTCAGTCGAAGTGATCACCGTGCCAGTGAGCGACGTCGAGCGATCGCTGCGGTTCTATGTCGATCAGGTCGGGTTCACGCTCGACGTTGATTATTCGCCGAACAACGCTTTCCGCGTCGTACAACTCACTCCGCCGGGCTCCAGCTGCTCAATCCAGATTGGTAATGGACTCACCGACGCGCCTGTCGGTTCAATTCGCAACGTCTATCTTGTCGTCACGGAACTAGCGGTCGCGCGGAACAGCTTGCTCGAACGTGGAGTCGACGTCAGTGAGATCCGCCACAAGATGCCTATAGGAGCCTGGGACGGGGGTTTCGCACCCGGGCTCGATCCCGCGAGGGGAGACTATGCCAGCTTCGCCAGCTTCTCCGATCCGGATGGCAACAGCTGGGTGCTACAGGAACGGGGCTACCGCAATGTCTGACGTAGAGTAAGCTGGCCAAGTCGACCACGCAGCACTGTGATTGTATGGCCGCAGTGGCAGAGCTACTTGGCACGCCTCTCCTTACAATGACCAGATTTTGCCAAGCGTGGGTCGCCGCAACTTCCTCTTTCCTAGTGCGTATCGATTGCGCAAGCATCAAATGGCGCCCAGCCGAGATTCGTGACCGAGGATCGTCACTATGACGAATATGAGGCAAAGCGTAAATGTGTGCCGATTTACAACTCGTTGCAAATAATGCGCACACGATCCTCCGCGCAGTGTGTAACTGGAACAAAGGCTGCACAACACCCAAGATGACGACTGATGCGAGACGCCATATTCGGTGACCTGCTCCAACGCATGTCTCCGCTCAGCGAGTTCCGGTCTCAATAAAGACACGCAGTCGTTATTCCGCCACTTCAAAGAAACACTTCCTCGACAAAGGAATGATCGACAAAAGCAGTGAGACTCGCCCCGTCATCAGTCGGCTGATTCAACAAGATCTAGGAAGCAGAAAGGCAAATGCAGTGGCGCAATGTTGGTCACAGTGGTTTGGACAATCACGTGCTGATTTGCTGCGTGGTGAACGCTCCGCTTGGAGGAAGTTGCGGTGACACGGAGTGACGAGTCGGGTCGTTGCGATATCCCCAATGCTCGCGACGAGCAATAACAGCCTGGACGTTGACTTGAGTAATCGCAAATTGTCGCTGCCGTGAAGGAATTA
>Ga0066388_100003028_pt1 | contig 10664 bp, 9 predicted proteins | sample PanSoiMetaGPlot6_FD_64539 | JGI IMG/M metagenome (GOLD analysis project Ga0066388, IMG submission 64539) | Tropical forest soil microbial communities from Panama analyzed to predict greenhouse gas emissions - Panama Soil - Plot 6 (Hybrid Assembly) | ecosystem: Environmental > Terrestrial > Soil... | reverse complement strand
GCCGCCTTCGTCGCTGGCCGAGCTCGCCGGCATCAGCGGCGTCGGCGATGCCAAGCTAGCCCGTTACGGCGAGCAGATCATCGAGTTGCTCGCGACCGAGACAAGCTGATCGCCGCCCGCCCGGCCGACCCGCCGGAAAGCCTTCCGGCCAGCGCGTGTCCGGGGCTGTATCGGTGGACCACCAATCCCGGATTTCGGTATTGGTGGACCACCCATACCCGCATGCCGCGCTATTGGTCCCGCGCGAGGTTACACTCCGGCTGGCAGGCCGGCGAGCGCCTCGGAGATGGCGACCTCGGTGAGCTCGAGGTCGCGCATCTGGCCTTGCAGGTAATCGCCGTACGCCTGCAGGTCGAGCAGGCCGTGGCCGCACAGCGCGGTCAGTATCACTTTCTCCTCGCCGGTCTCCTTGCAGCGCAGCGCCTCCTCGATGGCGGCAGCGACGGCGTGCGTGGGCTCGGGCGCGGGGACGATCCCTTCCGTCCTGGCGAACCGAAGCCCGGCGGCAAAACATTCAGACTGCGGCTTCGCAACGGCTTCGATGAGGCCGAGCTGATAGATATGCGACAGCAGCGGAGACATTCCGTGATAACGCAGCCCGCCCGCGTGAATGGGGTCGGGAATGAACTCGTGCCCAAGCGTATGCATCTTCAGCAATGGCGTGAATCCCGCCGTGTCACCGAAGTCATACGCGTAGGTGCCCCTGGTGAAGGACGGGCAGGCGGCCGGTTCGACCGCACGGATGACCGGGTTCATCCGCCCGGCCATCTTCTCCCGCAGGAACGGGAATGCCAGGCCGCCGAAGTTGGATCCGCCGCCGGTGCAGCCGACGATGACATCAGGAGTGTCGCCGGCCTCCGCCAGCTGTTTGAGCGCTTCCTCGCCGATGATCGTCTGGTGCATCAGCACATGGTTGAGCACGCTGCCCAGCGAGTACCTGGTATCGGCGTTGCCGCCCGCCACCTCGACGGCCTCGCTGATCGCGATGCCGAGGCTCCCGGTCGAGTTTGGGTGGATGGCCAGGATCGCCCGGCCAGCGCTGGTGACGTCCGAGGGGCTGGGATGCACTGTTGCCCCGTAGGTCTCCATCAGCAACTTGCGGTAGGGCTTCTGGTCGAAAGACGAGCGAACCATCCAGACCTCAAGGTCGATGCCGAACAGCGCACAGGCGAATGCCAGTGAACTGCCCCACTGCCCCGCGCCGGTCTCGGTGGTGAGCTTCCTGACGCCTTCGGCCGCGTTGTAGTAGGCCTGCGGGACCGCGGTGTTCGGCTTGTGCGAGCCGGCCGGGCTGACCCCCTCGTACTTGTAATAGATCTTCGCCGGGGTGCCAAGGTCTTTCTCGAGGCGGCGGGCGCGGAACAGCGGCGTGGGCCGCCAGAGCCGGTACACGTCGAGTACAGGTTCGGGAATCGCGACGTGCCGGTCTCCTGAGACCTCTTGCATGATCAGCGCAGTTGGGAAAAGCGGTCCTAGGTCGTCGGGCCCCACCGGCTGACGAGTCCCGGGATGCAACGGCGGCGGCGGGGGCGCCGGAAGGTCGGGGATGATGTTGTACCACTGCTGCGGCATCTCGGACTCTTGCAGGACGTACTTGACCTGGTTCGACATATTTCCCTCCCAGGTATCGGCCAGTGGCGGTGCTCGCTAAGTGACAACAACCTAGCCCACGTCCGTGCTGCGCGTAAGTTTGTGACAGCACGACCGACCAACCTGCCGATATGCTGATTTGGCCGGGCGCATGGGCGCGTACCTACATCGGATCGGTTGCGACTAACCCACGCGCGTGAAATCGTTGGACGGTTAAACCCGGACTGGTCTGCTTTTCCGTGGGATCGTCGCGTTCCTGGCGGCTAGCCGACCCGGTTACTGGCGGCGGGGCGATGCGCGTGGCCTGTGATCCTTCAGGTGACCCTCAGCGGTCATGTTGCTGAATTGCGAGCCGGCGGTGGCGGAGGTAGTTGGTTTGTCGGTGCGGGCAGTCTCTTCGCGTTACGCGGACCGCCCCGTGCTTTGGCGGTCCGGCTAGCCGTGGCCGGAGGGCGCAGAGGCCGGCGCAAGCCGGCCCAAGATGAGCGGGGCGACAGCAGCCAGGCGCGCGACGGGCAGAAGGCGAAGGCCGGCCAGGCCGGGCGCGAGATTCCGGTCGAGACCGGCGATATCGAGGCCGATCAGTGGCTGAACCCGTTCCGGATCGGACGGCCGGTTACCCCCATCGTCTCGTCGCGCCAGAACTGGGCCGAGCCAGCCGGCGGCCAGCCTTTGCCCGGTCCGTCTCCCCGTCAAGTCTGGCACCAGGGCGAGCCGCCCGGCCAGATTTGGCATGAGCCACAACCTGAGCAGGCCTGGCAGCAGCCAGCGGCCCAGCCTGCGCAGCCGCGGCCATTCCGGCCAGGGCCTGGTAGCGGTTACGATCCGCGACGCCGGCCGCCCAGCTACGGGCAGGACGCGGCGGCTCCCGGTCATCGGCCGATCGACGGCAGTCCTGGCGGCGAAGGATACGGCCCCGCCCCGAGCGCTCGTCCGGATCTCTCGCGCGACGGCCAGCGGGTTACTCGCCGGTTCGGGCCGCCCGGAGAACACGGGCCGCCGATGGATTACGGCCCGCCGGTCGATTACCGGCCGCCCGGAGGGTACGCGGGGCCCGGAGTGTACCGAGCTCCCCGTGGGCACCAGGGGTACCGCGGGGCCGGGGAATTCGCGGCGCCTGAGGATTATCGCCTCCGAGCAGGCTTCGTGCAGGACGGTCCGGGTTATGGCGATGATCCGGCCAGGCGTCCGGGCCTAGCGCCCGGCAACGGCTACGGCCCGCCCGATGCCTACGGATACGGCGACCGACGCGCGTATCGGCAGCCGGCGCATGGTCAGCCCGGCGACCATGGCTCACCGGGCGGTTACGGTCAGCCCGGCGACCATGGCTCACCGGGCGGTTACGGTCAGCCTGGCGGCTATGGCCAGCCTGGAGGATACGGCCACTCGAGCGAATACGGGCCGCCGACTGCGAGATACGGGTACGACACCGAGGACCGCGTTGGACCTACAGGCGGCTACGGACCCGGCCGCCCAGCGGCGCCTGACTCGCCAGCTGGTTACGATCGCGCCGGCGGTGCGGCCGTCGGGCCTGACTATGGTCGGCGGGCTGGGTACGGTCCGCCCGCCGGCTACCGGCCGCGACAGCAGCCCGGCCCTGCCGATGGCTATGAGCCCGATGCACGGTACGGGCCCTCGGTGCGCTACAGCCGTGCAGGGCGGCCGCGACGGCTTCCGCCGGACGGGTACGGACCGCGTGGTGGCGGCTGGGACCGCGAAGCGGGTCGATGGGACGAGGCTGGCCGTGCCCCGGGCGGGTACGGACCGCCAGAACCACGCAGCGGCTACGGTCGGCAACGTCGCCCAGCACCGGAACCGGGGAACAGGCCCTGGCCGCCACGTGACGCACCGGGTTACGGGCCGAGCGGGCCGCCGCCGCGAGCGTACGGCTTCGAGCCGAACGGCGACTACCCCGGTGGCGGCGGGTGGCATCCAGGTCATCCCGCGGCCGGAGATCAGACAGCTAGGGACGCCCGGCAGGACCGTTCCCCTGGCCGAGCGGCAGGTCCCGCCCGAAAGGCTGGCGCGCGGCAGGCCGCATTGCCGCCGGGTTCATCCGCGGGCGAAGCTCCGGCGAAGGACGAGACGGTGACCTCGCCAGCCCCGGCGGAAGGCAGCAGCCCCGCCCAGCCGACCGCCTCGGATGCGCCAGCGGCCGCGAGCGTGACAGCGAGGCCACCTAGTCCGACTGGTACGATCCCGCCCGCAGCCGGCGCACCGCAGCCATCCGCACCGCCGCCATCCGCACCGCCGCAGCCGCCCGCGCCCGCGCAGTCCGCCGCGCTGAGTGGCCCGGCGAGCGGGGACGCCGATGGCTTCGGCATGGCAAGCCCTGATGACGAGACGACGCCGATGGCGGTAATCCTGGCCCAGCGGTCGCCGCGGAGTCAGGATGCCGCGGCGCCCGCCCGGCAGAACGGGCCAGCGGACCCGGCTGAGCCACGGCGAGCAGCGCAATCCTCACCGCCTGCGGCGACCGAACGCCGAATGCGCGGCCCGTTCGAGCCGGCCAGGAAGATTGCCACGACCTCGCCCCCGCCCAGGGCTGACTCTCCGCATGTTTCGCCGCCGTCGAGTGCGGCAGCGGCTAGGCCGATGTCGCAGGCTGCCGGATCGGATGTATGGTCGCCCGCCGTCGCCAAGATGGACCAGATCAAGGATCTCTACCTCACCGCAGAGGCCATCGGCGAGGACGCGCTGGACCAGAATTTTCAGCTCGTCAGCGAGCGCCAGAGGCAGCTGATCAAGGAATATTTCGATCAGGCAGTTCCCAGCGGTGCTGACGGCGGCGACGCAGCGCCGTAACCGCGCTGGGGTTCGACCGTCGTCAGCGACGTGGCGCCGCGCTACCGTAGCGGCGATAGTCGCTGATCTCCGCGTTACCTGGCGGCGAAGGCAGCGCCGCCCAGGTTGAAGCCAAGTCCGCCCGAAGGCCAGCAGCCTCTTCAGGCGGAATCCGCGGATCGTTCATGAGCTTTGCCGAAGTGCGGGCGAGCTGCTGGGCCTCCAGGCTTGCTGACGTGTGGAATTGCACCTCGAAGGGCAGCTCGCTGAGCCGGTCGTGCCACATCGTGAACACGCAGCGGTTCGCCGCGTTGTTCCAGCTGTTCTTGCGAGCCTGCAGCTCGAAGCCCTGGGCCTCCAGCGCGTCCTGAACAGCCAGGATGCCATCGGCGTAATGGTCGATGCCGAAGATGAACGCATAGGACAGCGCGCCAGGGACGCGGCTGGCCAGCAGCTCCGGTGACCGTTCTGGATGCCGCCTGAGCATGTCGGCGAGCCGGGCTCGGAAGACGTCAGGCTCAAGCAGCGCGCGTTCCTCCGTCCCTGGCGCCAGCCGTCCGTGTTCGAGGCGAGCTTCCACCCGGCGCAACTTGGCGGTCAGGCCGCTGTCGTCATAGGTGCCGAACAAATTGCGACCTTCTGCGCCGCGAAACCGGTCGTAGCCGTCCTCGGCGATCCGCACCTGATCGGGCGTGAGCCTGGCCGGGCCCCAGGTCCAGGACCCATCGCTATGTGTCCGCGGCCGGGTGGAGCTGGGATTAAACCCCGGGCCACGGCCGATCGGAAGTGATCTCGCCTCGGACGTCGCGTGGCGATCGGTGTGCTGGCCACTGTCGGCCGTCGGTTCGGCCGGGTGGCGAGGCTGGGGGTCTGGCCGTGCGGCGCTCGCTGGCGTGAACGTGGGCATCGGGCGCGCCACGTCGGCGGGACCAGGCTGGGCGGTGCGCTGATCCTGCGCGGCTGGCTCGGTCCGTTCGATGACCGGAACGTCGGCCAGGCTCGGTTTAGCAGCTGGTTCAACGGGCTTGCCCGGCACCGGGGGCGCTAGCTCGAGATGCTTCAGTCGCGGCGGAGGCGGCTTGCGCTCCCCGTCGACGTGGTAGGGCGACGACGGGTGCCCGTACGGCAGGCGTTCAAGCCGCCGCCGCAGATCTGCCCAGGAGCCAGGGACTGGCGTGGGGTTCGACCGGTCTGACGAGCTGCCCGGCGGACCCAGCTGATCTGTGCCCGGCCTCCGCTCAGCCTCATTGGTTGCGCTGGTCGCGGGTGCGCTTTCCAGTGTGGCCTCGGCTGTCTCCCCATGGTCAGCCGCCGGAGCCGGGTCGAACAGGCTCCGCGGCGAACGATCCTTCGCAGGAGCATGTCCGTTCGCTTGATCGCGGCCGTGCGCAGGGGCCTGTGTCATGACGACGTTCGCATCGATCTGGTCGGGCAGGCTGGCCTGCTCTCGCCCGCCTCGCTGCTCCTGCTGCCCTGACATGACGCTTTCTCCTGCGTATCGGCAATGTCGTCATCGTAACCGGGGATCTGCCGGTGACGTGCCGTCTAGCAGGATGGTCCAGTTCAGGATCCCGGCGGCCAGGCCGCCATGACCTGGCCGTGCGCGTCGCCGAATCCGATCCGCTCGCCTGCCTGCCCGGGGGCCGAGGCGGTGATCACGACTTCGTCGCCGTCCTCAAGCCAGGAGCGGTTGGTCCCATCAGGAAGGGCGAGCGGTTCCCGGCCTGCCCAAGCGAGCTCGATGAGCGACCCGCGCTGGTCGCGCTGGGGCCCGCTGATAGTTCCCGAGGCGAAGAGATCTCCGGTCCGCAGCGACGCGCCATTGGCGGTCATGTGCGCCAGCATCTGTGCCGGGCTCCAGTACATGGTCGCGTACGGCGGGCGGGATACGACGTGTCCGTTGATGCGTACCTCGAACTGGATGTCCAGCCCCCAGTTGCCCGAGTCCGCGAGATACCCGGCGAGCTCGGTCTCCAGGGACGGTGGCCGGACCCGGAGGTGCTCGAGCGCCTCGAGCGGCACCAGCCACGGAGAAATTGTTGTGCCAAATGACTTTCCGAGAAATGGCCCGAGCGGCTGAGATTCCCAGCCCTGGATATCGCGTGCCGACCAGTCGTTCACCAGGCACACGCCGAACACGTGCTCGGCGAACCGCGTAGCCGGAACCGGCTCGCCCAGGACGCTCTCGACCCCCACCACGAAACCGAGCTCGGCCTCGAAGTCGAGCCTGCGGCTGACGCCATAGACAGGCGCTGGCGATCCGGGCGGCAGCATCTGCCCGCTTGGCCTGCGGATCGGGGTTCCGGACACCACGACAGTGCCTGACCGGCCGTGATAGCCGATCGGCAGGTGCCGCCAGTTCGGCGTAAGAGGCTCGCCGTCGGGCCGGAAAATCTGCCCGACGTTGGTCGCGTGCTGCTCCGAGGCGTAGAAGTCCACGTAGTCGGCGACGGCGAAGGGCATATGCATCGCGACGCTGTCGGCAGGGGACAGCAGGTCCTCGATCGCGCTGCGGTAATGGTCGTGGCTGAGCCACTCGGTGAGCGCGCCCCGGACTTGGGCCCAGGCGCGGTCGCCTGCGGCGAGGAACCGGTCAAGGCTGCCCGAGCTGAAGTCGGCGGCTCGGCCAGGCAGCAGCCGCTCGGACGCTGCGGTCAGGTCGAGCACCCGGTCGCCGATCGCGACGCCGACCCGCCGGCGGGCCTGGTGGCCGGCGTCGCTGAACGACCCGTAGGGAAGCGTCTGCAGCCCAAACGGGTGGCCAGCCGGGACAGCGAGCCAGTCACAGGGTCGCGGCAGTGCCATGCGCAAGACCTCCTGGTCCAACAAATTCTCAGTGCTGACTCAGCAGTCCGAGGCTGACCAGGTCAGCGACGGGCTCCTTGGTGCTGCAGGTGCCGAACGAGGTGAACAGCCAGCGGATCTGCGCCGCAGTCTCCGCGTCCAGAGCCCGGACGGCTGCCGCGACCGCTTCCTGGTCGCGCTGCCCGAGGATGGCTGCGATCTCGCCGACGCCAGCGTCGGCGATGGCCGCGCCGACCGCCAGCAGGACGTTGAGGAAGCCATGCTGATCGATCCCCGTATCGGCGTCGGTGCAGCGCACAGCGTGATGCAGGCCAGCCGTGGCCTTGAACCTGATCCGGTGTCCCGCCACGGCGGCCAGGCATCCGGCCAGGGTCTTCTCGGCCGGAAACGCATCAGGCGTCACGCCGCCCGTCCGGAGCTTGGGCCGGTAGCCGCGCTGGTCAGCGATTTCGAGCAGCGGCCAGGCAGCGGCTGGATCGGAGATGGCTGTCAGCGGGTACTCAACGTAGCCTGCCGCTCCCGCGAGCGGCACGCTGTCAAGCGCGGCGGCGACATCGGCTATCGCCTCCGCCGGGTTCTGGTCCTTGGCGGCCGGAACTTCGACCGCGCACAATCTGAGCCGGGCGTCGGCCGCGACGGCGTCGGTCGCGGCCGTCACCGCGTTGGCGCCGCCGGTCACCACGAGCGAGAGATCGATCCAGGGCCGGTTCGCAGCCGTCAGGGATCTCGCGAGCTCGGTGATCTTGGTGTCCGGGCAAACGAACGGGCCAGTGAGGTCGGAGTACCAGGCGGTCGCATGGCTGGCGTGCGCCCGCACGGCGGCGGGCATCGGCAGGTTTCCCGGCGGGAACAGCGAGGCGTCGTCCAGCAGGCGGTCCAGCAGGTTGTGCTGTAGCTCGTCGGACAGCACCGGCGGCTGCGAGTTCGTGCTCACCCGACATATTCTGTCTGGCCGCCGCGCCGCTCGGGTCAGGGCTGCCTTTTCGGAGTTGCCGGCTTAGCCGGCTCGGCGGGTCCTGCCCGTCTGGGACCCGTTTGCGCGGATGCTCCGGCTGCGGCGACGGGAACTGCGGCTCCCGCAGGGCGCACCTTGGCGCGGAGCGCCGCCGCGGCCTTCTCAGCCTCCTCGACGACCGAGTCGGCGCGCAGTCTGGCCTCGTAGGCCTCCTTGCCGCCGCGGGCGCCGAGCAGCCGCCTGGTGTAGACCAGGTATCCGACCAGGAGCAGGTTCAGGACGAAGAGGATCAGCTTGGTGACGGTGACCGCCTTCGACAGCTCGTAGACCTCGAACGGCAGACCGAGCGAGGTCACGATCATCGCGAAGTACTCGCCCCAGCGTTTGGCCTGCCACAAGGCGAAAGCCTCGATTGCCGAGACCACGGCCAGCCCGGTTATCGCCAGCGCGAGCAGGCGGAGATTCGACGAGCTGACGTGCAGCAGGCTCCGGATCTTCTCCAGCAGGGCGTGGTTCAGCGTGAAGCCAAGCTGCCTGGCGAATGTGCGAATAATCGGGATGTCCCTTTTGATCGCCTGGGCGATCGAATTCGAGTTGGCAAAGCGCCAGATCCCGTACGCGACCGCGCCGAAGATGACGAACCTGATGCCTCGCTCGATGGCGAAAAGCTTCAGGATCACGTCGCTCCTGATCTGCTTGCCCCGCCGCACGGCGGGTGCGGCGTCAGCAGGGCCTTCGCCGTGCGGCCCGCCGGTCACATAGGTGCCGCAGCGCAGGCACTGCCAGAGCTCCGTGGCGGCAGTCTGGCCCCGCAGGTGCTCGCGCAGATGCGGCTCTTGCGGGGCATACGTGATGTGCCCGACGCGGCCGCACCGGTACAGGCTCCAGTCCATGTGCTGCAGCCTACGGGATCTCGGCCGCCTCGATCAGATGCGCGGATGGGTAGCCGCCGGGCGAGCCATCGGGAAGGTCACTGCGCGGCCGGCCGAGCAGAATGCCGCCGCGCAGCGCGATGTTCTCATCGCAGATCAACCCCAGCGAATGGGCGCTCGCGCCGAGCGCGATCACCGCGGTGTCGCGCTTGAGGTCCCTGATTACGTCGGCCAGCACGGTCAGGTCGAGCGGCTGCAGATGGTCAAGGAGCGAGTCGATCAGCAACAGTTTCGGCTGGTGCACGCACGCCACGGCCAGCCTGGCCTTCCTCGCGATGAGCTCGGGTGCCGCGCCGAAGGCAACGTCAGCCCAGGGCGTCAGGGCGAGCCGGTCGAGGATGGCGGCAACCAGCAGGTGCCGATCGGACCCCGGCTGTCCCGAGCGCCTGGCGGCGCGCTCGACCAGCGACCTGATCCTGGTCGCTGCCACGAGTCCCACCGGTCGCGCGGCGCGGCTGGCCGTCCCCGTCTGACGCCGCACGGCCGCCCGGCCTGCGGGAAGGCTCACGTCGTAACCGAGTACCCGCAAGCGGCCGTAGCCGGGGGCGATCTGACCCGACAGCAGGCCCAGCAGGGCAGTAGCGGCCGCCGATCGCGGTGCCACGATCCCAAGCGAGGCGCTGCCGAGGTCAGGCTGGTCAAGCCGGAAGCTGACCATCCTGAGTACCCAGCGGCTGTCGTATCTGACGCCGACCCCCGCGGAATGGACGGGGGCAAACGCTGTCACGGCGTGACCGGACTCCATACCGCCCCCTCGATCATGTCTCGGTCACGTGCTCCCAACGAGGGAATATAACTTGCTGTAAACATGCATGTCCAAGACGTGATCGGCGGGGCGCCGCTGCATCTGCCGCGTTGAGCCTGACCCGGTACGTTGGCGCTGTGCGCAAGCCCTTGGATCTGCCGTTCGATCCGATTGACCGCGCGGCCACGATCTGGGAGCGCAGGTTCGGAGCGGCACGGGCGATGGCGGCCGTCACCTCGATCATGCGGGCACATCAGATCCTGCTTGGCGAGCTCGACACGCTGCTGCGGCCCTTCGGCCTGACGTTCGCCAGATACGAGGCGCTCGTCTTGCTGAGCTTCAGCCGCGCAGGCGCGCTGCCGCTGCGGCTGATCGGCGAACGGCTCATGGTCCATCCAACGAGCGTTACCAACACCATCGACCGGCTCGAGCACGCCGGGCTCGTCGTGCGCAAGCCCAACCCGCAGGACCGGCGCGGGACGCTGGCGGAGATTACGCCTGCGGGACGTGAGGTTGTCGTCAAGGCGACTGAGGTCCTCATGGCGGCCGAGTTTGGCCTCCGCGGTTATCAGGACGACCAGCTCTACGCCATGTTTAGCCTGCTCAGGACCCTGCGGGTAGAGGCAGGCGATTTCACTGAATGACGTGCGGTTGCCAGGTCATGCCGCCGTCCTGGGTGGCGAAGACTTCATGCAGTGCCCAATCCGCCGGGACGGCGACGCCCAGCTGAGCGTTGGTCATGCCGACGAAGACGAATCCACCTGCGGGCGACGTTCCGTCCAGGCTCGCCCGTTGCCAGGTGCTCGCGTCCGGCGACCACCAGAGGCCGGACATCGTCGCGAGCACCACGACC
>Ga0066388_100003027_pt1 | contig 10665 bp, 8 predicted proteins | sample PanSoiMetaGPlot6_FD_64539 | JGI IMG/M metagenome (GOLD analysis project Ga0066388, IMG submission 64539) | Tropical forest soil microbial communities from Panama analyzed to predict greenhouse gas emissions - Panama Soil - Plot 6 (Hybrid Assembly) | ecosystem: Environmental > Terrestrial > Soil... | reverse complement strand
GTTTTCCGCCAGCGTGTTGAGGTCACGCCGCAAGGACATCTTCGTCAGCCCGAACTCGTCGGCCAGGTCATCGACGGTGACGAAGTCGTGCTCCAGGATGCGGTCGAGGATGAGCTGGCGCCGCTCGTGCGGCTTGACGCGCGTGATGTCATCGCGTCCGTTAACGCCAGGGCCGGCCATCAGTGAACCATCCGTGCAGGGCTTCTCTCTCTTGGCACACGCGAAAATGTTCGTTCGAACAAGTGTAGCGGTCTTGTGCTCAGGAGCCTACCGTCGGTGAGGCCCCTCAGATGCCGGGAGAGAGGCGGGACGGCCGGACGGGTCAGCGCACCCGCGGCAGGCCAGGCGCCCGGGATCTTTCGTCAGTTTTGGTCGTGATAGCGACCAAAACTGACGAAAGATGCGCCGTCTCGCGGTCTGCCGTCCCGCCATGCGCTACTGGCTGGTGTCGGCGACGGGAGCCGCGAAGCCGGTCGCGGCGGCTGGGTCGGCGCCGCTGGCCGGCTCGGCCGGCTCTGCGGCCGCGACGGAGTCGGCGGCGGCGTGCTCGGGCAGGACGCCCACCTTGTGCTGCTGCACCAGCCGGTACCAGGCCAGCCCGGCGCCGAGGACGATGCCGACGAACAGGACGGCTCCCCACTGCAGGGCCCAGTGGAACGGCGGCGTCGGATTGTAGACCGCCTTACGCGGCCAGGAGGTGTTGATCACCACGAAGGTGCCCCAGGCGACCGCCGCGACGCAGACGGGAATCCCGAACCGCCCGAGGCGGAAGTAACGGCGGTCCTCGGCCCACTGGCCGCGCATGCGGTACCGCAGGAAGGCGCCCGCGACCAGGGTGTAGGCGATGATGGCCAGGATCACGGTGGTACTGGTGACGACGACGAAGATCTGCGGCTGGCGGATGTTGACCAGCAAGATCACGATGGCGAGGACGGCGGTGATGACGGCGGTCAGCACGGGTGCCTTGGTCACCCGCGACACGCGGGACAGCCGGGTGCTGGCCGGGAGCGCGTTGTCGCGGCTCATGGCGAACATCATCCGCATCGCGCCGGTCTGGTTGGCCAGCAGGCAGACGAAGATCGCAATGGCGACGGCGACGAGCAGGACGTTGCCGAGGTCCTTGCCGAGAACGCTCTGCACGACGTAGGGCAGCCCGACGGTGCTCATCTGCGGGTCGTTGATGTGCTTGACGGCCATCAGCGCGCCGAGCATCAGCAGGGCGCCGCTCAGGCCGGCGGCGAACACCGCGCGGATGATGGCCCGGGGGCTGGTCTTGCGCGGGTTTATGGTCTCCTCACCGAGCGAGCCGGCCGTGTCGAAGCCCCACAAGATGTAGACGCCGAGCAGGATCGCGACGAGCAGCGCGCCGGGAACGCCGAGGGTGCCACCCGCGCCGTGGCCCTCGGTGTGCAGGATGACCTGCGGCCCGCGGACCGCCGCGGCGAAGAAGAAAATGATCAGGAAGACGCTGGCGATCAGTTCCACGACGACGCCGAGGTTGTTCAGCAGCGCCACGACCTTGCCGCCGAGCAGGTTGGCGCCCGTGGTCAGGACGATCGCGATGACGCCGAGGATAACGCTGTTGGTGGCCGCGTCGTAGGTCCCCGACCCGTTGCCGTACAGCCAGAAGGCGCCGGAGATGGTCGGCAGGACGAACTGGAAGGCGAGCGCGACGGCCGCAGTGGACACGATCAGCGCCAGCGTCAGCGAGAAGCCGGCCATCCACGCCGTGGTGGGCCGGCCGACCTTCTTCGCCCAGTTGTAGATCGATCCCGCCATCGGGAAGTGCACCGACAGCTCGGCGAAGCACAGCGCGAACAGCAGCTGGCCGCCCAGGGCGATCAGCCAGGTCCACCAGAACGCTGGCCCGGCCGAGCCGTAGGCGAAGGCGAAGAGCTGGAAGGCGCCGGTGAGGATCGAGATGAACGCGAACCCGGTCGCGAACGTGGTGAACGCGCCCAGCGTGCGCCGGAGTTCCTGCCGGTACCCCAGGCGGGCGAGGTGCTCTTCGTCGGAGCCTTCGAAGAGCGTGGGCTGAGCCATGAGACCTCCCTGTTCGGAAGACGTTCTATCGGACATCAGCTGTGCGCTAGCGAACAGGTCTGATTAGACGAGTGAAACTCTAGATTGATCGTTTGTCAATACTTGTGGTTCGTAAACTCATCAAGTAATGTTCGTTCAAACAGTTTGGGAACAACTCCCGGTCATACGCCGGTGCTGTGGCCAGGGGCCGACGGCGATGATGGGCCCATAGTCCTGTCAGGAGGGAGCGCCATGTCTTCTCACCCGGCTCCTGCCGGCGAGGTCGATGTCGCGGTCATCGGCGGCGGCGTGCTGGGCACCGCGGTCGCGGCCCGGCTGTCCCGCACCACCGCGTCGGTGTGCCTGCTTGAGGCCGAGAACGACGTGTGCGAGGGGGCGAGCAAGGGCAACGCCGGCGTCGCGGTCGCCTACTACGGGCCGCCCGGCACCCAGGAAACCGCGCTCATCAACGCCAGCAGCCCGCACTGGGAGGAGCTGTGCGCCCGGTTGTCGGTCCCGTACCGCCGGACCGGCGCCGTCATGGTAGCGCTGGACGACGACGAGGCCGTGCGGCTCGAGCACACCCACGAGGAGATCCGGGCCTGCGGCTCCCGGGCCGAGCGGCTCACTCCGCGCCAGGTCAGGGAGGCCGAGCCGCTGGTCACCGACCGGTGCGTGGCGGGCCTGCTGATGCCGGACGAGGGCGTCATCGACCCGATGGCGCTGACCGCCGCCTACGCCAGCCTCGCGGCCGTCAACGGCGCCGCCATCCGGCTGGGCTCCCCGGTCACCGAGGTCACCGCCACCGCCGACGGGCGCCTGCGGGTCACCACAGGAACGGCGACGGTGACGGCGCGCTTCGTGATCAACGCGGCGGGAGTGTCCGCCGGGCACATCAGCCGCCTAGCCGGCGGCGAGCCGCTGGACTACTGGCCGCGCAAGGGCCAGTACGCCGTACTCGACCGGGCTTTCGCCCAGCGACTGTCGCGCATCGTGTTCAGCACGCACACCGCGGCCACCAAGGGAGTCAACGTGGTTCCCACGACGCACGGCTCCGCGCTGCTCGGCCCCACCGCGACCGACCATCGCGACCCTGGCGACACCTCAACCGACCCGGAGACGATCGAGTCGGTCATCCGCAGCGCGGCCAGGCTCGTGCCCGCCATCACGGCCGGGTATGTCATCAAGTACTTCGCCGCCAACCGGCCCGCCAGCGACGAGCAGCACCGACTCCGCTTCGACACCCGCGTCCCCGGCCTGCTGCACTGCACCAACCGATCCGCCGGCGTCAGCATCTCCCCGGCCGCCGCCGATTACGTCCTGGAACTGCTGACGGCGGCGGGGCTGGATGCCAGCCCGTGCCGCGGCGCGGCTGACTCCCTGCCGCCGGCGCCCCGGCTGCGTACCGCAGCCGATCCCGGGCAGCTCATCCGCCACGACCCGCTGTTCGGCCAGGTCGTCTGTGCGTGCGAGCACGTCAGCGCCGCGGAGATCAACCGCGCCCTGCAAGGCCCCGTCCCGGCGGTCTCCGTCGACGGCGTGCGCAAGCGGACCGGCGCCGCCTACGGCCGCTGCCAGGGCTCGCTGTGCATGGCCGGCATCTCGTTCATGACCGCCATGCACACTGGTGCCGGCCCGGCGACCGTGCGGCAGACCGCCCGCGGGACGGTCGGATCATGACCGCCCCCGTCGCGGTGGTCGGCGCCGGCCCCAGCGGGCTCGGGTGCGCCGCGGTCCTGGCCGCTGCGCTGCCCGTCGTGCTGATCGACCGGATCCCGATACCTGGCGGCACGGTCGGCTGGGACAACCGCGAGATCCGCGGCTACGTCACCCAGGTGCGCCGGCTCGGAACCCGGATGCGGCTCGGGGAGACCGCCCTGCGCTGGGACGCCGGCCGGCTGCTCCTCGCCGGCCCGGGCGGCGCCGAGTGGCTCCATACCGTTGGCCTGTTCGTCGCCTGCGGGCTGCGGCCGGCCACGCTGGCCGACTGGCGGGTCACGGGCGACCGCCCGGCCGGGGTCGTGCCCGCTACCGTGGCCGAGCACCTGCTGCAGGCCGGGGTCAGGCTCTGGGCCACCGTCGTCGTGGTCGGCGACGGCCCGTGGGCGGCACCGGTCGCCCGGTCGGCCCGCCGCCTGGGCACCAGGATCATCGCCGTCAGCGACCACGCCGACTGGGCCGACGAACGCCATCCCCGGCCCAAGCAGTGGAGCATCACCGGCCGCGACCGGGTCGCCGGGATCCGGCTCGAGGGCGAGGCAGGAGTGACGGAGGTGCCCTGCGACGGCGTCGTCCTCGCCGGTGATCCGGCGCCTGCCCGCAACATCGACGGCGCCGTGCTCCCCGGCGCCGCCGGGGTCACGTTCGTGCAGCCGCTGACCCCGCCCGACCCCGCAGGCCGGTTCCGCGCCGCGCAGGACGCCGCCCGCCGGTGGCTGCGCACCTACCAGGAAGGCTGACCCGCCGTGAAAGTGAGTTCCCCCATCGGCGAGCTGCCGTTCGAGCCCCGCAAGCTGACCGTCGGCTCCGGCGGTATCCAGATCGAAGGAGCGATGGGCGCCTGGCCCGCGCACGTGCGGATCGACGTACGTGACCTGCCTGCCCTCGCGCGCCTGCTCGCCAGGCCAGCGGCGGTGACCGTCGCCGCGACCATCACCGTCACCGGGCTGGCCAGCCTGGCCGCCCGGCGCCGCACCCGGCGCTGACACGAAAGGAAACCCGTCACCATGTCCATCGCGCACCTGGAGATCAGGCAGAAGGTCATCACCTACGCGCACAAGCTGCAAGCCGAACGGCTGGTCTACTCCACGGCCGGAAACATCAGCGTCCGCGTACCCGGCCAGCCTGACCTGCTGGCCTGCACGCCCGCCTCCACCCAGTACGACCTGCTGGAGCCCGCGGACATCGCCATCGTGACCCTGGACGGCGAGCAGGTCGACGGCCGCAAGCCGCCCACCTCCGAGGTCCAGATGCACACGATGATCTGCAAGAACCGGCCGGAAGTCGGCAGCGTCGTGCACACCCACGGCAAGGCGGTCATGACCTTCGCCAACCTGGGCTGGACGCTCCCGCCGATCTTGACCGGCCTGTGCGAGGCAACTGGCGGCGCCGTCTGCACCTCGCCCTACTCCCAGCCCGAGACCGACCAGATGTACACCTACACCGTGCCCGCCCTGCGCGACCGCGGCGCCACGTTCCTGCGCTACCACGGACTGCTTGCCATCGGCGCGGACCTGGAGCACGCCTTCCACACCGCCGCCGTGGTCGAGGGTGCCTGCGAGGTCTATCTCAGCGCCCGCCAGTTCGGCCCCGTTCCCGAGCTGCCCGCCGCGCAGGCCGAATGGATCGGCTCGTACTGGCGCGCCCAGTTCCCCGGCGCGCCCGACCCACTGCCCGCGCCCGAGCCGCTCCCCGGCCCCGAGCTCCAGCCCGCCCCGTGAGCGGGTACGTCGTGGGGGCCGACATCGGATCGTCGGCCCTCAAGGCGGCCCTGCTGCACCCGGACCTGGGCGTGGCGGCGGTCGCCGAGCGCACCTACCCAATGCACCGCCCCCAGCGCGACTGGGCCGAGAACGACCCCGAGGACTGGTACCGGGCCCTGGCCGCCGCCATCCCCGAGCTGCTATCCCGGGCCGGCGTCCCCGCTACGCAGGTCCGTGCCCTGTGCCTGGCGGGGCAGCGGGACATCGCCGTCCTGCTGGACGGCGGCGGGACGGTCCTGGCCCCGTGCATCCACTGGACCGACCGCCGCTGCCCGGAGGAGACCCGCGCGCTGTACGACGGCCTGGGCCGGGCCCGGCTGATCGACCGCAGCGGCACGCTGCCGATTCCCGGCCTGGTGCTGCCCAACCTGGCCTGGACCAAGCGCCACCAGCCGGACGTATGGCGGCGGGTCCGGCATGCCGTGGCGCCCAAGGACTTCCTGGCCTACCGGCTCACCGGGGATATCGGGACCGACCCGACCGGTCCCACCCGCAGCATCCTCAACGACTGGCGGGCCGAGGACTGGAGTACCGAGACCTGCCAGGCCGCCGGCATCCCGCGGGAAATCCTGCCGGACGTCCGCTACCGCCCGTGGCAGCCCCGCGGCGTCCTCGGCGATGCCGCCCGCGAGATAGGCCTGCTCCCCGGCACCATCCTGGTCGCCGGCGGCGGCGACGACCCGGCCGCGGCGCTCGGGTCCGGCGTCGTGAATCCCGGCGACCTCAGCATCGGCACCGGTTCCTCAATGAGCTGGCGCATGGTCGCCGCCAAGCCGGTCTTCGACCGCACCGGCGTAATCGGCCTGATGCCCCACGTCGCGCCCGGCCGGTACCTGCACGAGATGGTCGCCACCGGCACCGGCACTACCCTGCGCTGGTTCCGTACCGCCTTCGGCGAGGGCCTGAGCTACGAGCAGCTGATCACCGACACCTCGGTGATCCCGCGCGGCAGCGAAGGGCTGCTGTGCTTCCCCTACGTCGAAGGCGCCACCGTCCCGGTCCAGGACGACGCCGCACGCGGCGTCTACTACGGCATCAGCGGCCACCACCGCCGCGCCCACTTCACCCGGGCCACGCTGGAAGGCATCGCCTACCAGTACCCCGCGCTGCTCGCCAGCGTCCGCGACCGCGGCCACCGCGTCAAGGCCATCACCCTCTCCGACGGGGAAGCGCGCAGCCGCCACTGGAACCAGATCAAGGCCGACGTCCTCGGCGAGGACATCACGCCCTCGCTGCGGGTCGAGGCACCCGCGATCGGCGCGGCGATCCTGGCCGGCCTGGGCGCGGGCCTGTTCCGCACCGTCGAAGACGGGCTGGCCGTCGCCCTCGAACTGGCCCCGGCCGTGCACGCCGACCCCGAGGCGGCCGGCGTGTACGCCAGCCTGCGACGGCACTGGGAGTCCGTCCGCGCCACCATCTTCCCGTCCTTCGCCGCCCAGCCCGAACCGACCGCCGTCCCGTAACTCCTGAGCACCGGAAGGCCCGCCATGCCCAGCGCCGCGTGCCGTGTCGGCGTTTGAGCTGTAGCGTCGTGGCGTGGAGGCACGCGAGCTGCGGGAGGCCTGGTTCAGGCAGGCGCTTGACAGCGCGGGTATCGAGCGCCGGAGCTGGCGCCCCGGCCGCGGGGTGGAGGAGAACAGGCGGACGGTCGAGGCTGTCTACGGCTACTACGGGCGGCTGTTCACCGACCACCCCTACTTGCAGTGGGCAGGCCTGGCGGCCATGATCGGCCCGGCATTCTATGCCGGCTTCCGGGACCTGGGGCTGCTCCCGGACGCCGTGCGCGGGGCGGTGATCGCGGCGCTCGGGCGGGCATCGCGGCGGCTGGCCGGACGGGCCGCGGGTGATCTCGGCTTCTACGAGACGACGTTCCTGACCATGCAGAAGAAGATCTTCGAGGACCAGGCGACGATGCACGAGGCCTACCTGGCCGGCGGGGTGGCGCAGATCGAGGAGTTCTACCGGGCCCGGATCATCGACACAGCCACGCTTGAGGCCTGGCGGCAGATCGACGCCGGCCGCCGCGACCCCGCTGCCGATACCGCCGTCGCCGGCAACCGGACGCTGCTGTTCCGCGAGCAGCACGACATCATCGACCGGTACTACGCCCGTATGTTTGCCTACCGGTGGCCGCTCGGCCGGACGTTCACGTACCTGCTGACGCTTGGCGGGGTGCCGTCGGTTCCCCAGGCCCGGTCTTTCCCGGAACGGTACCCGCTCCGGATCGACGTGCGGCTGCCGCCGATGGCGATCAGCGCGCGGACGCCGCTGGCCGACGGGAACATCGCCCTGTTCGCGGACCGATGGCAGCTCATCGATGCCGACACGCTGCCGGCCTATCTGGCCTTCGTCCGGGACCACCCCGACCAGGCGCGCGCCCTGGCGGCCACCCCGATCTCACAGCGGGTGACCGGCTACCGGCTGCTGGCACGGGCCGGCCAGCTCGCCGCGGGCGCCCTGACCCGCTGGGATGTGGACCTGCGCGCCGCGCCGCCCGCGCCGCGCAGCGCCCGGCCTGCCCGGCCGTCCCCGCGGGCGGCCGCGACAGTGATCGACCTGGCCGGCGCGCCCACCCGTGAGTCGGCCGGCTTCGCGGCCGGTGCCGGCAGCCGGGTCTGGGTGAACCCCGGCCGGGCGCCGTTCGACGTCACGGTCACGCTGCCCTTCGGCCGCGCCTATCGCGCGCGAGCGGAGATGGCGGTCATGCTCGCCTCCGCCCCCGCCGGGGACCCGGACCGGCTGACGGTCCAGCTTCCGCCCGCCAGCCTGGACGCCACCGCCCGGCTGCTCGGCGACTACGCCGCACAGTGGGGCTTCCCCGCCGACGCGGTCACGGACTGGCATACCAGCGCCGCGCAGCGCGCGTCAGGCGACAGCTACTACGGCACCCAGGTCTTCACGCCCCCCGGGATCGGACCCGTGCACCTGGAGTTCCAGGTCTCTCACCATGTGCCCGAACGAACCTTCGTCGTCACAGCCCTGCTCTCCTGGTACGCTCAGGCCCGCTGACCGCGGAAAGCATGCCGGGTTTGACCGGCTAGCCCGCATGATGGCGGTCAGCCGCAGCCTTCGAACTGGGGCACGTGGGTGTCGAGCTGCAGCCTGGTTTTGCCGAACCACTTCTGCAGCAGGACGGCTGCGGTGCCGTCCAGGTACATCTGGCTGACGGCTCTGTTGACGGCCTCGCAGCCGCTCAGGTCGCCCTTCCTGATGCCGATGCCGTACCGCTCGTAGGAGAACGGCGCGTTCACGATCCGGACCCCGGTGCTCGAGCGGGCGGCGAAGCCAGCCAGGATCAGATCATCGGTGGAGACGGCGTCGACGCTCCGGTCCAGCAGCATGGCGACGCATTCGCTGTAGCTGGGGGCAGGCGCCAGCGTCGCTGCGATGTTCAGCGCCTGCGTGACACGCTTCCAGGAGTTGGAACCAGTGACCGCGCACAGCCGCTTTCCCTTGAGGTCGTGCACGCTGCGGATCGCGGTGTCGCCGGCGCGGACCATGGTGTCCTGATGGGCCACGTAATACGGCCCGCCGAAGGTGACCTTCGTCTCGCGCTCGGGGGTGATCGAATAGGTCGCGAACACCATATCGACCGAGCCGTTCTCCAGTGCCGCCTCCCGGGTCGCGGAAGTCACCGGCACGAAGGTGATGTGATCTGGGTGAACGCCCAGCTTGGCGGCGACGTACCGGGCGACGTCGACGTCGAATCCCGCGAAGCTGCCGTTGGTCAGCCGCAGTCCGAGCCCGGGCTGGTCGGCCTTCACCCCGATCCGCAGCGTCTGCTGGCCCACGATGGACGCCGGGCCCGTGGCCGAGCACGCGGCCAGCGACAGGCCAAGGGCGAGGGCCACCACCGCGGCGGCCCAGCCGCCCGCCCTGGCGCGTCCCCGTTTCACCGGTACTCCACCAGTCGCACCCAGACGCCGGCAATGACGAGGACGGCGGCACCGAGGGCCGCGAGCGGCAGCAGGACCGCCCAGTTCCCGAGGGCGGACCGCCCGAGCTCCCGATCGCCCGCCCGGATCGTCTGATCGAAGGTCGCGCGATGCTGGCCGATGAGGGAGACGACTGCCTGGTCGTACTGATCGAAGTCGTACCCCGAGGAACCTGCCGTGCGCCCGGTGAGCAGTATGACCGCCTGGCGGTCGTGCCCTGCCCCTACGAGCTGCCGGATACGCTGATCGTCGGCCTGGAACTGCTCGAAGCGGGACAGGGCGGCGGTGACGGCGGGGCCGGGATGTGCGCGTGCCTCGTCTCCGAAAGACCCGAGAAACCCCACGGCCCGCGGGTTCGCGCGGTATGCCTTCATGGATGCGCCGAGCGCGGTGTAGTACTCGCTCAGATTCGCCGACGCAACGTAAAGGACGGTCTGCGACTTGTCCAGGTAGGCCAGCGAGTACGCATCGGCCCGTCCCGGGTCGAGCAGGAAACGGCTCTCGTCGGCGTGCAGGCTGTTGCTGATCGCCCGGGCCTGGGACATCGTCAGGATCGAATCGAACCCGCGTGTCTTGGCGACTTGCAGGTGCGCAGCCTGATCGGACAGCAGGCGGACCGCCGATACGGTGAGCAGGAGCAGTCCGAGCGTGGCGACCACCAGCGCGGGGTTCAGCCGCCGCCGGAAGCGTGCCGCGACGAAGAACTGCAGGGCCGCCAGAGCCGCGATCACGACCAAGCCCGCGAGTGCCACCCAGAGCCGGCCTGACAACACCGCGGAGCGTTTGGCCGTATACGCCTCGCGGACCGTGGCGCCGCCCTCCAGGGTGAGGTTGTACGCCGGCGGAAGCAGTTCCAGCGTCATCAGGTCGGTTGCCTGCCGGTAGACGGCGATCACATTGGCCGGCGGCGGGCCGGCCGGGTGATTCGCCTGCTCGTCAAGGACCATCGCGCGGCTGACAAGCCGCTCGTACTGCCCGAGCCCATCCAGGATCGAGCGCACCGCTGCCTGGTCGGTAGGGTCACCAGCGGAGAGTTCCGCCGCCTGCAGCGCGGCACGGTCGGCAACGGCGCGGTCCTGACTGTAGCGATGGAGCGCCTGCTGACGAGCGCCAAGACTGCGCTCGCGGCCGGTCAGCAGGATGCTGGCCGCCTGAGAGTCCATGTCGCCGAGGGCGAAGTACAGATCGCCGGTGGCGAGAACCTGAGGGCCGGCGTCATGCCCGAT
>Ga0066388_100003026_pt1 | contig 10666 bp, 8 predicted proteins | sample PanSoiMetaGPlot6_FD_64539 | JGI IMG/M metagenome (GOLD analysis project Ga0066388, IMG submission 64539) | Tropical forest soil microbial communities from Panama analyzed to predict greenhouse gas emissions - Panama Soil - Plot 6 (Hybrid Assembly) | ecosystem: Environmental > Terrestrial > Soil... | reverse complement strand
CGCCGGGCCAGATTTGTTCGGCCTTCAGCCTGATTGCCGAGGGCAGAGCCCGAAGCGCCGATGAGATCCGCGAACTGATGAGCGGCAATATTTGCCGCTGCGGTGCCTATACCAATATCGTCGCGGCGATAGAACAGGTCATTTCCCGCAAGCCGGGACCGCACTCCAGAGACAAAAGCTCATGAATAATTTCGAATTCAGCCGTGCAAGCGATGTCGCCGACGCAGTGCGCCAGATCGCGGAGGAACCTGGCGCGACATTCGTCGCCGGCGGCACCAATCTTATCGACCTCATAAAAGAGGGAGTGACGAAACCGTCGAGATTGATCGACATCACTCGACTGGAGCTCAATCGGATTGAGCAGACGAGTGACGGCGCGCTTCGCATCGGTGCGCTTGTTGCAAACAGTGACCTTGCCTACCACCCCGAGATTGAGGCGCGTTTCCCGTTGCTGGCCAGCGCGATCCTTGCCGGAGCTTCGCCGCAATTGCGTAACATGGCGACGACCGGAGGCAATCTCCTGCAACGCACGCGCTGCTTCTATTTTTACGATACAACGACGGCCTGCAATAAGCGCGATCCGGGCAGCGGCTGTTCGGCCATCGATGGACTCAACCGCATGCACGCAATTCTCGGCACGAGCAAACATTGCATCGCGACGCATCCGTCGGACATGTGCGTCGCATTGGCAGCCTTGGACGCGCGCGTGCTCGCGACCGGTCGCAATGGCGAGCGGCGCATCGCATTTGGCGAATTTCATCGCCTGCCCGGCGACACGCCGCATATCGACACTAACCTCAATACGGACGAGATTATCACTGCCATCGAACTGCCGCCGAGCAGATTCGCCAAGAACTATAGCTATCTCAAGATCCGCGATCGGCTGTCATATGCCTTTGCATTGCTCTCGGTCGCAGCGGCTCTCGAGATCGAAAGCGGCGTTATCAAAGAGGCACGCATCGCGCTCGGTGGCGTTGCCCACAAGCCATGGCGCGATCGCGGAGCCGAAGAAGAGCTGAGCGGGGCCGCCGCTACGCGGGACGCTTTCGCGCGAGCAGCCGACATGATTTTGAGCGATGCACGTGGCTCTGGCCAAAATGATTTCAAAATCGAATTGGCGCGGCGCGGCATCGTACGCGCGCTCACGCAAGCGGCGAATGGGACGCCGCAATCGCAGTCTGACAAACGCATCAGGTAAGCGGAACGAGAGATGACCGTCACCGACTATCTCGGCAAACCGACTTCTCGCGTCGAAGGGCACGCCAAGGTCACGGGCGCGGCGAAATACGCCGTCGAACACGAGCCGCACGGACTGGCCTACGGTTTTGTCATCACCTCGGCGATCGCAAGAGGCCGGATAAAACGCATCCACACCGCCGATGCGTTGGCAGTGCCAGGCGTGCTCGATGTCTTTACACACGCCCATCGGCCGGAACTGGCCTCCTCCGACGGGAAGTACGGCGACGAAGTGGCGCCGCCTGGTTCGCCCTTCCGGCCGCTCTACGACGACAAGGTCCGGTTCAGCGGCCAACCGGTCGCGCTCGTGGTGGCCGAGGAGCCCGAGATCGCCCGGTTTGCCGCCTCGCTTGTCCGAATCGATTACCAGCAACGAAGTCACATCACGGATTTCGAAGCGCATCGTGGCCGCGCGCGTGCAGTCAGCGAAGACGGTGAAAGCCATTCCCATAAGCGCGGCAATGCCGCCAGAGCTTTCGATCGATCCCCGACCCGGATCAAAGTCGAATATCGCATCCCGGTCGAGCATCACAATCCAATGGAGATGTTTGGGGCCACCGCGGTCTGGGAGGGCGACGGGCGCATCACGATCTACGACAAGACTCAAGGACCGTTGAACTGCCGAAACTATGTGGCCAACGTCTTCGCTTTGCCGCAGGAGTCGGTGCGCGTGCTGTCGCCCTATGTTGGGGGCGGTTTCGGGTCGGGCTTGCGCCCGCAATACGAACTGCCGCTCGCGGTTCTAGCGGCGAGTGCGCTGCGACGCTCCGTTCAGGTTGCTCTGACTCGACAGCAGATGTTCACCCTCGGTTATCGCGCCGCGAATATCCAATCGCTGGCGCTTGCAGCCGACCACGACGGCAAGCTTGCCAGTTTCCGTCACGAATGGATCGGCATGACTTCCCAATTCGAGAATTTCCAGCGCAGTAACGTCACCTGGTCGAGTCAGCTCTATAGATGCGACAACGTTGAGCTTGTTCAGAAACTCGTGAAGCTCGACCAGAACACGCCATGCGACATGCGCGCGCCCGGCGGAGCGGAAGGCCTGTTCGCTATCGAGTGTGCCATGGACGAGCTCGCCTATGCCGCGAACGTCGAGCCGCTCGAGTTCCGGCTGCGCAACTATTCCGATAAGGATCAGATCGAGGACAAGCCTTACAGCAGCAAGGAGCTGCGCGAGTGCTATCGCCAAGGCGCAGAGCGATTTGGCTGGTCAAAACGCAATCCGCAGCCGCGCTCGATGAAGGACGGCAACGAGCTGGTCGGCTGGGGCATGGCGACCGGCATCTGGGAAGCGATGCAGATGGAGGCGAGCGCCAAAGCGGTGTTGACTGCCAACGGCAATCTCGAAATCGCCAGCGCAACAGCTGATATCGGTCCCGGCACCTACACGATGATGACTCAGCTTGCCGCGGCAACACTCGGCGTACCGATCGAGCACGTTACGGCAAAGCTCGGCGATTCTGGCCTGCCGCACGCGCCGGTCGAAGGCGGCTCGTTTACGACGTCGTCGGTAGGCTGCGCCATTTATGCGGCTTGTCGCGAGGTGCAGAAGGAACTGCTGCGGCTAACGCAGAAGATTCCAGGGTCGCCACTGACCGGCGCAAGACTTGAAGACGTGACATTCGTCGACGATAAGATTCAACGTAAAAACAACGGCGCCGTGGTGTCGCTCACCGACGCGATGCGGGCCGGCAAGGTTGATCGCATCGAAAAGGAATGCACCGCCGCGCCGAATGAAAAGAGCGAATACGCGCATTACACGCACTCGGCAATTTTTGCTGAAGTCAAGGTTGACGAGCAGATCGGCCTCATTCGCGTGACGCGCATTGTCAATGCGGTGGCTGCAGGCCGCATTCTTAACCCGAAAATCGCTGCGAGCCAGATTCTCGGCGCTGTGGTCGGCGGCATCGGGATGGCGCTGCACGAGGAGACGGTGACCGACCACCGGTTTGGCCGATTTATGAATCATAATTTTGCCGACTATCATGTGCCGGTGAATGCGGATGTGCGTGCGATCGACGTGATCTTTGTTGATGAACAAGATGACGAGATCAATCCGCTTGGCGTCAAAGGCGTGGGCGAGATCGGCATCGTCGGGACCGCCGCGGCGATCGCCAACGCGATCTACCACGCAACCGGCAAACACGTTCCCGATCTACCGATCACCATCGACAAGCTGCTGGGCAATTAGCTACTCCGCCGCAATTTCGCGCCGGTAGCATGTCAGACGCGCCATCCCGCGTCCCCGCCATTCGGTTCACTGTCGCAATAATCGAGTGCGCGCGACCACGCGACATCTCCTGCCTGGCTCGCGTTAGTGCTAGTCTCGATTGCAACGGGAGGGTACGTCATGGGCAAAGATCCGCCAGCTGGCCGCAACCCGCTAAAGGCATCTGCCAAAGGAAGGGCGCTTCGGACATTTACCGGTGCATTCATCATAACAGCAATCGCCACAAGCTTTGCCCATGCACGTGACGACTATCCCACACGCCCCGTCCAATTGATCATTCCGTTTGCCGCAGGCGGCCCCACCGATATTGTCGGCCGCGTCATTGGAGCAAAGATGAGTGACCTGCTAGGCAAACAATTCGTCGTGGAAAATAAATCCGGCGCCGGCGGCAATATTGGCGCCGAGGCAGTCGCCAAGGCCGCGCCTGACGGCTACACGATCTTGATGGCGACAGTTTCCACCAATGCCATCAATCCTGGGCTTTATAAGCACATGCCTTATGACGCGGTGCGAGATTTTGCACCGATTGGACGCGTCGGTGTCACACCGACGCTCCTTCTTGTGAATCCGTCCGTGCCAGCAACCGACGTGAAAAGTTTGGTCGCGTTGATCAAGGCAAACCCGGGCAAATACAACTATGGCTCGTCGGGCCTTGGTTCGATTCTTCATCTCTGCGGTGAAGAATTCAAATCGCTTGCTGGAGGTCTCGAGATCACGCACGTGCCGTACAAGGGATCGGCACCGATGGATACCGACTTGATGGGCGGTCAAATCGCGATGGCCTTTGACGCAACACCGACTGCAATGCCATTGGCAAAATCGGGCAGGCTCCGCGCGCTTGGAGCGGGAATGGCAAAACGCGTGGCCGCGATGCCGGATTTGCCGACTTTGCAGGAGCAAGGCTTGCCCGGCTATGAATGCTACACCTGGAATGCGCTGCTCGCACCCAGTGGCACGCCTAAAGAAATCGCCGCAAAGCTCAACGCAGCACTCAACACATCGCTCGCCGATTCGGCTGTATCCTCGGCCTTGGAAAAGGCCGGGATCGATCCGACGCCAGGTTCAACGCCCGAGACAACGGCGGAATTCGTCAAGGCCGAACTGGCAAAATGGGCGCCTATCATCAAAGCTTCTGGCGCGGAAATCGATTGACGGACGCGGCGTAGATTATCCAAGTCAAACACCTGTTTTTCAGCTTTGTTGTACAAAAATTCACTGTGCCTTCGGTCACAGCACGTCTCCTATTTTCTCACTACGATTGAGTTAGTGAGAAGAGAAAGAGATGTGCTATGACCATCTTCCCGCTCGGCATTTCGCGTTTTCCTGAATTCATTGCGCTCTACTTTCTCCGTTGGAACTTTCTTGGCGCCAAACTGGAGAATTTGAGTGACCAGAGCTTACAAGATATCGGCCTCGAACCGTACCAACGGGATTTCGATGCCGTAAAGCCGTTCTGGATGCCATGATCCAGTATCGGCGTTATGCGTTATATGTAACGGATGAAAGCTTCTCGGTTCCGTTGGAGCCGCACCTTGGCTTTGTGTGCGTTGGTGGCGGTGGTCTCGGCCGTCTGCTTGCGGCTCGTTCACGCTCAATTGCGAGGCCATGGCGGACCGGTGCGGGCGCTGGCGATCTCTTCCGACGGCACGCATTTGGTTTCCGGCAGCTTCGACACATCGGCAATTCGCTGGTCGCTTTCGCGCAATGTCGCCGAGCAGGTCATGCGCTTCCACGATGCGCCGGTGAATGCGGTTACCTTCCTCAAGGACGGCCGCATCGTGACCGCGGGCGGCGACACGCACATTGCAATCTGGACCCCGGGTAAGCAATCGCCTGACCGGGTGCTGGACGGCCACACCGGACCAATCGTCGCGATCGCCGTTTCTCCAGATGAGAAGTCACTGGCCTCTGCGTCATGGGATCGCACGGTTCGACTGTGGCCGCTCGCCGGTGGTCCGCCGCGCGTGCTCGAGGGGAACGCGCAGAACGTCAATGGCGTGGCATTCTCGCCGGATGGCGCTCGAATCATCAGTGCGGGCTACGATGGGACCATCCGCGTCTGGCCAATCGCCGGCGACAATATTTCCGTGCACAATCTGCCTAGCCCACTCAACAGCGTCGTTACCGCGCCCGATGGAGAAATGATTGCCGCCGGAGCAAGCGGCACAGTGTTCTTCTTATCTGCGGCGGGCGAACTCATCGCCGAAGTCCAAGCCGGAACGACGCCGATCATTCACCTTGCGATTTCCGAGGATGGCGTGCTGATTGCGGCCGCCACGATCCGCGGATCGGTGGCGGTGATCGATCGCAAGGCACGCAAGCTCATGCACACGCTGGTCGGTCCGGGGCTGCCGGTATGGTCGGCCGCATTCCTGCCCGACAATAAGACGTTGTTGACCGGCGGCACCGACACAGCGATTCGCCGCTGGAACGCAGTCACAGGCGAACCGATCGACTCCACCTTGCTCGGCACACCCGAAGACCCGCTCAAACAATATGCCGGCGATCACGGCGCTGACGTATTCCGCGCCTGCGTCGCGTGTCACACGCTCAAACCTGACGAAGGCCAGAAGGCCGGTCCGACGCTTTGGCATGTATTCGGACGCCGTATCGCGTCCCTGCCCGGTTATAATTTCTCTCCCGCTTTGAAGAAACTCGACATTGTCTGGTCGAAGGAAACCATCGCCAAACTGTTTGAGATTGGACCGGCGCATTATACGCCTGGCACCAAGATGCCTGAACAGACCATCGGCGCGGAAGCGGATCGCAAGGCGCTTGTAGATTTTCTCGCGCGCGCTACGGCGAACTAGAGCGTGATTGCTCAAGGTTGGATCGATTGTCGCTCTTGGTTTTTAGTGAACCATGATCTTTCCGGAAAACCGGTTCCAACTTTTACGGATCATGCTCTCAGCCCTCCCCTTCCTCCTGGCGCGCGCGCAAATAATCTTCGGTGGTGCGCAGCCGCGGGCGCTGCGGCGCCCCGAACGGATCGAAGTTCTCCTCAGCGGTCACCTGGACGCGGCAGTCGGCGCACATTTTGACGAGATCAAGCCGCTTGGAGTCCCTATACATCCAGTGCTTGCCTTCGAGCTTGGCCGCTACGCGCTCCACCGAACTTTTGACTCCAAACGGCGCGCCACAACGAATGCAGAGGAAAGGGTCTTCCTCCTTGACGACACGGCTTGACGCCGTTGCGGCACGAAAGTCGATCTGCGGCTTAAGTTTGATCACTTTCTCGGGGCACGTCGATTTGCAAAGCCCGCATTGCACGCAGGCATCTTCGGTGAAGCGCAGCATCGGCCGCTCGGGATCGTCCGACAGCGCCCCAGTCGGGCAGGCCGATACGCAAGACAAGCACAAGGTACAACCGCCGACGTCGACTTCGACTCTACCGAACGGTGCGCCCTCAGGTAGCGCGATCACATCAACTGGCGCCGGAGCGGTTGCATGCAATTCGCGCAGCGCGAGCTGCAGCACTTCCCGCTTCTTGCCGACGGCCGCGAAAGTGGCGGGTTTGGCGACCGCTTTTAGAGCTTCGATTGCGCCCAACGTCTCGCCGAGTACGTCGGGATCGTCGGTCTCGATGCTGGCGATGCGCGGACCGTCAAAGCCGAGGCCAGCGACGATCGCCTGACCCAAGGCAATCGTTCTGATCAGCCCGGTCAAGTCGTGGCGAGGTTTGGATCGCAGCAGGAAACGCACCGCTGTTGCGCCATAGGCAAATGCGCCGGCGAGCGCTTCAAGGCCGATCTGGGTGATCTCATTGACTTCCACGGGCAGCACATTGGCCGGCAGTCCATCGCCATGTCGCGCCAGTGCCTCGATCAGGGGGCGGCCGTGGTCGCCGTCATGAAACAGCAGTACCGGCTGGACGCCGCCTACCTCGACATACGTTGCCAGCAACACGCGCAATTTGCGGAGCAGCGCATCGGAGGCAGGCAGCGCGTAAGCTGCAGCTCCGGTCGGGCAAGCTGCGGCGCACTGTCCGCAACCAGCGCAAATCTGCGCATCGATCGCGACATGATCGCCGTTGGGCGCGATTGCACCAGTAGGGCAAAGATCAAGACAGCGCCGGCAGCCGACGATGTTCGATCGGGAATGCGCGCACAGATGCTCGGTAAAGGTGATATAGCGCGGCTTCTCGAAAGTTCCCGACAGGTCACGCGCTCGCAGGACTGCGCGCAGCACCGCGGCAGCGTCGGATGGATCGGCGCGCAAATAGCCGTCGCGCAAATCCGAAGAGGAAAACAGCCGCGCGCCACCCGACAGATCGATCAGCACATCGCACTGCATTTCAACGTCGTCGCGCGGAGCGGAAAATTGCAGCCGCGCGCGCGATGAAGGCGCCGGCGCGGCATAGTTGTCCACTCGCAGTTTGAATGCGCCAAGGTAACCGCTGGCAGCTCGGATCGTGCCCCTCAGCAACGGGAACTGCGTAACGCTGCTTGGCGGAACCGCATCATCATTAGTGATAAGGACCGTGATATCGATATGATCCTTTAAGAGATTGGCGGCTTCGACCGCCCGCTCATCCTTGCCGTAGAGCAAAGTCGCGCCTTCGCTCGTGAGAGTGACGACAGGAACCCCCGGCATTGGCTCGCCAGCCGCCGCGATCAGGGCCGCCATTTTCGGCCCCGCCGCCTTCGCGTCCTTGGACCAGCCTGCTGTCTCGCGAATATTGACGAATGTAATGTCGGTCTCGCCGCCAATCTCGCCGAACAGCGGCGCCTCTTGCGTGCAAGCGATCGCGATCGGTTGCCCGGCAGCCGCCGCCTCGCGAACTCGTTCGAGTTCGGCGCGGCAAAGCTGGTGTCCCTGAAGCACTTTCGCGCCGCGGCATGCGCGCTCAACGCGAGTATCGTCAAGCAGGATTGTGTCCTCGCAGGAGCAGATAAGGATTTTACGCGGCCGTTCGGCCATTTCCTCCACCGGATATCTTTTTGTTCCGTTACTTGCCCGGGCCGACAGGCGTCGTAACTGGCCTTCCACCGCGATGCAGCAAACGGCCGGCCCCGGGGACCTTTATGGGCTATGCCGTTATATGTAAAAAGAAGAAGAAATAACAGCGAGGATCGATGTCGCCGGTGACGCGGGCAGTTTTCGCGCCGGAACTGGCGCTACCGCCGCCATATCAGGCCGTGCGATTGCGTGAGTCCGGCGATGCATTTGCTCATGCGATCGCGCTTGCTTCGCAGCGCGGCGCCGGAACGCTGGTCTATGTCGGCCGCTTCGATGTTGCCGAATTCGCGGTGGTGCTCGAACCGGCGGATCCGCTCGTTAGCGCTCGCCGCGTATTCTACGCCGGAATGGCCGCGCTCGCCGACGCCATCGCTGCGGCAGCACCGCCGGAAACCGCCATCCATATCGAATGGCCGGATTTGCTTTATGTGAATTGGGGATTGGTCGGCGGTGGACGACTGGCCTGGCCCGAAAAACCCATCGAGACTAAAGTACCTGACTGGATCGTATTTGGCGCGACGATCCGCACCGCGAGCAAAACGAGCGCTGATCCCGGCCTCACTCCAGAGCTCACGGCGCTGGACGAAGAAGGTTTCGCCGAGATTACCTCCAATCACATCATCGAAGGTTTCGCGCGCAATTTGATGTTGCTGGTCGATGCCTGGCAGGAAAGCGGCTTTGCTGCGATCAGCAAATCCTATTTCGAGCGGCTCTCACGCGAGGCCGGCCAAAGCTATGACATCGACAACAATGGCGACTTGCTGATCAACCGCGTTGGTGAGACCGAAACCATGCGCAAAGAATTGCTGGCCCGACTGGCAAACCCAGCATGGCTCGACCTGACGGCCAAGGGGTTACCTTGAAACTCATTCGCTCGATCGAGCGAGACGGCAAATGAACGATTTTTGGCTCTCCTGCGGCCATCACTTTCTCGACCGCGACGAAAGCGGTGGTTACGTCATTACCGACGAATTCCTTAAAATCTATCTCGCACGGCCTGAGCTGATTCCACCGCCGGATGCCTGTTCCGCCGAGCGCAATCTCCATCACTCGCTGTTGTCAAATCCGCGCCGGCAAATCGGCGCTGCCGAGATCGCGGCTATTGCGGATGCGGATGCGCGCGAAAACTGGCAAATATTGGTCGGCTTCCGCGACCGTTTGTTGAATCATAAAACGCTGGAAGCTTGCTACGTTGATCTGATCCGAAGTGGCGTCGGCAAAACGCCGCCATTGTTCATCAATCAGCTCGTCCACGCGATCCTGCGCAACGCGCTCGATAAGGTCACCGATCCGCATATATTACGTGCAAGTGAGCTATTCTTTCGCACGCAACGGGTGACCCTGCATGAAGGTTCGCTAATCGTAGCCGACGAGGAAACCATTGCTGGCCCCGACAACGCGCCGGTGTCGCCGCTGGTCTCAATGCTGGGTTTGCCGGCGGATTCCGAGATCGAGGTGCTCAGCGAGAATAATTCCCGCACCTATTGGCAACGCAGCGATCGCTTCGATATGGCGCTCGATTTGACCGGCGGGCGCGAAGGTCTCGCCGCGCTCGCAAAAGCGATGGAGCTGTGGATCGCCCACCTGTTGGGCTTGGCGGTGACGATCGAACCACTCACGCAGCTCCAGGAGGCGCCGGTGACCTGGTATGCTGGTCTCGACGCTGAAGCGACCCAAATTGCGGACGCGCTATGGAATGGTGACGAGTTGGACGAGAATGCGTTAGCCCGCGTGGTGGGCTTGTTCCGACTGAACTTCGGCGACGCTCGGCTCATGCTCGAGAAGGTCAGCGGCGAACCAGTTTATTTGGTGCTCGCGATGACTCCTGACCGTTTGATACGCATGAAGCCGCAGAACCTGGTGACCGGGCTACCGGTCAAGCATATTGAGACGGTGTGTTGAGCCATGGTTGCACCGCTCAAAACCATCGCCGTTGGAGTCGTTGTGGAACGCAGCAAGGGCGCCGGTCCGTGGACCGATTTTCTCTGGCGGCCCGTCTCTGCGTTCAGTGGGGTTCCGCAAACACCTCCCTGGACCAAACTGTCGGACAACGGCGAGCGCGCAACGTTCTTCGTTGGTGCAGCCGAAATCGAACTTTATCGCTCTGAAGCGGGAAACTACCGGCACAATTTGCTGGTCGAGCAGCCTCTGCTGTGGGTCGCCTTGCGGCCAACCGAAGCCGATCCTCCCTATGCCTTGGTCGGCGTCACGGTCGATCCTGCGGAAGGCGAATCCTGG
>Ga0066388_100003025_pt1 | contig 10666 bp, 11 predicted proteins | sample PanSoiMetaGPlot6_FD_64539 | JGI IMG/M metagenome (GOLD analysis project Ga0066388, IMG submission 64539) | Tropical forest soil microbial communities from Panama analyzed to predict greenhouse gas emissions - Panama Soil - Plot 6 (Hybrid Assembly) | ecosystem: Environmental > Terrestrial >... | reverse complement strand
CGGCCTCCTGATAGAACTGTGGAATGAGATGAAAATGAAAGTCGATGCGGCGAGGAGAAGACATGAGAAGCGACACGTGCGTTGCGGTTTGTAGGGTGGGCTAACCCACCCTACGACGCCAGCCCAAACAACTGCTGCGCATTGCGGTGGCAGATCTTCTCTTTGTCGGCCTCCGACAAGCCTATCGATTGCAGCACCTTGATGGTGTCGCGGATATAGCCCGGGCCCTTCTCCTTGTCGAACGGACAATCAGACGCGAACAGCGTGTGATCGGGCGTGAAGAAATCGATGCCGCAAATGGTCGCCGCGCGCGCGCCTTCGACCGCGGTGTCGCCGTAGAAGCCCTTGAAATAATCGTACGGGCGTTTCTTCAGGCTCTTGAGCAGCGCGCCGTAATCCTCATCCGACGTGCGCACGCCGAGCTGGTCGAAGCTGTGCGCGACACGTCCCTCGAGATAGGGAATGACCCCGCCGAGATGGTGCGAGATGATCTTGAGATCGGGATAGCGATCCATGATCCCGGAGAATACGAAGCGCGACAGCGTCACGCCGGTCTCGTAGGGCCAGCCGAGCACGCTGCAGATCTCGTACTTGGAATAGGTCTCGGTCGGATAGTCCGGCATCTGCCGCGTGCGTGACGGATGCAGCAGGATCGGCCGGCCGGATTTCTCGATCACCTCGTAGATCGGCCAGAAGTGCTTCTCGTCGATCGGCGCGCCGTTGGCGTTGGTGGCCAGCTGAATGGCATTGGCGCCATTCTTGAGCACGCGCTCGGCTTCCTTGGCGGCCGCCTCGGGCGCGTTCATCGGCAGCAGCGCCGAATAGCCGACGAAGTGTTTGGGATTTTTCGCAACGATCTCGGCAAGGCCATCATTGGCGATGCGCGCCATCTCGGGCGATTGGTCGGCGGGGAACAGTCGCTCGACCGGCGGCAGGCCATGCGACAGCACCTGCGTATAGTTTTCGAACCCTTCGACGACGCGCAGCCGCTGATCGAGATCGAACAAAGCCGGAATGCCGCGCACGCGTTTGCCGATGTCCTTGGCACCGGCGGGGCTCTCCAGCAGCGCATCGAAATAGCGCTTGGGGAAGAAATGATTGAAGGCATCGATGTAGCGCACGCATTACCCCCTTGCTCTGTCCGCGTCATGCCGTCCGCAACAGCCCAACCTTGCTCATCAGCGGCTCGTCGGAGACACGCAGCACGACCGTATCCTCAACGGCTTCAATCGCGTGTGCATGCCAGCACGGCATCGCTGCCACGTCGCCAACCGCAAGCACCTCGGAGAAGCCTTCCGCTATGGTGCGCGCCTTGCCGCTCGACACCGCGTAGATGTTGTTGACCGTGTTCCTGGGCATTTCGTGCCGGCCATCCTTGGGCAGGCGAATGAGATGCAGCGCGATCGTCGGCATCACGTCCTTGGCGATTTCGACGATCTTGGCATCGCGCCCGGGGCCGAGCGCCTCGCTGGCGGGAATGCGCATCGGCGTCGGCCCGCGCGAGGTGACCGGCTCCATCTCGCCGTTGGGGTAAGGCTCGAAGAACATCGCCTCGCAAAGCTGAACGAACGGAATATCGAGAAAGTCGATCCAGTAGCCGGTCTCGTCGGTCTCGTTGACATGGCCGTGCCAGCATCCGCCCGGCGTGAGCAGCACGTCGCCCGGCATCATGTCGATCGCGGTGCCGTTCACAATGGTGGCGATGCCGGGCTTGCCTGTAAGCACCAGCCGCAGTGCGTTGGCGGAGTGGCGGTGCGTGCGCGCGCGGTCTCTCGCCATGACGCACTGATAGGCGGCGACGAGATGGCGGGTGGAGGCGTAGCTGTTGCCCTCGATCGGATTGACCATAATGAGGTTGCGCCGCTCGGTCTGGTCGGCCGGCACCATGTTGTGAGAGGCATCAAGCGCCTGCTTCGCCTGCGCGAACCGCCACACCGCCGGCTTGAACTTGGGCTTCGGCTCCGCCCACATCGAGGGCTCCGGCCGCGCCCAGCCGGGCGAGAAATGCTGCGCATGCAGGTTGGCGTAATAGGGTGAGCTCAGGTCTTCCGTCCTGGTCAGCAGCATGGCCATCTCCTCTCCCCGAATTTTTATGACGCGATATTGAATTATGAAGCGATGCTGACGGCCTGCGCCCCCACAGCTGGCAGCACCCCGCGCACGCGATCAATGATCGCGTGCGCATCATCAGGCTCCATATCGGCACGCCAGGCGACATGGCCGTCGGGACGCACCAGCACCAACCGGCGCTCGTAAGCCTTCAAGACCTCTGCCGCCGCGATGGCGACGACCTCAAGCGGCACGCCCCGTTCGCGCGCGGCGCGCCGCAAACCTTCGCCCTCCGGCGCATCAGCACCCAGCCGCAGCAGCACAAAGCCTCCCCCATAGAGATCGAGGGTCGAGCGCCCATCCGCAAGCCACAGATGCGGAGCACGCGCGCCCGGCCGCGCGATCTGGGTATAGGTCTTGCCTTCGAGCGGCGGCGTTGACGTGCCATCCGGCACGACGATGGGGGAATCGTCGTAGCGATAGCCGAGGTGATAGCCGTTCATGAACCACTCGTGGCTCATCAGCTCGGTGTACCAGTCACCATAGGCCTTGCGCGCCGTATCGCCCTTGGGGCCCGGCTGGAACACGTCCGGCGGCGGCTTGTGGGTGGTGCGCGGCGCCAGCATGCGCTCGAGATTGTCAGTCGAGGCCTTGATGTTGCGCACCGCAACCGGCTTGCGCTCGCGCTCGTAGGTCGAAAGGAGCCCCGGTCCGGCCCAGCCCTTGAGCACGGCGTCGAGCTTCCAGCCGAGATCGACGGCGTCCTGCATGCCGGTGTTCATGCCCATGGCGCCAGTCGGCGAAGTGAGATGCACCGAGTCACCAGCGAGATAAACGCGCCCGCGCCCATAGCTGTCGGCCACCAGCTCGCGCCGCACCCAGCGCAACACCGAGAGGATCTCGTAAGCGAAATCCTTGCCCATGGCGCGCTTGAGCAGCGCTTGGATATCGGCTTCGCTATGACTCACCTTGTCGGCGGAGCCGACGATCGACATGCGGAAACGGTCGCCGCCGTTGATTGCCACGATGGTGAGCCAGGTGCCTTCCGGCCCGATGAAGATGAAGCGATAGCCCTTGCCCTTGTCGTGCAGCGAGACGAAGTCCGGGCAGCGGAAGATCGCATTGGTGGTGTAGGTGAGCGTCGGATGGCCGCTCATGCCGATGCCGAGCGTCTCGCGCACGATCGAGCCGCCGCCGTCAGTGCCAATGAGGTACTGCGCCTCCAGCGTGCGGGTTGCGCCGGTGAGATTGTCGCGCACGGTCGCGATCACGCGATCGGGTTTCTCCTCGAACGCGATCAGCTCGGTGTTGTTGAGCAGCGTCACGCTTGGAAACGAGGTGGCGAACCGCTTGATGATCGGATCGAACATGTCCTGCGGGACGCGCTCGCGCTTCTGCGGGCTCTCCGGTGGGCAGGCTTCGAAGGCGCGACCAGGAAAGCGTTCGCGCCCGAGTTCATAGCCGGTGAGCGAGGTGAGCCAGACGTAATCCTGCGGATAGTCGCCCGGATAAGGCGCGTCGCGCACGTCGTCCGCAATGCCCCAGCGCCGGCAGAATTCCATGGTGCGCACCCCGATGAGATCCATCTTGGGATGCTCGATGCGGCCGTCGGTCTTCTCGATGATGGTGCAAGTATTGCCGCGCCAGCCCAGATCGCCGGCCAGCGCAAGCCCGATGGGGCCGGCACCGACGATGAGGACAGGAATGGTCATGCAGAGGCGTTCGCGCCGCTTGGTATCATTTGTAACCAATTGTAGTGGGGTTCGCGCCGGCCGTCGAGCCCCTTGCTACGGGGCCGAAGTCATCCGGACCTTGCCGTTCAATGCAGCAGCAGCACCGGCCGCTCGGCATGTCGGATCACCGCCTGGGTGCAGCCGCCGAAGATCACTTCCCGCACGTGCGAATGGCCATAGGCGCCCATCACGATCAGGTCGGCTCTACAGTCGGCAGCGGCCGACGCCAGCACATCGGCGATTGGACGCCCCTCAGAAGGGATCGCACGGACATAGGTCGTCACGCCGCACCGGCGGAACTGCGCGGCAGCGTCATTGAGCGCCTCGACGCGCTTGAGTGCCTGTTCGACGTGGTTGCTCTTTTCCTCGACCCGCACAAAAACCACCCGTTGCGCCCTGGTCAGGAACGGCATGGCGGCATCGAGTGCGCGCGCGGCCTCTGGCGTCTCGCGCCAGCACACCATGATCGTGCCGCCGAGATTACGCGGCGCCTGCGCGGCCGCGAGCAGGATTGGACGCCCGGACTTCAAAAGCAGCGTCTCGATAAAATCAGGCGGGAGGCCGTTGGGACGTTTGGCCCGTCCCATCACCACGAGATCATGGTCGCGGGCATGGCCGACAAGACGGCGGGCCGCATCGTCAGATTCCTCCAGGAGGCTCGCCGTGACGCCCTTCGCCGGCTCCGGGCCATTGTGCATTGTGATGTTGAAGCGCGTGCAGAACGCGCGCACGTGCTCGCCGAATGCCGCCGAGCGGCGCTTGGCATCGTTCTCGAGCCGGGCGAGCGCATCCGCCAGTGCGGGGCCGCTGGCGAATTCGACGTGCGGCGAATACATCGCAGCCTGGCCGGAGCCGATCCGGACATGCACGAAGCGCAGATGTGCGCGCAGCGGTTGGGCGGCGGCAAGCGCGGTCTCGAACACCGGCGAATCGGACTCGCTGCCGCCGCTCAAAACAAGGATGGTTTTCATGGTGGTCCGGTCTCGGAGGTGGCGCCAAATCCTCCGCCGGGCCTGGAAGTGGCGCTTTGATCTCGGTCAAAACGCCACTTGTCGCGATGTGTGATTTCGCTTTCTTAGTGGCCGAGGCGATCGATACGGGCCTCGACCCTCACCTTCTGACAGTAGAGATCATCGGCGCTGGTCGGCAACCCCAGGCTGCTTCCGACCTCGTCGATGTAATCCAGGAGTTTGTCGATCAGGGAACTGAACCACGCACCCTGCTGATGTTCTTGCGTTGCTTGCTGGTGGACCATCGAGCCCCTCCCAACTGCGATGTTCACGGCAGCATTGAGCCACGCATCGTGGTGAATGAAAAGTAGAAAGCAAATGATTGGTAAACGGCACTAGTGCCCCGTTTCCGAAGTTCGTCATACCTGTCCGCGCACACTCCACGAACTTCTGAAACAAAGGGGCACTAGCAACTTTGTGATTCTAGTGCCGCTTTCGATTTGAAGTTCCTAACAGAGTTTGCTGCAGGCGGTGTAGGAACTTCAAATCGGCGGCACTAGCGAAACACGGCGGCAGGGTCATACCTTGTACTTCTGCTCCAGCGCGTCGAACGCATCCTTGCCGACCAGGCGCTGCCGCTCGGAGAAATCGACCGCGAGCGCATTGGCGTCGCCGATCTGGCCGTCCTTGCGCAGCACGCCGAGCGCAAGCTGCATGCCGCGAACCGAGGCCTGCAGCGCCAGGTTGGCGTAGAGCACACCGGCAAAGCCGAGCTGTTTGAGCTTCGCGTTCGGCAGCTCAGGCGTACGGCCGCCGAGTACGATGTTGACGATCTGCGGCCACGTCAGCTTACCGATGGCGGCGATCTGCTCGGGAGTCTTCGGCGCCTCGATGAACGTCATATCCGCGCCAGCCTCGCGATAGCGATGCGCGCGCTCGATCGCAGCGTCGAAGCCTTCCACCGCAATGGCGTCAGTGCGCGCCACGATGATGAGATCGCGGTCCGTTCGCGCATCTGCGGCGGCCTTCACCTTCGCCACCATCTCGGCGCTCGGGATCACCTCCTTGCCGTCGAAGTGGCCGCAGCGCTTGGGGAACACCTGGTCCTCGACCTGGATCGCATCGGCGCCGGCGCGCTCCAAGAGCTTGACGGTGCGCACCATGTTCATGGCGTTGCCGAAGCCGGTATCGGCGTCGACCATCAGCGGCCCCGGAAAGACCTCACGAATGGTGCCGACGTGATCGGTGAGCTCCGAGAGCGTGACCAGTCCATTGTCGGGGATGCCGAGATAGGTGTTGGCGATGCCAGCGCCGGTGATATAGGCGGCCGGGAAGCCGAGGTCGGCGACGACCCGGGCCGCAAGAGCGTTGCTCACGCCCGGCAGGATGACTGCGGCGCCGGGCTTGAGCAGGGTTCGGAAGTGCTGGCGGGTGGAGGGATTGGTCATGGGCACCTTATAGCCGCTGTTGCGTGCGCGCGGCTAGCGCGTAGGATGGGTTGAGCGCAGCCGAAACCCATCTTTCTCTCACGCTTATGAGATGGGTTTCGCTGCGCTCAACCCATCCTACAAAGGGACAGCTACAAAGGGGCAGGAGCGCGCAGGATGTCCGGAATTCCAATCACGTTCGCCTGCGGCCTCTATGACCGCATGCTCGCACTCTACACCGGTGACGTGAAGCCGCATGGCGTCGACCTCAATTTTCTCGCCATCGACCATGCGCGTGAAATCTTCGACCGGATGCTGACCATTCTCGAGTTCGACGCCTGCGAGATGTCGAGCTCCGAATTCGTGCGCCATGCCGTGCGCGGCAACTGCCCGATGGTGGCGATTCCGGTGTTTCCCTCGCGCGTGTTCCGGCATGGCTATATCACCATCGACAAGCGCCAGATCAAGGAACCCAAGGACCTCGCCGGCAAGCGCATCGGCGTGCCGCTTTATGCGATGACGGCGGCGATCTTCATGCGCGGCCTGCTGCAGCACGACCATGGCGTCGACTTGTCCGGCGTGACCTGGGTCGAAGGCGGCACCAACGACACCAAGCCGCATGGCGCGCCCTCCACCGTGCCGCTCGCCCGCAAGATCGCGATCGAGCCGCACAGCACAACGCGCTCGCTCAATGAGATGCTGGAGAAAGGCGATATCGCCGCGCTCATCAGCTCGGGGCTGCCGAAAGCGCTCAAGACCAATCCAAACGTTGCAAGGCTGTTTCCGGACTACAAGGCGCGCGAGATCGACTACGTCAAGCGCACCGGGGTTTTTCCAATCATGCACCTCGTGGTGATCCGCCGCGACATCTATGAGAAGCATCCGTTCGTGGCGACCAGCCTGTTCAATGCCTGCTGCGAGGCCAAGGCGATCGCGGCCAGGAAGATGCGCGAGCTCGGCACGCTGCGCTACATGCTGCCGTGGATGGCGTCGGAGATCGAGGAGATCGATGCGCTCTTCGGCGGCGACGATGCCTGGCCCTACGGCATCGAGCCGAACCGGGCGACGCTCGAAGCGCTGGTGCAATATCTCGCCGATCAGGCACTGATCGAGAAACCGGTGCCGCTCGACGAGCTGTTCGTCCCGATCTACGGCCAGGAAGCAACGTCGTGAGCGTGTCGGCCCTCTCGCCCTCCCCGCTGCGTGCCATCCGCTGGCGCACGCTCATCGACCGCGTGCTGGTGCTCGTCTTCATCGTCGCCCTCTGGCAGGCCGGTAGCCTCTGGTTCGGCGCCTATTGGCTGTCATCGCCCTGGTCGACGACCACGCGCTTTGTCGAGCAGATCCTCAACGGCGAATTGCTCCGGCACGCCGGCTACACGCTGGCGGAGGCCGGAGCCGGCACGCTGATCGGCGGGCTGCCGGCCGTGCTGCTGCCGTTCTGGCTGCGCCGCCATCCGATCATCGTGGCGATCCTCGATCCGTTCATGGTCGGCGGCTATGGCGCGCCCAAGCTCGCTTTCGCGCCGCTGTTTCTCTTGTGGTTCGGTATCGGCATGGAATCGAAGATCGCGCTCACCGCCAGCGTGGTCTTCTTCATTGTGTATTTCGCCACGCTCGCGGGCGTACGCGCGCTCGATCCGCGCCTGGTGCAGATGGCGCAGGTTGCGGGCGCCAGCGAACGGCAGATCGCACGTCACATCGTGATGCCTGCTGCCGTGCCCAACATCTTCGCGGGCTTTCGCATCGCAGTGCCCTACGCGATCGCGGCTGCCGTCATTGCGGAGCTGATCTCCTCGAACCGCGGGCTTGGCTATCTGGTGCAGACCGGCGCCATGAACTTCGACACCACCAGCGTATTCGCCGCGATCATAGCGGCGACGCTGCTCGTGCATGCCGCCAATCTGCTGATGAACACGCTCGAAGCGCTGCTGATGCGCTGGCGCGCGCCACTGCAGTCGATGATGGAGAGCTGACGCCCGTGGCCGCTACACTTTCAGAAGTGCGGACGCTTTTGGAAGTGCGTCAGCTCGGCAAGCGCTTCGCGCAGCGCCAGGGCCGCGACAAAGGCCACGAGCCTTCGCCCTGGGTGATCCAGGATCTGTCGTTCTCGGTGCGTGCCGGCGAGTTCCTGACCATCGTCGGGCCTTCCGGCGCCGGCAAGTCGACGCTGCTCAACATCATCGCGCAGATCGACACCGCAAGCGCGGGCGAGATCGTGTTCGACGGCACGCCCGTCAGCAGCCGCGATCCGCGCGCGCTCAAGCCCGGCATCGATCGTCGCATCGGCTATGTGACGCAAGACGACAATCTTCTGCCTTGGCGCTCGACCCTCGACAATGTGCTGTTCGCGCTCGAGGTGCAGGGCCGCCTCAATGACGAGACCCGCGCCCACGCCGAGACGCTGATCCGCGCGGTCGGGCTCGCCGGCTTCGAGCGCTATTATCCGCATGAGCTCTCCGGCGGCATGCGCAAGCGCACCTCGCTGATCCGCACGCTGGTTTACGACCCGCCGGTGATCCTGATGGACGAGCCGTTCGCGGCGGTCGATGCGCAGACCCGCACGCAGCTGCAGGCCGATCTGCTCACGCTGTGGGAGCTCGGTCGCAAGACCATCATCTTCGTCACCCACGACATCACCGAGGCAATCGCGCTCGGCGACCGCGCGCTGGTGCTGAGCAAGCAGCCCACGCGCATTGCGGCCGAGCACATGATCCCGATCCCGCGGCCGCGCAACGTCAAGGACATCTTCGCGCTCGAGGGCTTCGCGGACGTGTACGAGAAAATCCGGGCGGACGTGCAATGACCGACGCCACGCTTGAAACCGCAGCAGAGGCATCCACCGTTTCCCGCAAGGCGGTGATCTATGGCGGGCGCCTGTTGCTCGCAGCCGCGATCATCCTCGCCTGGGAGTATGAGGCGCGCACGCTCGGGCCGCTGTTCTTCGCCCCGCCGCTCGACGTGCTGGAGCGGATCGTGACGCTCGCCTTGAGCGGAAGGATGCTCACCGATATCGCGGCGACCATGCGGGTCTCGGCGGCAGGGTTCGCCATTGCGGCGTTCTGCGGCGTGCTGCTGCCATTTCTGCTGCGGCGCTCGCTGCGCGCGACGGAGGCGATCGAGCCTTACATCATGGCCTCGATGGGGATCCCCAAATACGCGCTCGCGCCCTGGCTCATTCTCTGGTTCGGCATCGGCGACCTGCCCAAGCTGATCGTGGTGACGCTGGTCGTGTTCTACATTCTCTACATCACCACGTTTGCGGGCATTCGCGGCGTCGATCAGCGGCTGATCAACATGGCGCGGGTGATCGGGGCGAGCGAGCGCGTGATCGCGCGCGAGATCATCTGGACCTCGTTGCTGCCGTTCTTCTTCACCGGGCTCAAGATCGCGCTCCCGCGCGCGGTTTCCGCCACCATCGTGGGCGAGTTCCTGGTCTCGACGGAAGGCGTCGGACGGTCTATCGAAAGCGCCCGGCAGATTTCGGATACGACCGGCGTGTTCGCCGGGGTCGTGATCGCGATCGCACTGGTGCTGACGATCAACGGGATCGTCAACCTGGTCGAACGCTGGGCGCTGCGCTGGCGGCCGGTCGAGCGGGACATGCAGATCTAGGGGGCGACAATGAAACTTCTGAGCTACATGGCGAACGGCGAAAGCCTGTTCGGGGTGGAGAGCGGCGACGGCGTGATTGCGATGAACCGACGCGTCGGCTGCAAGAGCCTGCGCGAGGCGCTGGCCGCCGGGCTGCTGCCGCAGATCAAGGCGGCCGCCCAGGGCGCTGCGCCCGACCATAAGCTTTCGGCCATCACGTTCCTGCCGGTCATTCCGGACCCGGAGCTGATCACCTGCGCGGGCATCAACTACCGCTCGCACGCCTCCGAGACCGGCCGCGAAGTGCCCAAGCAGCCGAGCATGTTCATCCGCCGCACCAACACGCTGGTCGGCCACGAGGGCGAGCTGATCCGCCCGACCGTGTCGCAGCATTTCGATTTCGAGGGCGAGTTCGCGGTGATCATCGGGCGTGGCGGCCGTCACATCAAGGTCGAGAACGCGCTCGACCATGTCGCCGGCTATACCTGCTTCGTCGACGGCAGCGTGCGCGACTATCAGAAATTCTCGGTCACCTCGGGCAAGAACTTTCCCGGCACCGGGCCGCTCGGCCCCTGGATGGTGACGACCGACGAGATTCCCGATCCGACCAAGCTTACGCTCATGACGCGGCTCAACGGCCAGGAGATGCAGCGCTCGGGTACTGATCTGCTGATTTATTCAGTACCGCACATCATCGCGTTCTGCTCCGATTTCACCCCGCTCTCGCCCGGCGACGTGATCGCGACCGGCACACCGGAGGGCGTCGGCCATCGCCGCAGTCCGCAATTGTGGATGAAGCCCGGCGACGTGCTCGAAGTCGAGATCACCGGCATCGGCGTGCTGCGGAATAAAGTGGTGGATGAGAAGTAGGCACCGCTTGTAGCCCGCATTGAGCGTAGCGAAATGCGGGAAC
>Ga0066388_100003024_pt1 | contig 10667 bp, 9 predicted proteins | sample PanSoiMetaGPlot6_FD_64539 | JGI IMG/M metagenome (GOLD analysis project Ga0066388, IMG submission 64539) | Tropical forest soil microbial communities from Panama analyzed to predict greenhouse gas emissions - Panama Soil - Plot 6 (Hybrid Assembly) | ecosystem: Environmental > Terrestrial > Soil... | reverse complement strand
TTATCTGAAAGCTGAGCGCCTCTATCAGGTGCACGGAAAACGCGGCGAAGATCCCACGGAGCCGCACGCCAGCGCGCCCTATCCGCATCCACCCATCAGCCACGAACCTCGTATCCAGCAGTTGAATGACGATTTCGAACGCCTCGGGTTGCGGCCGTTCCATACTCCTCTCGGCCTGCAAATTGACGAGCAGAATTCGCACGCCAGCAAATGCATCCGCTGTGACACCTGCGACGGCTATCCGTGCCTCGTCGATGCCAAGTCCGATGCGCAGGTGCTCTGCGTCGATCCCGCCTTGCGCTTTCCGAATGTAACGCTCCTGACGAATGCCTACGTCGAGCGCCTCGAAACCAGCCCTTCGGGCCGTGAAGTGACGAATGTGCGGGTGAAAACAAATGAAGGTACTGAGTCCTATTCTGCGGAGGTCGTCGTCGTCTCTTGCGGAGCCATCAATTCCGCCGCACTGCTGCTCCGATCGGCGAACGACAAGCATCCACGCGGACTGGCGAATGGGTCGGACGTCGTCGGCCGCCACTACATGGGCCACGTCAACTCCGTGCTTCTCGCCGTTTCCAAATGCCCGAACCCAACGCTGTATCAGAAGACGCTCGCCGTGAACGATTTTTACTTCGCTTCGAAGGAATGGGAATACCCAATGGGACATTTTTCCTTCGTTGCAAAGCTCGATGGCGTTGCCCTCTCGGCCGGCGCTCCGGCCATCGCTCCCGGCTGGACGCTCGATCTCATGGCGCAGCATGCCCTCAGTTTCTGGCTGACCTCGGAAGACTTGCCAGATCCGAACAACCGGGTACGGCTCGACCGCGAAGGCAGGATCGTCCTCGAGTACACACCGAACAACCAAAGAGCTCACGAGCGGCTGATCGCCAAGCTCAAAGACCTCATGAAGCAGCAAACCAAGTGCGGCATACACGGCCATGATTGCCACGAAGGCCTGTTCGCCCGGAATCTCTTTCTCGGTGACCGTATTCCGCTGGCGGGAGTCGCGCACCAGAACGGTACCATCCGCTTCGGTCACGACCCCAAGACCTCCGCTCTCGATGTGAACTGCAAGGCACATGAGCTGGACAACTTGTATGTCGTCGACGGCAGCTTCTTTCCGTCGAGCGCCGCCGTCAATCCGGCTTTGACCATCATGGCCAACGCACTGCGCGTCGGAGACCACCTGCTTAGCCGCTTGGGTGCCAAGTCAGCCGCCGAGACGCAAGCTCCCAACACACGCAAGCAGGGAGTACCTCATGTGGTCTAGAAGCCTTCGACAACTGGTGCTTTTCGCAACACTCGTCGTCGCATGCCTGCCGCTCTCGGCGCAGGCGCCTGCGGCGGACGATGGAAAGATTCGCATCCGCAGCATCGGACCCGTCGCAACGACGGTAACCGATATGGATCGCGCTGTCGCCTTTTATTCGAGCGTCCTGGGTTTTGCAAAGACTTCGGATAACGAACTCGCGGGAGAGGAGCTTGAGCGTCTGTTTGGCGTATTCGGTTCCCGTGCCAGGCTCGTTCGTATGCAGCTCGGCGAAGAATCGATCGAGCTTGTGGAGTTTCTCGCTCCGCGCGGACGGCCCATTCCCGTCGACTCGCGCAGCAACGACATATGGTTTCAGCACTTCGCCATCATCGTCAGCGACATGGACCGTGCCTATGCGATTCTGCGGCAGAACCACGTGGAGCATGCTTCGTCGGGACCACAACGCCTGCCCGATTGGAACAAGAATGCCGGCGGCATCGAGGCCTTTTATTTCAAAGACCCTGACGGCCACCCTCTCGAAATCCTCCAATTTCCCGCTGGTAAGGGAGATCCGAAATGGCAAACCAAGACAGATCGGGTTTTTCTCGGCATCGATCACACCGCGATTGCCGTCTCTAACACCGACAGAAGTCTCAAGTTCTGCCGTGACCTGCTCGGCCTCCGGGTCGCCGGGGAAAGTGAAAACTACGGCATTGAACAGGAACACTTGAACAACGTTTTTGGAGCCAGGCTTCGCATCACCGCGCTTCGCGCACCTGCTGGGCCGGGAATCGAACTCCTCGAATACCTAAGTCCTCGCGATGGCCGCTCCTATCCACTCGACGAGCATGCGAACGACGTAGTGCACCGTCAAACTGAACTCGAAGCCGAATCCGTCGACGCTGCGCTTACTCCTTTGCGCGCCTCGGCCATTCCATTTGTCTCCTCGGGACAGGCCAGCTTTCCCGACGCAAAGATTGGATTCAGCTCTGGCGTGATCGTTCGGGACCCGGACGGCCACGCTTTGGCCATCGTTCGGCACTGAGAGCATCAACGGAGGTCGTTATGACCGCAGAAGAAAAACGCCTCGAAGAATCGAGAACTCGTAAGGTTCACTGGAAACGGTGGGGGCCTTACGTGAGCGACCGCGCCTGGGGCACGGTGCGAGAGGACTACAGCGCGACGGGAGAAGCATGGGAATACTTTCCGCACGATCATGCCCGTTCGCGTGCGTACCGCTGGAATGAGGACGGGCTCGCTGCCATTTGTGACCGCCACCAGTACCTTTGTTTCGGCCTCGCACTCTGGAACGAAGTGGACCCGATTCTCAAGGAGCGGCTCTTCGGGCTCACCGGCAACGAAGGAAACCATGGCGAGGACGTCAAAGAGTATTACTTTCATCTCGATTCGACGCCGACGCATTCCTACATGAAGTTCCTCTATAAGTACCCGCAGCGCGCCTTCCCCTACGGGCGACTCGTTGAAGAAAACCGGCGCCGCTCGAAGCAGGACCCGGAATTCGAACTCCTCGACAGCGGCGCGTTTGAAGAGCACCGCTACTTCGACATTTTCGTCGAATACGCCAAGGCCGGCGCGGAGGATATCCTTGTCCGTATCACCGCGCACAACCGCGGCCCGCAAGCCGCTCCGGTACGGCTTCTCCCCACCGTCTGGTTTCGCAATACTTGGTCTTGGCAGAGAGATCGTCAGAAACCGGTTCTCGCGCAGGACGCTCGCAGCCAGAAAGCGGCAGCAATCGCGCTCGACCACCCACAACTCGGCAAGCGCTGGCTCTATGCTCAGCAACCTGCGGAGTTGCTCTTCACGGAGAACGAGACGAACACGCAGCGCCTCTACGGCTACGCTGGACCAACTTTCGCCAAGGACGGAATCAACGACTACATCGTCGCGAGCAAATCGGACGGGGTAAACCCCGCACTATCCGGAACCAAAGCATCGGCGCATTATGCGCAGATCATTCCTTCGGGCGAAAGCGTCACCGTCAAATTGCGACTCACGGGCGAAGCATGGCCACCTGCCAAAGATCCACTGGGCGCCGAGTTCGACAAGATCTTTGTTCAGCGCCAGCAGGAAGCCGACGAATTCTATGCGGCCGTGAGTCCGGCTTCGCTCTCTGCGGACGGGCGCAATGCTTTGCGTCAGGCCTTCGCCGGACTTCTCTGGTCCAAACAGTTCTACAACTACGTGCAAAAGGACTGGCTGGCCGGTGATCCGGCCCAGCCCGTACCGCCTGAGTCACGCAAATACGGCCGGAACAACGCCTGGCCGCACGTTTACAACTCCGACGTCATTTCCATGCCGGACAAGTGGGAATACCCTTGGTACGCTGCATGGGATCTTGCGTTTCACTGCGTGCCTTTGGCGCTCGTCGATCCCGACTTCGCAAAGGAACAGCTGGTTCTATTCCTGCGCGAGTGGTACATGCACCCCAACGGACAGCTTCCGGCTTATGAATGGGCGCTTGGCGACGTCAATCCGCCTGTCCACGCCTGGTCCGCCTGGCGCGTTTATAAAATCGAAAAGAAAAAGCGGGGACGCGGCGATCGCGCCTTTCTGGAACGCGTTTTTCAGAAGCTTCTGCTCAATTTCACCTGGTGGGTGAATCGCAAGGACGCGGAAGGTATGAACGTCTTTCAGGGCGGCTTCCTCGGCCTCGACAACATTGGCGTGTTTGACCGCAGCGCTCCGTTGCCCACAGGAGGACACATCGAACAATCTGACGGCACTGCGTGGATGGCCATGTATTCGCTGAATATGCTGGCCATCGCTCTCGAACTGGCCAGCGAAAACCCAGTCTACGAGGACGTCGCCAGCAAATTCTGGGAGCATTTCCTGTATATCGCTCACGCGATGAGCCATCGAGGCGATGGTCAGGAGTCCATGTGGAACCAGGAAGACGGCTTTTTTTACGACGTGTTGCATCTACCCAACGGCGAGCGCAAGCCGATGAAGGTTCGCTCGATGGTGGGCCTCATTCCGCTATTCGCCGTGCAAACTCTGGAACCGGAACTCCTCGATCGCTTGCCGAATTTCAAGCGCCGGTTGGAATGGTTTGTCGAGAACCGTCCAGACCTGACCGCGAACGTCGCATGCATGCGCACACCCGGGAACCGCGAACGAAGACTTTTGTCCATTGTGGATGCGGAGAAGCTACGCCACAGTCTGCGCTACATGCTCGACGAAAATGAATTCCTATCTTCTTATGGCATACGCGCGTTGTCGCGGTTCCATCAAGACCATCCGTATGTGCTGCAAGTGAACGGAACTGAGCACCGCGTCGATTATCAGCCGGCGGAATCGAAAACTAGCCTGTTCGGGGGAAACTCCAATTGGCGCGGACCGATCTGGTTCCCTCTGAACTTTCTTCTCGTCGAATCCCTACAGAAGTTCGACAGGTACTTCGGCCAGAACTTCCAGGTTGAGTTCCCGACCGGCAGCGGAAGAATGCTGACGTTGGCCGAGGTCGCGGAACAAATTTCGCGACGGCTGAACGCGATCTTCCTGCGCGATACCTCGGGACGTCGGCCGGTTGCCGGTAGCCTCGAACCTTTCCAGTCCGATCCGCACTGGAAGGATTTGCTTCTGTTTTACGAATATTTTCACGGCGATACCGGAAGCGGTGTCGGCGCAAACCACCAGACCGGATGGACGGGCCTCGTGGCCAAACTTCTGACACAAAGCGGGGAAGCTGCCGCTACACGAGAACGAGCCGCAGCAACGACCGCAACCTAAATGCAACCATAAATGGAAGCTTTCGCCGTTTGAATCGAGTCGTTTAGGCCGGCTCAGGCAATCGGCCCCCGTTTGCTTCACTTGGGGGTGGCCGTAGCCGCTTTCGCTACGGACTAAAACGGCCTAAATCGGTTCCGATTCGAATATCCGGTAAGCGCGCCGATCGAGAGTTGATTCGGAACAGCGTTTTTTGTTTTGCATGTCAATCCGAGCTATCGCTTACGCTGGGGGTATGCCAGATTTGGAAAACTTTTTGATTCGACCGGCAGCTGTCTCTGAGCAAAAGGAACTTGAGGACTTACAGCTGCGTGCATCCCTGACCAATGCCGGCGATCGTGACGCCTTGCTCACCCACCCTGACGCCATCGAGTTGCCGATCGCTCAGATTGCCGCGGGTGGAGTGTTTGTGGCGGAATGGAGGGGAACGATTGTCGGGTTTGCCGCGGTGGAACCGAGAGCAGATGGAGAAAGCGAACTCGATGCATTGTTTGTCGACCCAAGTATGCGACGTCGTGGAATTGCACGATCGCTGGTCGCACACTGCGCCGAGGTCGCGCGCACCCGAGAATCTGCTTTCCTGTACGTAGTCGGTAACTCTCATGCAAGAGAGTTTTACATCGCGTGCGGTTTCGACGTAATCGGCACGTCGGAGACCCGCTTTGGCACAGGCCTGCTAATGCGCAAATTAGTTTGACTTCATACCTAACGAGCTCCTTCGAGCACTCTGACTGCGAACACAGCGTATAGCCCATCGCCGGAGGGCCATCGAAGCTGACCACACATTGCTTCCTATTACTTCCGAATTATTGCGCTGCGGTCGGTTTCGCAATGATGCCGCGGCGCGAGGTTGGTTTGATCTTCGCTGGTATTGGCAAAAGCATGGACTTGATGGCCGACGAATGTCTTCGGCCGCGTGATAATGGGCATGGTGACCGTTGTCCCCCCGTCGGATATTACTTACGAAACCGGCCTGACACACACGTCCCGACTTTCAAGCCTAAACTTCGTAATTCGGGAATAGCCCGGTGAGAATGCGCAATCGGAGCCGATGACCTACTTGAGAGAAGAGGTGACTTTCGTCCTTGGCGAAATTCATCTTGGCTTCGTCGCCGCAGATGGCGGAGAGTTTTTCGACTTCGCTCATGACTTTCTTCGGGATGAGGACTCTGACTTCACCACTGAGGCCGCTGATGTCGAGTATCTAATTGACTAGTAGAGGTGCATTCGAAGCCTGTGGAACCGGCCCTGGAAGGAGGCGACGTTTACTATCTTTCGATCTGTTCGGCCGGGCTCCTTTCGTGTGTCGTTCTCGCTGACGTGGCAGGCCACGGACAACAGATTGGCGCGGCGGCAGTCGCTCTACGCGATCTCTTGCGCGAGCACGTCAACGCCTTCGATCAATCCGAACTGATGCGGGGCGTTAACGACGCTTTCGCCAAGGATTTAGATGGCTCGCTTCAAATACGCAACCGCCGCAGTCATCGCATATTATTGCGAAACCCGGCAACTCGTTTTCGCCAACACGGGACAACCTCCGGCGCCGGGCGGCGGAACACACCTGGAAATGGCTGCATGAAAATACGCCCCATGCCGAGAAGGCGGTCGAAGTTCTCCCCTCGGACTCACTCCCGGAACCGCGTACAGGCAAACCGCCGTGCGCTTGGGCGTCGGCGACCTGCTCCTTTTATATGCCGATGGCGTGACCGAGTCCGTCAACGAAGCGGCGGCGGAACTCGGCTACCAGGGCTTCGAAAACCTGGCGCGCTCGCTGCCGGTCGATCAGCCTGCTCTCATCGGGCCGGCCTTGCTTGAGGAACTTCGCCGTTTTCGCGGCGCTTCGCAACCGTTCGACGATTTGAGCGTCATTGTATTGCAACAGTGCGACGGCTCTAGGCTGTCGTGAGCCTTTAGAAAACAAACCGCTGCCTATTTCAACGAAACACCGACGAATTGCTGTTGTGTGTTGCACTTAAGAGGCCGCGAGATTTCCCGTTTGTTTTACGAGCCCCGGAGAAGTTCGTGGGTGGTTCTTGGTCAGCACAACGTGAAAGATGGAAATGATTGCCAGCCCGATGACAAAGAGGTGCGGAGGCAGCGGAACTCCGAATGCCGGCAGCAACAAGACTGCACCGGCGAGCAGATAGTGCAGCTGCAGCAAGCTTCGGTACCAACGGAACGACCGCGCCCTCTCGGAGGTGGCGGCGATTGTAGCGAGCGCTGCGATCACGGCCGCCGCAGCCGTGGCAAGCAGCCACGCCTGGCCGCGCTGGAGGACAGCACCGCCCTCAAGGCCGATCACGAGCTCGACGCCGATGCCCATAGTTGCGACCCCCAGGTACATCGGAAAGTGGGAGTAGCTCCAGATCCAGAACAGTCGAAAGTCCCTAGCGTTTCGCAGGTGGCGTTCCTTCGCGGCGTGCGCACCGTCGAAGTACCACCACCACAAAGCAAACACCAGCGCCATGCCGGAGAAAGCCGCAGACGCGGCATGCGCGCTCCACGTCTCCTGGCTTTCGATGCCGCGCATGATGGCCGCTAAAGACTCGCCCATCAGGATGATGGTGAACAATCCGAACCTTTCGGGCAGATGCTCGGGATGCGGAGGGAGTTCATGCTCGTGGCGGGCGCAAATCAGAGGCGTCGCGATTTCGACGGTCAATGCCGCGGCCCAAAGCCAAAATCTTTCTGGCGCGCCAAGAAACGCCGCGACAAGCCATAACACTGCGGCCAAACCTAAACCGAATGCGTAGTGGTTCGCGAGACGCCTAGATCTCTCGACGCCTCGGGCCCGCAGATATTGCATCACCAGGATGACGCGCATGCCGGCGTATGCTGCGCCAAAGCCTGCGGCGTTTCTGGTGTCGAGCGCCTCGCTTGCGTTCGCAGCCATGACCGCCACTGCGAACATCTGCAGCAGTGTCAGTGCCCGCTGCACCAGGTCGTCGGTATCAAATCGAGTCGAGTAGAGCGTGTGGCCGAACCAGGCCCACCAGATTAAAAAGAACAGAAAGGCGTAACGCGCAAGCGCTGCGAACGAATAATCGGCGTGCAGCGGCCGCCCGACTTGAGCAACAGCGGCGACGAAGATGAGGTCGAAGAAGAGTTCGAGCCAGGTCGCGCGTCTTCCGGCTGCGCCGTTGGCCGGGCCCGTTGTGGGCAGCAGTCTCCAGAGCATCATAGAGTTTCGCGGAAGTCGTCACATCGCAGCGACTTCGCAGTACACCTTGATGGCGCCTTTTACTTCGGTCAGAGTCTTCAGGAGCGTCTGGTAGTTCTCGAGTCCCTGAACGGGATGGGTCAGCAGCTGCGCTAGCCATCCCGGATAAGAGAGTTCGGCGTCCGACAAATCTTTCACGCCCATCTCAAAATATTCGCGATTCGCGTTGACGCTCCCAACGGCCACCTTGTTTCCAAGCACAAATCCCAAGTTGATCTTGTCGGCAGGGATTTCAAGCTTGCGATCCCCTCCGGTAACGCTGACCATGACCAGCACGCCGTTCTTCGCGAGAACGTCCATAGCTCCGAACACCAGCGGCGAGTATCCCGTTCCTTCGACGATGATGTCGAAAGGACCATACTTCGCGGACGCTTGGTGCAAGGACGTCTCTTTGGTGCTGACATAACGCGCGCCGACCGCTTCGACCATGGTGGAATTCCGATACGGAGCGGCAGTCAATCCAAGCGTCACCACATCCAATCCGCGCAGCCGCAAGAACAATGTCGTCAGCAGACCGAGTGTCCCCGCCCCCAGAACCGCCGCACGGCGTGGCCGCCATACGCGAAGACGGCGCTGAATCTCATACGCCTGGGCAATGGCCTTTTCTGCAACGCTCGTCGGTTCCATCAACACACCGACTTCCTTCAGGCCTCCTGGCACGCGGACGATGTACTCGGGATCGTCCACGTAGTATTCCGTCAAGAATCCTTGACGCAGGTTGATGCCGCGCTCGAAGTAGGTGTCGTCGGTGGTCATGTCGTAGGTTCCGATGGCATCGTACAAACTCGACCCCGGACGCCGGACGGTGGCCGTAACGTAGTCACCCGGCTTTAATTCGGAGACATTCGGGCCGACCGCTTCGACCCGGCCAAAACTTTCATGTCCGAGAATGAGATAGTCGTCTCCGGCAGGCGCCGCTCCGTACTCCGCCGCGTTGATCTCCTTGTCCGTACCGTCCACGCCAACTCTCAGAATCTTGACCAGAACGCCGCGGCCGTTAGGCACGTCGCTGAGGCGAGGCTTTGCCACTTCGCGCAAATGAATCGTGTTTGGGCGTCCCGGAAGTACGGCGATCGCCTTCATGGTCTGGTTCAGGTTCAAAATTTCACCTTGCGGCATGCCTGCCTGGCGCTCGCCGGCTGAAACAGCCTCGTTCGTGATTTTCATTTCTGTGCTTCCTTCCAACCCGTTAGGGCTGCGGTCACTGACACCGCGGAGCGACGGCGTCCTCGCTAGGCACATAGGACTCGCGAAAGGCCGCAAAGTTTCACGTGCCGGTATCCCATTTTGCAAAAGTTTTCAGGCCATGGCCTGAAACTTCTCCAGCCCTCGAGTGTCCCATCCCGTGTGCGGGCCGAACCGTAAGGCCGAAAGCCGGCTCGACCGAAAGCAGGCAGGGGATTTTGAACAGGAAGACCAAGAAGAACGCGGCGATGCCCCGTCCTGCCGATCCATCTCCCATGCCGGAGGGAAGCCCGAGCGGGAGCACCGCTGAAGCAATTCATTCCGACACGCTGGTGCGTCACGACAGCGCTGCTGCGCAGAGAGCTGCGGCGCACGTCCGCCGGCTCGGCGTTCGGCACGGCCTGAGCTCTATTTCCGAGTTTCGCAGGAAACATCCATGAAATTCCGTTCCGTGTCCGCGTTGATCGCCTTGACTCTCGGTGCAGCTCTCTGCGCTGCCGCCGACCTGCCGGTGAAGAAAGTTCTGACGCTGAAAGCTGCCAAAACCATAGCCACTGCCGCCGAAACGGAGGCGAACAAACGCGGAGCGACCGTGGTCATCGCGGTTTGTCGATGATGGAGGACATCTTCTGCTACTCGAACGCTTGGATAACACGCAGGTGGCGAGCGTCGAGGTCGCCATCGGCAAAGCCCGCCACGTCGAGACGGGTGCGCAGATTGGTCTCGCGTGCGTTGCGCACCGCCTGGGTGTACGAAGTTGAGATACTGAACCGCGGCGTAAGGCTGAACTACGACTTGCTGCACACAGTGCGAAGAACCGGGATCAGACTACGTCTTCACCAACGCCTACGGTCTGCGGTGGGACGCCAAAAACGAAACCGTATATCCGGCGACTTTTGTGATCGACCGAAGCGGCACGGTGCGGTTTGCGCTGATCAGCCATGAACATGGCGGCCGAGCTCCTGCAACGGATGTCTTGAAAGCGCTCGCAGCAATCGGGATGTAAGTTCAGGGAGTCAAGGCGATCTTGCCGATCGTGGGGCGACTCGACAGATCCGCACGGAGGAAGCCATCGTGTGAGTCGAAGGGGCGCTAGTCATGGCGCGGGCTCTAGGAGACGTCGGTCCGTTCGACCGCACCATCAAGCTTTTGCCTGAACTCACTTGCGCCATCGCGCATTGCCCCGCAAGCGCGCAAATCAACCAAGCACCGACTGCCACGATCGCTCGTGACCCGGCTCTCGCGGATCCTTGGGGCATACTT